>Ga0136633_1002500_pt1 | contig 12630 bp, 12 predicted proteins | sample AntDrymeUQ832206_2_FD_105494 | JGI IMG/M metagenome (GOLD analysis project Ga0136633, IMG submission 105494) | Polar desert sand microbial communities from Dry Valleys, Antarctica - metaG UQ83 (22.06) | ecosystem: Environmental > Terrestrial > Soil > Desert | place: Antarctica: Dry Valley... | reverse complement strand
GGGATGCCAAGCCCGCGAAGCGATCCCGACTTCTTGGGGATGAGCTTCTCCCGCACGGGCAGGGGGACGAACCGCCGGGCCTTGAGATCACCTCGTAGCTCGGTGAGGAACTTCCCCGTGCCGAAGACGATGGAGCGGGGTGCGACTCCATCGATCCCTGCCGACCGTGCCCCTCGATTTCCCCGCACCCGATCCCACGCCACCACGAGGAAGGCGGGATCGGCGACGAGGTTGAACAGGTCGTCGAACCGACGAGTTGGGTCGTCGGCAGCTCGTTGGTGCAACTTGGCCTGGATCTTCAGTACCCGCCACTCGGCCTCATCGAGGTCGGGCCACGGTGCGTCGGTGTTCACCAACGGCCTCCTGACATTCCAGTTCCAACACTGCGAACTCGCTGGGTCCCTTCGCCATGTGACCGGCTTTCCCGGCCTCGGACTACTACGGACCCTCCGCCCCGTCCTCGGGCCATCAGCAGACGACGTGCCTTGCCGCTGCCGGCCTGGCTGGCCGGAAGGGAGGCGACCCGAGGACGGTTCCCACGTTCACCACAGACCGGTCGACGGGATCGGTGCCCGGCTTTTCCCCTGCAGGCTTGTCCACGACTACGCCGCAGGCCTTCATCGTGGCTCCCGGCGACGACACGCGTCACCGAGACCGTCCCTCCCGGTTGTAAGGAGGTCCGGCGCTCTGCTATCCCGGCCATCCACCAGGTTCCACAGCCGGTCCAGACTTCTTGAGGGGGTTCCACCACCGGTTCCTGCACTCGTACACCTCTCCGTCTCGCTTGCCGGACCCGGGTCGTCTGGCAGTACCGACCCGTCCCGGCGTTGTCGAGGCTGCTCCCGCCCTTCCTCGCGTCTCCGAGGTCAGGCTGCCTCCAGCTTCAGCGGCCTGCTGCGACAGGCCGCAGGTGGGGCTCTGCCCCCCACCCGGTCATATGGCGCCTCGTGGCGCACCCAGCCGTAGGTGGCCTCGAGGACCACCTCAGGGTGCTCGCCGGCCTTGGCCAGCTCGGCGGCCAGGGCGAGGGGGTCGTTGTCGATGCGCACGGTGTCGAGCGTGTCGCCCTCGGGCGTGCGCCGCACGATCACCGAACGCCGGCGGTGCAGGTCGATGCCGACGTACTGTCGCGGTTGTTCCACGGGGACCTTCTTTCGTCGTTGGGTTGGTGTGGAAGCCCCGAGTGTTGTTGCACTCGGTTCCTGACGACGGGAGGAGGCCCCGCTCACGCGTGGACGCTCAAGTCGTCGGCCAGCACCACCTCATCGCAGGCGGGGCAGTGCCCGCCTGGTCCCACCCGCCGGCAGAACACGTTGCACTCCGGGCAACGCTGCTCGACCAGGCGTTCCCCGCAGCTCGGGCACTCGTACACAACGCCCACCACATCAACGGCCACGACGCTTCTCCTTGCTCGGCGCCGACCCGGTGCGCCCCACCGGGTCCGTCACGCAGGAGCAGCGCTGCGCTCCTTCATCGCATCAAGACTTGTGGATGAGATTTTGTCGCCCGCCAGCGAGATGGGACCACCTTGAGGTGAGTTCCGCCAGCAGCATGGGACCACCCCTCCGCCAGTAATGGGACCACCCCCGGGGGTCCACCAGCAGCGGCACCGCTGCCGGTGGACTCAGCCACCTGACCGACCAGCGGTCCAGGAAGGTGGCCATGTTCCGGGAGGTTCGTGTGTACGAGATCAAAGAAGTGCTCCGGCTGTGGGTGCGGGGCGAGGGACTGCGCTCGATCGAGCGGCTCTCGTCGGTCGACCGCAAGACGGCGCGGCGTTACGTGGCGGCCGCCGTCGACGCCGGCCTCGACCGCTCCGGCAGCGAGGAGCAGCTGAACGACGTGCTGCTGGCTCAGGTGTGCGAGGCCGTGCGCCCGCACCGCCCCGACGGCCATGGCGCGGCGTGGGCGGTGCTGGTGGCCCACCACGACCAGCTCAAGGCGTGGGTGGTGACCGAGGGCCTGACGGCGGTCAAGGCGCATGAACTGTTGGCCCGCCAGGGCGTCGTGGTGCCCGAGCGCACGCTGCACCGCTACGCCCTGGAGGTCCTCGGCGTGGGCCGTTCCGCCCGCACCACCACGGTGCGCGTGAACGATGGCGAGCCGGGCGGGGAGCTGCAGGTGGACTTCGGCCGGATGGGCCTGGTGCCCGACCCCGAGGCCGGCCGCAACCGGGTGTGCCAGGCGTTGATCTTCACCGCCGCCTACAGCCGCCACTGCTTCGTGTGGCTGACCTTCACCCAGACCACCGCCGCGGTCATCGCCGGGTTCGAAGCGGCATGGTCATTCTTCGATGGAATCTTCGCTGTCGTCATCCCCGACAACATGGCCACCATCGTCGACAAGGCCAGCCCGACCGAGCCCCGGCTCAACCAGGCCTTCGTCGAGTACGCCCAGTCCCGGGGCTTCCTCGTCGACCCGGCCCGGGTCCGGACCCCGACGGATAAGCCGAGAGTTGAACGAACCGTTCCGTTCGTCCGGGGCTCGTTCTTCGCCGGCGAGCGCTTCATCGACCTGGCCGACGCCCAGCGCCGGGCCGAGGCCTGGTGCGCCACCCGGGCCGGCCGGCGCATCCACGGCACCACGCAGTGCCGGCCGGTGGAGCTGTTCGACCTCGAGGAGGCGCCACGCCTGGCCCCGGCGCCGAGCTCCCCCTACGACCTGCCCATCTACGCCACGCCCAAGGTCCACCGCGACCACCACATCGAGGTGGCCAAGGCGCTGTACTCGATACCCGGCAACCTGATCGGCCAGCGGGTCGACGCCCGGGCCGACCGGGCGCTCGTGCGGGTGTTCTCCCACGGTGCGCTCATCAAGGTCCATCCCCGCACTGCCCCGGGCGGGCGCGTCACCGATCCCGCCGATCTGCCGGCCGAGCGGACCACCTACGCCATGCGCGACCTCGACCACCTGGCCCGAATGGCAGCCGACGCCGGGCCGTCCATCGGCGCCTACGCGGCGGTGCTGTTGGACCACCCGCTGCCGTGGACCAAGATGCGCCAGGTCTACGCACTGCTCGGCCTGGTCAAGCGCTGGGGCGCCGAGCGCGTCGATGCCGCCTGTGGCCGGGCGCTTGCGGCCGAAGCCACCGGCGTGGGGATCATTGGTCGCATGCTGGAGCGGGGAACCGAGTCGGCACCGGCCACCGCCACGGCACCGGCCACCGAGCCGGCCGGGGCGGCCCGCTTTGCCCGGGACCGGGCTCATTTCGCCACCGCTCGCCCGGAGCAGACCGCCGACGACGCCGCCGGAGGTGCGGCGTGAGCGCGGCTCCGATCGTGTCGGGGGAGCTGAAAGCCCTGCTGCGTAAGGTCAAGCTCGGCCGCTGCCTCGACACCTTGCCCGAGCGCCTGGCCCTCGCCAAGACCCGCTCGCTCAGCCACAGCGAATTCCTGGAGCTGGTGCTGGCCGACGAGGCCACCCGGCGCGACACCTCTTCGGCCGCCCTGCGGGCCAAGGTGGCCGGGCTCGACCCCTCCATGCGCCTGGAGCACTGGGACGACACCGCGGCGGTCACCTACGACCGGGCCCTGTGGGACGAGCTGTGCTCGCTGCGCTTCGTCGAGGCCACCCACAACGTGGTCATCATGGGCCCCGTCGGGGTGGGCAAGACCTTTCTGGCCACCGCCCTCGGCCACGCCGCGGTGCGCCGGCGCTACAGCGTGCACTTCGAGCGCACCGATCGACTGCTCAAGCGGCTGAAAGCCTCCCGGCTGGACAACAGCCGGGACGCCGAGATGCGCAAGCTGCTGCGCGTCGACGTGCTTGTCCTCGATGATTTCTGCCTGACCGCCCTGGACACCCTCGACACCGCCGAGATCTACGAGATCGTGGTGGAGCGCCACCGCCGGGCGGCAACGGTCACCACGTCCAACCGCGAGCCCATCGAATGGCTGGGCCTGATGGCCGACGCCCTGCTCGCCCAGTCGGCCGTCGACCGGCTGCAGTCCGCTGCCCATGAACTCGTGCTCGACGGCGAGAGCTATCGCCGCCGCCAAAAGCCCGGCGTCGGCGAGGCCGGATCATGACCACGACCGCCGGCATCGCCAACGACGGCATGCCGTCGTGTCACGACGTCGTCACGATGGTCTGCCCCGTCTGCCGGTGTTCGTTCATGCCGGTGGGGCGGCAGCGTTACTGCCGCGATGCCTGCCGGGCCACCGCCTACAGGAGGCGCCGGGACGCCGGTCGGGCGCCTGTGGTTGTGCCGAGGGGCGAGCTCCGGCGACCGATCACCGTCTACGAGTGCGGCGGGTGCGGCGCCCGAGCTGTCGGTGAACAGCGGTGCGAGCAGTGCCGGACCTTCATGAGCAGGGTCGGCCTCGGAGGTTGCTGTCCGAGCTGCGATGAGCCTGTGTCGGTTGAGGAACTACTCGGCCAGGAGGTCGGCGCATGATCGAACGCCCATCGCTCCCGGCCGTCCCAGGGGCGTCACGCCCCGGGTGCTCAACGGCCGTGATGTCACTGTGACGCCGGCGCCACGAAGGCCCCGGCGTCGCCGGGTGGACCTGGGCGAGATCACGATGGCCGAGCTGGCCGAGGTCACCGAGCGCATGGCCGTGGTCCGACAGGCACTGGAGGTGGTCACTCCCGGGCCCGACCAGGCCGCCGTCGTGGTGCGCCGGCTCCGGCCACTCCTCGCCGATCTTCGGGCAGTCATCCGCCGCCTGGACGCTGTCAACGCCCCACCGGCGCCCGGCACGCCGAGCTGTGCCCGGTGCGGGCGCGCCTTGGCCGAGGATGGCCGCACGCGGAGCTGGTGCTCCCATGCCTGTCGCCAGCGCGCGTACGAGGCCCGCCGGGACGCCACCGCCCAGCCGTCACAGTGACGGCTGGCGGAGCCGACAACGGGAGCGACCAACATCACGCGTCGCCGGAGGCTGAGCCGTCAGGCGTCACTGTGACGGCTTGCCGGAGTGGCACCGGATCGTTCAGCACGACCAGCGCCACCCGGCCGAACGAACGCCCGCTTGACCTCGCAGGGGACCACGGGCATCATCAGCTTGCCAACGCTGACAACCCCGGACCCGGTCCCATGCCACTGGCGGACGGGTGGTCCCATCAAGCTGGCGGACGACAATTTTGGGCGCAGCGTCCTTCCGGACAGCAAGGGGTCGGGTTGATCACCTCCTCCGGAGCGGTTTTGCGGGCGTAGCACTGGCGAGTTGGCCGGCGTCGAAGAGATCGCTGATTGAGACCGGCTCATCGCAGCTTGGGCACGGCCCGCCCGGTCCGAGTCGATGGCACCAGGTGTTGCAGTCGTCACAGCGCTGCTCGCCGAGGAAGCGGGCGTCGCAGCTTGGGCATTCGTAGACGGTGTCGGCTCGGGCTACGACGGGCTCGACCGGTGCCGAGCGGATCCGGCGCCACGCCGTCTGGCGACAGCCGGTGGAGCAGAACCGCTGGCGGCCTTGGGGCTCGAAGGGTCGCCGCACACCGGGCAGGCGGTCGTTGCGGTGTCGTCGCGCACGGCGATCACGCCGCCACCTCGACATTGTCGTGGCGCTCCACGAGCACGCCGTTGTGGAACACGGCTCCGGCCCGCACCAAGGCGACGAGGTGCGCACCGTTGACCGCCCGCCAGCGACTCTGGGCGGCCTCGATCAGCTTGAACACCATGGCCAGGCCGGCCGCCCGACTGCCGGGGCCCTTGGTGACCTTGGTCCGCAGGCGCACGGTGGCGAATGTCGACTCGATGGGGTTGGTGGTCTTGAGGTGCAGCCAGTGCTCGGCCGGGAAGTCGAAGAAGGTGAGCAGCACGTCGGTGTCGTCGACGATCTTGGCCACCGCCTTGGGCCACTTGGCCCCGAACTCGGCGGCGAACGCCGTAACGGCGGCTTCCGCGTGCGCCCGGTCCTCGGCGTCTCGGATCTCGGCCAGGGCGCGGCGGGCCGACGGGTGCACCGACTTGGGCAGGGCGGACAAGACGTTGGCGACCTTGTGCACCCAGCACCGCTGGTGGCGGGTCTCGGGGATCACCTCGCCGAGGGCGGACCACATGCCGAGCGCACCGTCGCCCACCATCACCACCGGTGCCCGCATCCCCCGGCGCTTGGCGTCTCGCAGCAGATCCTCCCAGCTGCCACTCGACTCTCGGTAGCCATCGGCGATGGCCACCAGCTCCTTGGTCCCGTCGGCCCGAACGCCGACGATCACCAAACAGCACAGGCGCTCCCCCTCGAGTCGGACGTTGAAGTGCACGCCGTCGGCCCAGCAGTAGACGTAGTCGACGTCGGCCAGGCTTCGCCGGGCGAAGCCCTTCTGCTCCTCCTGCCAGGCCTTGGTCATGCGGGTGACGACCGAGGCCGACAGCCCGGCGTCGGAGCCGAAGAACTCGGCCAGCGCGGGGGCGAAGTCGCCCGAGCTCATCCCGTGCAGGTACATCAACGGCAGCACCTCGGACACCTTGGGGCTCTTGCGGCACCACGGGGCCAGGATCTCGCTGCGGAACCGGCAGCGCTCGCCGGTGGCCTCGTCGACGCGGCGGTCGTTCACCCTTGGCGCCTCGACCTCGATCGGGCCCGCCCCGGTGGCGACCACCCGGGGACGGGCACGACCGTTGCCCACCACCAGGCGTTGGCCGTCCTCGTCGCGCTCGTCGGCCAACGACGCCAGGTAGGCGTCGCGTTCGGCTTCCAGGGCGGCCGCCAGCATGCGACGGGCTCCCAGCCGGCAGATCTCGTCAAGCGCCAGGGTCATCTCCGCGCTGGCATCGTCATCAACAACTACTCTCAACATCGGCGTTCCTTCCTCGCCGGCGTTGGCACGCCGGCTCTCGTGTTTGGTCAACGAGGAAGGTACGCCGCGCCCTGGGTCAGGTGGCCGATCCACAAGTTCTGGTTATAACTCGTAGGGAAGGTCGTAGTGCCCTGTAGACAGAAGGTTCATGCCTCCTGACCAGGACCGATGCGAGCGTTCCCCCAAGCCAGGCGAGGTATTCCCCCAACTCTCCCCCAACACCAGCCGACGCCGTCTCGCCGAGCGACATGGCAGCGAGACCGACCGAACAGGACCCATCCGAGCGCTCCGAGGCCCTCGAGTTCGACGCCGGGGTGCGGGCCTACCCGCCCACCGCAGAGGGCGGCTACTGGCGCCTGCGCTGGGAAGAGGCGGGGCGGCGCCGTGACACCACGGCCCGCTCACGCCCCGAGGCCATGGCCAAGGCGGCCGAGCTGGCCGAGCGCCTGGGACGTGGGAGCCCGACGGACCTGGCCCGGGCCACCGGCGCCGACCTCGTGTCCCACTACCTCGACCCCGCCCGGCGTCCCGCCCGGGTGGCGCACTGGTCGGAGCGCCACCGCGACGAGCAGGTCCGCTACACCGGCTCCTACGTGGTCCCCGTCATCGGCGCCGTCGCCTGTCGACGGCTGAGCCGGTTGGACTTCCAGGCCATCTTGGACCAGGCCCCCACCGCCTCCGTCGCCGCCCACCTGCGGCGCTGCCTCACCTCCCTGGTGGCAGCCGGCCTCGAAGAGGGCCACCTGCTGGCCCGCCAAGACGTGCTGCGCGGCGTGCGCTGGCGCCCCGGCACCGAGGCGGCGGTCGAGGAGACCGGAGGGGCCGTGACCCAGGCCGAGATCCCCACCACCGCGGCGGTGCACGACCTGGCCCGGGCCACCGCCGCCCACACCAAGACGTGGTGGCGGGAGCTGGAGATCCTCTTCGTGGCCTACTCCGGGCTGCGCTGGGGCGAACACGTCGCTCTCAGTGCCGACCGCGTCGACGCCACCCGTCGACGCGTCAGTGTCGACCGCCAGGTCATCGAGACCCGCTCGGCGCTCAAGCAGACCCTGCCCAAGGGCCGGCGCCGGCGGGTCACCATGTACCCCGCCACCACCCCCGCAGGCGTCGACCTGGCCGGCCTGGTCGCCGCCCGCCTCGCCGAGGTCGGCCCCGAAGGGCTCATGTTCCCCGCCCCCCGGGGCGGGTGGGCCCGGCGCTCCAACTACGGGCGCAACACCTGGGACGGCGCGGCGTGTGCCGCCAACTGGCCCCGCCGCCACGACGGGCGCTGGGCGTGGACCTTCCACAGCCTGCGCCACGTCTTCGCCACCTGGGCCCTGGCCCAGCCGGGCCTGCGGATCGAAGACGTCTCGCGCCTGTTGGGCCACTCGTCCATCCGCGTCACCCAGGACATCTACGTCCACATCCACGACGACGCCTACGACCGGTTCTTCGAGGCGACGGTGTAGGTAGGGGCAGTACCACAACCACGGTGCGCCGGCTGAGCCTGGCCCAGGCGGTTACGTCGGAGCCAGCTCTGGTCAGGCTCCGGCTTCGCGGTCGTGGCCTACCCCTCCCCCGTGAGCGCCGTTGCGGCGAGTCGGCAAGACGGTCGGGAACCGCGCTGTGGAGCGACACCCAGAGCCTGCAGCGGGCGTTGGAGATCGGCTCCTACCAGACGGCGTGGGCGATGCTGCACCGGCTGCGCTCGGTGCTGGTGCGGCCGGGTCGGGAGCTCCTCACCGGCCGTGTGGAGGTCGACGAGACGTTCATCGGCGGCGAGGAGCCGGGGCTGCGCGGCGGCCGCCAGAAGGGCAAGAAATCGCTGGTAGCGGAGGCTGTGGAGGTCCGGGAGCCGAAGGGGTTCGGGCGGTGCTCGACGGGCGCCAGGCGAAGTGTCGCCGCCCGGGCCGCCACGGCGATGGCCTCGACCGCATCACCGAACGCCGTGACGGCGGCCACGCCAGAATCCCCATAGACGGCCACTGAATCTCCCCGCGGACGGACACGAGAAGTCCCCGCGTACGGCCATCAGATCTCCCCGCGGACGGACACGGCCCTCGATAAGGGTCCACCACTTTCGCGTTCCTCCTTGGCATCGATGGCGCTGGCAACGCCCACCGATCCAAGGAGGAACACCTGATGTTGCCCAAGGAGAAGAAGATGGAAGTACTCGAGGCATACGACCTCACCAAGTCGTTCCGCGCTGCGGGACAGCTCACCGGCGTCGACCACCACTCCGTCGCCCGGGCCGTGGCCGCCCGGGCCCTCGGCCAGGAGCTCGGCCAGGAGCCGCTCACCCGGGCCACGGTGGCCGACGCATTCGCCGACAAGATCGCCGAGTGGATCGAGCGCTCCAACGGACGAGTCCGGGCCGACGTCGTCCACGACAAGTTGGCGGCCATGGGCTACTCGGGCTCGCAGCGAACCACCCGGCGGGTGGTGGCTGCCCTCAAGGCCGTCCACGACCGGCGCAACCGACGCATCTACAAGCCGTGGATCACCGAGCCCGGAGGCTGGCTCCAGTACGACTTCGGCACCGGCCCGGTCATCGCCGGCACCACGACGGTGCTGTTCTGCGCCTGGCTGGCCTGGAGCCGGTTCCGGGTGATCCTCCCGCTCGTCGACCGCTCGATGCCGTCGGTCATCACCGCCCTCGACCGGACCTTCCGGCTGATGGGCGGGGCGGCCACCTACGTGTTGACCGACAACGAGCGCACGGTGACCGACCGCCACATCGCCGGGGTGGCGGTGCGCAACCAGGCGGCGGTGGCCGTGAGCCGCTACTACGGGATCACCATCGCCACCTGCGTCCCCTTCGACCCTGAGTCCAAGGGAGGCTCGGAGTCGAGCGTCAAGCTGGCCAAGGCCGACCTGGTGCCCACCGACTACAACCTGCGAGACGGCTATGGCTCGTTCCACGAGCTGGAGGTGGCCTGCGCCGAGGTGGCGGCGGAGCTCAACGCCCGGCCCCATGCGGTGACACGGCGGGCTCCGGCGGAGCTGCTGGGTATCGAGCGAGCGCACCTGCACCCCGTCCCCGACGCCCCCTACACGGCCGCCTTCGGCGAATCACGATCGGTCGGGTGGTCGGCCACGGTGTCGTTCCGGGGAGCTCGCTACTCGGTGCCCCACACCCTCGCCGCCACCACGGCGTGGGTGCGGGCGTCGGCCGACGAGGTGGTGATCGTGGCCGGCGAGGGAACCGGCGCCACCGAGGTGGCCCGCCACCGCCTGGTGGGCCCAGGGCAGGCCTGCATCCACGACGAGCACTACCCGGCCCGCCGGCGTGACCCGGCGCAGCGCGAGCCCCGACCCACCAAGGCGTCGGAGGTGGCGTTCTGCGCCCTCGGCGAGGGAGCCAAGCTCTATCTCGTCGAAGCCGCCGCCTGCGGCGTGCGCCGCATCGAGGCCCGCATGGCCGAAGCCGTCGCCCTGGCCGCCCTCCACGGCCCCGACGTGGTCGACCACGGGCTCGGCACCGCGGCCATGGCCGGCCGTTTCGCCGACGGTGACCTGGAGTCGATCATCGTGCATGCCGCCGGTTCGACCCGCCCGGTCGCCGGCCCGCCAGCCGGTCACTCGCTGGCGGCCGGGACCTCGATGTGGTCGGCCCTCGGCACCGACGCGGAGGAGGACGAGCGATGAGCGCCCGCTGCAACGGCCGGTGCCTGGGCGACGACGAGGCCATCGAGGTGGTGGAGCTGTTGTGCCTGGCCATGGAGATGTGCAAGACGGCGGACAGCTTCGTGTCGGTCGCCCTCGAACGCGTCTGCGGCATCAGCACCGACACCTCCGAGCTGCGCCGCGACGCCGCCCGCCTGGCCGCCATGTTGTCGCCGGTGGCAAGGCCGGCCGAGCCGGCTCCCCGGGACCAGCGATGAGCCCGGCCACCCCGACCGCCTCGGCGGTCCTCGATGAGGTGGAGGCCCTGTGCCGGCGGCTGCGGCTCAAGTACGTGCGCGAGCAGATGGAAGAGGCCATCCTCACCGCCCGAGCACAGCGCTGGGACCATGCCGAACTGTTGCGGCTGTTGCTGGTGGCCGAGGTGGAGGGGCGGAACCGCTCCACCATCGAGTCCAAGCGGCGCCGGGCCCGCTTCCCGGCCGGCAAGACCTTCGACACCTGGGTCGAGTCACGCTCGTCCATCCCAGCCGCCACCCAGCGGGCACTTCGCAGCCTGGAGTGGATCACCCGGGCTGAGAACGTGGTGGTGGCCGGACCGTCGGGAACGGGAAAGTCCCATCTGCTGGAGGCCATCGGCCAGCGGGCCGTGGAGGAGGGCTTGTCGGTGGCGTGGTTCTCGGTCGAGGACCTGGGCACCATCGTTCGCCGCCATCGCGTCGACGACACCGTGTCGAAGACCTTCGCCGCCCTGGCCGGCGTGTCGCTGACGGTGATCGACGACATCGGTCTGTTGCCCATTTCCGCCGACGCGGCCGAGGGTCTCTACCGGCTGGTGGACGCTGCCTACGAGCGGCGCTCACTCGCCCTGTCGTCGAACCTGCACCCCTCCGGCTTCGACCAGCTGATGGACAAGACCATCGCCTCGGCGTTGGTTGACCGCCTCATGCACCACGCTCATGCCATCGTCACCGACGGCGAGTCGGTGCGCCTGGCCGACGCCATGTCCGGCAAGGGGGTGGTGCCGCTGAACTGACCATCGGGCAGAACGACGGCCGCCGCGGGGAGTTCTCGTGGCCGTCCCTGGGGCGCCACCCACGTGGCCGTCCGCGGGGACTTTCCGTGGCCGTCCGTGGGGAGCGGCTCGTGGCCGCCAGTGGGACGATCGCGGTGGCCGTTGACACGCCGTCGGCCTCGCCAGGATCGGAGCCAGCAGCGGGTCGAGGTCGTGCGCCAGCACGGTGAACCACACCCGTATCGCCTCGGCCATGTCGGCGAAGCGACGAAGCCACCGCCGAGTCGTCGACTCCGGTGCCCCGGCCGCGGCGGCGGCCTTGCGATACCCGTGCCCGGCCGCCTTGGCGGTCAGGGCGGCACCGATCGCCTCGGCCAGGTCGCGCCGGCGTAGGAGGCTGTCGGTGCTGATCAGCACGTGTGTGGTCTGGCATCGGGCGCAACGACTTCGCCGCGGCCGGCGGCGCTGAACCTGTGCCCAACCGCGCGCATCTCGCCACCGCGCCGACCCCCAGGGCCGCAGCTGCCCGGCGCAGTCAGGGCACGAGAGCTCTCCGGCGAGGAGGGCGCGTTCGACTTCGCCGGCGTCGGTTCCTACGATCTTCAACGGTGCCTCCGGGCATCAAGGAAGGACCCTCCCGTCACTGCCGAGTGATAGCCGGGGCGAGTGGCCGGGGGGAATCGCACCCCCCGGCTCTCTCAGATCAGAACCGGACGTGAACCTCTCGATTCATCCGGCTCCCATCACCCGGCTGTTGGCTGTACTCCCAAGCGCCAGTGGGCGAAAAGATGCGGCTCACGTAGGGCAACGCCCTCAAGCCACCTCCACGCCTTCGTGACACGGCCGTACAGCCGCTTGTACTTCCGCATGGCCCATCGAACGAGGTACTCGTTGATGCGCTGGAAGGAGGGATACAAAGCGGACTTGTAGAAGCGCCCGTAGTACGTGATCCAACCTTGCACGACCGGATTGATCATCCGGACAAGGTCCCCGAGAGCCAAGTCGCTGCGACGGTGAAGCCGCCAGTCCCGAATGTCTGAACGGATGCGCTTGGCGGCGTCGTCGCTCACCGCCGGTGAGAAGCTGACAAACCGGCTGCCATGCTTGCTCCTGGCGTCCCGAGGACGAAACGTGTATCCCAAGAATGAACCGCCCTGGGATCCGCGGACACTCCTGACCTTGGAAACGAGGATGGGAGCATGGGATCAACAGAGCAGTCCCCGACGCAGCGCAGGTACCCACCTGAGCTCAAGGAACGGGCAGTACGG
>Ga0136633_1002499_pt1 | contig 12634 bp, 10 predicted proteins | sample AntDrymeUQ832206_2_FD_105494 | JGI IMG/M metagenome (GOLD analysis project Ga0136633, IMG submission 105494) | Polar desert sand microbial communities from Dry Valleys, Antarctica - metaG UQ83 (22.06) | ecosystem: Environmental > Terrestrial > Soil > Desert | place: Antarctica: Dry Valley... | reverse complement strand
GCGTTGCGCTCGGCCACCGTCGAGCAGTTCGAGGGGATGCTCGTCGGCGCCAGGGGACAACCCGTGGTGGTCAACATCTGGGCATCGTGGTGTGGACCGTGCCGCGTCGAGGCGCCACTGCTCAGGCCTTCATCCGTCGCTATGGGATCGCCTATCCGAACGTGCTCGACGGCTCCGGGGACATCCGGGCCCGCCTGTCCCTACGTGGCTTCCCGACCACCTACATCTTCGACCGCGCCGGCCGCGTGCAGGCCAGTGTCGTCGGCGGGATCTCAGAGCAGGCACTGGCCGCCCACATCGCCGCCGCCAGCCGAAGATGATCGACAAGGGCCTGCTCCTCAGCATGGCGGTGATGGTGCTGGTCGTCGTCGGGATCTCCCGCCGCCTCGAGCCCCGCACCATGGGTCGCGCGGAGTTGGTCGATCTGGTATCGCCGGCCGTGTTCGTCGGGGTCGCCGTCGCCAGGCTGACGGCCGTGGCCTTCGAAGACCCGTCGGCCCTGACGCGATTCGGCGATCTCCTGATCATCCGGGGCGGAATGGAGCTGTGGGCCGGTGTCCTGGCAGGCGCAGGTTGGTTGGTGGTGAGTGACCGCCGCCAGCGGGGCGTGGCGTGGTTTCGCCGTCTGGCTGACGTGGCGCCCTACGGGTTGTGGGCGATGTCGGCATACGAGGCCACCTGCTTGTTGCGCGACGGTTGCTTCGGCCCGTCCTCAGCCTTCGGACTGCCACCGGGCGGTGGAGGCCCCCGTCAGTTCCCGGTCGGCTTGGCGGCCGCGGCCGGCATCGCAGCCGTGGCCGCTCTAGCGCGTCGGGCGGCTCGGACGGACGCTCCTGCCGGCCTCGTCGTCGCCGTCGTGGGCCTGGCGGGAGTTCGGTCGTTGGCGTCGGTCTGGCTGCCCCGGGTGAGTGCTGGATTCACCCGCCAACACAGGGAGTCCCTGGTCGTGTTGGTAGGTGGCGTTGTCGCGGGGCTCGCAGTCATGGCGCGGCGGTCGAGACGTGAACGAGCCCTGCCCGGGACGACAGTGAGTAGTAGTAACGGCGGCGGCGGGGGTAGAAAGGATGAAGACCCACCCTCTCAGTCCCAGGAGATCGATCCATGTCTGTGAAGCGCCTGCTACCCCTGCTCGTCGTCTTGGCTCTGGTGGGCGTGGCGTGTGGCGGCAAGGACGATCCGGCGATCAGCGCCGGGTCGGCGGCTGGCCACAATGCTGCCGACGTGACCTTCGCCAAGTCGATGGTCCCTCATCACAAGCAGGCCGTGGAGATGGCCGATATGGCGATCGCCAAAGCGTCCGACCCGAAGGTGAAGGATCTGGCCACCCGGATCAAGCAGGCGCAAGGCCCCGAGATCACGACCATGAAGGGCTGGCTCGCAGACTGGGGCGAGTCGGCGGCGGGGGGCCACAACAGTGGCGACATGGAGATGGGCGGCTCCGGCATGATGTCGGCCCAGGAGATGGGTGATCTCGAAAAATCGTCCGGCGCGGGCTTCGACCGCATGTTCCTCACCATGATGATCCGTCACCATGAAGGCGCCGTCGAGATGGCGACGACCGAGTCGAAGGACGGCAAGTTCGAGCCGGCGAAGGCGCTGGCGCAGCAGATCTCCTCCGCTCAGAAGGCCGAGATCGCCGAGATGACGGCCCTCCTGGAAACCGCCAAGTAGGCGGCAGCGCCCGCTTCCTGGAAAGCTTCGTGCGGGCAGGAGTGCCCGCTCGTGGTCACTCAGGCGTCACGACGCCGTCGACCGGGCTTGATTCAGCTTCCGGTCCGGGCTGGAACGGGTACGACTTCGCCGCTTCTTCCGATCGACGGCAGTTTCGTTCATTGTGGATCGCGAGGATGGCGATCCCGGCGATCGGCCCGACGAGGAAGACAGCGAACTCGATCGCCTGCCGGAGGCCCTCTGCGGAACCAAGAACCCAGGTCACCTAGGCGCATCCTTCATCGGTCTGACGCAGAAATCCCTCACGCCATGCTGCGGGCGGCCAGAAAGAAGACCGCAGCGATCACCCCGAGTACGAGGCCCAACCACAGGACGACTCGCCGGCCGTCGTACCGGCGTGGGCCGTCATCGGTCATCGGTAGGCCTCCCCGTCGGGGCCGCACGACTGGCTGGTGTGCACTGCTACGGAGTGTAGCTCCAAGGAGGTCCGGCTCAGCCCCGGGCCGGCTCTCACAGCACCGGCGCATCATGCCCTCCCGTGCGGGTTCGAGGGTTATGAGGTCCGCCCGAACCAGCATGCGGAGGCCACTGCGCGTGCGAAACGAGTCCACCCTGATCGCGCTACGAAAGAGATCCCGCGATAGTGTCCCGGCGACTCGACGGAGGGCACACATGGCACGACGGCTCTTGGCAACCCTTACTGCGACAGCGATACTCGGGGCCGGCTGCGGCGGTGGGAACGGCGGGGATGCTGGGGCGCCGGCACCCGCCAGCACCGCTGTCGGTTCCAAGCCGGTCACCATCCCTGTCGGCGTCGATGCCAGAACCGATGGGTTCGGCGCCAGCTTCTTCGCGTTCTTCCCGAACGAGGTCACGGCCCGCCCGGGTGACACCGTCGAGTTCACCAGCTTCTTCTCGGGGGAGCCTCACACCGTCGCCCTCGGCACCATGGTCGACCAGGCGCTCGCCGCCTACGCCGCCGTCCCCGCTGGCACCGAGGCCCCTCCCGAGGCGAAGCAGCTCCTGGCCAAGCTGCCGGCCTTCTACCCGCCCAGCGCCACTGCGGTCGATGTCGACCCGGCACCATCGGCCGCCCAGCCCTGCTTCCTCGAGTCCGGGGAGCCGCCTGCCCAGGAGGCCTGCTCGGGCGAACAACGCGAGCAACCTGACTTCAACGGGAGGCAGTCCTTCTTCAGTAGTGGCTTCCTCCCGGATGAGGCCACCTTCGAGGTCAAGATCGCCGCTGACGCGGTTCCCGGCACCCACTTCTTCATGTCCCTGGTGGATGGCAGGAACATGACCGGCCGGCTCTCCATCGTCGCGGCCGGAGAGCGCGTCGCCTCGCCGACGGAGGTGAAGCAGCAGGGACAGGACAGGATCGATCGGGCGGTCGCGTCGCTCGCGCCTCGTGCCGCAGCGGTCAAGGCCATCGTCGCCCCAGACGCAGCCGTCGCCGGGGCACCCGCCGAAGCGCAGGGCTCCTCGGCCCAGGTCGAGGAGTTCGAGGCCTCGGTCAACGCCTTCCCCGACGCGATCGCGGTTGCGACAGGCGGTGCTGTCACCTGGATGATCAACGGCGCTCACACCATCAGCTTCAATGCACCTGAGGACAGCCGGCCCCTGTACGCGGTCGAGGGCGACGGGATCGTTCGTGCCAACAAGAAGGGATTCGGCCCGGCAGGCGGGCCGGGCCAGGGCAGTGGAGCTCCTCCTGGCCTGGTCGACGGCGGCCAGTTCGACGGGAGCGGCTTCCACAGCTCCGGAATCATGGTGGGGGAGGGTGTCTCCTACCGCCTCACCTTCACCAAGCCCGGCACGTACAAGTACCGCTGCAACTTCCACACCGACATGGAGGGCACCATCAAGGTCGGCTGAGCCTCGCCGCGGGCGCCCTTCCCGCCGACCATCGCCTGCCCATCACGCCGAGAATCAGCATGGCCACGAGGAGCAGCACCGACAGCACCGGCCCGATGGACGAGTTCGCGCCGCTCGGGCACGAGGTGCTTTGACACGGCAGGCGGAGGAGAGGTGTACCGCCCTTCGAGCTCGTCGGCCGCACGCGGAGGACGCCCCAGAGCCCGGCCTCACGGTAGGGCTCCCGGTGGTCGCCGTAGACGTAGTCGCCTGCCAGGCGTGCAGGGCCCCCGGCCCCGCCGTCCAGCCTGATCGTCAGGGCCTCCATGCCGCCGAGCTTCACCGAGCTGACCAGGGTCGTGCCCCTCCGCCCCGGCTCCACCGGCCAGCGGTGCCCTTCGAGCGAGAACACCTGCGACTGCTCGCTCCACGGCGCGAGCACGCGGATGCGCACGGGGTCGCCGGCGAAGGCGTCGAGAAGCGGAGTCGGCGGGTCGCCGAAGGCCGCACTGCTGAAGGCCAGGCCGGTGTCGGCGCTGGCGGCAGCGCGGTCCCGGAGCGGGGCCGCGGCATAGTTGACGCCGACCACGCCGTTCACCTGTTGGGAGTAGGGCATCCGGTGATTGGCCAGGCCCTCGTCCTCGTCCTGGAAGAAGAGGCTGAAATCGCGGTACGCCGCTCCTGACGGCGGCACCACGTCGACGCGCCATGACGACGTCAGCGACGCGTCGGCACCGGTGGCGGGGTCCCGGTAGCGGGCGCCGGCCGGGCCCACCACGATGGCGCCGTACAGACCCAGGCCCGGGTTGACGACGACATCGGCCATGTCCCGGACCAGGGCGGTCGTCTCGCCCACCTCGGTGCTGGCGAAGTAGGTGTACGAACGGCTCGCCCCCGGTGCCACGGCCTGGGGGGGATTGCGCCCGGCGGCGACGCCGGCCGAATCCCTTGGGTCGAACGCGAGCATGTCGGCGTGGAAGGACACCGGTCCCTTGGTGGCGTTGGCGAGGTCGACCCGCACGCAGTCCCCCACGTTCACGTGCAGCACGAGGGGCTCAGGCGCCCGGGCGCCCGGCGCGGCGGCTTCCCGGCCGTCGCCGAGCACGAAGACCTTCCCCACGGCGCCGGCCAGCATGGGCAGCGGCGCCTCCGCCGCCGTCACGTCGAAGCGCTTCTGCGGTGCGCCCGGGGGGCAGATCTCGCTCGCCGCGGCAGGGGTCTCTTCGCGTCCGGGAAGCTTCCGCAGCCCGCCGCTCTCTCCGGCGTCGAGCACGCGGAGGAGCCCCCAGCTGCCCTCGCGCAGTTTGAACGACCTCCCGCTGTAGTAGAGGTAGTCGCCCGGCATGCGCTGCGGGCCACCGGCGGCGGGAACCACCAGGTCGAGGCGCTCCGAGATGCCGAGGTGGGCTGTGCTGGTGGGCGCCGAGGTGCTGCTCGCGGCCTCGGTGCGGAACCAGTGGCCGTCGAGGTGCCACGTGTGCATCTCGTTGTTGGAGCTCACGAGGCTGCGGACGACCACGGGGTCGCCGAGGTAGGCCTCGAGAAGCGGCGTCTCCGGGTCGCCGCCCGCTGATTGACTGAACACCGCAGCCGGGTCGCGGCCGCGCCGGTCAAGGGGCTCTGTCCGGAGGTTGAAGGCGCTACCGGTAGAGCGATCGACGCGGGAAAGCGGGTTGTCGTCCTGTATGAACATCACCAGTTCACGAAAGCTGCCCGCGACGTCGACCGAGACCCGTCCGGAGTTGTGGATGTCGGCTACCGGGCCGCTCTCGATCTCCGCGCCCGTCCTCGGGTCGCGATAGGTGGCGCCCGGCGGCTCGACCACGAGAGCGCCGAAGAGGCCGTGGCGACCGGAGACGAGCGGGTTGACGTGCTCGTGGAAGAACGTGGTGCCGACCTGCGCGTCGGGGTACCAGCGGTAGCGCACGAACTCGGTGCTGACGACCTCGCCGGCCCCATGAGCGTTGGCCAGCGGCACGTCGAACGTGACGACCGTGCCGTTCACGGCGGCAATACGTCGCACCTCGAAGGTCTCGTCCTGGTCCATGCCGACGCCCACCATCGCCCCGACCTGGAAACGGTCGGCGTCGTCGAGGCTGACACTGGTAGCCCCAGCGGGCGACGGGGCCGACAGCACCTGGCCCTCCGCGCGGTAGGGCCGCACCGACTGCTCGTAGCCGAAGCCGGTGTCGACGCCGTCGCTTCCCTGCACGTCGAATTGCACGAAGTGGATGTGCATGTTGACCTTGCTCAGTGGGTCGGCGGCGTTGTCCTCCAACTCGCTCCGAAGGAGCACGTCGACGCAGTCCTCCCCGGCATTGGCGCGCACGACCAGGGGTACGCGCCTCGCTGGGTCGGCCAGGAGGGCATCGCGCTGCGAACGCAGGACGAACAGTTGTCCATTGGGGTCCACCACGTTGGCCTTGGTGTTCTGGGTCACAGGGGCCTGCACGGCATTGACGGCGAGTTTCTTCGACCTGGTGCCGGCAGGGCACAGGCTGGCGGGACCGTTCTCCCCCGGCGCTGGGAGCGTCGAGCCGTTGGCCGTGGGGTCGAGGTACGGCGCCGGGCCGTGGTTCGGCGCGAAGGGAGGGCGGCGGCCGAGGTGGGGCCGTAGGAAGGGGTAGGCCAGCTTGCCGGTGACCGGGTCGAACGTGACGGGGGGCCTGGTACCTGGTGCCCGTGCGCGGTAGCCGGGCCACACCTGATCGGTCTCCGGCTCGTTCAGATACGAGTCGCCATCCCGACGCCAATCCATCACCGAGGCGTCGTAGCCCCGGGGAACGCCCGACGGGGGAAGTTGGCGCTCGACCCACGGGACCAGTCCGTCGCGGCCGATCGTGAATTTCTTGCCCGACCAGTCGACAACGGTCCCGACGAGGTCCGGCGCGGGGACTGCCGGCCTCACTCCGTCCGCCCTGTCGGGCAGCTCTCGCAGGGGTGGCATGGCGTCGGTGGATGTGGGCCCGTCCTGTTTCGTGTTGTACACGCGCCACACGCCCCACATGCCCGCGAAGTAGTGCTGCGAGACGTGACAGTGGTACATGAAGTCGCCGGCGGACTGCTGGCACCCGCCGGCGCCGCACTCCTGCTCCACGTCGAACGTCTCCGAAGGGCCGATCGACTGCGAGTCGGTGCGCTCGGAGGCGGCGACCCGAATGGCCGGGCGCTTGTCGAGACCGGCATCGATCCGGTTGTCCTGGACCCCAGGCTGGCGCGGCCAGCGAGTGGCGCCTCCGTGGACGTGGTGGACGTGAAAGGTCTCCGAGCCCCCGTGGACCACCCGCTGCTTGACGGGATCGCCCACGTAGCTGCGCGGGAGAGGAGTGGCTGGATCACCGAAGGCGTAGGAGCTGTAGGAGAGGGAGACATCGGGCGACCCGGTGAGCGACTGTTGGAGGGCAAGGCGGTTCATGAACGGCTCGCTGCGGTAGTTGATGGCGCGGGCCCCCGGCCGGTAGGCGGTGGTGATCGGATCGACGAGCGGTAGCAGGCCACCTGCCTTGTTCAGGAACTGGTAGTTCTCGTTGCCGATCTCGTGGTAGTAGAGGACCGTCTCCCGGAAGTCGCTCCCGTCGGCGCCGACGACCATGGCCGCCCACCCCGTAGACGCTTCGACGCCGGTGAGTGGGTCGATCCAGGCGGAGCCCTTGGGCTCGACGATGACGGCGCCGAACAAGCCGTGGGCCGTCTGCTCCCGGGTGCTCCCGTGGCTGTGGAAGTAATGGGTGCCCTCCGCCTCGCCCGACGGGACCCTCCACTCGTAGGTGACCCTCGCGCCGGCGCGTGCCATGGCGCGAGGTTCGCCTGCCACGGCCGCCTTGTTGGTCCCGGCCACGACGAGACCGGCGCCATGGAGGTGCAGGCTGGCCGGCTCCGTCCCGCCGACCGCGTTGCGGAGGCGGATCCGCAGGCACTCGCCGGGAAGGACTCGCAGGGTGAGCGGCTGGATAGCGTCACCCTGCAGACCCACGGAGACAGCCGGCTCAGCCTTGTCCTCCCGGGCTGCTGCGTTCTGGGCCTCTTCGGCCCGCACCCCGGCCAGGTCCTCCTCGAGGACGTACATCCGGCCCTTTGGATCGTGGTCCAAGTAGCGGTTGAGGGTGATGTCCACCGTGATGGCGGCAACGTCGTAGGACCGGACCAGGGCACCCGGCTCACACCTGGCTCCGGCCACGGAGGAGTCGTCGTCCTGCGCAGCGACCAGCTTCAGTCCCTCGGCTGCTTCATGTCCGTCCTGCGGCCCGGCACCCTTCGTTCGCCCGCTGCCCGGCTCACCGGCCCGCTGTGGTGCCCGCTGTGCGGCGCCGGCCGGATCATGACCGGCAACCGGGCCGACGAGCGAGAGCAGGACCAGCGCTGCCGCCGCGACCGCGATGGTCAGGCGAGAGCGACTCCGCATGTTCGTCAGCGGACCGAGCCGCCGTTTCGTGACACAACGTCAACCATAGTGTCGGGCGCATTCCGTCAGACCCGCGCCTACCGCAGTCGTCGGGCGCGCGCGCGACACGGTCCGTCGGCTCCTGGGCCGATCTACCAACAGTCACTGACCGCCACCATCAACGGCGGCCACGACCCGCCGGTCGGCTGCCGAGGAGGGGGTACGACAAGGTCGCGCTCGCCTGATTCGGGTCCGCCGAGCACGCCCACAGGCCCCTCGTCTTCGGGGCCGCGGTGCCCGTCGTCACGGCTCGATCCGGGCGCTCCAGTAGCCGGGCCGGCGGCGGTCGTGGGCGACTGCGAGGACGTGGATCACGGGGTCAGTCGCTAGGTAGACGACGTGGTACGGGAATCGACCGACGCGCACTCGCCGAAGCTCGTGACGCTCGCCAAGCCCGGGCACAGGTGCGCCCGCCTGGGGCCACTGCATCATCGACTCGACAGCAGCGTCTACGGCAGCGAGAAGGGCGAGCCCGAGACCTGCGTGCTGTTGCTCATACCAGCGAGCCGCCGCAGCGAGCTCCTGATGCTTCTGGCGTGAATCGGGCCTGCTCGCTACCCGGCGAGTTCATCGGCGATGCGCTGACGAACGATCGTCCAGTCTTCCCCGACGGACTCGCCGGACAGCGCGCGCTTTGAGCGCCTGTCGAGTTCCTGGCCCCACAAGGTGCGAACCATCTCGGAGCTGGTAGTGCGAACGGCGCGACCGATGAGGGCTGAGCGGAGGGTTCGCTCAGCCTGTCTTCGAGTGGGGACCGGGCGCCGCCGTCAAACCACGCCCTCGGCGGATCGACGCGTCTGCGTCTCCGCCTCGCCCTGGACGACGGCGTCGTCGAAGATTCGGCCGAGGACGTCGGCCGCATCACGGTCCGCCTCGACCAGGAAGTGGCTGTAGACATTGAGGGTCGTCGATGCGTTCCGGTGGCCGAGGCGGCCGGCCACCGTGCGCACGTCGACCCCGGCCGACAGCAGCCGGGTGGCCACGTAGTGCCGGAGGTCATGCAGGCGGACCGCGGCCACGCCGGTCCGGCGGCACAGCCGGGCGAAGGATCGCGACGCGGAGTCGGGGTACCAGGGGCCGCCGCCGTCCACGTCGGCGCTGAACACGTACGCCCCGGGCGCCAGCGAGACCCCGCACAGGGATGCGCGCTCGGAAGCGCGCTCCCGGTGCGCGGCCAGGGCGGCGACGGACGTGGCGTCCAGGGACACCTTCCGGGCGGCGTGAGTCTTGGTGTCCTTGGCCACGAGGCCCTCGGGCCCGGCCACGATGGCCCGGCTGATCGTCAGCCGCCCGGCGTCGAGGTCGATGTCGGACCAGCGCAGCGCCACCAGCTCGCTTCGGCGGGCGCCGGTGGCGGCGGCCAGGAGGATGAAGTCAGCCAGATCGGGGTCGGTGGCGCCGGCCGCCGCGAACAGCTTTGCCAGCTCGGCCGGCGACGGCGGGTGGATGTCGGGCGTGGGCACCCGGGGTGGCGAGGCCGACGACGCCGGGTTCTGCGCCAACCAGCCCCAACGCACGCCCTGGTTGAGCGCCCGGTGGAGCACGCCATGGATGCGCCGGACGGTGGAGGCCGACAGCGGCCGCCCGACCCGACCGCCCTTCTCCCGGAGACGCCGGTAGAAGCGGTCGATGTCGGCGGCGCCCAGCTTGGACAGTGCCACGTCTCCGAAGGACGGGAGCAGGTTGCGGTCGAGCACGCCACGGGTCTCCCGCACGTTCTTCGGGGAGAACGACGGTGCGGCGTGGGCGAACCACTCCTCGAGCAGCTCGCCCACCGTCGCGCTGGTGCGCGCCAGCCCGCCCCGCTCGGCCTCGGCCACCATGGCCGTAAGCGCCCGCTGGGCGTCACGCTTGCCGCCGTGGAACGTGCGGTAGGCCCAACGCTTGACCCCGGTGACGGCGTCGCGCCCCAGGTACACCTTGAGCTCCCACGCGGAGCCCCGCTGCCGCATCGAACCCGGCACCTGCCACTCCCTTGCCACTCCGGCCTGTCACTCCATCTTGCCACGATCGGGCAGCCGTGGAGTGGCAAGGGAGTGGCAAAACCGGCCTTGCGGAGCGACGGGGAGAGCCAAAAATGGCTCTGAACTGCGGATTCCCTAGCACCCCCAACGGGATTCGAACCCGTGTCGCCACCTTAAAAGGGTGGCAGCAGCCGTCTCGATTTCATGAAATGGCAGGTCAGACGGGGTGCCCCCATCGGACGGAGGGTCGATTTTCGTGACCACAGGGCCATTCCGTGACCATTCCGTGACCAAATCGCGGGTGTTCCGAGAGGTGGTCCGGCATCAGTCGACCTGCCGTGCGATGAACGCTGCCATGCCGGGGACGGTGTAGGCGACGAGCCCGTGCTCGGGCGCGTAGACGAGGCCTTTGTGGATGAGGTTGGCCCTCGTTGGGCCGACCTGCTGGACGCTGACCTTGCCGAGCCGGCGGGCGATTTCGCCGCTGGAAGAGGGTCCGTCGCCGTCCTCACCCATGGCCCGGAGGTAATCGCGCTCCGCCGGCGTGGCCCGGTTCCAGCGGCTGGCGAAGAAGCCGGTATCAAGCTTGTCGCGGCCGGCCTGGATCCCGAGGCGGGCGTCGTCCGCGCCGATCGTCGGCCCCGGCGCGTAGTCCCATGTGGCCTTGGCGAACTCCTGCAGGAAGTACGGGTAGCCCATGGATGCCTCGACCACGATGTCGACCGCGGCCGGCACCCACTCGGTCTGCTGCGTCTCGGTCGGGCGCGTGACGGCGATCCTCGCCGCTTCCGCATCGAGGGGGCCGATGGGCCGGTAGGTGAAGAGTCGCTCGGCGTAGGACCGGGCCTCGGCGAGGACCCCGGGCAGGCTCGGCAGCCCTGCGCCGATTACGTAGAACGGAGCCGACCGTTGCCCGGTCTGGTGCACCGCCGTGCAGATTGCGGCCAGCTCGTCGCCGTCCAGCTCCTGCATCTCGTCGATCAGCACCACGACGCCTGTGCCGAGCTCGGCGGCGGACTCGGCCAGGTCGAAGGCGAGCTCCGACAGGTCGAGCTCGAGCGATCCGGTGTCCGCCCGGCCGCCCTGGGGGTCCACCTCGATGCCGAGCGCGAGCCCTCCCGACGGGTCGGTCTTGATCGAGAACGACTTGAACGTCGCCAGCGCGGATCGCAGCTTGTCGCGCATCCCGACGCGCCCGGTGACCTGGCGGAGGGACTGGTTGAGGCTGCGCGCGACCATGGGCCGGAACGACGCCCCCTTGGTGTTGGCGTCGACCCGGGCCTCCACCTGGGCGACGATCCAGTCACGCCGGCGGGCCCGGTCGGCGAGATCGTTGAGCAGCACGGTCTTGCCCACGCCTCGTAGCCCGGTGAGGACCACGCTCTGGGTTGCTCGACCCGCAGCCGCCCGCGCCAACAGGGTCTCGAAGTTCGAGATGTCCTCCGTGCGTCCGGCCAGCTCGGGGGGTCGGAGGCCAGCGCCGGGCGAGTACGGATTGCCGACCGGGTCCATGACGCGGAGTGTAGCAATAATTAGTTCTAGATAGTGAGGATCCCTATCCGTAGCTACAGGTTCCTACACCCCACTGCAACGTGGATCACCGGAACGGGTCCAGCGTCGGCCTTCATGCGCCGAGGGCTGCGACGAGATCGCGCAGCACATCCTTGACCGTTGCTGCGCTGCCTTCGGGCTCTACGCCAAGAAGACGGTCGAGCTCCGCCTGAGGAACCAGCAGCGTTCCGCCGAAGCGGATGGCGCGGATCTCTCCGCGGTTGATCGCGTTGTAGACGGCGTCGCGCCCGACACCGAGAGCGTCCGCTGCCTCCTTCACCTTGAGAGCCAGCCGTCTACTCGTCGTCATTGCCCGATCCCTTCGTGTCCGTGACTTAGACATGCGCGTCGGCGCGGTCGAAAGCGCAAGACCAAGGTCAATTCGGACTTTGAGGGCGACAGAGATTGCAGCACCGGGCCGATGCTGGTCCAGCGCCGCGACGTGCTCCTCGGGTTGAAGGTCGATGGGCGGGCAGCTCTTTGTGGGCTTCTTGCCGGCCATGAGCCAAAAGGCGAGGAAGGCGGTCGGCCACGAGATCAGGGCGTGGTGTCAACACCGGCCGCCGCAGCGGGACGAGCATGTCCGGCCTCGCCGGGACATCAACGCTACCTCATTAGAACCGTATGCTCGGTTCGACGGGCGGGCGCTGGAAACGGGGCAATCCGGTGGCCCCCGCTGGTTCCGGGTGCGCTGAGAAACGCCACCACAATGACCTGGTCGGAACCCAGCAGACCGATCAACTGCTACTGCGCCGGCGCTCGACCCTAAACGCTGGCTCGTGAACGATCCGGGTAGTAGGTGTTGCTCCAGGCACGCCGCCTCCCTACGGCTCGCACCGCTCCGCCTTCAACCCCGAGGCTACGATCGCCAAGCTGGTTGGGAGTGAGGAGGAACGGTGGCGGAAGAGAACGACGAGGAGGGCCTTCGATGCAGCGTACGAAGAGGCCTCAGAGCTTGGCGCGCGACGGTAGGCGGCAGCTCTCCGTAAACCGGTTCGCACGAGCTCGTCTTGCGGCAGAGCAATGCGACAGGGACGGCGAGTTCCACCGGTCGGTGCACGCGTGGCGGGCATGATGCCCGTTGCGACCGAGCACCCCGACCGGTGGAGGCAACAGCATGGCAGGCCCGTCCTTGACGATGAACCAGCGCGAG
>Ga0136633_1002498_pt1 | contig 12635 bp, 12 predicted proteins | sample AntDrymeUQ832206_2_FD_105494 | JGI IMG/M metagenome (GOLD analysis project Ga0136633, IMG submission 105494) | Polar desert sand microbial communities from Dry Valleys, Antarctica - metaG UQ83 (22.06) | ecosystem: Environmental > Terrestrial > Soil > Desert | place: Antarctica: Dry Valley... | reverse complement strand
GGCGAGGACCTCGCGGAGCGCCTCCGCGGTGGCCTGGACGTCGCGATCGGAGGCTGCGCCGAAATCGGCGTCGTGGCGGCGCGGCACGATCCAGACCTCGAACGGGGAACGGGACGCGTAGGGAGCGAAGGCCACGCTCGAGGCGTCCTCCCAGACGAGCCGCTCCGGGCGCCGGGTCTCGTCCCGGACGAGCCGGCACCATGGGCACTCCCCCTCGCGGATCACGAACCGGGCGGCCCCGCCCAGCTCCTCGGCGATCCGGTGCGGGATCTGGGGCAGGTCGTACACGTCGAGGCAGAGGTGGTTCGTCCGCGCACCGGCCTGGGCGCCCCAGTTCTGGACGACCTGGACGTATTCGGTCTGGCCGGCCCTCTGGGCCTCCACCAGGGCATCCCTGGCACCGCCGACGAGCGCCTCGATCGTCGCCTGCCCCACTGCCTGGAGGGGCCGGTGCTCGCCGGGCGGTGCGACGACCGTCTTCCAGCTGCCCGTCGCGCGCGCCTGGGCGATCGCGACCTGGGCGACGCTCCGATCGAGCTCCCTGGCCTCGTCCTCCGTCCCGACGGTGTGGAACGCGTAATCCTTGAGCACCCGCAGGCGAACGCCGTCGCCCTCGGGCTGCCGGCAGTTCTGGCAGTCGCCGCCGTCGTCGACCGGATCGGCGGGGCGGGCAAATCGGTCGCGGTGGAAGGCCCGATCTACAACCGTCGCGACCCACCAGGACGTGATGGGGTCCTTGCGCAGCTCGAACAGGCCGGCGGTCATGGAAGCTCGCCTGCGAGCGGTGCGCCGAGCCGTCCTGCAAGGGCGCGGGCGAAGATCGTCGCGGCTCGGCCGACGCTCTCTGTCGACGGTGCCTCCGCGGTGCGGCCAAGCTCGCTGGCGATCGTGGTGGAAACTGTCCCGGGCTCGCCGCAGGCATCGATCAGGTCGAAGTCGACGAGGTCGACGTTCACGTTGAGGGCGATGCCGTGGTACGTCACGCCGCGCTCGACCCGGAGCCCAAGTGCCCCGATCTTGCGGGGCTCGGGAGTGCCGACGTCGCACCAGCAGCCGGGGTGCCCGTCACGCCGGCCAGCCTCGACACCGAGTGCCGCGCACGTGTCCGACATCGCGCCCTCGAGCGCGCGCACGAGCGGCTTGATGAGCAGGCCGCGCGGGGAGAGCTTGAGGATCGGATACGCGACGAGCTGGCCGGGGCCGTGGTACGTGACCTCGCCGCCGCGCTCAACCCGGAGGACCTCGATTCCGCGGCGGCGAAGCTCGGCGGGCGAGGCGAGCACGTGGCTCTCCTCCGCCTGGCGGCCGAGTGTCAGCACGGCAGGGTGCTCGAGGAGGAGGAGCTGGTCGGCGATGAGGTCGTCGGCCCGCTCGGCAGCGAGTCGGCGTTGGAGATCCCAGGCCACCCGGTAGTCGCTCCGCCCGAGCCAGCGCGCCTCAATGGGGCCCGCATCGGGACGGCGTTCAGCCGCGTCCCCGTCACGGTCGAGGACGCGAGCGGTTGGGTGCACTCCGTGACGATAGCAGGGAGTGTCGTCCGCGCCCTTCGCTTGCTCTGACTAGAATCGCCCCGTGCGTGATGGCAACTTGTCACGCCGGATCCGACGGCCGCGCCGTCGCCTTCCGGGTGACACTCCGGGCGTCGCGTTGACCGACTCCGCGGCTCCGTCCTAGAATCGCGCCCTCCCGAGCGGGAGTAACTCAGTTGGCAGAGTGCTTGCTTCCCAAGCAAGATGTCGCGGGTTCGAATCCCGTCTCCCGCTCCAATCGTCAGCCGCCGGACACCGCCGGGATGATGTGGACCGCTGCCGTCGGACGCACGGGCGTGGAGAGGTCGGCCGGCTCACCGTCGACGTAGACGTTGATGTGCCTGCGGAGCACAGGCCCCGCGTCCACGAGCCGGTTACGCAGGCCGGGCACCTGCGTGTCGAGCGCGGCGATGATCTCGGCGACGGTCGTCCCCGCGGCATCGACCCGCCGCTCGGTCCCGGGGAAGAGCGCGACGAGCGAGCGCGGAAGATGAACCGTGGCCACGGCTCAGTCGATGACCGCCGCCTCGACCGACCAGATCGCGGGCAGGTTGTCGGCCGCGATCCGCCACGATTTGCCCTCGTCGGCACTGCCGTAAAGCTGCCCCGTGCTGGTTCCGAAGTAGACGCCGACCGGGTCGAGCGCATCGGCGGTCATCGCCTCGCGAAGGACGCCGACGTACGCGTCCTTCTGGGGCAGCCCCTCGCCTGACCGGATCCACGTCCCGCCTGCATCGTTCGTCCGCCACACGGCAGGCTTGCCGTCGGGCACGTAGCGCCCCTGGTCGTCGCCGTTGAGCGGAATGGTCCAGACCGTGTTCGGGTCGCGCGGATGGGCGGCCATCGGGAAGCCGAACTGCGAGGGCAGACCCGGCGTGATCTCCTCCCACTGGCGACCCCCGTCCGACGAGCGGTACACGCCGCAATGGTTCTGCTGGTAGAGGTGCTCCCCGCCATCGGCCGCCATGACGAGCTTGTGGACGCACTGGCCGAACTCCGGGTACTTGTTCTCCGGGTAGAAGTCGGCGCGGACACCCTTGTTGCGCGTCTCCCATGTCGTGCCGCCGTCCTTCGTCTCGAACGCGCCAACGGCTGAGATGCCCACCCACATGCGCTTCGGATCGGTCGGATGGGGGACGATCGAGTGAAGACATAATCCGCCGGCACCGGGCTGCCACTCGGGGCGGGTTGGATGATTTGTCAGGCCCTCGACGTGCGTCCACGTTGCGCCGCGGTCGTCGCTGCGAAACAGCCCAGCGGGCTCGACACCCGCGTAGAGTGAGCCGTGGGCGGCGGTCACGTTCCAGACGGTCGGAATATTCGCGCCGTCGTCGCCGTAGGTGAGGCCCTCGCTCGAGTGGGTCCATGTCTCGCCGAGATCCTCGCTCCGCCAGACCGCCGGGCCGTACCACTCGTTGCCGCCGGCCGCCAGGATCGCTCCGCTGCCCGGCTCGATCGTCATATCGTGGATCGGCCAGCCCTCGCACAGCGGACCGCGCAGATTCCACTTGCTGCGCTTCGCATCGCCCTCGAGGATGAACGCGCCCTTGCGGGTCCCGACGAGCAGCAGGTTCCTGGTCGCCATCAGTCCACTCCTGTCGTTCGTTCCCAGATCGGCGATTCTAGTAGACCGGTCCAGCTCGCGGAACTAATCGGCCGGTGCGCGGCGCGGCCGGGCCTGGTGCTTTGCTCGATCGGACGCGGCGGCCAGCGGATCGAACGGCTCGGTGCGCTCGACGACGGCGTCGCCGCCGATCCGCAGCCGCTCGCCCCCGCCGGGCGCCTCGCCGAGCACCGATCGCCAGCCGCGTTCGCCGAGGCCTTCGAGGGCGCGGATGGCGGCCGGGACAACGGCCTTCGCATGATCGAGCGCCAGTCCTGCCAGCGGCCGCTCCCCCATCGCCGCACCGATCTCCCCGGCGACAGAAGCCGCGGCCCGCCCGGCGAGCACGGCCTGGCGCATGGGGCCGCCGGTGGCCCGCCGCATGATCAGAGCAGCTGAGCTGCCGGACGGGATGACGCCGGCGAGAACGAACGGCCACGCAGCGGCCGTCGCGGGCACGGCCGCCGGCTCCTCGAATGCGAGCGGGTGGCCCGGCAGGAGCGCTCGCCGGAGTGCGACCTCGGCGAGGGCCCGGGCCGCCGGCCACGATTCCTCGAGGAGCCACGGAGGGACGGCCCCGACGACGATCTGCCCGGGTTCGATCCCGTCGCCCCGCGCAAGCGCGACCCCGAGCAGGAGCAGGGCAAGTGCGCGTCCGGCACGCGTCGCCGGATCCGAGGGAACCCCCGACGCGAGGTCCGGCGCGACGACGAGCGGACCGGCGCCGACGAGGATCGAGGAGCCGGCGCGGCGCAGGAGTCGGTGGGCGAAGGCATGGTCAGACAGAGCGCGGTCCGGATCGACCCTGCCGGCCACGATCTCCGCCATCGCGTCCGCTTCGACGATGTCGACCCGCTCGAACGAGGCGACGACCGATTGCTCAGGCGCCGCGAGGGCCGGCGCGGCGGATGCAAGCCTGACGTAGCCGCGCCGGCCGGCCCCGACCTCGTCGAGCATCCGGCGCAGCTCCGCAAGGCCGCGCTGGCTGCCGGTCGGTGGCTTGTCAACGCCGCGACCGAGATCCGTGCTGCCGAGCTCGTCGCCGGCCCAGCGGTCCGCGTCCAGCCACGGCCAGACGGGCTTCTCGACGCCGGCGTCGGTCAGGCGCGTCGCGAGCTCTCGGCCCACCGGCACCTCGACGCGAAGCAGGTCCACGCCGTCGCCGACCCGGGCGACCGCCTCGTCGAGGGCGGGTGCGACCAGCGGCTCGAGGAGCGTCGTCCCGATCCACGGCCGCGGCGCGTCACCGAGGACGGCCATCAGCTCGAGGCGAGCGGTCCGGTTGGCGTCGATCCGGGCCAGCGCCGCCTCGGCGAGGCGGCGAGCCTCCTCCTCGGCGACCGCGCGCCGGTCGGGCTGACCGAGGAGCTCGACCTCGAGGGCGAGATCGATCGCGCCGGACGCGACGTCGAGTGCCGCCTGCTGCGGCGGAATGTCGTACTCGAGCAGGGCCATCGCGAACGGCAGGGCGACTCCGCCCGCAAGGCGGGTGTGGTCACGGCCGACATACCGCTCGACAACCTCGCCGGCCAGCGGCCGGCCCGTCGCGTCGATCCCGTGGACGCCGACCAGCCGGAGGATGGCGCGCTCCTGGCCAATGGTCGTGGACGCGCGAGCGCGGCCACCCCACGACCCGGCGATCGTCTCGGCGAGCTGGGCGAGCCGGTCGACCGGGCCCCAGTCGGCGCTCATCCGACGCGTCCCATCGTCGTGAGTATGAGGCGCGCTCAGTCTGACGGGAGGTCGAGGAGCGCGACGAGCCTGATCCCGGCGAGGAAGCCGCGGTATGCGGTGGGGGCGTCCGGCGCGACGATCCGGACGCCACGATCGCCGAACCGCTCCGTGCCCGGAACAACGGCCGCGTGGTCGGCCTCGCCGCCGTTGCGAAACTCGATCTCGATCGTGACCGGCGACGGGACGACGAGCGGTTTGAGCTCGCCCGCGGCCGCGCGGCGGACCGCGCGCTCCGCGCCGGCACGGACCGAATCACGGGCAACGGTTGGATGAACGGAGGCCGCGGCCCGCCGGCTGACCACCTGCTTGACGACGACAGCCTCGGCCCACGGCAACCAGTCGCGCGTCTCTTTGGCGAGCGCGTCGTCGCCCGTCACGAGTCCGACGGGGACGCCCCACGCGCCCAGAACCGACGCGTTGATCCCGCTCTCGCCGACTGGCCGGCCGGCGAGGGTCGTCAGGGTTGGCGCGCTCGAATACGTGTGGGCGATGACCCCGCTCGGATGGCCGGCCCGGGTGTGGTAGCCGACGAACAGCGCGACATCGAACGGACCGCCGCCAGCGGGACCGCCGGCGCCCTGGACCATCGACCACGGCTTCTGGCCCTGGATGAGGACGGCGCGCGAGTCCATGTCCGCGGCCACGAGGTTGAACATCTGCCCGTGACTGTCGTTGACGACCACTTCGCTAGCGCCGCCGGCATACGCGCCGTCGATCGCGGCGTTGGCCTCGGCGACCATCAGCTCGACCGCGCCGGGATAGCCACGATCACTCCGCTCCGTGGGTGCGGGGTGGCTGATCCCGCCGATCCCTTCCATGTCGACGCTCAGGTAGACCTTCATCGGGGTCCGTCCCGTGGACCCGACCGTGCGGGCTCGCCGATCCACACATGCCCGTCGGCGAACCGCTCCGCCTTCCAGATCGGCGCGCGCGCCTTCGTCTCGTCGATCCCGTAGCGTGCGGCGTCGAATGCCGCTTCGCGGTGCGGCGCGCACGCCACGATCGCGATGCTCGCCTCGCCGAGCGGCACCTCACCGGTCCGATGGACAATCGCGAGCCGGGTGACCCCGAAGCGGGCGGCGATCTCGTTCGCGACCTGCGCAATCACCGCGAGGGCCATCGACTCGTGGGCCTCGTAGTCGAGCGCCTCGACCTCCCGGCCGGTGTGCCGCCCGGCCTCCTTCTCCTGGCCGGGCGCCGGTGTGCCGGGCGTCTCCCGCGTCCGGCCGATGAACCCGACGATCGCGCCGTCGGCGGGCGTCGCGAGCCGATCGGCGAGGTCGGCGAGGATCGTCCGCCCGAGCGGCTCGCTGCGCAGCTCGAGGATCCGGTTGGTCGCCGGATCGGCGAATTCGCCGCCGCTGACCGGCGGGATGCAGGCGACCTCGTCGCCTTCCGCGAGGGGCTCCGTCGCGTCGGCGTACTCGCCGTTCCGCGCGAATCGGACCGATGGGCGGCCTGGCGCCAGAACGGGGTGCAGCGCGACGAGCGCCTGCCATGCGGACTCCACGGTCGCGCCGGCGTCGAGCTCGAGTGGCACTTCGCGCGCGCCGGCGAGCTCACGCTGGACCGCGAACAGCCGGACGCGGACGCGGATTCGGGCGCCGCGCTCGCCGGGCGCGGCGGCTGCCATCAACGCAGGCCCGCGACGAGGAGCCCGTCGCCGACCGGCAGGATCGAGGCCGCGAACCGCTTGTCGCGGAGCACGGCCTCGTTGAATGCGCGGAGCGCAGGTGTCCCCTCGTCATCGGCAGCGGCAGGCCGCTCGCCGGACACGCGGCCGCTCCACAGGACGTTGTCGGCGACGACGAGCGCGCCCGGAGCGAGTCGCGGCAGGAGCGCCTCGAGGTACAGGAGGTATTCGGGCTTGAGCGCGTCGATGAAGGCGAGGTCGAACGGACCGCGGAGGGCCGCCTCGTTCGCCGCGAACGCCGCCAGAGCCGGGGCGTTGACGACCGCTATCTGTCCGACCGGGACTCCAGCCTCGCGCCACCAGCGGCGTGCCTTGTCCGTCCGGCCGCGGTCCGGGTCGATCGTCACGATCGTCCCGCCGGCCGGCTGCGCGAGGGCCATCCAGAGCGTCGAGTAGCCGTAGGCGGTCCCGACCTCGATGATCCGGCGGCGCCCGGCAGCAAGCGCCGCGAGGACGCGGCCGCTCGCCCGGTCGAGGATCGGGATGTTGTCGGGCTCCGCTGCCGCCTCGATCGCGAGGAGCGCCGCGGGTGGCGGCGGCGCGGTCGCGTCGATCCAGGCGAGGTCGGTGGTCGTCGGAAGCCAGGTCTCGTCAGCCTTCATGGGTTCCTCACACGAGCAGTCCCGCGCCGAAGTACAGCCCCGCCGCAAGGATCGTGCCCGCGGCGACCGTTCCGACGTTGATGTACAGGAGACCCGTCGCCGACTCCATCGACCGGCTCCGGGCGGTCTGGATCGCGGCCCACGACACGACGAGCGGGAAGAGAAGCCCGACGATCAGGCGGAGCCAGACGAACAGCGCCCAGGGCCCGACGAGGACCGCGAACGGAGCCCCGCCGGCCGGGCCGGCGCCGGTCGCGACCCACACGACAAAGAGCGCGACCTGGATGCCGATCACGAGCGTCAACAGCCGCGCGTAGAGGATGAGGGGCCCCTCGCTCAGCTTCGGGGTCACGAGGTACCAGTGCCCGAGGATCATCGAGGCGAAGACGCCGCCCGTGGCCGCAGTGAGCACGGCGAGCTGGACGAGCAACGGAATTGCGCCACCGGCGCCACCGCCCCAGCCGAGCGCACCGAACAGCAGGACCGCCCCTCCGGCACCGACCGCCGCCAGGCCAAGTGGCGCGGCCCGCCGACCGCGGGCAATCGCGATCACATACGCGGCCGCAAGCCCGCAGAAGAGCGCCAGCGCCGCGCGCCTCGGGTCCGTCCAGGAAGCGTCGGCCGTGATCGGAGAACCGGTAAGGGAGCTCGGGAGCGCCCCGTCCGAGAGGAGGGCGAGCAGACCGAGCAGGACGGCGCAGGTCCCGGTGAACGTGAGGAACCCGCGGGTGGCGTCGGTGCGGAGCCGGCCCACCACGATCGCCGCGAACGCTCCGACGGCCAGGCCGGTCAGAACCGTCCAGTTGATGAACGCGAGACTCAGGGCGATCCGCTCGGCAGGCACCGCGGGAGTGTAGCCGTGGCGTCCCCGGCGGGCCATCGGGACGGACGATCGGCACGCACGCGTACGATGCGAGGACACCGCGCTGGCAGGAGGCTCCGATGCCGCTCGACACGCAGACGACGATCACGTGGTACGGCCATGCGTGCATCGAGATCAGGTCGCCGGGCGGCAAGACGATCCTCATCGACCCCTGGTTCGGTAACCCGAAGAGCCCCAAGGCGCCCGACGCGGTCGACCGCTGCGACGTGATGCTCGTGACCCACGGCCACGCCGATCACTTCGGCGACGCGCTGGTCGTCGGCAGCAGAACGCGCCCGGCGTGGCCGGCAATCCACGAGCTATCGCTGTGGCTCGGGCGGAACTATGCCCACAAGGACTCGGTGATCGGGATGAACAAGGGAGGCACCGTTGAGGTCGCCGGGGTCAAGGTGACGATGACCCACGCCGATCACTCGTCCGGCGACATCTACGGCACCGCCGAGAACCCGATCTACCTCGGCGAGCCGGTCGGTTTCGTGGTCGAGCTCGAGAGCGGGTACCGCATCTACCACGCAGGCGACACCGGGTTGTTCGGCGACATGCGGCTCATCGGCGAGGTCTACCGCCCGAACCTCGCGATCCTCCCGATCGGGGGCCACTTCACGATGGGCCCGCGCGAGGCCTCGATCGCAATCGAGTGGCTCGGCGTGAAGGACGTCCTGCCGATCCACTACGGGACGTTTCCGCTCCTCGCCGGCACACCCGACGAGCTGCGCAGGGCGCTGATGGATCGAGGCCTGTCAGATGTGACCGTTCACGCGCTCGAGCCGGGCGGGAAGCTGGGCTAGCGGCGCCTCAATCCGGGCGCAGCCGCGCCTTCGCGTCGTCGCCTCCCTCGGTCGGCCGGCGGGTGCTGAGGTAGACCTCCATCACCGTTCGCACGGCGTCGTCGTCGAGCAGACCGTCGCCGCGCAGCGCTCGCTCCACGTCGCGCACGGGGTCCAGGCTCTCGGCGGTCATCGCGCCGAAGAACTTCGTGGCGCTCGACTCGTCGGCGTTCTCACGCACGACCTTCGCGAGCCGAACGGCCGTGCGGAGCGTCGGCCGCCGCTCGCCACGCACGATTCGGGACACGGTCGAGACGTTGACACCGGAACGGTGGGCGAGCTGGCGCAGGGACATCCGGCGGGCCCGGAGCTGGACAGTGAGCCAGTCCCTGAACTGGACCTCATTGCCTTCGTTCATCGCCACGATGGAGGGCCTCCTCCGGGGTTGCCCGGACCGTCGTGGTCCATACCCGCGCATCCCCCAACCGGCCGGGTCGGCCGGCGCGGTATCCAGACTCGGGCCAATGGTGTTGCAGGTTGTCCACTCCCCCGCTCGCCCGGGTTGCGGGCGTGTGACGGGCGATGCCGCGCGGGTCAGCCGTCCGTCGCGGTCAGCGCTCCGAGGCGCTCGGTCAGGCGGAGGTTCTCGCGGTAGTCGATCGGGATGTCGACGACCGATGGGCCGTCGTGGTCGAGGGCGCGTCGAAGGACACTACCGAGCTCCTGCACGGTCTCGGCGCGGAACCCCGCGATGCCGAACGAGCGGGCGTAGTCGACGAAGTCCGGATTCCCGAAGTCCACGGCGAAGGGACGGCCGAACTCGTTGCGCTGCTTCCAGTCGATGAGCCCGTAGCCGTCGTCGCGCCAGATGACGACCGTGATGTTCGCCCCGATCCGCTTCGCCGTCTCGAGCTCCTGGCTGTTCATGAGGAATCCCCCGTCACCGCACAGGGCGACGACCTTCCGATCGGGGTGCACGAGCTTCGCGGCAATCGCGCCCGGGAGCGCGATGCCCATCGCGGCGAAGCCGTTCGAGATGATTACGGTGTTCGGCTCGTACGCCTGGAAGAGCCGGGCGACCCAGACCTTGTGCGCACCGACGTCCGACACGACGATGTCTGTCGGATCGAGGGCCCGGCGCAGCTCGGCGATCGCGCGCTGCGGGGCGATGGGCGCGCCCTCGTCGGCATCGTGTCCGGCGACCTCGGCGAGCAGCGCCGTCCGCAGGTCGGCGTGGACGAGGATCTCCTTCGAGCGGTGACGGGCGTCCGCGTCACGGCCGCCGATGCCGAGCGGGAGGAGCGCCGTGAGCAGCCGCGCGAGGGTTCCCTCGATGTCGCCGATCAGCTCGATCTCCGGCCGGTATGCCGCATCGACCTCGGCTGGCTGCGTGTCGATGTGGACAATGCGCCGGCTGCGGTCCGGATTCCACTGGCTGGGTGCGTACTCGACGAGGTCGTAACCGACCGAGACCACGAGGTCGGCCCGATCGAACCCGGACAGCACGTGGTCGCGGGCCTGGAGTCCCACGGCCATGAGCGAGAGGTGGCTCCGGTCGTCCATCGCGCCTTTGCCCATGAACGTCACGGCCACCGGGATGTGGAGGCCGCGGGCAAGCGCGCGCAGCTCCTCGGAGGCCCGGCGTCGCAGCACTCCGTTGCCGGCCAGGATGATCGGCCGCTCGGAGCCGGCGATGAGGCGGGCGGCGTGGTCGATGGCCTCGTCGGTCGGCTCGGGGAAGTAAGCCTTCGTCCGCGGGAGCGGGGCGAGCCGGGCCTTCGGGTCGAGCTCGAGCGCCGCGATGTTCTCGGGGAGCTCGATATGGGTTGGTCCCGGCTTCTCGAGCTCGGCGACCCGGAACGCCTTGGTGACGATCTCGGGAATGGCGTCCGCGCGCGCGGCGCGGGCGTTCCACTTCGTGACCGGCTCAAGCATCCGGACGACGTCGACGACCTGGTGGGCCTCCTTGTGGAGCTTGTCGGAGCTCGCCTGCCCGGTGATCGCGACCAGTGGCGCGCGATCGAGGAACGCATCGGCGACGCCCGTGATGAGGTTCGTCGCGCCGGGCCCGAGTGTCGCCATCGCCACCGCCGCACGGCCGGTCAGCCGGCCGTACACGTCAGCCATGAAGGCAGCGCCCTGCTCGTGGCGCGTCGTGATGTGGCGGATGCGGTCGCTCCGGCTGAGCGCGTCGAGGACGTCCATCGTCTCCTCGCCCGGCACGGAGAAGACGTACTCGCAGCCTTCCGCCTCGAGGCAGGCGACGAGGAGATCGGCGGCTCGGCGAGGCCGGGGTGTGGGAGCGGGCATGGCCCCGAGTCTAGCGACCCGGGCGGTTGCTACGGCGTGTAGTTGACCTGGACCTGCACGGTGTCGAGCGAGAAGTCGCGTGTCGCGACGCTCGAGACGTTGGTCAGCCGGACGCGGAAGTTGGCATTCGAGATGTTGCCCACGGCCCAGGCGCGGCCCCACAGGAAGGCGGGCCCGCCGAGCGTGTAGTTCGTCAGCGCCGTGCTCGTGATGTCGACCTGCTGGGGGGCCGTGTAGTTGACGCCGGCGTTCCACGACAGCTCGGCGCAGATCCGGTTCGTCCCGGCGACCGCATCCACGGCGGCCTCTACCCGGACGGTGATCCCGTTGATCGACGTGACGACGCCCGGCAGATTGAACCCGTATGTCGTGAACCGGTGCTTGTCCTTGCCGGCGTTCGTGCAGGGCAGGAGGAGGTTCGTCCCGCTGTCAATGTCCCTGGCCACCGCACCGTCGTCGACGCAGCCGTTGGCGGGCGTCGTCTGGTAGCCGTTGCCGTCGCCGCCTGCCTCCGGCGCCTGGGCGGTGCACGGGCGGAAGCCGGTCACGCCCATGAACACGGCAGCGCTCACCTGGGCGGTTAGGGCGCTCGTCCAGCTCGCGGCTGTCGAGCGAAGGACGTAGAAGTACGTCCCGTCCGTCGTCGGCGCGTCGACGTAGGCGCTGGCCGTGCGCGGGGAGGGGCTGGCGATCGTCGCGTAGCCGCTGCCGCTGACGATCGAGCGCATGACGTCGTAGCCGCCGGCGTACAAGTCGACCGTCGGTGTCCACGACAGGCTCGCTGTGGCTCCGCCGACCGCGCCAAGGCCGGTCGGAGGGTTGAGGGTGTCCGTCGCAAAGGCGCCCGTCGGGGTTGCCTGGTCGCCGAGCAGCCCGCGTGTGCCGGGGACCGCCGGCCCCACGGCCAGTCCGACGACCGCGACGGCGGCCACGACCTTCAGGAGGGACACGCGCATCGTCATGGTCCGGCGAGCGGCGCGTCACCGGCCGCGGCGAGCTTGGGCGGACCGGAGGACGCGGGCGGAGCCGGGCGGACGTCCGGCTCCACCTCGAGCGTCTCGAGCAGCCACGACCCGACCGCCAGGAAGGCGGCCAGCCCGCAGACGAACGCCAGGCCGCTGAGGGTCGAGAGCAAGGCGAGCACGTAACCGGCGTTTGGAACGACAAGGTCCGCCCGGCCCAGGACGGACGAGGCCGGGACGATCGCCGGGTCGGGCTCCGGGTTCGCGTCCCCCTTGGTCTCCAGCCACACCTCGCCGCCGCGCTCGACGAGCCGGACGATGCGATGCGTGAAGATCGCGTTCTTCGTCCCGACCTTGATCGAGACGATGTCGCCGACCGCCATCTCCCGCGGATCGACGGGCATCGCCACGACCGCCGAGCCGATCGGCGCCGCTTCGCCCATCGACGGACCGACGACGACGAACGTGGTTCCGCCGGGGAACGGCACGAGCCGGCACAGAGCGAGGGCTACGAGGATGACGGCTACGAGGGTGAGCAGGATGGCGTCAAGG
>Ga0136633_1002497_pt1 | contig 12640 bp, 9 predicted proteins | sample AntDrymeUQ832206_2_FD_105494 | JGI IMG/M metagenome (GOLD analysis project Ga0136633, IMG submission 105494) | Polar desert sand microbial communities from Dry Valleys, Antarctica - metaG UQ83 (22.06) | ecosystem: Environmental > Terrestrial > Soil > Desert | place: Antarctica: Dry Valley... | reverse complement strand
GCTCATCGGGTCGATCAACAGGATCGGCTTGACCTTGGTCTGGCCGTCCGAATCCTGGGTGAGCAGCCGGATCAGCCCGTCGGTCAGCGTCGCCTTGCGGGTGAGCGCGCCGGCTCGCTCGGCCGCCTGCAGGATGCGCTGCTGGTGGTCGGCCCAGGCCTGTGCTTTGGCGCGGAGCCGGTCCTTCTCCTCGTGCCACCCCTGGATCTTGGCGTCCAGCCCGGGGGGCTTCTCACTCGGCAGCCACCCCAGGTAGGCCATCCCGGGGTAGTCCGGCTCCTCGTAGTAGTACTCCGCAGGCGTTCCCGCGGGAACGCCGCCCGCGCTCATTCCAGCCTGATCGGGGGCCTCGGACGTTCCCGCGGGAACGCCCCCAGACGTCGCCACGGACGCCAGGCCCGCAGCGATCTGCGCCAACCGGGTGTCGCGATCGGCCTGCTCCGCCGCCCGGGCCTGCTCGAGGGCAGCCAGCACCGCGGGCGCCTGGACCGCGTTGATCTTGAAGGTCAGCTCCAGGTTGCCCTCGTCGTCCCAGCGCTCCAGCGCCCGGTTGCGGTAGGCAGCAGCGTCGGGATCGGCTGCGTCGACCTCGGGCTGCAGGGCTCGCTTCACCCCACGCACCGCCTTCTCCAGCTGTGCGGCTGTGGTCTGAGCGACCAGGTCGAGCCAGGTCTGCTCGTCCTGCTCGGTCGCGATCCGGGTGATCGCTCGGGCCTGCGCATAGGACAGCTGCCCGTCGGCCATCCGGGCGGCGGTCTTCGGCAGCTGCCTGAGGGCCCGCGCGACCCGCACCCGCTCGCGGCTTGCCCCCGGCGACATGCCCAGCCGCCAGGCCACCCAGTGCGCACACGCCAGCGCACCGGCAGCCCCCCCAGCCCTCCCGCGCATCCCACTCACCGATCAGCCGCAACAGCTCAGCCTCACCCGCGGCCACCCGACCGGCCCACAGCAACAGGTCACGTCCATCATCATCCAAAGAGGTCTCCATCAGCCCACGCTAGGGAGGACGTCCGACAATTCCAGAACCATGAGAACCCCTGTGGATAAAGGGAACCCGGGACCCTAGCGGTCGAGAAAGTCCAAGGGGTCGACCACGGTCACACCTTGTCCAGTCAGCACCTGCTCGAGTACCGGGACATGGCCCGCTCCGTAGATCACGGCGATCCGCTCGTCGGGCGCCATGAGCTGGTAAAGGTTGGCCGCGATCCGGAAGTTGCGGCGATACCACCCAGCCGCCATGTCTGGACCGGACCAGTTGCCGCCACCCGCGATGGTCGCGATCTCGAGGTACGGCTGGAGCATTGCCTTGCGGGTCGCTTCGGTGTTGAGCGACCGCAGCGCATCACCGATGGTGCTGGTACGCAGCCCTTCGGTCTCGGTGGCGGCGGCGGCCTGAGCAAGGTCGGTGAGTCGCTGCCAGGTCTGTGCGTGCCGGGACTCCTTGAGCAGTTCCTCGATCTCGGGGATGTAGAAGTCGTCCATCACATCGACGGGATAGACCCGATCGTGCTCGCACGCAGCGGCAAGCCGAAAGCCGATCTGCTCGGTCTCCGAGCGTCCCAGCGACACCTCGCCGCGCCGATACCTCTCATACGTGCTCTGCGCCCTCGGGTCATCCCATGCCGCTTCCACCGCAACCCTTGTCGGCGCGAAGCGGGCTAGCCCGTTGACGACCCGAATCATCTCGTCCTGGCGGGCCGGAGCCAACACATCGTCTACGACCACATTGGCGAAATCCGCACCGGGATTCGCCAGGTGGAAAGTCCCGACGAGCAGCACCTCGCTCACGGACTCAAGGCGATCGAGGCGTAGACCAGCACGAGCGATGGGATAAGCAGGCCAAGGACCAGGCATGGCAGCGCAGCGGCGAACGCGACTGCGGCAGCGATGAACCCTCGCGTTGCTGAGTTCTCCATCGACATGGCACGCAGACTATGGGCCGGACGCTAACCTGGCCAGCCGCACCCACCGCAACGAGGAGAACATTTCAGTGGAACGAACCCTGGTCCTGGTCAAGCCCGACGGCGTCCGCCGGGGCCTCGCCGGGGAGGTCATCAGCCGGCTCGAGCAGAAGGGGCTGACGCTCGTCGCGATGGAGCTGCGCACGCTGCAGAAGGAGACCGCCGAGCAGCACTACGCGGAGCACAGCGAGCGGCCGTTCTTCGGCGAGCTGGTCGACTTCATCACCGGCGGGCCGCTGGTAGCCCTGGTCGTCGAGGGCCCCAACGCGGTCACCGGCACCCGGCGCCTGATGGGCGTCACCAACCCGGTCGAGGCCACCCCCGGCTCCATCCGTGGCGACTACGCGCTCGAGATCGGGCAGAACCTGGTGCACGGCTCGGACTCGCCTGAGTCAGCCGCGCGGGAGATCAAGATCTTCTTCCCCGCCCTCTGACCAGTGTGTAAGCCTGCTCACAGCAAGCGCGAAGCGCACGCTCAGGAGCAGCCCTCGACCTCGACTGGAGCCTTACGCACGGGGTTCCCATCGCCCTCGTGCGCGGATAGAGTGGCCTTTCCGCTGTACGACGCCGCACGAACGCTGGTCTCTGCTGTGCCAGCCAGAAGCCAGAAGGGCACTCCCCACTGATGGCGAAGAACGCCAACAACCTGTCGTTCCTCGGCCGTGACATGGCCGTCGACCTCGGCACCGCCAACACGCTGGTCTATGTCCGCGGCCGTGGCGTGGTGCTCAACGAGCCGAGCGTGGTCGCGATCAACACCAGCACCAGCGGCATCCTCGCCGTCGGCACCGAGGCCAAGCGGATGATCGGCCGTACCCCCGGCAACATCGTCGCGATCCGTCCCCTCAAGGACGGCGTCATCGCCGACTTCGACACCACCGAGCGGATGCTCCGCTACTTCATCCAGAAGGTGCACAAGCGTCGCCACTTCGCGAAGCCCCGCATCGTCATCTGCGTCCCGTCCGGCATCACCGGTGTCGAGCAGCGTGCCGTCAAGGACGCTGGTTACCAGGCGGGTGCGCGCAAGGTCTTCATCATCGAGGAGCCGATGGCCGCAGCCATCGGCGCGGGCCTGCCGGTCCACGAGCCGACCGGCAACATGATCGTCGACATCGGAGGCGGTACGACGGAAGTCGCCGTCATCTCCCTCGGCGGCATCGTCACGTCACAGTCGATCCGGACCGGCGGCGACGAGCTGGACAGCGCGATCATCTCCTACGTCAAGAAGGAGTACTCGCTGATGCTCGGCGAGCGCACCGCCGAGGAGATCAAGATGGCCATCGGCTCGGCGTTCCCGATGCCTGATGAGCCGCACGCCGAGATCCGCGGGCGCGACCTCGTCAGCGGACTGCCCAAGACCATCGTCGTCTCCGCCGAGGAAATCCGGAAGGCCATCGAGGAGCCCGTCAACGCGATCGTCGACGCGGTCAAGAACACCCTCGACAAGTGCCCGCCCGAGCTCTCGGGGGACGTCATGGACCGCGGCATCGTCCTCACCGGTGGCGGTGCGCTGCTGCGCGGCCTGGACGAGCGGCTCAAGCACGAGACCGGGATGCCGGTCCACATCACCGATAACCCGCTGCACTCAGTTGCCATCGGGTCCGGCAAGTGCGTCGAGGAGTTCGAGGCCCTCCAGCAGGTCCTGATCTCCGAGCCGCGCCGCTAGCTGCAGGCCCCCGGTGCGGGGTTCCCGTCGGGTCCGGCTGATCCTCATCCTGCTGCTCCTGACCGCCTTCACCCTCACGGCGCTCGACTACAACGCGGCCAAGACCGGGCCGCTCGCGTCCCTGCGCAAGGGGATCGACACGGTCTTCGGCCCGGTGCAGCGAGTCGTGGGCAGCGCAGCCTCGTCCGTCGGCAACGCCCTGGGCGGCCTGCCGCGGCTCGGCAGCTACCAGTCCGACAACCGCAAGCTGCTCGAGGAGAACGGCCGGCTCAAGGGACAGATCGCTTCCATGGCAGGGCTTCAGTGCCAGGTGGACCAGCTCAACGGCCTGATGCACTTCGTCGGCTACACCGGCTACCGCCCGGTGCCCGCGCACGTCGTGGCCGTCGGCCCGGCGAGCAGCTTCGAGTGGACGGCGACGATCGATGTCGGCAGCAAGGACGGCATCAAGCCGGCGATGACCGTGGTCGCCTACTCCGGTCTGCTCGGCCGAACGGTCGACGTCGGCCCCTCCACCTCGAAGGTGCTCCTGATCGCCGACCCGAGCTTTCAGGTCGGCGGCACGATCATCGGTCAGTCCTCCCTCGGTGTCGCTGTGGGACACGGCTCGCGCCCCATGACCTACAGCCTGGCCAGCACCCGCTCGATCGTGCGCAAGGGCGACGTCCTGCTGACGACCGGCTCCGACACCTACGCCCCCGGCGTGCCCATCGGCACGGTCACGTCCGTCACACCTGACACCAACGCGATCAGCCGGACAGCCACCATCGCGCCGTACGTCGACGTCTCTGCTCTTGACCTGGTCGGCGTCATCACTGAACCAGCGCGTACGGCGCCACGCACGCCGCTTCGCCCGCTGGGCGTCGGCCCTTCTCCGACCTCCACGCCCTGCCCGTCCGCGATCAACCACGGACCGGTCCCCACCGCAACCCCAACCGCCGCGCCTACTGCCACCGTGCGGCCTACGGCGAGCAGCAGTCCGTCGGCAACCTCATCGCCGTCGCCGTCGCCGTCGCCTGAGTTCACCCCGACGACGCCGTGACGATCCAGCGCTTCCTCTTGGGCGCGGCCGCGATCCTGACGGCGCTGTTGCTGCAGCTCACAGTGGTGGGCCGGCTGCCCCTGCCTGGAGCCGAACCAGACCTGCTGCTGGTGCTGGTCGTCGCGTTCGCGCTGGCCGAGGGCCCCCTGTCCGGGATGGTCACCGGGTTCGTCGCGGGCATCCTCGCCGACGCGCTCTCGGTGCACGAGCTGGGCCGGCTCGCCCTCGCCTATGCCCTGGCCGGCTACGTGGTCGGGTTGCTTCAGGACGAGACCGCGCGCTCCACCCTCCTGCCTTTCGGCGCGGTCCTGCTGGGCGGGTTGACCGCGCTGGGTGCTTTCGCCCTCGAGGGCGTGCTGCTTGCTGATCAGCACATCACCGTCTACTCCGTCGGCCGGGCGGCGATCAGCTCGGTCCCGTACGCTGTGGTTCTGACGCCGTTCGTCGTGCCCGTCGTGTCGGGGCTGGTTCGTCGGCTCGACATCGACCCGCTCCGTCGCCTATGACCGCTGCGAGGACTCCCTGTGAGTGACCGCTCCGCCCTGCGGATCGCTGTGCTGCGGGTGCTCGTGGTCACCATCTTGCTGACGTTGCTGGGACGTCTGGGCTACCTGCAGGTGGCGCACGGTGACAGCTATGCGCAGGCCGCCTCCAACAACCGCGTGCGGGAGATCACCACCCCGGCCGCGCGCGGCCAGATCCTCGACAACCGCGGAAAGCCGTTGGTCAGCAACCGCACCGACCTGGTCGTCTCGGTGACCCGCTCGCTCGTTCGCAGCGAGCCCGAGCAGGGCGCCGCCGTCCTCGCCCGGCTCTCGAAGGTCGTCGGCATCCCCGCGGACCAGATCGCCCTGCTGATCACGCCGTGTGGCGAGAAGATCGAGAAGGGTGTCGTCGCGCGCGCTCCTAACTGCTGGAACGGCTCGCCGCTGCGCCCGGTCCCGATCAAGTCCTACCGGTCCGACGACCCCGCGCAGGTGCGGCCCGCGCTCGCCATCTGGGAGCACTCGGAGGACTTCCCGGGCATCACCGCCACCTACGCCGCCGTGCGCGAGTACCCCCAGGGGGCCCTCGCCGCACACGTGCTCGGCTACCTCGGTCCGCTGTCCCAGGAGGAGGCGGAGAAGGAGAAGTACCGCGGCCGGCCGTCCGGCTCGGTCATCGGACGCTCCGGCGTCGAGGCGGTCTACGACGACCAGTTGCGTGGTGTCGACGGGGTGCAGCGGCTGCAGGTCGACCTCAGCTCCGCCGTGACCAAGGACCTGGGAGTGGAGAGCCCGATTGCCGGCGACAACCTCATCCTGTCGCTGGACGTCGACATCCAGCGGGCAGCCGAGAAGGCCCTCGTCAACGGCATGGCCGCGACGCGCAAGCGATTCGACGACAAGCGCGGCAAGTTCTTCCCCGCGCCCAAGGGGACCGCCATCGTCGTGGACGTCACCAACGGCCAGGTCGTCGCGATGGCGAGTGCGCCGAGCTTCGACCCGGCGCTGTTCGTCCCACGGATCACCAGCCGCAACTACGAGGCCCTGACCAAGAACGAGGGCGAGCCGCTCGTCAGCAACGCCACCCAGGGCCTGTTCTCGCCCGGCTCGACCTTCAAGATCATGTCCACCGCAGCAGCCATCAAGGCCGGCAACTCGATCAACGGGCTCTACGACTGCCCGCCCTTCTTCAAGGTCGGAAACCGCCGCTTCAGCAACTTCGAGGGCGAGTTCTTCGGCACCATCGACTTCCGCAAGACCTTGGTCAAGTCCTGCGACACCGTCTACTACAAGCTGGCCTACGACGAGTGGGTGCGCGACGGGGCGACGGTCAACCGCAAGACGGCGCGCGAGGTCTTCCCGAGGATGGCCCGCTCGTGGGGCTTCGGCAGCGAGACCGGCATCGACCTGCCCGACGAGCGCCGCGGTCTCATCACCGACCGCGCCTACAAGCAGCGCTTCTACGAGCAGAACAAGGAGGTCAAGTGCAAGCGGGCCCGCAACGGCTACCCCGAGGAGAAGGACAAGGTCCGCGAGGCCTACCTGATCGCGCTCGCGAAGGAGTTCTGCTCGGACGGCAACCGCTACAACGCAGGTGACGCCGCGCTGTTCGCCATCGGACAGGGCGATGTGCTCGTCACGCCGCTTCAGCTGGCGATGTCCTACGCCGCGCTCGCCAACGGTGGCACCGTGTGGGAACCCCGGCTGAGCAAGGGATTTTTGTCCGCTGACGGCAAGACCTACAGCGTCCAGCAGCCGGTCCAGAAGGCGAAGCTGCCGGTCTCGCCCGAGGTTCTTAGCTACATGCGCGGGGCGCTGACGGGTGTGGTCCAGCCCGGCGGCACGGCCCAGAGCGCCTTCGCCGGCTTCCCCTTCAGCCGGGTGCCGCTCGCCGGCAAGACCGGCACCGCCGACGTACAGGGCAAGGCCCCGATCTCGTGGTTCGCCTCCTTCGCACCGGCCCAGAAGCCGCGCTACGCCATGGTCGTCATGGTCACGGAGGCCGGCACCGGAGGCACGACCGCCGCCCCCATCTCGCGCCGGATCTGGGACGCGATGTACGGCCTGCGCGGCGGCCCCTCCCTGCTCGGCCCAGCTGGTTTGCTGCCCTCGACGCTGCCCGTCGTGCGCCCCGACGGCAACATCGGGCCGCCCGGCACCCGGGTGCCCAACCCGCCCCGACTACGGACCCCGATCTCGTGACCGCTGACTGGAGCACGCCGCGCGTCTCACCGGTCCCGCTGCGCCCACGCGAGGCGACCTTCCGGGAGCGCGCGCTGGACCGCACCTCTCCGCTGCGTCAGCTCGACTGGATCCTGCTGCTCGCGGTGCTGTCACTGGTCTCGGTCGGAGGGCTGCTCATCTGGTCCGCAACGGTGCAGCGGCAGCTGGCGCTCGGCCTCGACCCGCAGGCGTTCCTCAAGAAGCACATCGTCAACGCGGTGATCGGGCTGTTCCTCGGAACTGCTGCGGCACTGGTCGACTACCGGGCGCTGCGTGCCTACGCACCGATCGTCTACGTCGCCTCGTGCGTCGGACTGCTGGCGGTGCTCTCCCCCCTGGGCTCGACGATCAACGGTGCGCACTCGTGGATCGTGCTGCCCGCCGGCTTCCAGGTGCAGCCGTCGGAGTTCGCGAAGCTCGCGGTCGTCGTGGGGATCGCCATGCTGCTGGGGGAGAAGCGCGATGGCGAGTCGACCCCCCGAAGCACCGACGTCCTCAGCGTCCTCGGCCTCTGCCTCATCCCGATGATCCTCGTGATGGCACAACCGGACTTCGGTACGACGATGGTCTTCATCTTCGTGATCCTCGGGGTCCTGGCCGTGGCGGAGGCCCCCGCCAGGTGGATCGCCGGCCTGCTGCTTGCGGGTGTCGTCATGGGCGTAGGTGTGGCTCCCTACGTCCTCAAGGACTACCAGCTCGATCGGTTCCGCGTGGTAGCGAACCCGGCTGCCGACGCGCAGGGGGCGGGCTTCAACGTCACGCAGGCCCTCATCGCGAACGGCTCCGGGGGGCTCTGGGGCAAGGGCCTGTTCAACGGCTCGCAGACCCAAGGCCGTTTCATCCCGGAGCAGCAGACCGACTTCGTGTTCACCGTGGCGGGAGAGGAGCTCGGGCTGGTCGGTGGTGCCGCCGTCATCCTGGCGCTCGGCCTGGTCCTATGGCGAGGGCTGCGGATCGCGAGCCAGGCCACGGACGCGTTCGGGCGGCTGGTGGCCGCGGGCGTCGTGTCGTGGTTCGGGTTCCAGAGCTTCGTCAGCATCGGGATGACCCTCGGGATCATGCCCGTGACCGGACTGCCGCTGCCCTTCGTCAGCTACGGCGGCTCCGCGATGTTCGCCAACCTGATGGCCGTCGGTCTGCTCCAGAACGTCCACCTGCGCTCCCGCGAGCTCTAGCGGCACGTAGCCTGGGGGCATGCCCGTCGAGAGCCTGTTCCCCCGGCTGGAGAAGCTGCTGCCCCAGGTCAGCAAGCCGATCCAGTACGTCGGCGGTGAGCTCAACAGCCAGGTCAAGGACTGGGATGAGGCGCCCGAGAGCGAGATGGTCCGCTGGTGCCTGATGTACCCCGACGCGTATGAAGTCGGGCTGCCCAACCAGGGCGTCATGATCCTGTACGAGGTGCTCAACGAGCAGCCCAACACGATCGCTGAGCGCTGCTACTCGGTTTGGCCGGACCTCGCCACGCTGATGCGGCAGCACGCCATCCCAGCCTTCAGCATCGACGCGCACCGGCCCGTCAAGGAGTTCGACGTGCTGGGCATCAGCTTCAGCACCGAGCTCGGCTACACCAACATGCTCGAGGCACTCGATCTGGCCCAGATCCCCTTGCACGCAGCCGATCGAGACGCTACGCACCCGATCGTGCTGGCCGGCGGCCACGCCGCGTTCAACCCCGAGCCCATCGCGGAGTTCATCGATGCCGCCGTCCTCGGTGACGGCGAGCAGGCAGTGCTGGAGATGACCGACATCATCCGCCGGGCCAAGCGCGAGGGGCTCACCCGCGAGCAGACGCTGCTTGAGCTGGCCAAGAGCGGTGGCGTCTACGTGCCGCGGTTCTACGACGTCAGCTACCTGGCGGACGGCCGGATCCAGCGAGTCGCCCCCAACCACCCGGATGTGCCGTTCCGGGTGCGCAAGCGCACGGTCATGGACCTCGACGAGTGGCCCTATCCCAAGCAGCCGCTGGTTCCGCTGGCGGAGACCGTCCACGAGCGGATGAGCGTCGAGATCTTCCGCGGTTGCACGCGGGGCTGTCGCTTCTGCCAGGCCGGCATGATCACCCGTCCGGTTCGCGAGCGGTCGATCACCGGCATCGGCGAGATGGTCGAGGCAGGGCTGGCGGCTACCGGCTACGAGGAAGTGGGCTTGCTCAGCCTCAGCAGCGCCGACCACTCCGAGATCGCCGACATCGCCAAGGGCCTGGCCGACCGCTACGAAGGCACCCAGACCAGCCTCAGCCTCCCGAGCACCAGGGTCGATGCGTTCAACATCGACCTGGCCCAGGAGCTGTCCCGGGGCGGGCGCCGCTCCGGCCTGACCTTCGCACCAGAGGGCGGCTCCGAGCGTCTCCGCAAGGTCATCAACAAGATGGTCAGCAAGGACGATCTCGTAGCCACCGTCACCGCTGCCTATGGTGCGGGCTGGCGACAGGTCAAGCTCTACTTCATGTGCGGCCTCCCCACGGAGACAGACGAAGACGTGCTCGAGATCGCCGAGATGGCAAGGGATGTCATCCGGGCCGGCCGACAGGTCACCGGCACCAGGGACGTGAAGTGCACGGTCAGCATCGGCGGTTTCGTGCCCAAGGCGCACACGCCGTTCCAATGGGCGTCGCAGGCCGACCCGGCCACGATCGACCGTCGGCTGATGCTGCTCAAGGACGCGATCCGGAGCGACAAGAGCACTGCCAAGGCGATCGGCTTCCGCTACCACGACGGCAAGCCAGGGGCTGTGGAGGGACTGCTCAGTAGGGGCGACCGCAGGATCGGCAGGGTCATCGAGGAGGTCTGGCGCCAGGGCGGGAAGTTCGACGGTTGGAGCGAGCACTTCTCCTACGACCGCTGGATGACCGCGGCTGTGGCCACGGACATCGACGTCGACTGGTACACCACGCGTGAGCGCGGCGAGCTCGAAATCCTCCCCTGGGACCACCTCGACTCCGGGCTCGACAAGGAGTGGCTCTGGTCCGACTGGCAGGAAGCGCTGTCCGAGCAGGATCTCGACGACTGTCGCTGGATCCCCTGCTTCGACTGCGGGGTCTGTCCTCAGTTGGGCACCGAGATCCAGGTCGGTCCCACCGGGAGGAAGCTCCTTCCCCTCGCGATCAAGTGAGCAGGCAGCCACCGGGAGCGCCGCCGCCGCCGATCGTGCAGCGGATCAGGCTGCGCTACACCAAGCGCGGTCGGTTGCGCTTCACCAGCCACCGCGACATCGCGCGCGTCTTCGAGCGAGCGCTGCGGAGGGCGCAGATCCCGATGGCGTTCAGCGCCGGCTTCTCACCGCACCCGAAGATCAGCTGGGTGGGGGCGGCGGCCACCGGCGTGGCCAGCGAGGCGGAGTACGTCGAGATCGCCCTCGCCGAGCGCCGCGATCCCGAACAGCTCAGGCAGCAGCTCGACGCGAGCCTGCCCGACGGAATCGACGTCACCGAGGCAGTCGAGGCCGCCCCGGGGAGCAGCCTGCCGGATCGGGTCCAGGCCAGCCTCTGGCGGATCGAACTACCGCAAGTCACCCAAATCGCCCTCCAGCAGGCTGTCCTGGCCTTCCTGCTGAAGGACTGCGTCGAGGTCGAGCGGATGACCAAGAACGGCCGCCGCACCTTCGACACCCGTGCGGCCGTGGTCAGCATGAGCGCGGCAGGAGCGGCCGACTGTGCGATACTCACCGTGGTCGTGCAGCACGTGACGCCTGCCGTACGACCCGACGACGTCCTCACCGGACTCCGCTCCGTGAGCGACCTCGCGACACCGGTGCCGCCCGCGGCCACCCGTCTCGCGCAGGGTCTGCTCACCGCGGAGGGCGAGGTCGCCGACCCGCTCGCACCCGATCGCATCGATAGCACTGCCGCCGGAACCTCGGAAGCGGTGCCGACGGCGCCGGGGTAACGCGCCGGATCAGCGAAGCCGTCGGTGCACCGCCACTGCGCTCACGAGTTGGCAGCGGTGAGGCACACCTCCAGACTTCTTCACCCACGTCAGCCGATCCGGTCGGCGCGGGAACGACCACTGGTCGTCGCGGCAGCGTCACGCGCCGGCTGGACCGGAGCTCTTCATGCTCGACGACAACACCCCCAGCGACACCCCCAACAGCGACACCCCCAGCGACAGCACTCCCGAGGCAGCGCCCAAGAAGGCCCCCCGACGCCGCGCCACGAAGGCCGCCGCCGCCCCAGCTCCCGCCGCCGAGACCCCTGACGCCGGTACGACGGAAGCCCCCGCAGCCGACGACAGCAGCGCCAGCGACCAGGACCAGGACGAGGCAGCCGCGAAGCCCGCCAAGAAGGCGCCGGCCAAGAAGGCCGCCCCGCGCAAGCGCACCCCCGCGAAAGCCCTACCCGAGCTGGCCGCCGAGCCGGCTGAGGAGGCTGCGACCGACCCTGCGACCGACCCTGCGACCGACCCTGCGACCGACCCTGCGACTGACGCTGCGGACGCCGAGGAGGAGGCGGCACCTCGCCGCCGTACCCGCGCACCGGCCGTGGTCGTGACCTTCCAGCCCCCCACGGACCTTCCCGCGACGCCCCGCCGGGCCACCCGCCCGACCGCGCCGCCGACCGACGACGCGCCGGCCGACCCGGATGCCGATGAGGTCGACGAAGAGGGGATCGAGGGCCGAGCCGCGCGGCGTCGCCGCCGGGGTGGCCGGGGCAGGGGCCGGGGTCCGGCGGACCTCGCGTTCGCCGACGCCGACGCCGACGCCGAGGTCGAGCCGACTGCGGAGAGCCCAGAGGGCGACGACGAGGATGAGGACGAGGACACCGCCGAGGGCACGGCCACCCGCCGTCGCCGGCGCCGTCGCCGCAGCGGAAGCGGAAGCGGAAGCGGGGGAGCAGGCGGGGCCGACGAGGGGGATGTCCCCACCGTCACCCACGTCAGGGAGCCCCGGCAGCGGGCCCCCCGCAACCGGGACGGGGGCGGAGCGGCCGACGAGGACGGCGTGCGCGGCATCAGCGGCTCCACCCGGATGGCCGCCAAGCGGGTCCGCCGGCAGGAGGGCCGCGACTCCGGTCGCAAGCGCGCCCCGATCCTGAGCGAGGCCGAGTTCCTGACCCGGCGCGAGTCCGTCGACCGGGTGATGGTGGTCCGCCAGAAGGGCGACCGCACCCAGATCGCGGTGCTCGAGGACGGCATCCTGGTCGAGCACTACGTCACCAAGGCCACGGCGACTTCCTACGCCGGCAACGTCTACCTCGGCAAGGTGCAGAATGTCCTGCCCAGCATGGAGGCGGCGTTCGTCGATATCGGCAAGGGTCGCAACGCCGTGC
>Ga0136633_1002496_pt1 | contig 12645 bp, 14 predicted proteins | sample AntDrymeUQ832206_2_FD_105494 | JGI IMG/M metagenome (GOLD analysis project Ga0136633, IMG submission 105494) | Polar desert sand microbial communities from Dry Valleys, Antarctica - metaG UQ83 (22.06) | ecosystem: Environmental > Terrestrial > Soil > Desert | place: Antarctica: Dry Valley... | reverse complement strand
TGCCGCTGTAGCAGGCGACCACGATGAGGCGTCCGGCGTCGCCCGGCACCACCTCGAGGGTGGCGTGGCCGTCGACGACCGGCGGGGAACCCACGGCGGTGCCGCTGAGGGTGAAGGTGACCGTGCCGGTGGGCGGGTCCGTTGCTGTGGACGCGACGGCGGCGAGCAGCGTGACCCGGTCGTCGATCCCGGTTGGGTCGGGGGTGGCGGACACGCTGGTGCGACTGGCGGCGCGCAGGGCAACGGTGAGGGCAGCGGCGCTGGCGGCGAAGTTGCTGTCGCCGCTGTAGGTGGCGGTGATGCCGTGGCTGTTCGCACTGGGCCGCAGCCCGCCGAGCGTCGCCTGACCATCGGCGTCGAGAGCGGCCACACCGATCGTGGTGGTGCCGTCGGTGAACGTGACGGTCCCGGTCGGCGCTGGGTGGCCTTGGGCGTTCACCGAGGCGAGAAGGGAGATGGTCTCGCCGGTGGTCGGTTCGGTTGGGACCATCGTCAGTTCGGTGGTCGAGGCGGCGGGCTTGACGATCTGGTGCATGGTCGCTGTTGACGGGGCGCACCGCTCGTTGCCGTCGTAGGTGGCGACCACGTCGTGGTCGCCGACGGTGAGGCCGGTCACTGTCAGACGGCCACGACCCTGCCCGTCCAGCTCGGCGGCGCCGAGCTCGACGGTGTCGTCGGTGAAGCGGACGCTGCCCGTCGGGGTCTGCTGACCGGCGGCATCGACGGCGGCCACAAAGGTGACGGGCACCCCCAACATCGACGGGTTCGCCGACGAGCTGAGGCCCCCCGACCGTGGCGTGCCGCCATCTGCAACCTCAGGGGCCGGCGTGAGAGGCCGCAGTTGCAGTGGTGCAGGCGGCGTCGCGGCCGCACCGTTGGTGGCCCCCTGGGGCGTGGTGGTTGCTGGCACCCCTGGCGTGGCCGGGGTCGTCACATCTCGACCGGTGGCGGCCCTGGTGGGGGTGGCGTCTGTCGGCGTGGTCTTGGCTTGCGCGACCTTGCCCGGGGCGGCCTTGGCCGGCTTGCCTTTGCCCTTGCCGTGCTTGACGCCCTTGAACCGGGCCAGGCGGAGGCTGTTGGAGACGACCGACACGCTGGAGATGGCCATGGCGCCGCCGGCCAGGATGGGGTTGAGGAGCCCGGCGGCGGCCAGGGGGATGAGCAGGACGTTGTACCCGAACGCCCACACCAGGTTCTGGAGGATCGTCCGGAACGTGCGGCGGGACAGGCGGATGGCGTTGGCGACACCGTGGAGGTCACCAGAAAGCAGCGTGATGTCGGAGGACTCGATGGCGACATCGGTGCCGGTGCCGATAGCCACGCCCAGATCGGCCTGGACCAGGGCGGGGGCGTCGTTGATGCCGTCGCCGACCATGGCCACCACCCGGCCTTCGGACTGCAGCCGGCGAACCTCGTTCACCTTGTCAACGGGGAGGACCTCGGCCAGGACCCGGTCGATGCCGACCTGGGCGGCGATCGACTCGGCCGTGCGCCGGTTGTCACCGGTGATCATGACCACCTGCACTTTGAGGGAGCGGAGGACGGCGATGGCGCTGGCCGCGTCTTCCTTCAACGTGTCGGCGACGGAGATGACACCGCGGACGGCGCCGTCCCAGCCGGCGAACACCGCCGTCTTACCCTCACCCTCAAGGGTGACGGCGGCCTGCTCCAGCTCGTCGGGCAAGCTCAGGCCGGCTTCGGCGGCCAGCTTGCGCCGCCCGACGTGCACGACGACACCGTCGACCTCGGCCCGCACGCCGTGCCCGGCGACCGAGGCGAACCCGGTGGCCGGCGGGATCGTCATGCCTTCGGCCCGGGCTCCGTCGACGACAGCGCGGCCGACGGGGTGCTCTGACCCGTCCTCGACCGCCGCGGCCCGCCGAAGCAGCTCATCCCGGTCCACTCCGGCGGCGCCGATCACGTCGGTGAGGGACATCTGGCCTTTGGTAAGGGTGCCGGTCTTGTCGAATATCACGGTGTCGACCTTCTTCGACCGCTCGAGGACCTCGCCGCCCTTGATGAGCACACCCATGGATGCGCCCTTGCCGGTGCCGACCAGGATGGCCGTCGGGGTGGCCAAGCCCAGGGCGCACGGGCAAGCGATGATGAGCACGGCAACCGCGGCGACCAGACCCTTGGTCGGGTCGCCCACGCCCCACCACACGGCCAGGGTGGCGGTGGCGATGACCAAGACGATGGGGACGAAGATCGCCGAGATCCGGTCGGCCAGGGCTTGGACCGGGGCCTTGGTCCCCTGGGCTTCCTCGATCAGCTTGACGATCTGGGACAGGGCGGTGTCGGTGCCGACCGCGGTGGCCCGCACGGTGAGGACACCCTGGGTGTTGAGGGTGGCGCCGGCCACCTTGTCGCCGGGCTTTTTGTCGACCGGGACCGACTCGCCGGTCAGCATCGACTCGTCCACCGCCGAGGCGCCGTCTGTGACCTCACCGTCGACGGGGACCTTCTCACCGGGTCGGACCCGAACGAGGTCACCGAGGGCGACCTGGTCAACCGGGACGAGGCGTTCCTCGCCGTCCACGACCAGCCTGGCCTCCTTGGCGCCCAGCTCGAGCAGGGCCCGGATGGCATGGGACGCCTTCCCCTTCGCCGTCGCCTCGAAGAACCGGCCGAGGAGCAAGAAGGCGATGATCAGGGCGGAGGTGTCGAAGTAGTGCGGCGAGTGGTCCGGCCCAAAGGCCACCTGGTAGGCGGAGAAGAAGAACGCGGCCAGCGTCCCCATCGAGATCAGCGAATCCATGTTCGCCTGGAAGCTGCGGAGGCGTTGGGCGGCGACCTTCAAGAACGGGTACCCGGCCCAGAACTGCACGGGGGTGGCCAGAGCGAACGCCGTCCACCGGGCCCACGGGTCCTCCATGAACCACAGCGACAGCACCAGCACGGTCACACCGAGCGGCCAGGCCACCAGCACCCGCCGCAGCCACATGCGCCGGACCTTGTCTTCAGACTCCTCGGCGTCGGTGTCCGACGATGCTGACACGGGGGCCAGCCCGTAGCCGGCCTTGGCCACCGCCGCCACCAGATCTTTGATCTCCACCCGGTTCGGGTCGAGCTGGACGGTCGCCCGCTTGGTGGCGAAGTTCACCGCCGCTTCCTCCACGCCCTCGTGGCGGGAGAGGGCCTTTTGGACTCGGGTTGCGCACGACCCGCACGTCATCCCCGATACGACCAGCTCGACCGGACTGGTCCTGTTCATCGTCTGGGCGGCCATCAGCTGTCCTGTCCAATCGACTCGGGGAGGGGGCCGGTGGTGATCCGGTCGAAGCGGAGGGCCTCCATCAGCTCATCCACGATCTCATCGGTCCGCCCCGCAACCATCGCCGCCGCCACGCACGTCTCCAGGTGGTTGCGCAGCACGATCCGGTTGGCGCGCTCCAACGAGCCCTGCACCGCCGACAACTGCTTCATCAGATCCGGGCAGTAGGCGTCCTCCTCGACCATCCGGATGATCCCATCCAAATGGCCCCGAGACGTCTTGAGCCGGTTGAGCACAGAACGATGATGTTCGGTCTTCATAACTGCCATCCTACCCCACCGGGGGTGGGTATGCAACCCGGCCGGGGTAGCAGGGGCTCGAGTCACGGGAGGAGCGGGCTTCCGGGCTCACCTGGTAGCGAGGTGGACACCTGTCCGGTGAGGACGCGGAACAGGTAGTACCCGGCGGCGGCCAGGAAGAGGAGGCCGATGACCACGTCCAGTCGTCGCCAAGGCACGGACTTGCCGGTGGGCAGAAGTCGGCTGCCGATCGTGGCGACGCCGATCAGCACCACGGCCCGGCCGAGCACGAACGCGGAGATGGTCGCCAGGGCGAGGAGGGGGCCTCCGGTCAGGGCTGCGGCCGCCCCGACGCCGACGGCGATCGGCCCGCAGGCCGGGCATCCGCCGACGGCGAAAGCGATGCCGAAGAAGAACGCCTTGAGCGGGCTCGGGGGCAGCGGGCGCACCTGATGGCAGACGCTGGTCCGGCGGAGCAGAAGCCGGGCGCCGAGGATCCCGAGCACGGCGGCGGCGACGAGGTGAAGGACGATTGATGCACGGGCCAGGCCGACGGTCACCTCGACGAAGAGGAAGCCGGCGACGGCGATAACTCCGTCCATGCCGGCCACAAAGGCCAGCACCGTCGGGAACGCCTCAAACGGCGGCCGCCGTCGGCGGCCCCCCTCATCGTCGGGCTTTCCCGGAGCGAGCGCCGACATCACCACGGGCAACGATGGGAACGAGACCGGCGAGAGGGTCAGCACGACCCCGACCAGGAATCCGAACAGCACGCCGACGGTGCCACTGTCGGCGATCCTCGCCGTCAGGTCGGTGAGAGGGTCCACTGCCGGCTCCCGCGGGTGGCGTCGGGGGGCGAGGAGATGGGAGTGGGGAGCCGACCGACCAGGGCCTGGGCGTCGCGGTCGACTCCGTCGGCGATGGAGGAGTTCAGCCGGGTCTGCCATGGAAGCCCCATCCACGACAGGCCGGGGACGGGGGAGGCGCCGGCTTGGTGGAGGGGGGCGCCGTCGACGTCGAGGGCGCCGGGCACATCCAGCCAGGGGTAGTTGGGGCGGAAACCGGTGCGGTGACTCCGAGCGGGGCTCCCAGCGGTCGTTCGGGACGAGGGTCAGCGGCGTGCTTGCTCGAGGGTGGCGTGGACGAGGGGGGCTTGTCGGATGGCCAGGTGGTGGTCCCCGTCCACGACGCGGACCTCGACCGGTGGGTTGCGGGAGGCGAGCGAGGCTGCGGCCGATTCGAGGTGCCGGGCGGGGGCGGTGGTGTCGCTGCGGCCGGTGAGGGCGATCACCGGGCAGCGGGCCGCGGCCAGGTCGGGGACGACGCGATGGCTGAGGACGACGGCGATCAGGGTGCGGCTGTAGGACGTCCAGGTGTGCTGCGTCCAGTCGGCGGCGATGGCTCGGGGTACGTCTCGGGCCACCAGCGGCGCCAGCGCGGTGGCCAACGGCCGCACCCGGCACATGGTTTTGCAGAGGAGGGCGGCGACGGGTCGGCCGTCGGCGGTGAGCCGGGCCAGCAGGCCGAGGTTGCCGACCTCGTCTCGGGCTGTTGCCTGGTCGGGGTAGGCGGGCAGGCCGAGGAGGAGCAGGCCGGTCACAAGGTCTGGGCGGCGGGCGGCCAGGGCGGCGGCGAGGATCGCCCCGGTGGAGTGGGCGACCACGAATGCTGGCCTGTCGAACAGCAGGGTGAGCGCCTCGAGGTGGGTGTCTACGTCGTAGGTCGCGTCCGGCGGCTTGGGGGACCGGCCGAAGCCCAACAGGTCGGGCGCAACGCCGGAGTAGCTGCCGCCGAGGTTGGCGAGCCGGTCCCAGTAGCGGGACGAGGCTCCGAGCCCGTGGAGGAACACCACAGGGTCGCCGTTCCCCCACCGGCGGCTGGTGAGGGTCCAGCCGCTCACGCTGCGGCCGATGCCGGGCGGGCTCGGTCGACAGCGACCAGGTAGGCGGCCAGGGCGGCCAGGAACACGGCCAGCCACGTCCAGTTCCGTCCGGGCACGAAGTGGACGCGGATGTGCCCGAGGAACAGGTTCATCCATCCTCGGTGGACGTAGCCGCCGCTGAACAGCAGGTCCGGTGCCATGGCGAAGAGGTGGGCGATCATCGGCCACAGCAGCGGTCTGGGCACCGGCCGCCGACGGATGAGAACGACGGCGGTCATCACCGCCAGGGCGGCAGCGGCGCCGACAAAGGCGTGGGTGAACCAGTGGAACCGGGCGTCATGACCCCGGTAGGAGGCGTACAGGCCCAGCTCGACCAGGACGGCGATGACACACCACCCGCACACCAGCCACGGGCCCCTAACTCGCACCGCCGCCGCCGTCACAGCCCCGCCAGGACGGTCATGATCTCGCTGCTGTGGGCCGCCGGGTGCGGATCAAGTGTCCGGTAGCGGACCATGGCCCGGTCGTCGACGACGGCGTAGCCGACAGGCGGACCACCGTCGATGGGCACCCGCATCCCGTACGCCGCCGCCGTGCGCCCAGCAGGATCGACGAGCACTCCGGCGACCTCAGCGCAGGTAGCCGACCCGGACAGCACGGCGACGACCGCAGCGGAGGAGGCGACGCTCCGGGTCACCTCCCGGCATTCGTGGGCGGCGTCATCGGGGCGGAGGAACAGCACGACCGTGGCTCGTCCAGACGCGGGCAGCCCCGAGGCCACCGGCGCAGCAGGGATGGGCAACGAACCCTCGTCGAGGAACCCGACCCGCTGCTCGGCCTGATCTACGTCGTCCCGCCCACCCTCAAACCGACCTGCGACGGCGAGGAGCAGAACCGAGATGAGCGTCGCGACCAGCCACACCGTGGCCAGAGACCTTCGAGGCGGGACCGTCAGAGTCACCCGCTCGGAACTCACCCCGGGGGTCCGCCGCTCGCGGCGAACCTGCGCTGCGGCGACAGCCCGAACAGGGGACCCGTCCTGACCAGCGTGGCGCAAAACTCCTGGTGAGCCATCATGGTTCTATCCTACCCCACCGGGGGTGGGCGTGCGACCCAAAGGGGGTCTCTTACTGGGGTGTCCTGACTGTGGGGAGGATTCCGTTCGGAACCGGCGAGGCCGCCCACGCCCGCCCGTAGCTCGGCAATCATGAGGACATGGTGGTCCTGCAAATCCTGGCCCTGGCCGGCTACGGCGGGTTCCTCACCGCGATGTTCGGATGGCGGACCCTGCAGGCCAAGCGGGCGACCGGCGACTCACGGTGGCGGCAGCCGATCTCACGGGTCGATGCCATCGGCGAGACGGTCTGCGCTGCCGGGTGCCTCCTGAGCCTGATGGCCCCGCCGCTGGCCATGGTCGGCGCAGTCCGCCCGCTCGGCCCCGACTTGCCGACCGCGCAGGGAATCGGGTTCGCCGTCACCCTCGGGCTGGGCACCAGCCTGGCCGCTTGGTCCCAACGCCACCTGGCCGAGCAGTGGCGGGCTGGCGTCGAGGCCAGCGACACCCTGGTCACAGCCGGCCCCTTCGCCCGGGTCCGCAACCCATTCTACCTCGGCTGCTTCCTCGCCTCCGCGTCGGTCCTGGCCGCGGTCCCATCCACCCTCGCCCTCGTTGGCTTGGCGCTGCACATCGCCGCCGCCGAGATCATCGTCCGCGGCGTCGAGGAACCCATCCTCGCTGAAGCCCACGGCGCCGTCTTCTCCGACTACAGACAGCGAACCGGCCGCTTCCTGCCTCGCCTCAGCGCCTGAACCCACGTGATCCTCGCTGAGCAGCCAAGCCGACATTTGTTAGTTCACCAGGGGATGTATCATGCGAGCCGTGCCGATCGTGGTTTCACCCGACCTCGATGTTCTCGGCCGTGTTGGGGCGGCTCTGGCGGACACCACCAGGCGGAGGATCCTGACCCGCCTACTGGACGGGCCCGCCTACCCCGCTGAGCTGGCCGACGCCCTCGGCACCAGCCGCTCGAACATCTCCAACCACCTCGGATGCCTCCGCGGTTGTGGACTGGTCTCCAACGTTCGGGAGGGCCGGCAGGTCCGCTACCAGCTGTCTGATCGCCAGCTCGCCGGCGCGCTCCGCTCTCTGCGCCGGCTCACGCTGCCCGCCGACACCTGCAATAACCACCTCGAGCCCCGACCGTGACCTCCGTTGAGCTGCAGGGCGGGAGGGGTCGCAGAGCAGCGCTGCGGCGATCACGTCAGCTCAACCGCCTGACGATCGTCTGGAACGTCGCCGGAGGCACGATTGCCATCGTTGCCGGCGTCGTCCGCGACCGGCGCGCCGACCGGCGCGCCGGCCGGACGGTGCGCTACGCCTTCGCCGGCGCCCACGTCCGGCTGCTCCTGGACCTCAGCCGGGAGCACGTGGTCCACCCCAGGAGAGGCGCGGGCTGATGGGGGCAGGTCATGGGCTTGCGACGACGGACACCGGTCGCGGCCGGCGGGCCCTGTGGGTGGCGCTGGGGCTGAACGCCGGGTTCCTCGGCGTCGAGGTCGTCGGCGGGCTGGCCTTCGGATCACTGGCCCTGCTGGCCGACGCCGCCCACATGGGCTCCGACGTGGTCGGCTTAGTGGTGGCCCTCGTCGCTGAGCGGTTGTCCCGCCGTCCGGCGACCAAGCGCCACTCCTACGGGTGGCGGCGGGCCGAGGTGCTCGGCGCGCTGGCCAACGCCCTCACTCTGGTCGTCGTGGTGGGCTGGATCGTCTACGAAGCGATCCGCCGCTTGCCTTCCCCCCAACCGGTGGAGGGCGGACCGGTGCTGGTGATCGCCACGCTCGGTTTCGCGGTGAACGCTGGCAGCGCCGTCGTCCTGGCCCGCGTGGCTGGGCGGAGCTTGAACATGCGGGGTGCGTTCCTGCACATGGCGGCCGACGCCGCCGGGTCCGTCGGGGTGATCGCCGCCGCCATCATCGTGCTGACGACCGGTGCCGAGTGGGCCGACCCGGCCGTCTCGCTCCTCATCGCCGGGCTCATCCTGTGGTCGACGTGGAAGCTTCTCCGCAGCGTCGTCCTGGTCCTCCTCGAAGCCACACCGGCCGGTGTCGACCCCGAAGAGGTCACCGAGATGCTCATCGCCGACGAGGCTGTCGTGGACGTCCACCACCTCCACCTGTGGAGCGTGGCCTCCGACGAGACCGCCCTCTCGGCTCATCTTGTGTTGGCGGACGCTCCCTCGCTCCATGAGGCGCAGGCCGCCGGTGACCGCCTGAAGCGGGTGCTCGAGGACGAGTATCGGATCACCCACGCCACTTTCGAGCTGGAGTGCCACCCCTGCCCCCAGCCGACACTCTGCTGCGGCCCGAATGAGGCCACCGCAGGAACCCAGACCCATGCCCATTGACGGCCGCTTGCCGACCGCTTCCCTCCTTGCCGGCGCTGGTGTTCTACTCCTTGACCGGCCGGGACGCAGCCTCGTGAACGCGGTGCTGGGCGTCGCCGTGGGAGCTGCGGCCCCGTCGGGCCCGGACGTGGCGGTGGGGGTGTCGGTATGAGCGACGCGTGCTGCGGTGGGAGCGAACCGGCTGGTGCGGCTCCGGGTCGTCTCCGGGACTTGGCGGCCATCCGGGCGGCAGGGGTTGCCGGAGTGGGCCTGACTGTCGGTCTGTTGGCGGCGTCGTTTGGGATCGGTGCGCTGAGCACGGTCGGGTTCCTGGGGGCCTTGGTGGCCGGCGGGTCGACGTTCGTCCCTGGGGCTGTGCGGGGGCTCCGGCGTGGGCGTCTTGGCGTCGGGACGCTGATGGCGATCGCCGCCGTTGGCGCCGTCGCGTTAGGCGAGCTGGGCGAGGCGGCCACGTTGGCGTTCCTGTTCTCGATCTCCGAGGCCCTCGAGGGGTACGCGGTGGCTCGGACTCGGCACGGGCTGCGGGCCCTCCTCGACTTGGTCCCACCCCAGGCGACAGTCCTGGTCGACGGCTCGTCACGGGTCGTGCCCGCCGGCAAGCTTGGCCTGGGTGACCGGCTATTGGTGCGTCCGGGCGAGCGGATCGCCACCGACGGGGTCATCCGGGCGGGCCGGTCGGCGCTGGACGTGTCGGCCATCACCGGGGAGTCGGTCCCGGTCGAGCGAGGGCCCGGCGACGAGGTCTACGCCGCCTCGGTGAACGGGCGCGGCGCACTCGAGATCGAGGTCACCGCCCGTACCGACGACAACTCTCTGGCCCGGATCGTGCGCATCGTGGAACAGGCCCAGGAACGCAAGGGCCGCAGCCAGCGCCTGGCTGAGCGGATCGCCCGCCCACTCGTCCCTGGGGTGCTGGCCGTCGCCGCGGTGGTGGCCGGGGTTGGCAGCCTGATCGGTGATCCGGGGGTGTGGCTGCTGCGGGCCTTGGTGGTGCTGGTGGCGGCCGCCCCGTGCGCCTTCGCCCTGTCGGTTCCCGTCACCGTTGTGGCTGCCATCGGTGCCGCCACCCGGTCCGGGGTTCTGATCAAGGGCGGAGCGGCCCTCGAAGCGCTCGCCCGGGCTCGCACCGTCGCCCTCGACAAGACCGGAACCCTGACCGAGAACCGGCCTGAGGTCGTCGATGTCGTCAGTGCCAACGGGACCGGTCGGGACGAGATCCTGTCGCTGGCCGCTGCCCTCGAAGCCGTCAGCGAGCATCCGCTGGCCGCCGCCATCGTGGCTGCGGCGCCCTCAGCGCCAGCTGCGGAGCAGGTTGAAGCGGTCCCGGGTAGTGGCGTGACCGGCATGGTCGACGGACACCTCGTGCGCCTGGGGCGGCCCGGGTTCGTGTCGGCCGATGGGATCGGCCCGCAGGTGGAGGCATTGCAGGCCGCCGGCGCCACCGTGGTCCTGGTCGAACACCGAGGCGAGACGGTCGGTGCGATCGCTGTCCGCGACCAGCTGCGACCCGAGGCAGCCGAGGCTGTGGCCGACCTGCACCGCATGGGGATGGTCACGGTGATGCTCACCGGCGACAACCAGCGGACAGCCGAAGCGGTCGCCGCCCAGGCCGGCGTCGGCCAGGTCCACGCCGAGCTGCTGCCCACCGACAAAGCCGCAGCCATCGACCGGCTGGAGGGGGTGTCGCCGGCGGCGATGGTGGGCGACGGGATCAACGACGCCCCCGCACTGGCCACCGCAACGGTGGGCATCGCCATGGGCGCCATGGGCACCGACGTCGCTCTGGAGACAGCCGACGTCGCCCTAATGGGCGACGACCTCCGCCACCTGCCCGACACCTTCGCCCACGCCCGCCGCGCCGGCCGGATCATGCGCCAGAACCTGCTCCTGTCCGGCGCCATCCTCGCCGTCCTCGTCCCCCTCGCCGCCACCGGCGTGCTCGGCCTTGCCTCGGTCGTGGCCATCCACGAGCTGGCTGAGGTCCTCGTCATCGCCAACGGGATCCGGGCCGGGCGACGGACCGCCTTCTCCCACCGGGCGCCACCCGCTGCCGTGGCCCCCCTGCCCGTCGAGACCGACGCCCTCTGCCAGGCCGACTGCTGCGCCCAGCCAGCCCCTGCTGTCCTGAACCGCCCGTCGTGACGTCCTCGGCCTACCTCGGCCACCCCGGCCGAACGTCCCTGCGACTCACGGCCCGATGAGCTGACGACTTTCGCAGCGCCGTCAGACACCCTCTGGGATACTTGGCTGATGCCCACGTCTCGACGCTCCGTCACCACCGTGATCGTCGGTGGTGGTCACAACGGCTTGGCCATGAGCAAGCGCCTCGCCGATCGCGGCATCGACCATGTGGTGCTGGAGCTGGCCGAGGTGGCGAGCAGTTGGGAAAATCAGCGCTGGGACTCCTTCACGCTGCTCACTCCGAGCTGGCAGACCCGGCTTCCGGGTCACCCCTACGCCGGCGAGGATCCCGACGGCTTCATGACTCGTCTCGAGATCACCGAGTTCATCCGCGGCTACGCCAAGGCCGTCGACGCCCCCGTGCACACGGGCACGAAGGTGACGGCGGTCCGAGCGGCCGACGGCGGCTACGTCGTTAGTACCGATCAGGGCGACTGGCGGTGCCGCACCGTGGTGCTGGCCGGTGGTGCGTGCAACCTGCCGAGCCGGCCGGCGTTCGCTGCCGCCGTGCCAGGCGCGGTCGCCTCGGTGAGCCCGCTCAGCTACCGCAACCCGAGCGAGCTTTCCGACGGTGGGGTCCTCGTCGTCGGCGGCGCCGCCACCGGTCTGCAGCTAGCCGAGGAGATCCAGGCATCGGGCCGCCCGGTGACGCTGTCGATCGGTGAGCACGTGCGCATGCCGCGCACCTACCGCGGGCGTGACATCCAGCACTGGATGGAGGCCACCGGGCGCCTCGACGAGCGCTTCGACGAGGTCGAGTCGATCCTGAAGGCTCGCGGCGTGGCGTCACCCCAGCTGATTGGAACCCCCGAGCGCCGCACGCTCGACCTCAACTGTCTCACCGACGCAGGCGTGCAGCTGCGTGGTCGCCTGGGAACGATCCGAGACGGGGTGGCGATGTTCTCCGGCGGCATGCGCAACCACTGCGCGCTCGCCGACCAGAAGCTCGACCGGCTCCTCGAGGACATCGACAAGTGGATCACCACGCACGACCTCGACGGCGAGATCGACGATTGCGAGCGGTTCGAGCCGACCCGCGTTTCGACGGGCGCACCCCTCACGCTCGACTTCGCTAGTGGCGAGATCCGAAGCGTCGTGTGGGCCACTGGCTTCCGCCCCGACCTCTCATGGGTTGACCTGCCCGTGTTCGATGCCGCCGGACGGCTCCGTCACGACGGTGGCGTGGTGGTCGATGCCCCAGGGGTGTACTACCTCGGCGGCACGTTCTTGCGGCGCCGCAAGTCGAGTTTCATCCACGGCGCCGACGACGACACGGCCGACCTCGCCGACCACCTAGCAGCGCAGCTCGCTAGGGCTGGCTGATCAGCGCTTGGTGCCGATGTAGCCGAAGAGCTGGACCTCGCCCCGCAGGGGTAGCCCGTCCCGCACGTGCTGAGTAGCCAAATCGGTGGCTCGGGCCAGGAACTCGTCCTCGCCGATGCTCTGGATCGACTCGTAGGCGGGACCCGTCGAAGCGATGCCGCGAGCGTACGTCGCCGGGTCGGCGTACTCGATGCAGAAAGGGATCTCGAACCGATCGGCGACCTCGAACCCTCGATTGGCGAGGAAGGCCTCGCCCACCCCGGGACGGCCGAGGGACACCATGTCGGCTTGGTGCTGCACTCTTTCCTCGGTAGCCCACAAGAAGGGCGAGAGCATCCACGC
>Ga0136633_1002494_pt1 | contig 12653 bp, 7 predicted proteins | sample AntDrymeUQ832206_2_FD_105494 | JGI IMG/M metagenome (GOLD analysis project Ga0136633, IMG submission 105494) | Polar desert sand microbial communities from Dry Valleys, Antarctica - metaG UQ83 (22.06) | ecosystem: Environmental > Terrestrial > Soil > Desert | place: Antarctica: Dry Valley... | reverse complement strand
GAACAATGCCCCGAGCGCCGCCGACACGTTGAGATCGTCGTCAAGGGCCGTCTCGAACGCGGCTCGCGCGCCATCGAGCAGGTCGTCGAGTGCCGCGTCCCCTGGACCGTCCTCGCGGTACGTACCGAGCGCAGCGACTAGCGCGTCGAGCCTCTCGACCGCGGCGGCCGCAGCGCCGAGCGACTCCTCGCTGTAGCTCATCGCCTGGCGGTAATGGACGGAGACGAGCGCATAACGGAGGGCCCGCGGCGAAACCCCCGCCTCGAGCAGGTCACTCACGCGCGCGATATTGCCGGTTGACTTCGCCATCTTCGAGCCGCCCATCTGGAGATGCGCGCAATGCAGCCACGTGTGGACGAACGGCCGGCCGGTCGCGGCCTCGCTCTGCGCAATCTCGTCCTCGTGATGGGGAAAGATGAGGTCAACGCCCCCGGTGTGGATGTCGAACGACGGGCCGAGGTGTTGCATGCTCATGGCGGAGCACTCGATGTGCCAGCCCGGGCGCCCCGGCCCGATCCGCGTGTCCCACGACGGCTCGGCCGGCTTGGGACCCTTCCACAGCGCGAAGTCGCGGACGTCGTCCTTGGCGTACTCGTCCGCCTCCACCCGCTCCCCCACCCGCAGGTTCTCGGGGTCGAGGCGCGCCAGGCGGCCATACGCCGGCCAGGACGCGATCTTGAAGAAGATCGACCCATCCTCGGTCCGGTACGCGTGGCCCTTCTCGAGGAGCGTCTCGATCAGGCCGACGATCGGCTCGATGTGCTCGGTTGCCCGCGGCAGGACGTCCGGCGTCGTCATCCGGAGCGAGGCCGCATCCTCGAGGAACCGCTCGAGCCAGCGCTCCGCGAGTTCGGTGGTCGCGATCCCGGCAGCTGCCGCGCCGCGGATGATCTTGTCGTCGATGTCCGTGACGTTCATCACCCAGGTGACGCGCAGCCCGCGATAGCGGAGGTAGCGCACGAGCACGTCGGCGAAGAGGAACGAGCGGAAGTTGCCGACATGGGCGGGGCCGTAGACCGTCGGGCCGCAGCTGTAGATCCGGACGTGACCGGCCTCCAGCGGCGCGAGCGGTCGCGTCCCGCCGGTCAGCGTGTCGGTCAGCCGGATCACCGGATTGCCTCGACGACGGCAATTGCCTGGGCGGAGATCCCGCGCCCGGCTCCCTCGAGCCCATCGAGATTGCCGGTCGCGGCCTTCACGCTGACGGCCTCCGGGCGGATGTCGAGGAGCGACGCGACCCGGTCGCGCATCTCGTCCAGGCGGCCGGCCAGACGGGGCCTCGCCGCAACGATCGTCAGGTCCACACGCAGCGGCCGGAGACCCTCCGCGGCGAGCCGCCGGACGACTTCGCCAACGAGATCCGCGCTGGCGATGCCCCGCGGCGTCCGAGCGTCCGCCGGAAAGAGCCGCCCGAGGTCGCCCTGGCCGGCCGCGCCGAGGAGCGCATCGGCAACCGCGTGAAGCGCCACATCGCCGTCGGAGTGACCGTGGAGGCGCGGCGCCCCGACGAACTCGAGGCCACCGAGGGCGAGCGGCTCCCCGGGCCCGAACGGGTGCCGGTCCTGGCCGAACCCGATGGCGGGCGCGACAGGACCCACCAATGCGGCCTCGATCGCGAGCAGATCGGCAGGCAGCGTCACCTTGAGGTTCTCGGGGTCACCGGGGATGGCATGAACGGGGATTCTACAGGCCTCGAGCATCGCGGCCTCATCGGTGAACAGATCGGGCCCATCAGCCGGGAAGCGGTCGAAGGCCAGCTGCAGGAGGTCCCGTCGGACGCCCTGGGGTGTCTGGGCCGCAGCCAGGCTCGATCGATCGCCGACGCCCGCCACCGCTCCGTCCGGACCGATCCGCTTGATGGTGTCGCGGACCCGGACGACGGGGATCGCTGCGCCGTGTTCCCGCGATGCCTCCGCCACCGCCGAGACGAGGGCCGGTGCGACGAGCGGCCTGGCGCCGTCGTGGACGAGGACGATCCGGTCGTTGCGCGGCTCGAGGTCCTCGGCGATCAGCGCGACGTATCCCTTGTAGACCGATTCCTGGCGGCGCTCGCCGCCGAGCACGAAGCTGTCCGCCTTCGACGGCAACCAATTCGCTGCCAGCAGCTGCCCCATGCGGTCGGGGGTCGTCACGACGAGGATCCGGGCGACCTCCGGCGCGGCCGCGAGCGCGTGGAGGGTCCAGGCAAGAAGGGGTCGCCCGCCGATCTCGACGGCCAGCTTGTCGCGGCCGCCCATCCGGCTCGACGAGCCGGCGGCGACAACGATCGCGTCGGCATACGGCGAGGACTGTGTCAATCGAGTCGCGGCTGGGCGAAGATCATCCGCCCGGCAACCGTCTGGAGGACCCGGGTGACCGACACCTCGAGGTCACGGTCGATGAACCGCGAGCCTCCCTCCACGACGATCATCGTGCCGTCGTCCAGGAAGCCGACGCCCTGGCCGGCCTCCTTGCCCTCCTGGATGACCCGCACGCGGAGCTCCTCGCCCGGGAGAACGGCCGGTTTCACGGCGTTCGCGAGGGAGTTGATGTTCAGGACGCGGATGCCCTGGAGCTCGGCGACCCGGTTCAGGTTGAAGTCGTTTGTCAGGATGGCGCGCCCGCGACCCTTGGCGAGGGCAACGAGCTTCGCGTCGACCTCGCCGGTGTTCGGGACGTCCTCTTCGATGATCTCGACAGGTGTCGTCGAGTCCTTCTGCATCCGGGCCAGGATGTCGAGGCCACGGCGGCCCCGGTTGCGGCGCAGCGTGTCGGAGCTGTCGGCGATGTGCTGCAGCTCCTGGAGCACGAACCGGGGCACGAGCAGGGTCCCGTAGATGAACCCCGATTCGACGATCTCCGCGATCCGCCCGTCGATGATCGCGCTCGTGTCGACGATGATCTGGGGCTCGCCGGATCGAGGCCGCGAGCCGGCTGGCTCCTGGGGCCGGCGGACGATGCCGATGGCCTCGGCGGCACCGAGGAGATCGGCCCGCTTCGCCACGGTCAGCCCGATCATGCCGAGCCCGCAGAAGAGCGACACAGCCAGCGGCAGCCAGGTCCCCCACGGCTCCGCCAGGTTCGAGAGCGGGAGCCCGACGAGCACGCCGATCAGCAGTCCCAGGATGAGGCCCACGACTGCCGTGACGAACTCGGCGGTCGAGAGCTCCTGGACGCGCCGGAAGAGCCACATGGCCGGGACGACGGTCAGGTACGGCAGCAGCGAGTAGCCGAAGACGACCCACGCCACGACCCAGATCCCGATGAGCAGCCCCGCGTTCGGAGCGTCGTCGAAGAGGCCGCGGTTGGCCGGTGGCCAGGGTGAGATCGCGAGCACGACGCCGAGCAGGCCGCCGAGGGCGGCGCCGAGCAGCCGGATGTAGAGGATCACGCGTGCCTCGGTCGTTGCCTCGAGCGATGCGGCCCGCCGGGCTTCCAGCGCCCGGAGCGAACCGAGCGCCAGCCTAGCATCGCGCCGTCAGTCCCCGCCGTTCGTCGGTGCGACGAGCACGGTGGCGGTGGCATCCTGGTCCCGCCCGCGCTCCCGGGGCCCGAGCGCCCGCTCGATCGCTTCACGGAGCGTCGCAACCGGCACGAGCTCGATCTCGGAGGGGAGCTCGGCATCCCGGGCGGCCGCCCGCGGCACGATCGCCCGCCGATACCCGAGCCGCGCGGCCTCGCGCATCCGGCGCCCGAGGCCGGTCACCGCCCGAAGCTCACCGAGCAGTCCGACTTCGCCGATCGCCACCGTCCCGCTGAGGACCGGGCGATCCCGCAGCGACGAGGCCAGGGCGAGGGCGAGCGGCAGATCGAGCCCGGGCTCCGCGACCGACAGGCCGCCGGCGAGGTTCGCGTACACGTCGTGGCTCCCGAGCGACACGCCCGCGCGACGCCCGAGGACGGCGACGAGGAGCGCGAGCCGGTTGGCGTCGAGGCCGCTCGCGCGCCGGGCCGGGTTGCCGTAGGCGGCGGGTGAGACCAGCGCCTGGACCTCGACGAGGAGCGGCCGCGTCCCTTCGAGCACCGGCGCGACGACGCTGCCCGGTGCAGGCACCTCGTGCTCGACGAGGAATGCCCGGCCCGGATCGGCGACTTCGGCGAGACCCGCTTCGCGCATCTCGAACACGCCGATCTCGTCGATCGACCCGAACCGGTTCTTCGTCGATCGGAGGAGTCGCAGCGAGGCGTACCGCTCGCCTTCGAGGTTGAGCACCGCGTCGACGAGGTGCTCGAGCGTCTTGGGCCCGGCGATCGAGCCGTCCTTCGTCACGTGGCCGACGAGCAGGACCGCGATCCCCTCCCCCTTGGCCAGCTCCATCAACCGAAGCGCCGACTCGCGGACCTGGCCCACGCTGCCGGCCGGACCGTCGAGCTCGTCCACGGTCGCCGTCTGAATCGAATCGACGATGAGGGCGGCCGGCCGGGCGCTCCTGGCGTGCTCGGCAATCCGGCCGACCTCGGTCTCCGCGAGGACCGCGACCGCGGCGCCGGCAGGGCCGTCGAGGAGTCCGAGCCGGGCAGCCCGAAGCCGCACCTGGCCCACCGATTCCTCGCCCGTCGCGTAGAGGACCGGCCGCGCGCCGGTCGACCCCGCGATGCCGGCCGCGGCCTGGAGGAGGAGCGTTGACTTGCCGATCCCGGGCTCACCGCCGACGAGGACGAGCGAACCGGGCACGAGACCGCCACCGAGGACGCGATCCAGCTCTCCGATCCCCACCGCGAGCCGCGGGAGGGCCGCCTCGGCGGCGCCCGCCAACGGCGTCGGGACGGATCCTGCGCTTGTCGGGGCCGGCCGCGCCGCGGCTTTTCCTGAGCGCGCAGGCGCGCGAACGAGAGTCTCGACGAGGCTGTTCCATGTGCCGCAGGTGCGACATTGACCCTCCCAGCGGAGGAAGGCATCGCCGCACGACTGGCAGACGAATCGGCTCTGTGTCCGCGCCACGCGGGGGCTTGTCAGCCGGGCGCGGCGCTACCGCGCCTCGACGGCCGTCTTCGGCTCGGCGGCCCGGATGTCGAGGCCCGCCTCGGGATCCCTGTCGACGACGATCGTCGTGCCGGGCTCGTACTTGCCCAGGAGGAGGTGCTCGGCGAGGACGTCCTCGATCATGTTCTGGATGACGCGGCGGAGCGGTCGGGCGCCGTAAGCCGGGTCGTAGCCCAACTTGATCAGATGGTCCTTCGCCGCCTGCGTGACCTCGAGCGACATCTGCTGCGCCTTGAGCTGATCGCGGACGCGGGCCAGCATGAGCTCGACGATCTCCCGGATCTCGTCGACCGTCAGCGAGCGGAACACGACGGTCGCGTCGATCCGGTTGAGGAACTCCGGCCGGAAGCTCTGCTTGAGCTCCGCCTGGACCTTCTCCTTCATGATCTCGTAGGAGGTCTCGGCCCGCGCCGCGTCCGTGTCGCCCATCGCCCGGAAGCCGAGCGAGGCATTCGACTGGAGCTGCTTCGCGCCGAGGTTCGAGGTCATGACGATGATCGAGTTGCGGAAGTCGACACGGCGGCCCTTGGCGTCCGTGAGGTGGCCGTCCTCGAGGATCTGAAGAAGGATGTTGAAGACATCAGGGTGGGCCTTCTCGACCTCGTCGAGCAGCACCACCGCGTAGTTCTTCCGGCGGACCGCCTCGGTGAGTTGGCCGCCCTCGTCGAACCCGACGTAGCCGGGCGGGGCACCGACGAGCCGGCTGACGTTGTGGCGCTCCATGAACTCGCTCATGTCGATCTTGATGAGCGCGTCCTCGCTGCCGAACATGAACTCGGCGAGGGCCTTGGCCAGCTCGGTCTTTCCGACGCCGGTGGGGCCGAGGAAGATGAACGAGCCGATGGGGCGCTTCGGGTCCTTGAGGCCGGCGCGCGCCCGCCGAACGGCCTTCGAGACGATCGAGATCGCCTCCTGCTGGCCGATGACCCGGTTGTGGAGCGCATCTTCCATGTGGAGAAGGCGCTCCGACTCCTGCTCGGAGATCCGGGTGACCGGGATGCCGGTCCACATCGCGACGACCTGGGCGATCTCTTCCTCGGTGACGGTCGGCTGGTCGCTCGAGATCTGCGACTGCCAGTCGGCGCGGAGCTGCTCGACCTTCTCGCGCGCGGTCGCCTCCGACTCACGCAGCGTGGCCGCGGATTCGTACTCCTGGGCGTTGATCGCGGCGTCCTTCTCCTTCGAGATCCGCTCGAGGTCCTTCTGGGCCTCGCGGAGCGCCGGCGGCGCCGACGCGTGGCGCAGCCGGACGCGGCTGGCCGACTCGTCGATGAGGTCGATCGCCTTGTCCGGGAGGTGGCGGTCGGTGATGTAGCGGATCGAGAGGTCCACGGCCGCCTTGACGGCGTCATCCGTGATCGTGACCTTGTGGTGCTGCTCGTAGCGCTCGCGGATGCCCATGAGGATCTCGACCGACTGCTCCATCGTCGGCTCCTCGACCATGACCGGCTGGAACCGGCGCTCGAGGGCCGCGTCGCGCTCGATGTACTTGCGGTACTCGTCGAGGGTCGTCGCGCCGATGCACTGGAGTTCGCCGCGCGCGAGCGGCGGCTTGAGGATGTTCGCGGCGTCGATCGCCCCCTCGGCAGCGCCCGCGCCCACGAGCGTGTGGAGCTCATCGATGAACAGCACGGCGTCGTTCGTGTTGCGGAGCTCCTCGATGATCTTCTTCAGGCGCTCCTCGAACTCGCCGCGGTACTTCGTGCCGGCGACGAGGGACCCGATGTCGAGGGTCAGGACCCGCTTGTTGAGGAGCGTCTCGGGAACGTCGCCACTGACGATCCGGTGGGCGAGGCCCTCGGCGATCGCCGTCTTGCCGACGCCAGGCTCGCCGATGAGCGCGGGGTTGTTCTTCGTCCGGCGGGAGAGGATCTGGATGACCCGCTCGATCTCCTTCTCGCGCCCGATGACCGGGTCGAGCTTGCCCGCACGCGCGGCTTCGGTGAGGTTGATCCCGAGCTGGTCGACCGTCGGGGTCTTGCTCGCCCGCTTCGTCTCCTGGGCCGGCCCGGCCGAGGAGGACTGGGAGAGGACCCGAATGACCTCGTGGCGGACCTTGTCGAGATTGACCCCGAGGGACTCGAGGACGCCGGCGGCGATCCCCTCCCCCTCGCGGACGAGACCGAGGAGCAGGTGCTCCGTGCCGATGTAGTTGTGGCCGAGGCGACGGGCCTCGTCGATGGCCAGCTCGATGACCCGCTTGGCGCGCGGGGTCAGGCCGACTTCCCCGACGACCGGCCGGTCACCGCGCCCGATGATGAACTCGACGGCGGTCCGGACCTTGGCCAGCTCGACGTTCATGTTCTCAAGGACGCGCGCGGCAACTCCCTCGCCCTCACGGACGAGGCCGAGGAGCAGGTGCTCCGTGCCGATGTAGTTGTGGTTGAACCGCTGCGCCTCGTCCTGGGCGAGGGTCAGGACTTTGCGCGCGCGATCAGTGAACTTGTCGAATCGGTCCATTGAGATTGAACGCCTGTTCCTTTCCCCAGCGTGAGGAACGTAACCGCGGCCATGCTAGCACGACCACCCTGCTCCGCAACCGACCACCCGGTACTGCACCGGCAAGCCGGATGTACCGGGTCCCGGCCATGACTCGGGCCGCCCGTCCACCTGGTGATTCGCTCGCCGGGCAGACGTCGGATGTCGTTACCGAGTGCCGTCTGGCGTAGCGATCATCGGGGCGAGGTGACGGCACCCGCGGAGGCAGCGATTGTCGCCGACGAAACCGCCCTGCGCTGGTGCATCGTGGCCCCGATTAGGTGAAGGATTCACAACGGCCCGCCGGGTGGGCGGGCCGTGGAACGTTTGAGCGGTGGGTCCGCGCGTCAGCTTCGGGTTTCGTCACCCTCGGCCGGCGCTTCGGCCGGAGCCTCGTCCGACGGGTCGGCGGCAGCGGTCGCCTCGCTCGGCGCGGCGGCCTCGGGCTCGCTCGGCGTGGCCTCGGGCTCGCTGGGCGCGGCTTCGGCCTTCGCCGACGCCTTGGTCGCCCTGGCCCGCGACTTCGGGGTCGGGGCGTCCGCTTCCGGCTCGGCCTCGGGCTCCGCGACAGCCTCTGGGGCTTCGGGCTCGGCTGTCTCGAGGGTCTCGGCGGCTTCGGGCTCGGCCGCAGCGGTCGCCTCCGGCGCAGCCGACTCGGCCGTGGCCGCCGGGGCCTCGTCCTCGTCACTGTCCTTGGCGCGCGCCGACTCGGAAGCAGCGACCTGCTCGCGAACCTGGGCGAATGCGGAGGCGAGCGTGTTGTCGATCCCACCCTCAGGCTCCTGGACGGCATCGGCCATCGAGAAGCTTCGCTCCGTCCGCGGGCGGCGCTCCGCACGCGGTGCGCCCGGTGCGCTCGGTGCGCCTTGCGGACCAGGTGAACCGGTTGCTGCCGGCGCGCCATCTGCCGCGGCCTCCGAGGCGGGCCGAGCCGGTGGCTCCTCGGCCTGCTTCAGGCTGAGGCCCAGGCGGTGGCGCTCTGAGTCGAGCGAGATGATCTTCAGCTTGAGGTTCTGGCCCTCGTGGACGACATCGCCCGGGTGGGCGACGCGCTGATGGGACAGCTCACTGATGTGGATCAGGCCCTCGAGGCCATCGCGGACACGGACGAAGGCGCCGAAGTTGACGAGCTTCGTGACCGTTCCGTCGATGACGTCGCCAACGTTGAAGTCGGCCACGGTCGAGTGCCACGGATCCGGCTGGAGGCGGCGGATCGACAGGCTGATCCGGCCACGCTCGTGGTTGATGTCGATGACCTCGGCCTCGACCTCGTCGCCGACCTTGTAGCCGGCCTCGGGGTTGTTGACCTTGTTCCACGACAGCTCGCTCTTGTGGACGAGGCCGTCGATGCCACCGAGGTCGATGAACACGCCGAACGGGGCGATCGACCGGACCGTGCCCGTGACCTTCTGGCCGACCTGGAGGCTGCTGAAGAGCTCGTCGCGCTTCTCGCGGCGCTCCTCGTACAAGGCCACCTTCTCCGAGAGGATCAGGCGGTTCGCCTTGCGGTTGACCTCGAGGATCTTCAGGCGAAGCTTCCGGCCGACGAACGGCTGGAGCTTCTCGGCGATCTCCTGGGCAGCATCTCGGGGCTGGTCGTTCTGGGGCCGGCGGGGGAAGTCGACGATCTGGCTGATCGGCACGAAGCCGCGGATCCCGCAGTCGACGATCAGGCCACCCTTGTTGTGGTCGATGACCGGCGCCTCGATGATCACCCCCGCCTCGAACTGCTCCTGCATCGCGCGCCACTTCCGCTCGAGGCCGGCGCGGCGGAGCGAGAGGACGACGTGGCCCTCCTGCGATTCGGGCTGGAGGACATAGACGAGAACCACGTCACCGATCGCAAGCGCCGGCTGGCTCTCCGCGTTGCGGCCGTAGAGCTCACGGTTGCTGACGACGCCTTCGCTCTTCGCGCCGATGTCGACGAGGATCTCGTCCTTGTCGATCCGGACGACCTTGCCCTCGACGACATCACCGTGCTTGAAGCTCTTGATGTCCGAGTCCTGCTCGGCGAGGAGCTCCTCCATCGTCGTCGGCTCGGGGCCGAGGTCGCGCTTGGGCGCGGGCTCCGGCTCCTCGGGCTCCTCGTCGCTCGCGGCGGGCGCGGCAGCGAAGTCGTCCTCGACCGTCGCGGGGGCGGCGCTCGTCGCCTCCGGGGCCTGCTGGGCGCGGCCACCGGGCTCGGCGTCGTCGACCGTGGCGGCCGACCGGCCGTTGGGGCTCGCGGCCGCGGGGTTGTCCTCATCCTCGGTGCGAGCGGGCGGCTCGCTTGTCGTTTCGATTGTCTGGCTCGCGGCGGGCTCGTCGGCGACGGCGACCGCCGCGACGGCTTCTTCGGACGCCTTGTCGGCGGCGGAGGCACTGGCCTCCGGCTCCGGCGCGGTCCCGCCCTGCTTGTCTTCGGTCAAAGTGGGCTGTCTCCTGTCCTGGATTCCGCCCCTTTGAATCAGGAACGGCTCGAGCGACGCTCAAGCCGGTTCGGGACGATCAAGTGGTCCGTGGCGATCAGGTCCGCGGTCCGCTCCTTCGTGGCGAGTGGCGTGAACGGGGCTCTATCAGCTGTCCTGCCGCTAGGGCCGGGAGAGTCTAGCACACCGTTTCTGCGGGCTACAATCGCCCGACGTTGCCCGAGCTTCCCGACCTCACGATCGTGGCCGAGGCCTTTCACGCGGCGCTCGCTGGCCGTCCAATCCAGTCCGCGACAGCCCCGGGGCCGCTCGCCGTGCGCGGCACGCCGAAGGAGCTCGTCGCGCTCGAGGGGCAGCGCGTAACGGCCGTGCGGCAGCGCGGCAAGTTCCTCGACTTCGACGTCGACCGCGACCGCATCGTCGTGAACCCGATGCTCACCGGCCGCTTCCAGCTCGCCCGGCCCGATGTCAGGCTGCCGTCGAAGACCGCGGTGATCGTGGCGTTCGGCGCGCGGAAAGGCCGCCCCCGCGATGCCGCCCGATGGACCTCCGGCGCGGAGTGGCTGGCGGGTGACAACGCGGAGGTCGAGGTCCGCTACCGGGACCCGACCCAGATGGGCAAGGTCTACCTCCTTCCAGCCGGCCTCGACCGGGTCGTGCCGGGCCGGGGCGCCGACGAGCAGGGCCCCGACGCGGACGATCCGGAGCTGACCCTGGAGGTCTGGCAGGCGCGGATCCGCCGCCACCCGGGTGAGCTGAAGAACTTGCTCCGCAACCAGGCGTTCGTCGCGGGGATCGGCAATGCGTACAGCGACGAGATCCTCCACGCGGCCCGCCTCCTGCCGTTCCGCAAGCGGGCGAGCCTCGCGGCCGAGGAGGTCGACGAGCTGTACCGCGCGACGCGGGAGACGCTCGCAACGTCGATCGAGGTCCTCCGCCGGCGCGTGGCCCCGACGTTCGAGGACCAGGTCCGCGACTTCCTCGCGGTTCACCTCAAGGGCGGTCAGCCGTGTCCCCGCTGCGGAACCCGGATCAGTGAGGTCAAGGCCGGCGGCTTCGTGACGTCGTATTGCCGCGGCTGCCAACGCTGACGGGGCGTCAGGGAATCAGGAGGACCTGCCCGATCGAGAGGCGGCCATAGTTTTCGCGGGCGATGTTGTTCAGCTCCGCGATCGCGGCCACGGTCGTCCCGAATCGCCTCGCGATCCGTTCCAGCGTGTCGCCACTCTGGACTCTGTACTCCTGGTGGGCCACCGGCGCGGGCGTTGCGACGGCTGTCGGGGCCACGGAAGGAGCGACCGACGGGGCCACTGAAGGCGCGACCGAGGGCTCGACGGAGGGTGCGATCGAGGGGGTCGCGCGCGGAGTCGCGCTCGGCGTGCTCGTTGGCGCGCTCGACTGGCCGGCCCCGACGATCAGGGCCGGACCACCGCTTCCCGACAGGCGCGCGAAGGCCACCGCAGCGAATGCCGCGATGAGAAGTCCGGCGAGGAGAACCTGGCCGCCGCGCCGATCGAGGGCGATCGCCCCAACCGACGCCTGCACGCGGCCGCGGTCGAGGACCACCGGCACCGTCCGTACGAGGGACCAGCGGGTGACCGTCGGAGATGCGCCGGCTCCGGGCCGACCCATCGCGGCGCGGGCGAAGCCCATGTCACCGGACGGGCTCGACCCCGTGGCCGCCAGGTACGTAGCGCACTCGAGGTGGGTGTCTGCGAGGCACAGCCGGCGCTGCTTCTCGACGGCCAGGGGAACCGGCGGGTTGACCGCGCCGCAGCGGTGATCGCGCGAGGGGCTCGAGCTTCGCCAGCCACCGCCGTCGATCGTGAGGAAGGGACAGATCTGCCGGGTCGCCAGCCGACCGAACATCCGCTCTTGCTCGGCCGGGTCGATCTCGGTGAGTACCGGGCCGGCAGACTCCGTCTGCGCCCCGGGGGTGACCGTCACGACCGGAGGATAGCCGACCCGCATGGCCTCCCGTCGGGTCGGAAACGCAAAAATCCTGGCGACGACCTATTTTCCCGAAAGGCTGCCCTCTCAGTATCTTCGGCGCTGGAGAGCTTAACTTCCGTGTTCGGGATGGGAACGGGTGTGGCCTCTCCGCTAAAGTCACCAGGATTTACTGCGTCTGGATGTGTTTCGGCTGCGACCGTCGCGCGAGCATGCTGCTCGGCGGGGCGCCATTGGATTGAGATCTCCGATCTCGGAGTCGTCAGGGATCGTTCACGATTCCCAGCCACTGACCCCTGGTCAGTTGCTGAAGAGGTCAAGCCCTCGACCATTAGTACCGCTCAGCTTCATCCGTCACCGGACTTCCACATGCGGCCTATCAAACAGGTGGTCTCCCTGCGGTCTTACCCGGTTGACCCGGTGGGGAACCTCATCTCGAGGCGAGCTTCGCACTTAGATGCTTTCAGCGCTTATCCCGACCGAACATAGCTACCCAGCGATGCCCTTGGCAGGACAACTGGCACACCAGCGGTTCGTTCACTCCGGTCCTCTCGTACTAGGAGCAACTCCTCTCAAGTTCCCTACGCCCACGGCGGATAGAGACCGAACTGTCTCACGACGTTCTGAACCCAGCTCGCGTGCCGCTTTAATTGGCGAACAGCCAAACCCTTGGGACGTACTTCCGCCCCAGGATGCGACGAGCCGACATCGAGGTGCCAAACGGTGCCGTCGATGTGAACTCTTGGGCACCATCAGCCTGTTATCCCCGGGGTAGCTTTTATCCGTTGAGTGATACCCCTTCCACTCGGAGGTACCAGATCACTAAGCCCGACTTTCGTCTCTGCTCGACTTGT
>Ga0136633_1002493_pt1 | contig 12659 bp, 10 predicted proteins | sample AntDrymeUQ832206_2_FD_105494 | JGI IMG/M metagenome (GOLD analysis project Ga0136633, IMG submission 105494) | Polar desert sand microbial communities from Dry Valleys, Antarctica - metaG UQ83 (22.06) | ecosystem: Environmental > Terrestrial > Soil > Desert | place: Antarctica: Dry Valley... | reverse complement strand
TCCCATCGCCTACCAGCTGCGCTTCCTTCAGACGATCACCGACGTCTCGGCGGAGAAGAACTCGACCCTCGTGATCCCGATCCCGATCGAGCTGCTCCAGCCGTTCCAGGCCGCCTTCGGCCGAGACCTGTCGGCGTTCAAGTCCGGCGACGACGAGGGGGCCCGGGGCAAGGGGGGCGCGGGGAGCTGAGTCACCCAGCCCCCAGCCGAACTTTGTGGCCCCAACCACCTCATCATGGGTGGTCACCGGCGCAAGGTTGGGGGCCCGGCCTAGTCGGCTCGGCGGTCCAGGGCCGCGGCGATGTCCCGAGCCCGAACTTTGTGGCCCCAACCACCTCATCATGGGTGGTCACCGGCGCAAGGTTGGGGGCCCGGCCTAGTCCTAGTCGGCTCGGCGGTCCAGGGCCGCGGCGATGTCCCGAGTCAGGGGTGCGCTCTCGATTGCCTCCAGCGGCTTCGGCAGCGCCAGCGACCAGTTAGGTCGCTCCTCTGTGGTGGTGCCCGGCTGGTTGGGGCGCTCCGTGACCTCGAGGGCGTCCTCGAGGGTTGCGGTCAGCAGCGCGCTCGGCGCGGCCCCCAGCAGGTTGTAGGCACCGCGCACCACCTCCTGGGTGGGCGCGCTCCGATCGAGCCCGAGGCGCTCGCCCAGCCGCTCGACGATCGCCTCGGTGCCGGCCTCGTCGGGCTCGAGGCCGAGGCTTCGCTGCTCCTCCAAGTCGGCACCGTTCCATAGCCCGGCGACGGTGGGGAGGTCGTGGTTGGTCACGGTTGCGAGCGAGCCGAGCGGATAGCTCTGTGGATGCGCCTCCTCGAACCACATGACCTTGTAGGAGAGCATGGCCCGGCGGGCGAGCTCGGCCTGAACCCCGGGCTCGACCGTCCCGAGGTCCTCGCCAATCACCAGCGCGGCGGCCTGGTGGCTCTCGAGGGCGAGGATGTCGAGCAGGTCGCCCGACGGATAAGTGACGTAGGCCCCTTCCGAGGGCGCGGCCCCGGGCGGGATGAGCCACAGTCGCCACAGGCCCATGACGTGGTCGAAGCGGATGCCCCCTCCCGGACCCATGCAGCTGCGGACGGTCGCGCAGAAGGGCTCGTAGGCGGCCGCTCGCAACTTGGCCGGGCTGAAGCCGAGCACACCCCAGTCCTGCCCCCTGCTGTTGAACTGGTCCGGCGGAGCCCCTATGGATGCACCTAGTGCAAGGGCGTCCTGCCACATCCACGCGTCGGCGCCGTCCGGATCGACACCGATCGCAAGGTCGTGAACGATTCGCAGCTCGTCAGAAGCGGAGTCGAGCTGGGCCTGGATCAGCGACTGGACCCAGCGATGAAAAGCGACGCGCCCAGCGTGGGCGCGGACGAACGCAGCCACCCCGGGAAGCCGGGGATGGCGATGCTCTCGTGGCCAGGTCGAGGGGGGTCCGCGGTGGTGCTCGTGGAGGGCCATGAAGACGGAGAAATCGTGAAGGGAATCGCCACCTGCCTCAGGGCCGGATGGGGCGACCGTGCGGCGTCCTGAGTGCTCCCAGATCGACTCCAGCGCACTGAGCTTGAGGTCGTGGACCTCGTCCCGGTCGATCCTTCGGCACGAGTTGAGTGCTCGGCCCGCGGCCGCCGCCCGCTCGATTCCCTCGACCTCCGCGACGCCGGGGACATCTTCTATCCGCAGGTAGAGGGGGTTTCTGAAGCAGCGGCTGCTGGGGAAGTAGGGGCTCGCCTGCTGTGGGGGGCCGGGGTTCACTGCGTGCAGAGGGTTGAGCAGAGCCACTCCGGCCCCCTGCGCGGCCGACCAGCTAGCCACCCTGGCGAGATCGCCGAGGTCTCCGATGCCCCAGCTCGTCTGAGAGCGTGCGGCGTATAGCTGGAGCGCCCAACCCCACTCTCTGAGGTCGGCCGGGAGGTGGCAGCGGCCGGGGCTCACGATCAGCCGCTTGCGTCGGCCCGAGCTCCGGTCGGTGAGCCGGTGGTAGCCGAGAGGAAGGTCTGAGGGGAGCCGGTCTAAGACGGTGATCTCGGCGCCGTCCTCGGTCACGAGCAGAGCGGGCGCCTCGATCTCGAAAGGTTCTCCCGGCGTGATTACTGCGACCGCGTCCTCGCCTGAGCTCTCCGTCGAGAGGACCCCGGCGAGCGCCTCTTCGGGAGGGCCATCTGTCGAGGAGAGGGCCTCGGCGAGCGCCGCAATCGTTTCCGGAGACGTCTTCTGCCAGCGGCCGTGGCTGTCGCGGTAGCCGTCCTGTATGCCCAGAGAGTCGCGCTCGGGGCTCACGTCTACTCGAACACCAGCAGGGCGGCCATGACTCCCATTCCGGCGACCAGTGCCAGGACCTGAAGCAGGGACTTGAACGGCTCCGGCTCCTTGTGTAGCTCGGGAATGAGGTCTGTTCCGGCGATGTAGACGAACGCTCCGGCGGAGAAGGGAACCAGAAGCTGCTCGACGCTTTCGAGGGGGAGCAGCCACAAGGTAGCGGCAGCGCCTACTAGGGCGATGAGGCCCGAGAGGAAGTTGAGCGCGAGGGCGCGGCGAGGAGCCACTCCGGTGTGAACCAGGATGCCGAAGTCTCCAAGCTCCTGGGGAATCTCATGGAGCAGGACCGCGACCGCGGTGGCCCAGCCGGTGCCGGGCGAGACCACGAAGGCACCGGCAACGATGGCTCCGTCGAGAAAGTTGTGGAGCGCATCTCCCACGAGATTCGACATTGCCACCGGATGCATTACCTCCTCATGAGGCATGTGTGCGTGGTGCCAGTGCAGGACCTTCTCGAGCACGAGGAACGAGAGGATCCCGGTCAGAAGCCAAGCGGAGCTTGCTACGTCCAGGCCCCCCGGACGGTTCGAGCTCTCGGGTATGAGATGGAGGAAGGCGTCACCCAGAAGTGCCCCGGCGGCGAACGACACCAGAAGCAGCAGAGTTCGCTGCAGAAGTTCTGGCCGGATCACGAGCCACAGCGCGCCCAGCAACGACACACTGCTCACCACCAGCACGGCGAGGAGTGCCTGCGTCCACACCGAGGCCTCCACGGTCATCGGCGGCCGGCCCTTGAACCCATGGCGGGAGGCTACCGCCCGAAGTGACTCAGGCGTGGGCAGACTCCTGTGCTGCCGATTGTTCTGAACTTTGGCCCAGAAACGCCCTATACGGACGATTTTGGGCCAAACCTCGTTCCGGAAACTGGTGCGGGCCGGGCGTATTGTCGGAGTCCTAGGAGATGCGCTCAGGCCCTCACACCGACCTCGAGATCTCCCGGCTCGTAATGGGGACCATGACCTTCGGCTCCCAGGTGGACGAGCAATCGGCCGCGCACATGGTCGGGCGCTGTCTGGACGAGGGCATCAACATGTTCGATACCGCCAACGCCTACAACGAGGGCCGCAGTGAGGAGGTCCTCGGCAAGCTGATCGCGCCATATCGCGCCGACGTCCTGATTGCAACCAAGAATCTAGAGGCCAACCTCGAGGCGTGCCCGGCCGCCGGCTCGACGACGACGTCTTGAAGGTCTGCGACGAGGTGTGGGAGCGATTACGCGGCTAGGCCGCGTCCTACAGCCGCTGACGCCCGCGCCTGATGACGATCTTTTCCACATAAGGAGCGGTCCGCTCTAAACGCGAGGGTCGCTACTCGGCCGCCCAGCAGTCCGGCCGCGGCGCCCCTGCGCGGCCCCCTATCTCATCCGGCGCCACAGTCCGGCCACCACGGCCGCCAGAGCGAACGCAATCGTCACCGACAGCCATGCGATCTGGTAGTCGTCGGTGGCGTCTATGGAGTAACCGAGCACGACGGGGCTGGCGGCGAAGCCGCCGTAAAAGGCCGACTGGACGTAGCCGGAGGCTCGCCCCGCGTCCTCAGGCTCCACCTCTGCCAGGACCGCGATCATGCCCACGGTGTTCCAGGTGATGGCGCTGACTCCGAACGTAATCGCAGCGGCCCACAGGAGCCAGGGGGCCGAGGGGGCGGCGAGCAGGACCATCGCGGAGGCGATCACCGAGCCCACCGCCATCAGCAGCAAGAACACCTCGATGTGGCCGAAGTGCTCCGTAACCCACCCGAGGGTGATACGGGAAGCGATGCCGACGGCCCCCATCGTGCTGACCAAGAGGCCGGCACCTCCCACAGAGAGACCCACCTCTTCCTGCGAGTAGAGGGGCAGGTAGGCGCTGATACCGGCAACGCCGGCGCCCATCAAGAGCGCATAGGCGGTCATCCACCACACCGCCGCTTCCAAGGGGGCCGAGCTGCGCTCTGAGCCCGAAGGCTCCGTCACCTGTTCATCCGGCGGAATGAACAGGATGATCGCGATGAAGGTAAGGATCGAGACCACCCCCAGGGTGGCCATCGCGCCGCGCCACCCGATCTGTTCAGCCACCCAGGGAAGCCCCAGCCCCACGCCGAAGCCTCCCACCTGGACGCCCGCCTGCTTGACGCCCATGGTCACTCCCCGCTCTCCCGGCGAGATGTGGGCCGCAACGAGGCTGTTGGTGGTCGGGTTGCCGGAGGCAAGCGCCAGGCCCGCCAACGCAGCCCCAACCAGGATCAGCAGAAAGCTCGGCGCGGCGGCCATGGCCCACACTCCCGCGGTCGCTATCGCCATGGCTGCGAGAGCTACTCTGCGCCCTCCCCAGGCGTCGACGAAGCGACCCGCCGGAGGGGAACCAAGACCTCCGACGATGAACAAGGCCGTCGTCAGGAGCCCGAGCTGCGAACGCGTGATGGCGAACTCTTCGAGAAGGTAGCCGGCCAAGATCCCGAACGAGAACTGGGACAAGGTCGCCACGGCCATGATGCCCGAGAGGGCGCCCGCAAACCGGGCGCGGCCCGCGCGGCCCCCAAGAGTTTCCTCGGCTACCTGTTGGTCGGCACTCAGGACACGGCCTCAATCACTTCGGCGCCGGTGCCGTAACATCCCTTGACGGAAGACCCTAAGCAGGGGGGCAGGTCATGAACATCGTCTTCAACCCTTCGGATCGCCCTACCCTGGGTGTGGAGATGGAAGTGCAGGTCGTGGACGCGGCAGGCGCGCTCGCCACGGACACCGCCGCGACCAAGATCATCTCGAAGCTCGGCCCGCAGCCCGGTTACAAGCATGAGTTGCTGGAGTGCACGGTAGAAGTCATAACCGATGTCTGCCAGACGGTCGGCCACGTGCGTAAGGAGCTGCGGGAAAAGGTCGACACTCTCATCGAAGCTGCCGACGGTCTCGGCTATCGCATCACGTGCACCGGGACCCACCCCTTCTCCACGTGGGCCGACCAGACGGTGTCGCCCGATCCCCGCTACCACAAGCTGATCGACGACTGCCAGTGGACGGCCCGCCGCTTGCTCATCTTCGGCATCCACACTCATGTCGGACTGCGCTCGGGGGAGCAGGCGATTGCGGTCGGCAACAGCCTGGCCACGTTCATCCCACACTTCTTGGCCCTGTCCTCATCGAGTCCGTTCTGGTTGGGGCGCGACTCCGGGCTTGCATCCGTCCGTTCCAAAGTCTTCGAGTCTTTGCCGACGGCCGGCCTGCCTTACTACATGGACAACTGGGGGCAGTTCCAAAGGTTCATGCGAACGCTGATCGGAGCGGGCACTATCCGCAGCATTCGGGAGGTGTGGTGGGACATTCGCCCCCATCCCGGTTTCGGGACTCTCGAGCTTCGTATCTGCGACGGCATCCCGACCATGGATGAGCTGTGCGCGGTCGTGGCGTTGTCGCAAAGCTTGGTCGTGTGGTTGGGGGAGCGTTACGACAACGGGCTGGAGCTGCCTGCGCATCGAGCCTGGACCATCCGCGACAACAAGTGGCGGGCAGCCCGTTATGGGCTCGACGCAGAGATCATCCGTGACGAAGAGGGCAACGTCATGGCGCTGAGGCGCTCCATTGGGGACCTGGTCGAGAAGTTGGGGCCCACGGCAGAGAAGCTGGGCTGTCTCGAGGATCTCAGGTACATCAATCACATTTTGGAACGAGGCACTTCGGCCACCCGGCAGCGCGAGGTGTTCGCCGAGGCCCACGACATGTCGGCGGTCGTCGATTCGCTTGTCGAGGAGATGTGCACGGGGTCTCCTTGCGGGCTTCCCGATGACGGCCTACCGGGCGCTGTGATCGGGCGCGGCGATCGCTTCTCGAGCGAGCCCGCGACCTAACAGAAACATTGCTTTGCTAGGGGTTTGGCCCCAGAGCGCGCAGGTCGCCCCGACGCCTCGTTGCGCCACTGTCGTCGAGCCACTCGCATATTGGAACCGCGTACCTGCGAGAAGTGCCGAGAAGGTCCCTGATCTCCGCGACGGTGATGGGCCCGGACTCCTCGATGCGGGCCCGGACGCGTCCTCGCGCTTCTACGGCAAGGGCGCGAGTCAAATAGAAGTCGTCGATCTTCACCAGTTCTCCGGCGGCGGATAGAGCGTGCACGAGTGCTGCATCGGCGGGTAGGTCCTTCGTCAGAGGGGGGCTGAAACGGGATGCTTCGATGGTTGTCACGACCTCGTCGCGCATTCGTTCCTGCTCGACAGAAAGCTCTACCGAGAAGGTAGACAGACTTACGGTCGGGCCCTTCGCAATGACGTCTTCGAGGCGCTCGACAAGCGCATCGAAGGTGTTGGGCTCGAGCCTCAGGACGGCCCGCAGAGTTTCGCGCGCCATCCCTTTCTCCAGAGGCGATTCAACGTGGTGGTCCTCGAGCTCTGCCCGCAGGGATTGGGCAAGCTCCTGCAAGCGGCGCTCTGAAACAAGTGAATCTCCCAAAAGAACCACACCCGGTCCGGGAGATGCGCTGCCGGCGCGCATGAGCGCCTCGGGAATCGAAACGATTCCCGCCAAGTCGACGACGGCCGCAAGCGCCTCCGAGGGCTCGGCAGTTCTAAGTCGATGCAGAATCTCCAGGCCGCGCCGGTTGCGCCTGCGCATCGTTGTGGCAAGCGGGTCGAGAATCTCTCCTCCCCCAAAGGTGAGCGCGCGGCCCGCATCCCGCAACACGAAACGATCGCCGCGGGCAAGTGCAAGAGGATGCCTCAGGCGCAGCTCGGCCAGGCCCCAGTTGCCCGGGGTGATCTCCGAACCCTCCAAAAGCTTGATCCTTACGGGAGTTTCGGCAGATCCCACGTGAAGCAGGTGAGCGCCCTTTTCTCTCAACACGTGCTCGATTCCGGTGATGCGAACGGGTAGAACCTCCACGTTCGCGTGGACGACCTTCGTAGCGCGCCAGTGACCGTCTTTGACCACTGCGTCGCCGCGCTCAGCTCCTTGGCGCTGCAACCCGGCGAGGTTCAGCGCCACCCGGTTGCCGGGGCCGATTTGTTCGACCTTTCGCTTGTGAGTCTGAATCGCGCGAATCCGGGCGGTTCTGTTTTCCGGGACGATATGAACATGGTCGCCGACTGTGAGGGAGCCTCCGGTAAGAGTGCCGGTGACGACCGTCCCGGCCCCCGAGATCGTGAAAACGCGGTCGACGAAGAGCCTTGGTCTGGACACATCGACGCTTGCCGGCGCCGACGATAGAACTTCGTCCAGAGTTGCTTTCAGCTCCTCGAGGCCCGCACCGGTGTGTGCGGAGCAACAGACGATTGGTGCCTTTTCCAAGCAGGTTCCTTCCAAGTGCTCTTCGACCTCTGCGACTGCGAGCTCGAGCAAGTCTTCATCGACCGCATCGGCCTTGGTGACGGCAACCACGCCCGCCTTTATGCCCAGCACCTCGATTGCGGCAAGGTGTTCGGTGGACTGCGGCATCCACCCTTCGTTGGCGGCGACCACAAACAGGCAAACCGATATGCCTCCCGCTCCCGCAAGCATGTTCTTGATGAAACGTTCGTGTCCCGGCACATCGACGATCCCGACCTCCCGGCCCGACGGCAAGGACAGCCATGCAAAGCCGAGATCAATAGTGAGGCCCCTTCTCTTCTCCTCTTCGAATCGGTCTGGGTCGATGCCGGTGAGGGCTTGCACCAGAGAGGACTTCCCATGGTCGACGTGCCCGGCGGTCCCGACTACATGCATGCGCACATCCTCTCCGAGTGGTCGTTAAATGTCGCTATACAGCATCTGACGACCACTCGGCACCCTGACTACGACAGTGCCGACGTCACAAGGTTGCGAAGGAGGTCGTCGTCTTCGGGGAGGATCGTGCGGAGGTCGATGATGAGACGGTCGTCCTCGACTCGGGCGATGACCGGGATGTGCGCCCGGCGAAGACGAGCGTGCATGCGGGCGGCGCTTGTAGTCTCTGAGGTCAACGCCACGCCCCACGAAGCCACCTCCGTGCCGGGCAATGTCCCCCCACCCGCCACCGCTCGAGTTTCCTGCACCTCCACCTTGCAGTCGGCGAGAGGTTGTCCCTCCAATGCTTGCGCCAGGTTTCTCGCTCTGGCCTCCAGCTCGGCCCCCGCGGCCCCCGCCATCCTCCACAACGGCAGCTCCGACGAAAGGTCGTCGAGATAGCACTCGAGAGTCTTCTCCAGCGCCGCCAGCACCATTTTGTCGACGCGCAGAGCCCGCATCAGCGGATGCCGGGCGATCAGCGCTACGAGGTCGGCGCGTCCGGCGACGATTCCCGATTGGGGGCCGCCGAGGAGCTTGTCTCCTGAGAACGTGACGACGTCCGCCTGCTCGGCGATCGCCCTGCGAACGGTGGGCTCGCCGCGCGTCCAGGGCGCAGTCGAGGAGTCGTCGAGCAATCCCGAGCCCAGGTCGAAGAGCACCGGGAGCCGGCGCGCCCGGCCGAGCTTTGCTAGAGCGCTCAGCTCGACCGACTCCGTGAAGCCCACCATCCGGTAGTTGGAAGGATGGACCTTGAGCAGCGCCGCAGTTTCCCGTGAGATCGCACGTTCGTAGTCTTCGAGCCGGGTGCGGTTCGTGGTCCCCACCTCTACCAGTCGGGCTCCCGAGGTATCGAGGATCTCGGGGATGCGAAAGCCTCCTCCGATCTCGATGAGCTCGCCCCGGGCGACGATGACCTCCTTGCCGGAGGCAAGGGCCGTCAAGGTCAGCAACACGGCGGCCGCACAGTTGTTGACCACCACGGCAGCCTCCGCCCCGGTCAAGAGCTTCAGCGGAGTGGACGCGTGACCGTAGCGATCGCCTCGGCGACCCTCGGAGAGCTCGTACTCGAGGTTCGAGTAGGCACCGGCTATCTCGCCGACCGCATCCAGCTGAGCTTTTCCCATGGGGACGCGTCCCAGATTCGTGTGGATGATGACGCCGGTGGCGTTGAGGACGCGCTGAAGGCGCTTTCGATTTCCGTGCTCGAGCACCTCGCGTGCCGCCTCCAGAACCTGATCGAAAGTGGTGGACCCGCCTGCGTGCACCCCGGCACGCGCCACTTCCACGGCGCTGGCGGCGGCCGCCACTGCGGCCGGATGGGGGCCGTCGAGCCGGGAGGCGACGCGGTCGATGGAGGGAAGGGCTCTAAGCCGCGAGCCCAGATCTCCCTCGCTCACCGCGCGCTCAGGGGTTGTAGTCGAGAATGCGGCGCCGCATCGCTTCATGGATGGCGGACACGCGGTTGTTGACGTGGAGCTTGGCGTAGATATTGGCAACGTGCGTGGTGACCGTTCGCTCGGAGATCTTCAAGCGGCTCGCGATCGTCTTGTTCGGCAGCCCCTTGCTCATCAGGCGCAGGATCTCCCGCTCGCGCGGCGTTAGTGGCTGGAAGACCTCTGTGACCTCGGACTTCTGATAGGTCTGGAACTCGTTTAGCACCCTGCCGGCAAGCGTGGGATCAAGCCTGCCCTCTCCCAGGGCCACCGCCTTCACCGTCTGCACGACCTCTTCGAGCTCGGCCGTCTTGAGCAGATAGCCGGAAGCTCCCGCCTTCAGGGCGTCGAAGATGAACTGCTGCTCGTCGTGTCCGGAGAGCACCAAGACCCCGATGTTCGGGAACGCGTCCTTGATCTCCCTGGTCGCCTCGATCCCATCCTTGGTAGGCATGATCACGTCGATCACCACGACATCGGGGAGAAATTGCTCGACCACCACCAAAGCCTGCTCGCCGTCCGCGGCCTCGCCCACGACCACGATGTCGCTCTGGGTTTCGAGCATGGTTTTCATGCCTTGGCGCAGCAGGTCGTGGTCGTCCACCAAAACGACCCGCACGGCTTCTGCGGAAGTCATCACCAATGCATGATAGTCGTCGCGGCCCACACCGAAGCGACACGGGGCCCGGGTCCTCCCGCAAGTTTGGTACAGAACGCGCCTATAGCCCGGGCGGGCTCACCAAAGCTGGCCACGCGAGTTGAGGACGGGGACCGGGGCCGGCCCCTCTCGGCCCAGCCCGGTTGCCGTTCAGTTCGGCCGCAGCTCGCTTTGTCTCGGTGAGGCGGTCAACCGGCCCCCCCGCGGGCAGTGAGGCGGAGTAAGCTGGTGATGTCTAAAGTGACGACGGTGGGGGCCGAGACTGCGAAGATGAGCCTTAAACGCGCCAGAGTGCTCTTTGTGCCGATCTGTTCGCTTGTGTTGTTGAGCGTACTGGGCGCTGCTTGGGCACCGGCCTCTGCTTATCCGTTCGAGAGGATCCTGCGACGGGGCTCACAGGGGGCCGACGTGAAGGCGCTCGAGGTGAGAGTCGCAGGCTGGTACCCGCGCGAGGATCAGACGAGGATGAGCCTCAATCGGCGCTTCGGGCTGCGCACCCAGAGGGCCGTCGAGGCGCTGCAAGCGCACCACGGGCTCGTCGTCGACGGCATCGCCGGACCGGAAACGTTCGAGGTCCTCGCCCGCCTGGAGGACAGGGACGGGTCCACCGCTCACTTCGAGTGGGGAGAGTTCAAGCAGAACTTCAATTCCTCCTGTGGAGCGCAGGCCAACGCCTACGCGGGGACTTTCGGGGGAGGGATGGTGGCTCCCAGGCGAGCAAAGCGCAACGCTCGGCGGCTCATGTGGCGTCTGGAGGCGGTGCGCTCCAAGGGGGGTCGACGGCCGATCGGCATCAACTCCGGCTTTCGCAGCGTCAAGTACAACTCCTGTATCGGAGGAGCCGCGCTGTCACAGCACATGTACGGCACCGCCGCCGACAACCGGATGGTTGCCGTCTCGAACCGCAAGGAACGGCACCTCGCCAAACGCTCGCAACTGTCGGGCATCGGCTGCTATTCGTCTCTCTCGCACAATCATTTCGACTTGCGTCTCGACAACGCGGACCTGCCCGCGGAGCGGGCGTGGTGGTGGCCTCAAAGGGATTCGAAGGGCCGGGATTTGGACGCCACCGGGCTGCCCTGCTGGGGGGAGAGGACGGGCGCCAAGGTAGGCTCCAGAGCGGGCGCCTCCGACTCGAGGGCGCTCCGGGCGTACGTGCGCGGTGCCGGGAGCCTGGTACCCACAGAGCGTGAGATCGATGTGTTCGAGGCGGCCGGCGAGGTCTCACAGCTCGGGCCCGCCGACTGAATGAGATGTCGTGCGGCTGAGAACGGCGGCCCTGGTCGCCGCTCTGGTGCTGGTGGGCGGGGTGGCGGGGGTCACTTTTCTCCCACTCGCAAGCCCCGACGAGGACGGGGGCAGCTCTCCCACCTCCGGCGCAGTCCGGCACCCAAAGCGCCGTCCGGCCCCGCTGTCGTTGCTTTACTTGCGAGGAGCGCAGCTCCATCGCCTAAACCTGCGCACCGGCGGGGACGAGGTCCTGCGCACTCTGCCCCCGGCCGATGTCCATGCTGCTCCCGATTCTGCCTGGCTAGCGCTCGTATCGGACCCCAGAGCCACTGATTTCGCGGCTCAACCTCGCCTGAGCCTGCTGCATCCCGACTCGGGACGGCGCCGCCATATCGGGCCCGGCTTCGCTCCGCTGTGGCGACCGGATGGAGCCGCGGTTGCCTACCTGCGACCGGTGGAGGAACGGAGCTGCGACGCAGAGACTTGCGCCGGGCGCGTCGAAGTCGTGACTGCCGGCCTCTCGGGGGAACGAGAAACTCTGCTCGGGGCGGGCCACTGGACCCTGTTGACGTGGGCCGGGCCGCGACTGCTCGTGGCAGACCTCGACGACCCCGGCGCGGTGACGATCACCGGGGGGCCGGGACCTCCGCATCGGCTTCCGCTGGCTCCGGCCGAGCTATGGGGAGCCTCCCCCGACGGCCGTTGGGTGGTCGTTGCCCGCCCCCGCGACGCGGCCTTCATCGCTCTCAGCCAGGCCGACGAGCTGGGCCGCCGCCGCGGGCTCATGCCGGGCGGACGGCTAGCCGAGGGGGCGTGGTCGCCTCACTCGGACACCGTTGCCGGAGTCGTGCTCCAGGGGATTGGTGACGGCGTTCCCAGCTCTCGTGTGGTCCTGTCTTCTCCGGATGGGGCCAGCCGGGCGCTTCGGGGTTCGAAGGGGGCGGCGGGTGCGCCGTTGTGGTCGCCGGATGGGCGGGCAATCGCCTTCCCCCAGGCCGCGGGAAAGGCCCGGGATCGCCTGCGAGCGCAGGTCTGCATTTTGGAGGGCTCCTCGTGCAGGTCGTGGTTGAGCTGGACGGACGAGGTCAGGCTCCTGCGGCTGGAATGAGGCCCGGCGCGGCCGGTACTCAAACGGGCGCAGAGCGCGCCCGAGTACCGATTGGTACTCCTGAGCGCGCTACGCGCGATTGACTAGTGAGGACTCGGCCCCGGCCTCGCCCCGCAGACCCGCCCTCGGGCCCCGCAGACCCGCCCTCGGGCCCCGCAGACCCGCCCTCGGGCCCCGCAGACCCGCCCTCGGGCCCCGCAGACCCGCCCTCGGGCCCC
>Ga0136633_1002492_pt1 | contig 12663 bp, 12 predicted proteins | sample AntDrymeUQ832206_2_FD_105494 | JGI IMG/M metagenome (GOLD analysis project Ga0136633, IMG submission 105494) | Polar desert sand microbial communities from Dry Valleys, Antarctica - metaG UQ83 (22.06) | ecosystem: Environmental > Terrestrial > Soil > Desert | place: Antarctica: Dry Valley... | reverse complement strand
GCCGGGCGGCCGAAGCGCTCCTTGAGGCGGCTGGCGACAATCCCGACCACACCCGCATGCCATCCGACGCCCGAGACGATGATCAGCGGGTCGTTGGCCTGAGCGACGGCTTGCTCGCTCGCTTGCTCGGAAACCACCATCTCGATCGCGCGGCGTTCCTCGTTGAGCCGGTCGAGTTCGGTCGCGATGGCACGCGCTTCCTCGGGGTCGGTCGAGGTCAGGAGGCGCACGCCAAGGTCGGATTTGCCGACGCGGCCCCCGGCGTTGATCCGCGGGCCGAGCGCAAAGCCGAGATCGCGGCACGACGGCGGCTTGACCAGCCGCGCCGCCTCGGCCAGCGCCACCAGCCCGATGTTGCGGCCATTGGCCATGACCTTGAGCCCCTGCGTGACAAAGGCGCGGTTGAGGCTCTTCAACTTGGCCACATCGGCCACCGTGCCCAGCGCAACAAGATCAAGCAGGTCGAGTATGGCGGGCTCGGGCGCGGCTTCGCTGAAACGTCCGCGCGCCCGCAGTTCGCGCAACACTGCAACCCCGAGCAGGAACGCCATTCCGACCGCGGCGAGATGTCCGTGCGCCGCGCCATCGCTGCTCTCGTCGAGCCGGTTGGGGTTGACCAGGGCGATGGCGGTTGGCAGCGCTGAAGCGCATTGATGATGGTCGCACACGATCACCTCGAGCCCCGCGGCGGCGGCTTGGGCCAGTGCCTCGAACGCCTGGGCACCGCAATCGACGGTGATAGCGAGGGTCGCGCCTTTGGCCTTCAACTCGACCAGTGCAGTCCCGCTCGGGCCATAGCCTTCCATCAGCCGGTCGGGGATATAGACCATCGGATCGCCGCCGAGCCGGCGTAGCAACAAAGTCAGCAGCGCCGCCGAAGTCGCGCCATCAACATCATAGTCGCCGAAGATGGCGATGGATTCGCTTGCCTCGACGGCATCGGCAATCCGCGCTGCGGCCTTGTCCATGTCAGCGAATATTGAGGGGTCGGGGAGGAAGTGGCGCAAGGTCGGCGCGCGATGGCGCGCAAGGTCGTCGGCCGCAACGCCGCGCGCCAGCAGCAACTGATCGACGAGATCGTAGGTCAGGCTGTCGTCGCTATCGCGGCGCGCGCGCCACGGCTGGCCGCTGAACGGCTGAAACGCGGAAAAAGTGTTGCTCACAAGTCTGATCTAAGCTTCGCGATGGAGAAAGGAAGATGATCCCACCGGCAACGCAAAAGAAAGTGTACGCTTACGGACCGACACAGAACGAACCAGAATTAAACTCGACGTTCAACGAGTCGGGGGACTGGTGCTGTGGCGGAAAAAGAATTGGATTACCTGCTCCGGCGCGCAGCCGAAGAGCTTGAGTGTGCCGAGGCGAGCAGCGACACCATTGCTGCGCAAGTTCATCGCCAGATGGCGGTGCTCTATGCCAACCAAATTGCCGAACTGCGCCAACTGACCGAGCTTGAAATCGCCGGGCAGAGTGCCCTGCCGCAACCGCAAACGCCGCAACCGCAAACGCCGTAACCTCCGGCATTGCAACCTTCGGTGCCTCAGCCTTCGACCAGCGCTCGATAATTGGCTTCGGGGACGCCGTAGCTGTCGCCGGCGCGTTCCTCCAACCCCTTGCGGTCGATAATCATGATCTGGCCCCGCGTGGTCGAGATATAGCCTGCGGCGGCAAGGCTGCCGAGCGCGTCGGTTACCCCCGCGCGCCGCACCCCGAGCATCAGTGACAGGAATTCGTGGGTCATTGGGAAACTGCTGCTTTCGGAGCGGTCGCCACTCATCAGCAGCCAGCGCGCGAGCCGGTCCTCGATCGTCAGCGTGACGGTGGCAAGTGCGGTGTGCGACACTTGGATCAGGAAGCTGTGCGCAAACCCCAGCAACAGGCGGCGGAAATCGCGGCTTTCGTCAGCCATGATTCGGACTTCGGCGGTCGGGACGGCGAAGGCGTCGCCGGAAATCTGGACGAGCACCTCGAGCGGGGTGATTTCGCCACCCATCACCGCCGAGACATCGACCATGCCTTCGCGGCCAATAAGACCAATTTCGGCCTGCTTGCCATCGGCGGTCGTGGCAATCACCGACGCCACCCCCGATTCAAGGAAATAGCAGCGCTCGATCGGCGTGTCCGGTGCGACCAGCAGCATATGTTGCGGCAAGGCGACGCGGGTCAAATGCGGTGCGATAAGTTGGCGATCGGCCGGCTTGAGCCGGGCGAGCAGGCGGTTCCGGAAAATGACAGGCAATTGCTGCACGAATACGCCCCCGATGTGCCGAGAGCGAGTTTACAACACTCGCTGCCCGCCGCGCACATTAAGCTCTGCGGCGAATGCCGAGATACACATATCGACGTGGCGGCGTAATGACCAAACGTCTGTACGCCACCGTACTGATCCCCGTGCGACCCAAAAAATCCCCGAAAAGTCGGGTTTCAGACATTCGGTGGCGGTCGCCCTACGCGAAATGCGTCAGCAGTTGCCCACGAAGCGCACGCGCCGTCTCGCGCGGCAGGGCTGGAATCCCGTGCGACGAAAACCCGCGCCCGCTGGCGACCCCGAAGGTGAGCGCTGCCGAGCCCAAGCGGCGGCTGATGATGCTCTCGGTCAGGTCGATGCTTTGAATGCTGGCCAAGGGCAGGATGAGCAGCCGGCGTTTCCACCAACCCGAGCGGACGAGGAGCCGATCGTCGTCGAGCGCATATCCATAGCGCCGCCAAGCCAGCCAGCGCGTAGCAATCATCGCGGCGATGGTGATGAGCCCGGCTAAACCGACCCACGGCATGATGAGCGACTGCAGAAACAGCGGAACCAGCAACAGTAAAACAAGGAAGGTGAAGCTCCAGGCGTAGGCCGGCGAGATTTTCTGCCACTCGACCGCCTCAACTGCGCGCCATTCGATGTGCGCGAGAATCGCGCCGATCTCTTCATCGCGGGCAAGCGGCGCCACGACATGGTCGCCCTTGGTGCCTTCATCCTTGGCCAGGCTTTGCAGCTTGAGATCGCTCCATCCAAAGTGCCCGCGCACCGGGCCGGTACCGATGATCGCGGCCTGGGCGCGAGCGATGGGCAGCGTGACATCGGTCAGCGTCAGAAGGCCGCGGCGGCGGCGCAGGCCCGTCGCCGTGCGATCGAGGCGAAAGCGATAGTCACGCAGCAGCGTTCGGCCGACCCCGGCGGCGAGGCCGATCGCGATCAGCGTCACGCTTCCCGCCACTGCCGCGACCAGTTGATGAGCCAGGATCAAATCGGCGATCGGCGAACCGGCGTCGAGCGTCTCACGCCAGAAACGCCGTTTGAAGAAGTCGAGGCCCGCGACATCGCCGAGCGTCTGGGTGGCACCGAAAAGGCCCGCAAGAATCGCCAGCGAGAAATTGAACAATCCGGCAAGCAGCACCCGGCGCAGATCCATCGCGAAGATCGGCGAGGCTTCAGGCTCGGCAGTTGCGACGGGATGAACCGTTGCCCCGCGCCGCGCCCGCACCTGATCACGCAGGGCTTCGGCGCGAACCAAAGCGATTGCGGCAAGCGCGCCATCGTCATCCTGGTCGCCGGCCGATGCCCCGGTTTCGAACTTGACTCGTGCGAGGCCAAGCATTCTGGCGAGCGGGCCCTGACTAATATCGACGTCCTGGATGCGGTCGAACGGGATCGAGCGATGCGTGCGGTTGAGGATGCCGCTGTCGATACGGATTTCATTGGCGCCGACGCGATACTCGAACCGCCGCCAAAATAGGAAAACGCCGACGATCATCGCCGCGAATCCGCCGCCGAGCAGCAGCGCGGCGAGGCCCCACTTCCCGGTCGCCGCGAAATAGCCGATCGCTGCATAACCCCCGATCATCTGGCGCAATCCGCGTCCAAGCCCGGTGATGAGATAGAGCGGATGGAGCCGTTCGGGTGTGCCGACCGCCTGGTCGAGGCCGGTCATGCGAAGTCCGAACGAACATGTTCCCGGATGATGTCGCGGATCTCGGCGGCGCGATCCGGGCTCAGGCCATTGACCGTGACGATGCTGTTGTGCGTGCCCGCGGTGTGGACGACGAGGCTTGCGGTGCCGAATATCTTGTCGAGCGGACCGCGCGTCACATCGAGATGCTGGACGCGAACGAACGGGACCAGTGTGTCGGTGTGCAGCATCCATCCATGGATGCTGTGCAGCATGCGATCCGTCAGCCGATAGCGCAGGCGGCGATAGGTGCGTTGGGGAATGAAGAGGATGGCGGAGATGGCGAGAAGTGGAGCGGCAACCGACGGCAGGCCGCGAAAAGGCGTACCCTCAAGCAGCATATAGTCACCAACGACCGCACCGATCGCCAGCGGCAGCCAAGTGGCGGCGAGCCTCGCACGAAGGACGTGATGATAATTGGGCTCGACGGGAAGGAGCGGCGGATCGGTTTCAGGTGTCATGCTATGATAATACAGTTTGCGACGCCAAGTGAAACCGAAATCAGACGCTGCCCTTGCGATGCTCGCCCTTGACGCGGCGCACGGTGCCCGAACTGGCGCGCATGACGATGGTGTCGGTCTCCACCGTCCCGTCGCGGCGGTGCTTGACCCCGCCGAGCAGCGATCCGTCGGTCACGCCGGTCGCGGCGAAGATGCAGTCGCCGCTGGCCATGTCCTTGAGCGTGTAGATGCGGTCGAGATCCTCGATCCCCCAGCGCCGCGCCCGGCCGCGCTCATCGTCGTTGCGGAACAGCAAGCGGCCCTGGATCTGGCCGCCGACGCAGCGCAAGGCGGCGGCGGCAAGCACGCCTTCGGGCGCGCCCCCCGACCCGATGTAAATGTCGATCCCGGTGTCGGGATTGGTGGTGGCGATGACCCCGGCGACATCGCCGTCGGGGATGAGCATGATCCCGCAACCCAAAGCGCGAAGCTCGGCGATGATCGCGGTGTGGCGCGGGCGATCGAGCACGCCGGCCATGATGTCGCTCGGCGCAACGCCCTTGGCAGCGGCGCGGCTGGTGACGTTATCGGTGACCGAGCGCTCGAGGCTGACCACACCCTCGGCATAGCCCGGACCGACGGCAATCTTGTCCATGTAGACGTCGGGGGCGTTGAGCAGTCCGCCCTGCTCGGCGATGGCGAGAACGGCGAGCGCATTGGGACCCGCCTTGGCAGTAATGGTGGTTCCTTCGAGCGGGTCGAGCGCAATGTCGATGCGCGGCCCGCCATCGGGCGCGGAACCGACCTTTTCGCCAATGTACAGCATCGGCGCTTCGTCGCGTTCGCCTTCCCCGATCACGACCGTGCCGTCCATTGGCAGTTCGTTCAGGGCAGCGCGCATTGCCTCGACGGCGGCGGCATCGGCGGCCTTCTCGTCGCCGCGACCGATCAAGTGCGAGGCCGCAATCGCGGCGGCTTCGGTGACGCGCACCATTTCAAGGACGAGGACGCGGTCGAGGACCGATGAGGCAGTGACCATGACGGAAAACGGCTCCTGATTGATGGAGGAGCTTGCTTAAGCCCCGTTCTTCCTGGCGCAGTAGGAAAAGGACAGCCCTTCGACAAGCTCAGGGCGAACGGATTTTCAATTGTCTTCGGAATCCGCTTCATGTTCGAGGATGTTGCTTCGCACCCGGACGCTGCGGGTGCCGAGGCGGGTTTCGTGGAGAAAGATGGCGAAGCTCAGCGCGGTGAACACCATCGCGGCGATGAACAGCAAGGCCACCGCAGTGCCGATCTTGTAGCCGGTCAGGAAGGCGACGAACAACAGCACGACGACTGCCGAAATGATCAGCGCGGCGAGTACGGTGGTAAAAATCGCGGCGTTGACGACGCGGATACGGCGGTCGAGCAGGCGGACTTCGGCGATCAGCCGGTCATGCTCGGCCCCGCGACTGGCGAGGATGCGCGGCTCGAGCGCTCGGGCGCGGTCGACGATGCGGGCAAGGCGCCCCGCGCAGACGTTGAGGAACGCCCCGATCCCGGCAAGCAGGAACACCGGTGCGACCGCAAGCTGGATGATCTGCGCAAGGTGCGTGAGCTCGGGGCTTGGCGCGAGCAATGGCGGAGTCATTCGCCTCCCGCAGCGTCACGCTCGCAGCTGGCGATTTCGAGCAGCAGCATTCCCGTCACGACGAAGCTTATAGCAAGTATCCAGGCGAAGCTGGCGATCATTTGCGGGGTCGGACCGAACAAGGTCACGATCAAGGTCGAGATCGACAGTCCAACCAGCAGCAACAGGCCAAGCGCGAAGTCGGTCGCCGCCGAAATCGCAATCCAGCGCCTTACCGATCCCCGAGCGCGCAGCGTGGTGACGCCAAGGATCAAACTGCGGATGATGAGCCATGCGGTAACGATGCTGATCGTCGGAAGGAATTTGATCACCGGGTTAAGCAGGAACAACGCCCCCGCCAGGGTCGTCACCGCGCCCGCCAACAACGCCAGGAACTTGTTCTGGTCTCGCAGCGTCGCCGCAAGCATTTCGACGATTCCGGCAGCGAGCAGCAAGGCCCCAACGACACGAACCCCGGTGATGCGATCGATGAAGGGGAGCGCAGCCGCACCGGCGCTGAGCAGGATGATCGCAATGCCGGCCGCGGTGACGAGGCCGGGACGCGACTTGCTTGGGCTTGCAGTGGATGGGTTCATGAACCCAGCTTAGCAGAGGCAAGCGAGCGCCTCCACGAAAAGCTTGCCGAACAAGCGTAGCAAAGGATTAGCGGTCGTAAGCGGGCAGGCTGAGCCCGCGTGCAATCGCCGCCCCACGCAACGAAAAGCCCGCCAGCCCGGCCACCAGCGCGGCAAGCCCCGGGGGCGCACCGGCCAGGGTCAGCCCGACATACAGCCCCGAAGCGAGTGCGGCGGCGGTGACGTAAAGCTCGGGGCGCATCAGGATCGAGGGCTCGCCCGCAAGTACATCGCGGATGATCCCACCCAGGCAGGCGGTAAGGACGCCCATTGCGAACGCCGGAACGGGCGCGACGCCGAACGACAGTGCCTTGGCCGCACCGTAAGTCGCATAAGCGGCAAGCCCGATCGCATCGAACCACAGCAATGCCTTGCCCGCGAACGAATCGCGCGAGAAGATCCACACCGCGATCGCGGCAACGATGCAAATCAGTAAAGTGGCGTTGGTGTGCACCCAGAATACCGGCGCGCCGATCAACAGGTCGCGCAACTTGCCTCCGCCGACTCCCGTGACGACGCCGAAGAAGATGAACGTGACGAGCGTTTGCCTCTTCTCCGCCGCAAGCAGCGCTCCCGACACGGCGAACACTGCGATCCCGACATAGTCGAGAAGGAGGAGGGCGTCGGGGATAAGGACGGGGGGCGTTGCGGGTGTCATGGCAGGGTCGATAGTGGCGATTTCCCTGATCGTCATCCCGGCCTTGAGCCGGGATCCGCCTTTTTCTGACGTCGGAGAAGAGGCAGACCCCGGGTCAAGCCCGGGGTGACGACAAGTGCGGTGCGAAGCGGTATGAGAGCGACATGACCGATCCCTCCGACCCCGACACCGATGCCCCCACCGCCATCCCGAGCCCCGAAGACCTCCAGCAATGGACTTTGGTCATGGGGCGTGCGCAGCAGATGTTGATGGAGGCGTGGGCGGACAATCTCGCCAAGGGCGGCGCAATGCCGGGCTTCGGGCTCAAGACCCCGCCCGCGAACACCGATCCGATAGCGTGGATGAGTGCTGGCGCCGAGGCCTGGTCGAAAGGCCTCGAGTCGTGGAGCGAGATGATCGGGCAGGCGACCAAGGCAAGCGAAGTCAAGGACCGCCGTTTTGGAAGCCCGGAATGGAGCGACAGCCCGATCTTTGACACGATGCGCCAGAGCTACCTGGCGATAAGCGACAAATTGCTTGGCACGGTCGAGGAGATAGAAGGGCTCGACGAGGCCGCGCGGAGCCGCTTGCGATTTGCCACCAAGGGCTTCGTCGATGCGATGAGCCCGGCCAATTTTCTCGCGCTCAACCCGCAGGTGATGAAGCGCACGATCGACACCAAGGGCGAGAATCTGATCGCCGGCCTCAAGAACATGCTTGGCGATATCCAGCGCGGGCAAGTCAGCCAGAGCCCCGAAGGCGCGTTCGAGCTTGGCCGCAATCTCGCGGTCACCTCGGGCAAGGTGATCCACGAGACGCGGCTTTATCAGCTCATCCAGTACACCCCGGCAACCGACCAAGTGCTCGAAACACCGCTCGTGATCTTTCCGCCGTGGATCAACCGCTTCTACATCCTCGACCTCACGCCCGAGAAAAGCTTCGTCAAATGGACGGTCGAGCAAGGCGTGACCTTGTTCATGGTCAGCTGGAAATCGGCCGACGCGAGCATCGCCGACGTAACGCAGGACGATTATATCGCGGCGCAGCTCGACGCGATCGCGGTCATCAGTGATCTGCTGGACGTGAAGTCGGTGCACACGATCGGCTATTGCGTCGCGGGAACGACGCTCGCCGCAAGCCTTGCCTATCTCGAGGCCAAAAGCGAAGCGAAGCAGGTCGCGTCCGCAACCTTCTTCACCGCCCAGGTCGATTTCGAGGAAGCCGGCGACTTGAAGCTGTTCCTTGGCGACGATACGATGAAGACGCTCGATACCTTGACCGCCGAGACGGGCGTGCTCGACGGACGAGTGATGGCGGCGACCTTCAACCTGCTGCGCGGGCGCGATCTTATCTGGAACTATGTCGTCAATAATTACCTCATGGGCAACGACCCGCCGCCGTTTGACCTGCTCCACTGGAACGGAGATGTCACCAATCTGCCCGGAGGCTGGCACCGCGACTATCTCCAGTCGCTGTATCGCGAGAACAAGCTGGTCGAGGCGGGCGCGGTGACGGTGCTCGGGACGCCGATCGATCTGTCGACGATTCGGACGCCAGCCTATGTCCAGGCGGGGCGCGAGGACCATATCGCGCCAAGCGCGAGCGTGTGGAAATTGATGCGGATATTAAACGGGCCGAAGCGCTTCGTGCTTGCCGGGTCGGGGCATATTGCCGGCGTGGTCAACCACCCGTCCGCGGGCAAATATCAATATTGGGTCAATGACGCAGACCCAACGCCGGCCAGCCTCGACGCCTTCATCGCCGGCGCCACCGAGCATAAGGGCAGCTGGTGGCCGGACTGGATAAAATGGCTGACCGCGCGGGCTCCCAAGACGGTCAAGGCGACCGGCGCTCGAGTGCCCGGCAAAGGGAAACTCAAGGCAATCGAGGACGCCCCGGGACGCTACGTGCGGGAGCGGTAATCGCCGTCACCGCGGACTTGATCCGGGGTCTGCCTTCCAGCCCTATATGAGAAAAGGCGGATGCCGGATCAAGTCCGGCATGACGACCTTGAACGCTCAACACTTCTCATACTTCCAGTGCCGCTTCTTCCCCTCGGCAAGCCATTCGACCGCGGTCACGATGCGCTTGGCTCGCGTCGCGTCCTGCTTGGCGTCGGACACCCAGTCGACATAGTCGCGCCGCGATGATCGCGCGAAGCCGTCGAACGTTGCTTTGGCGGCCGGATTGGAATCGAGCGCTGCGGCGAAATCGGGGTGAAGCTCGGCGGCAGGTTTGGACGCATGCTTAGTCTTGCGCGGCGCGGGCGCGGTGCGGGCGAGCGCGGCGGCCTCGTCGATCAGCGAATCCAGTTCCGCCTCGGCCGGCAGGTCGGCGAGGCTGGTGAGCTTGCCGAACTGGCCCATTGCGCCGGCCTTGGGGGTGCCAAGCTCCTCGCCGCGCCAGAAATTGAGCGCGGCGTGGGCCTTGAACGCGGCCATGATCAACAGGATCTTTCCGTCGATAGTGAAAGCGGGTGCGCTCCATTTGAGCGTTTCGACGACCTCGGGGACGACGGCGTGCACCCGCGTGCGGACTTGGTCGAGAATGGGCCTCGCGAACGGCGCCGCCTTCGCGATGTAGTTATCGATGCGCTCGTCGCGGTTCAGAGAATGCCGCCGCCGAGCATCAGGCGCAGGATGCCGATGACGATCACCGCAAGGTTCAAATTTCGGCCTGCATTGCCTTGGGCGGCGGCGCCGATGCCCGCGCCGACCACCGCAAGCGGGATGATCAGCCAGTTGGCCCAACCCAGCAAGGGCAGGAAAGCGACGGCGGTAAGGATCAGCGCGACGACCCCGATGACGAGCGAGACAATGTTCAACATGACTGACAAATGCCCTTGATCGTCCTTCGGCGCAAGGCTGCTCTGGACGCTTGCAGCCCCAATCAATAGGAGGCGCTCGATTGCGGGGGACCGCTTTGGGTAAGGAATTCGACTTGGGCAATGTGACCGTCATCGGCGCGCAATGGGGCGATGAGGGCAAGGGCAAGATCGTCGACTGGCTCGCCAGCCGTGCCGACATGGTCGTCCGCTTCCAGGGCGGACACAATGCCGGGCACACATTGGTGGTCGGCAACCAGGTCTATAAACTGTCGCTGCTGCCATCGGGAATCGTGCGCGGGACGCCGTCGGCGATCGGCAATGGCGTAGTGCTCGACCCATGGGCGCTCAAGGCCGAGATTGAGAAATTGTCGGCGCAAGGGGTGGCGATCACGCCCGAGGTGCTAATGATCGCGGAGACCTGCCCGCTGATCCTGCCAATCCACCGCGACCTCGACGCGCTGCGCGAGGACGCGTCGGGCGCGGGCAAGATCGGCACGACGCGGCGCGGGATCGGGCCGGCCTATGAGGACAAGGTCGGACGCCGCGCGATCCGCGTGTGCGACCTCGCCCACCTCGGCGACCTCGACCCGCTGCTCGACCGCCTGTGCGCGCACCACGACGCGCTCCGCGCCGGGTTCGGCAAGCCCGCGGTCGATCGTGAGCGGCTGCGCAGCGATCTCGCCGGGATCGCCGACTTCGTGCTTCAGTTCGCGCGCCCGGTGTGGCGCGATCTCGACGAGGCATCGCGCGCCGGGCGACGCATCCTGTTCGAGGGCGCACAGGGCGTCCTGCTCGACATCGACCACGGCACCTACCCGTTCGTCACCTCGTCGAATACCGTCGCCGGGACGGTCGGTCCGGGAAGCGGGATGGGGCCGTCGGCGGCCGGCTTCGTGCTCGGCATCGTCAAGGCCTATACGACGCGCGTCGGCAGCGGGCCGTTCCCGACCGAACTCGATGACGCCACCGGCCAGCGGCTCGGCGAGCGGGGACACGAATTCGGCACCGTTACCGGGCGCAAGCGGCGCTGCGGCTGGTTCGACGCGGTGCTGGTGCGGCAATCGGCGGCGGTGAGCGGCGTGACCGGGATCGCGCTGACCAAGATCGACGTTCTCGACGGGTTCGACAGCGTCAAGATCTGCACTGGCTACCGCATCGGCGAGACGCTTTACGACTACCTCCCCCCGCACGCCGCCGACCAGGCGCAGGTAGTGCCAGTCTATGAGGAATTTGAAGGCTGGGGCGGGACGACGGCTGGGGCGCGATCGTGGAACGATTTGCCCGCTCAGGCGATCAAATACGTCCGCCGCATCGAGGAACTCATCCGCTGCCCGGTGGCGCTGGTGAGCACAAGCCCCGAGCGCGATGATACGATTCTGGTGCGGGACCCGTTCGCGGGGTGAGGCGCATTTTGCTCTTTTCATATCCGGTGGCCCAGCTAGGCTCTGCCGAAACATCGTTGATGGGAATCTTATGATCAAGCGCGCGCCGATGCTCCACGCCGGGACCGCAATCGCGGCCTGCCTGTTCTTCACCGCTCCGGCTGCGGCGCAACCCGTCAGCATCGTCCAGCCCGGCGCGCCCGGCTTGCCGGTCCGGGTCATCACGCCAGCCGAAGCGGGGCGGATCGCCAATACGCGCTATACCGCCGCCGACATCGCCTTCATGCAGATGATGATCGTCCATCATAATCAAGCGCTCGAGATGGCGGTTCTCGCGCCGTCGCGGACGAAAAACCCGCAATTGCTGACCATCGCCGGCCGCATCAGCTCCTCGCAGAAAGACGAGATGCAGTTCATGCGCGACTGGCTGCGCGCGCGTGGCGCTGCGCTGACCATGCCGGCCGGAATGAATCACGCGGCGATGGGCCACGCGACGATGGATCATATGACAATGGGCCATGCGAATGCCGGGCCGGCAGTCGTCAACGGTGGCGCGGTGACGATGAAGGGGATGGCGACGCCGGCGCAAATGAGCGCGCTTGCCGCCGCCAAGGGCGCTGCATTCGACCGCCAGTTCCTCGATATGATGATTGCCCATCATCGCGGAGCGGTCGACATGGTCGAAACCTTGCTCAAGCAGCCCGGCGCGGCAGCCGACCCGGTGCTTTATCAGTTCGCCACCGACGTCAGCAACGAACAGACCGCCGAGATCAAGCGCATGGACCCGCTGCGGAACGCCTTCACGGGCGATCCGCGCGTCGATTTGAAGCCCGGCTTCGCCAACGCAGGAGAAGCGATCTCGAACCTCGTCAAGCTCGCCTCGCTACCCCGCCCGGCAGGCTTCTTTGACCCCGCTAATCCAACGGATCTGCCTCCTCCCAAGGCTCGCAAAGCCGTTAGGAAAGGGGGGGCACCGCGCCCTGGCATAGCGACTGCCGACGGGGTCGAGTGGAGTAATCGCTCGCCGCTGCTGAACTTTGGTCAGACCGATATGGCGTTTGAGGGCGACCGCATGTTCGTCGGCAATTATCATGGCTTCAACATCTATCGGCTGGGCGCCAACGGCTTGCCCACGCATATCAGCTCGGTCGTCTGCCCAGGCGGGCAGGGCGATGTGTCGGTGGTTGGCAAT
>Ga0136633_1002490_pt1 | contig 12664 bp, 14 predicted proteins | sample AntDrymeUQ832206_2_FD_105494 | JGI IMG/M metagenome (GOLD analysis project Ga0136633, IMG submission 105494) | Polar desert sand microbial communities from Dry Valleys, Antarctica - metaG UQ83 (22.06) | ecosystem: Environmental > Terrestrial > Soil > Desert | place: Antarctica: Dry Valley... | reverse complement strand
TCATGTACTTCAAGGACTTCAGCTCCGGAGCCATGATCGAGAACATCGTGCGCCGGGCCAAGAAGCTCGCGATCAAGCGCCTCCTCGGCGGCGGTACCAAGGGCATCCAGGTGGCCGACCTCATCGAGTCGATCCACCAGGAGTACAAGGAGCACGAAGACCTGCCCAACACCACCAACCCGGATGACTGGGCCAAGATCTCCGGTAAGAAGGGCGAGCGCATCGTCTACGTGCGCACCATCGTGCAGCACGATGAGGACGAGAGCCCCCAGGGCGGGCGCTCCATCGAGCGGGTGACCACAGGTCAGTATCTCTAGGGCGTCATGATCGCGGAGCCCGAGCGGGCCGAGATCGTGGAGCTCGACCACGCCGATGGACAAGGGGCAGAACATGGCGCAGATCTCGATCCGGAAGGCGACGGCGGCCGACGTGCCGACGGTCGCCGCGACCCTCAGCGACGCGTTCCTCGAGGACCCAGCGCTCACCTGGGCCGCACCGGACCGCGGCCGGAGGCAGCGCCATGTGCCCGCGTACTTCCGGACCCTGATCGAGCGGGTGTACCTCCCGAAGGACGAGGTGCACCTCACCGAGGACGGCTTGGCGGCCGCGCTCTGGGCACCCCCGAACGCTTGGCAGACCTCCACGGGTGCATCCCTCGCGCTCTTGCCAACGATGCTGCGGTCGTGCCGATCGAAGCTCCCCCGGACCCTCAAGATGGTGACGATGATGGAGTCGCACCACAAGCAGCAGCTCGAGCCGCACTACTACCTGCCCTTCATCGGTACCGCAGCCGCGGGGCGGGGGCAGGGGCGCGGCACCGCGCTCCTCGTGTCGATGCTCGAGCGGTGCGACGCCGAGGGACGCCCCGCGTACCTCGAGGCCACGAGCTCCGCGAACCAGGCGCTGTACCACCGCCACGGCTTCGAGGCGCTGGAGGAGCTCCACTGGCCGGGCGATGGCCCGCCCTTCTGGCCGATGTGGCGAGCCCCGCGCTGACCGGGCAGCACCACGTCCCCCGGGCTGGTGCCCTCGGGGGTGGGCGGTAGGGTCGATCCGTGGCGATCCGCAAGGTCCTTGGGATCGAGACCGAGTACGGGATCATCGTGCGCGGGGGCGATTCGAACCCGATCGCGGCGTCGTCGGTCCTCATCAATGCCTACGTGCAGGAGCTGGCCCGGGCCGGTGCGGCAACCGGGGCCACGCAGGTCGGGTGGGACTTCGAGGACGAGCACCCCGGCAACGATGCCCGCGGGTTCAGCGCCGAAGGCCAGATGCCGCCGGAGATCGAAACGCATCTCGTGAACGCGGTGCTCACCAACGGTGCCCGCTACTACGTGGACCACGCCCACCCGGAGCTGTCCACACCGGAATGTGCCGATCCCCGCTCGATCGTCGTGTACGACCGGGCCGCTGAGCTGATCCTGCAGCGCTCCATGACGGCCGCCACCGCCCTGCTGCCGCCCGGCCAGGAGATCGTGGTCTACAAGAACAACTCTGATCGCAAGGGCAACAGCTACGGAACGCACGAGAACTACCTCATGGACCGGACGGTGCCGTTCTCCAAGATCGTGGCCCACGTGATGCCTCACTTCATTACGCGCCAGATCTACACGGGCGCCGGCAAGGTGGGCACCGAGGCTCCCGGGCTCACCAGTGCCGACGTGCCCTACCAGCTCACCCAGCGGGCCGACTTCTTCGAGGAGGAGGTGGGGCTCGAGACCACTCTGAAGCGGCCCATCGTCAACACCCGGGACGAGCCGCACTGTGATGCGCAGAAGTACCGCCGGCTCCATGTGATCGTCGGCGACGCCAACCTCTCCGAGGTGGCCACCTTCCTCAAGGTCGGCACCACCGCCTTGGTTCTCTCGATGATCGAGGACGACTGGCTCGTGCGGGACCTGCTTCCGGCCAAGCCGGTGCAGGCGTTGCGCCACGTCTCCTACGACATGACCCTGGCCCGTCCGATCGACCTGGCCGACGGCACGTCGATGACAGCGCTGGAGTCGCAGTGGGAGCTCTACGACCGGGCTCGCAAGTTTGCGGAGGAGCAGGGCTTGGAGTGCATCGGGGGGGACGACGTCGGCCAGGAGGTGCTCCGGCGTTGGGAGGAGGCGCTCACGGGCCTCGAATCCGACCCCAGTTCGCTGGCCACCACGGTGGATTGGGTGGCCAAGCACCGCCTCCTGGACGCCTACCGGGAGCGCCACGACCTCCGCTGGGATGACGCCCGCCTGGCCGCCATGGACCTCCAGTACCACGACCTCCGGCCGGAGAAGTCGCTGGCCGCGCGCGTCGGCCTCGAGCGCATCGCAGGGGACGCGGAGATGATCGCGGCGATGACGCAGCCTCCGCCCGATACCCGCGCCTACTTCCGCGGCCGCTGCCTGCAGCGCTGGCCGGAGAGCATCGTGGCGGCCAACTGGGACTCGCTCGTGTTCGACGTCGGTGGCGACCCTCTGCACCGCGTGCCCATGATGGAACCGCTACGTGGAACGGAGGCTCACGTGGGTAGCCTCATCGATGGCTGCGAGACCGCCGCCGATCTACTCCAGAAGCTCGGGCAATAGGACGAGGAACAACCATGGCCGAACGTGAGCAGAAGAAGAAGCAAGCGCCGACCAAGTCCGACGAGGCCGTCGAGGACGTGCCCGCCAAGTCCGAAGCCGGCGAGAAGATCAAGGGCGAGCTCGACGATCTCTTGGACGAAATCGACGAAGTCCTCGAGTCCAATGCAGAAGACTTCGTAAAGAGCTACGTCCAGAAGGGCGGCCAATAGAGCGTCACGTGTCGTCGCCCGGCTCGCTAGCCTCGCCAGGGTATGACGCTGCCGATCTTCACCGCATCTGGCGATCCTGGGCCCAGCTTCGCTGACCTGCTCAAGCGGACTCGGCCCAGTGATGCGCTGCCCGAGCGGCCGCACGACCTGGCCATCACCCATGGCACCACGGTGCTGGGGGTGCGCTACGCCGACGGGGTGGTGATGGCGGGGGACCGGCGGGCCACCTCCGGGAACCTGATCGCCCACAAGACGATGGAGAAGGTGTTCCCGGCCGACCGCTTCAGCGGCGTCGCCATCGCCGGAGCGGCCGGACCGGCCGTCGAGATGGTGAAGCTGTTCCAGCTCCAGCTGGAGCACTACGAGAAGGTGGAGGGCGCGGTCCTCAGCCTCGAGGGCAAGGCCAACCAGCTCGGTCAGATGGTGCGGAACAACCTGCCGGCGGCCATGCAGGGCCTGGCCGTGGTGCCACTGTTCGCCGGCTACGACGTGCGTCGCCAGGAGGGTCGCCTGTTCGAGTACGACGTCACCGGCGGGCGTTACGAGGAGCAGCACCACGTGGCCTCCGGCTCCGGCAGCCTGCACGCAGGAACGGTCGTGAAGCTCGGCTACCGCGACGGTCTCAGCCGCGATGAGGCCATCGATCTGGTGGTGCACGCGCTCTACCGCGCCGCCGAGGAGGACTCCGCCACCGGTGGGCCCGACCTGATCCGGGGCATCTTCCCGGTGGTGGCCACCATCAGCGCCGAGGGCTACCAGCGCGTGGACGACACCGAGCTCCGCACGCGCGTCGAGGCGATCGTGGCGGGAGGTGCCCTCGGATGACCATGCCCTTCTACGTCGCTCCCGAGCAGGTGATGAAGGACCGGGCCGACTACGCCCGCAAGGGAATCGCCCGCGGTCGCAGCGCGGTGGCGGTCCTCTACGCCGACGGCATCCTCATCGCGGCCGAGAACAGCTCCTCCACGCTCCACAAGGTCAGCGAGATCTACGACCGCATCGCCTTCGCCGGGGTGGGCAAGTACAACGAGTTCGACCAGCTGCGCATCGCCGGCGTCCGCCACGCCGACCTCAAGGGCTACCAGTACAGCCGTGAGGACGTCGATGCCCGCAGCCTGGCCAACGCCTACGCCCAGATGCTCGGCCAGATCTTCACCCACGAGATGAAGCCGATGGAGGTGGAGATCCTGGTGGCCGAGGTGGGCATCGACGCCGGGTTCGATCAGGTGTTCCACATCCTCTACGACGGCAGCGTCGTGGACGAGGACACCTACAGCGTGATCGGTGGCGACGCGGAAGCCATCACCGCCCGCCTCGAGGCGGCCTTTCAGCCCGGCATGGACCTCGCCGGCGCGCTGGGTGCCGCCGTGTCGGCGCTGGCCGGCCCCGACCGCACGCTTGCCCCCGCCGAGATGGAGGTGGCGGTGCTTTGCCGCACGACCGAACGTCGGGCCTTCCGCCGCATCGAGGACGCCGAGCTGGTGGCACTGCTCCCTGCTTGAGCGGGGATAGGTTGCTCCCATGGAGCGCCGGATCTTCGGACTCGAGAACGAGTACGGGGTCACCTGCACGCTCCGGGGCCAGCGCCGGCTCAGCCCCGACGAGGTGGCTCGCTACCTGTTCCGGCGGGTGGTGTCCTGGGGTCGTAGCAGCAACGTCTTCCTGGCCAACGGTGCCCGGCTTTACCTCGACGTAGGCTCCCACCCGGAGTACGCCACGCCCGAGTGCGATTCGGTCCTCGACCTCGTCACCCACGACAAGGCGGGGGAGCGGATCCTCGAGCAGCTGCTCGGCTCGGCTGAGCAGCGCCTGCGCGAGGAGGGCATCCGCGGTGTGATCTACCTGTTCAAGAACAACACCGATTCGGCCGGCAACAGCTACGGCTGCCATGAGAACTACCTCACGTCACGCCGGGACGACTTCGGCCACTACGCCGAGGTGCTCATCCCGTACTTCGTCTCCCGCCAGATCTATGCGGGAGCCGGCAAGGTTCTGCAGACGGCGCGCGGCGCCATGTTCTGCATCTCCCAGCGAGCAGAGCACATCTGGGAGGGCGTGAGCTCAGCCACCACCCGCAGTCGCCCGATCATCAACACGCGTGACGAGCCCCACGCCGATGCCGAGCGCTACCGCCGGCTCCATGTGATCGTGGGCGACTCCAACATGAGCGAGTACGCCACCTTCCTGAAGGTGGGTGCCACCGCGATCCTGCTGCGCATGCTGGAAGACCCCAGCCAGGTGCTGCGCGATCTCACTCTGGAGAACCCCATCCGGGCCATCCGGGAGATCAGCCACGACACCACCTGCCGCCGCAAGGTGCGCCTGGCCAACGGACGGGAGCTGTCGGCCCTCGACATCCAGAGCGAGTACCTCGCCAAGGCCATGAAGTACGCGGAGACGAAGGACTTCTCCCCGCAGGAGAAGCAGGCCCTCCAGATGTGGGAGCACTGCGTCACGACCATCGAGCGCGACCCGATGGACCTCGACCGCGAGTGCGACTGGGTGATCAAGCACAAGCTGATCGAGGGCTACCGGGCCAAGCACGACCTGCCCCTCACCCATCCCAAGGTGGCCCTGATCGACCTGCAGTACCACGACATCAGCCGGCCGCGAGGGCTCTTCTACAAGATGCAGGATGCCGGTTTGGTGGAGCGCACCTGCACCGACGCCGACATCGATGAGGCCGTCGAGACCCCACCCCAGACCACCCGGGCCCGCCTGCGAGGCGAGTTCATCCGGCGAGCCAAGGAGCGCAAGCGCGACTACACGGTCGACTGGGTGCACCTGAAGCTCAACGACCAGGCCCAGCGGACCGTGCTCTGCAAGGACCCGTTCCGCTCCCGCGACGAGCGGGTCGAAAAGCTCATCGCGTCGCTGTAGTGCCCACCTTCCGCACCGGCACGGTGACGGGGCTGCTGGAGGAGAGGCCAGGGCTCCAGCGGGTCGCCACCGACCTCGGCCGGGCCTACGCACTCACGCAGCTCACGGGTCGCGTGGCCGTCGGGGATCGGGTAGTGCTGAACACCACCGCCGTCGATCTCGTCCTCGGAACGGGGGGCTGGCACGTGGTGCACTGGAACACCGCCCGGGATGGGTTCACCGAGCCGGGGCCCGGGCACATCATGAAGTTGCGCTACACGAGCCTCCAGGTGGACGCCGGCTCCACTGAGGAGCACGATCCGGGCACCGGCACCGACCTCGGGGCCATGCCCGTTGTGGTGGGCAGTCTCCACAGTCAGGTGCCCGGGGTGGCGGTGGCCATTCGGGCGGCGCGCCCCGACGCAAGGATCGCCTACGTCATGACCGACGGGGCCGCCCTACCCCTCGTCATCTCCGACCTCGTCGACGCCATGACCCGGGTCGGCCTGATCGACGCCACCATCACTGCCGGTCACGCCTTTGGGGGCGACCTGGAGGCCGTGTCGGTGCCGTCCGCCCTGGCCCTGGCCCGCCACGTCACTCACGCGGACGTGACCATCGTGGCCATGGGCCCGGGGGTGGTCGGCACATCGTCGCCCCTCGGCACCACGGCGCTGGAGGTGGCCGGCGTGCTCGACGTCGCCGCCGCGCTGGGGGGCCGGCCCATCGCGGTTCTGCGCATGTCCGATGGCGACGCTCGTGTGCGCCATCAGGGCGTGAGCCACCACTCGCGCACCGCCCTCGACCTCACCCGCTCGCCCGTGTTGGTGGCGGCCCCCCACGAAGGAGCGTACGAGCACGATCGCCACGACGTCCGCGTGGTTGAGGGCCCCGATGTACCCGCCCTGCTGGACGCCATCGGGGTGCGGGTCACCACGATGGGACGGGGCCCGGCCGAGGACCCGTTGTTCTTTCGGGCGACCGCCTCGGCTGGAGCGCTGGCCGCCATCCTCCTCTAGGTAGTGTGCGCCCGTGTCGGCTCAGAAGCTGGAGCGCCTCCTCAACCTGACCGCTCTACTCCTCGACGCCCGTCGACCGCTCACCGCCGAGCAGATCCAGCGGCAGCTCGAGTACCCCGAGGAGCGGGTGGCGTTCCGGCGCGCCTTCGAGCGCGACAAGGACGAGTTGCGCGCGATGGGCATCCCATTGCGGGTGGAGAAGGTGCCTGGCACGATTCCCGCGGTCGACGGCTACCGCATCCCGCGCGAGGAGTACGCGCTGCGCGACCCAGGGCTGACCACCGAGGAGCTGGGTGCCCTTTACCTGGCGGCGTCGGCGGTGCAGGTGGAGGGGCTCCCGGCTACGGAGGGCCTCCTAAAGCTCGGAGGCCTCGTCACCGAGGGCAGCCGCGACCTCGGGGTGCACGTGGCTCCGCTCCCATCCGACCCGAACCTGGCACGGCTGTTCGGGGCCGTGTCCAGTCGCACGCCCGTGCGCCTGCGGTATCACGACCAGGAGCGCACCATCGACCCGTACCGGCTGGAGTTCCAGCGCGGCCACTGGTACCTCACCGGATACGACCACCTGCGCGACGAGGAGCGGAACTACCGCCTCGACCGGATCCAAGCCGAGGTCGAGGTCTGCGACGGTCCTGCCTTTGATCCTCCGGCCACCACCGTGCCCGGCCGGGCTCGCGGAGCTTGGGAGCTGGGTGGCGAGGACTCGGTGCGGGCTCGTGTCCGCATCGATGGCCCCCAAGCCAGCTGGGCGGTGCAGCACCTCGGTCCCGACCATGTCATCGAGGAGACGGCCGAAGGCTCGGTGGTGGTGGAGCTGCCAGTCACCAACCGGGCCGCCTTTCGCTCGTTCGTGCTGTCGTTCCTCGAGCACGCCGAGATCTTGGATCCGCCAGAGCTGCGGGACGATCTGGTGGCGTGGCTCTCGTGAGCACCAGCGCGTCGGCGGCTCGGATGCAGCGCCTGCTGTCGATGGTGCCGTGGATCGCCAGCCAAGACGGACCGGCACTGGCCGAGGTGTGTGCCCGCTTCGACCTCACCCCCCAAGAGCTGGCAGATGACCTCGACGTGATGTGGCTGGTGGGTCTGCCCCCGTACACCCCCGATGCGCTCATCGACGTGGTGCAGGAGGGAGACCGGGTGTGGATCCACTTCGCCGACGTGTTTGATGCCCCTCAGCGCCTCACCCCCGATCAGGCCGTGGCCCTGCTGACCGCGGGGGCATCGGTGCTGGCCCTCCCTGGCGCCGACGACGGGGGAGCGTTGGCTCGCGGGGTGGCAAAGCTCTCCGCCGTCCTGGGGGTGGACGCCACGCAGGTGCTCGACGTCGACCTCGGAATCGACGCCTCGGATGTTCTAGATGTGCTGCGCACCGCGGTGACCGCCCATCGACGCGTGCACCTCGATTACTACTCGTACGGGCGCGACGTCCGTACCGAGCGGGACGTCGACCCCTACCTCGTGCACGCCGAGGACGGCAGCCTCTACCTGCTCGGCCACTGCCACCTGGCCGGCGCCGAGCGCCGGTTCCGGGTCGATCGGATCGCCAGCGCGGTGCTCCTAGACGAGCGCTTCGACCCTCCCGCCAGCGCGCCTGTCGCCGGCATCTTCCAGCCCGACACCGACGACCCCCGGGTGGTTCTCGATCTCGCCGCCAGCGCCGCCTGGGTGGCCGAGGCCTACCCGGTGGAGTCCGTCGAGCCGCTCGCAGGCGGTGGCCTTCGGGTGCGGTTGGCCATCGCCGGCGAAGCCTGGTTCGAGCGGCTCCTTGTGGGACTCGGTCCCCAGGCCGTTGTCGTGGAGGGCCCGTCTCCGCTCCGCGACGCCGGTCGGCGCGCCGCCGGCCGCATCCTCGACCGCTACCGTTGAGCGGGCCGTGACCGACACTGACGCCCCCATCACCACACCCGAACCCGACGCCGCGCCGGTCCACCGCGCCCCCCCGCCGCGCTCCGATCGGGTGCGGTCAGTGGTGGAGTGGGTGGCCGTGATCGTGGGTGCCCTCGTGGTCGCCCTGGTCGTGAAGACCTTCCTCTTCCAGGCCTTCTACATCCCGTCCGCCTCGATGGAGCCAACCCTCGACAAGGGCGACAGGGTGATCGTCAACAAGGTCAGCTACGACGTCCACGACGTCAACCGGGGCGACGTGATCGTCTTCGAGCTCCAATCCGACCAGGTCGGCCCCGACGGCATCAAGGACCTCATCAAGCGCGTGATCGGCCTCCCCGGTGACGTCATCGAGACACGCGACGGTGTCGTCTACATCAATGACCGCGCCCTGGCGGAGCCCTACCTGAGCGAGGGAACCATCACGGGTGATCCTGACGACGGCCAGAACCCGTCCATCCAGCGACAGACCGTGCCCGATGGACACGTGTACGTGCTGGGCGACAACCGGTCGAACTCCGCCGACAGCCGGTATCCGTATCGGGGTCCGATCCCGATCGACACGATCGTCGGTCGGGCCTTCGTGCTCGTGTGGCCCCCAGGGGACGTCGGCAGTCTGTAGTTCGTCGATCCCGACAAACTGCGTCGGGATCGAACATGGAGGCAGCGGCCTGCGGCCGCGCTGACTGCTTGTTGCTCAGGTCCGGCGCAGCCGGCCCTTCGCGAGTGAGGGGCTCCGGCTAGAAGCCTCTGCCCCCCACACCCCCCGCCGGTCCCCGTCACCGCGCTGGGTGTGGACGACTGGGCCTGAGGGGGGTGCGGGAGGGGGGAACGCTCCGCGTGCCTCCCTCGCCCGGGAGGGACCGGCTCCGCCGGGTCCGACCAGCAGTGAGTCCGCCGGAGGCGGGCCCTACCGCTCGGAGGAGGTCGGCGGAGCCGACAGACGACGAAGGGCGTCGACCATGCGGTCTACGTGGTCGGAATAGACGGCGTCGATGCCAACTTCGAGCAGGCCGTCGAGGATGCGCCCGTGCTGGGCGTCCCAACCGAAGCAGAGCACGCCGAACCGGTGGAAGAGCGCCGTCAGGCCACCGGTCCACTCCGTGTGGTGCAGGTTGACGGCATCGATCCCGGCGTTGGCCAAAGCGGCCGCCCGCTGCTCCGCGCCGTCGGGCATGTGACCCAGGAAGGTGGAGTCGACCAGGCGCACCTCCGCACAGACCTCACGCCATGCCGCCACCTGCTCCCAGCGGTGGTGGCACAGCCACAGCCGCTCGAGGGCGCCGCCACCGGCCGCCCGCGCCACGGCGATCGTGCGGTCGAAGGCGGCGCGGTCCTTCACGTCGAGGGACAGCTCGAGTCCTGTGCCCACCTCTGCGTAGAGCTCTTCGAGGGTTGGAATGTGGCTGGGCAGGTCAACCCGGGCGCATGTCGCGATCGACCGGCGACGCAGGCCGCTGCGCACCACACCGTCGTGGTCGAGCACGGCCTCCCCGTCACTCGTGAGCCACACATCGCTCTCCAGGCCGGTCGCGCCGAGGCGCACGGCTAGTCGAAAGCTCTCCAGGGTGTTCTCGGGAGCGTTGGCACGAGCGCCTCGGTGGGCGAATCCGATCGGCGGACGGCGCAGGGAAGGCAGCCGGGTGGGCACGACGGCCCATTCTGCCAGACCCGGCTCTAGCCTCGTCGACATGTCATTGCTCTGGGCCGTTCCTCCTGTCGCGGTGGCCGTCGGTGCAATGCTGGCGCTGGTGCAGCTCCGCGGCATGGCCGTGGCCGCCGCCGAACTCCAGGTCGAGCTGCACCGCTTCCGCGAGGTGCACTTGGCGCTGGCAGAGGTGCGCTCGGCATCAGCCGAGGCCCGGGCCACCGCCAGAGGCCTCCGTCGCGCCTGAGCGACGGGGAGGCACCGGTACACTCGCAGACCATGTTCAACATCGGAGGTGGCGAGCTCCTCGTCATCGCGCTCATCGCCCTCATCGTGCTGGGCCCGGCCCGACTGCCCGACGCCGCGCGGCAGATCGGCAAGACCATGGGCGATCTGCGCCGCATGTCCTCGGGCTTCCAGAACGAGATGAAGAGCGCCCTCAACACGGCCGACGATCCCACCCGGGTGGCGGCCCGTCGCAACGTGCTGGCCAAAGAAGCGCCCGCCGCAGGGGCCACTGGCGGCGACCGCGTGACCACCGCCATCGAATCGGTCAGCACCCAGCCCCCGGGCCCGGCCCGCAAGAAGCCACTGGTCGCCGCCAAGGAGGCCCCCGTGAGGCCGGCGCCGGCCAAGAAGAAGGCTCCCGCCGCCGCCAAGAAGGCGACGCCAGCGGCCAAGAAGAAGACCGCTTCGGCCGTCTCGAAGGCGGCTCCGCGCCGTACCAAGACCTGATGAGCACCGCCACCGTCTCCGTCGCGGCCGATGACACCCGCATGTCGCTCATGGAGCACCTGACCGAGCTACGCGACCGCCTGATCAAGATCGTGGTGGCCGTCGTGGTCGGGATGGTCATCTCCTTCCTGCTCTACGATCAGCTGTTCGACTTCCTCCTCAGGCCCTACGTCGAGGCGGGCACGAACTCGCTCTCGGACGGCAAGCTCCTCGCCCTTGACCCTCTCGAGGGCTTCGGCGTGCGGATGAAGATCGCGGCCTACGGTGGCATCTTCATCGCCATGCCGGTGATCCTCTGGCAGCTCTGGCGCTTCATCACGCCGGGGCTGTACGACCACGAGAAGCGCTATGCCATCCCGTTCATGGTCAGCGCGCTGGCGCTGTTCTTCTTGGGGGCCGGCATCGCGTACTACACGCTCCCGCAGGCCTTGAACTTCCTCCAGCAGATCGGCGGTGACAACATCGTCACCGCGTACGCACCGGGCAAGTACTTCACCCTGATCACGTACATGATGTTGGCCTTTGGCGTCGGTTTCGAGTTCCCGATCGTCCTCGTCTTCGCCCAGATGATGGGGGTCATCACCCCCGCCAGCCTCCGCAAGGCGCGGCGGTACGCCATCGTCGGCATCTGCGTCATGGTGGCCGTCATCACACCGTCAGGTGATCCGATCAGCATGGTGGCGCTGTCGGGGCCGATGCTTGTCTTCTACGAGGTCTCGATCCTCATCGGACGGGTGCTCGAACGGCGCAAGAAGGTCGCCGTCCCGGCATGATGCCCGGGTGCTGACCGGGTACGACTTCCCCCTCGACACCTTCCAGCTGCGGGCCATCGCCGCGCTCGACGAGGGCCGCTCGGTGCTCGTCGCGGCGCCCACTGGGTCGGGCAAGACCGTGGTGGCCGAGCACGCCGTGGCCAAGGCTCTGGCCGAGGGTCGTAAGGCGTTCTACACCACACCGATCAAGGCACTGTCGAACCAGAAGTACGCCGACCTGGTCCGCCGTCACGGCCTCGACCGGGTGGGTCTGCTCACCGGGGACAACGCCATCAACGGCGATGCGTCGGCGGTGGTGATGACCACCGAGGTCCTGCGCAACATGATCTACGCGGGTTCCCCGGCGCTGCGCGGCCTGCGCTACGTGGTGCTGGACGAGGTCCACTTCCTGCAAGACGCTTACCGGGGCGCGGTGTGGGAGGAGGTGATGATCCACCTCCCATCTGAGGTCGGCCTGGTGTGCCTGTCGGCGACGGTGTCCAACGCCGAGGAGCTGGCCGAGTGGATCTCCACCGTGCGAGGGCCTACCGAGGCCGTCATCGAGGAGACGCGGCCCGTCCATCTGCAGAACCTCTACTGCGTGGGCGACAAGAGCACCCAGGACCTCCACCTGCTGCCCACCCTGGTGGACGGTCGCCCCAACCCGGAGGCCGACCGTCTGGACGACGAAGCCCTTCACGGGCGGGGTGGCGCATCCCGGGGCCGGCCGCGTCGCCGGTTCTTCACCCCGCGGCGGCTGGAGGTGATCGAGCGGCTGCAGGACGAATCCATGCTGCCCGCCATCACCTTCATCTTCAGCCGCAAGGCCTGTGACGAAGCCCGAGACGCCTGCATGGACGCCGGGCTCCGCCTCACCACGCCCGACGAGCGGGCGCGCATCCGTGCCATCGTCGATGAGCGCACCGCCGTCCTCTCCGACGCCGACCTCGACGTGCTGGGGTTCGACCGCTTCCTCGCCGCTCTGGAGATG
>Ga0136633_1002489_pt1 | contig 12668 bp, 9 predicted proteins | sample AntDrymeUQ832206_2_FD_105494 | JGI IMG/M metagenome (GOLD analysis project Ga0136633, IMG submission 105494) | Polar desert sand microbial communities from Dry Valleys, Antarctica - metaG UQ83 (22.06) | ecosystem: Environmental > Terrestrial > Soil > Desert | place: Antarctica: Dry Valley... | reverse complement strand
GCTGTTCGCGTCGTTTCTCGGCGTGCTCGTCTTCGCCTACCCGCTGGCGATGCCGATCCCGCTGATCGCGGCGATCGTCTTCTGGGCGTTCGAGCGCCGCCGCCAGGGGCGTTCGCTGCTGCGGATGCCGCGGCTGCGCAACAAGCGCAACCTGCTGTGGATCGTGCCGCTCTTCGGGCTGCTGCTGCTGCCGCTGCAGGGCGTGCTGGAGAAGGTGTCGGTGTCCACGCGGGTGCTCGCGCCGGGCTACTCGCTCGCCAACTGGGGCGGCGACCTGACGGGCTTCTTCCCGGAGCGCTACTTCCTCGGCTTCGACGAGGCGGGCCTGGGCCTGGCCGGGATGGTCCTGTTGATCGGCGGGCTCGTCCTCGCGCTGCGCGCGGCGCCGCGCGACATTCGCTGGGGCCTGGGCGGGATCGTCGCGTTCGGCGTCATCGCGGCGTTCTACTTCCGTCCGCGCGAGTACGGCTGGTACTTCCACTACAAGGCGCTGGCCTTCGCGGCGCCGCTGGGGGTGGCCGTCGCGGCGACGGGGCTGGCCAGGCTGAGGTGGAAGTGGGCGGGCGCGGTCGCGCTGATCTTCCTGCTCGGCGCCACGCGCCTGGGCGCCGCCAAGGAGATCGGCCGGACGTTCGACCAGCTGCCCAAGAGCATGCTCGAGCTCAAGCGCGTCGACGCGCTCCTGGCGCCCGACCAGTCGGTGCGCCTGGACATGCCGGCCGACGGGCGCCAGCTGTGGGCGGGGATCATCCTCACCGGCCAGCCGCTGTGCTCCCAGAAACCGGTGCTGGAGACGAGCTACCCGCACGTGCCGGTGTCGCGCAAGGCCGACTACGTGCTCGTCGACGACGACTGGCGCAAGCCCTTCGACGCCGTCGGGCCGCCGGTGCTGACGCTCGACCGGTACATGCTCTACCGCGTCCGCGCCGACGTGCCGGGCCCCGACCGCTGCTCGCGCAAGATGACGCTGACGGTGAAGAAGCTCTATGCCGGCGGCACCGACGTCGAGTGACGACCCTGCCGGCCCCTCAGACGATCGGCGCCCGGCGCGGGTTGGCGACGTTGACCTCGGTGCGCCGCATGAGCTCCTCGAACGCCTGCGCGCCCTGCAGGCGCACGAACCGCGCCTCGGACGATGTGATCGGGACGAGCCACAGCACGACGATGCGCCGGTCCTCGCCCGGCGGCTCGTAGACCGCGAAGCCGGGGCCGAAGACGTAGGGCGGCAGGACGAGCAGGTTCTGCGCCGCGGAGAACCCGGTCCAGGGACGGCCGAGCACGAGGATGCTGCCCACGCCGAGGCGCTTGCCGGGATCGGCGTTGACCGTGGCCAGCGCCGCGAGCATCTCGACGAGGACCGGATCGGCGGCGGGCGCGAGCACGACGTACTCGGCGCCGTCCTCGCCATCGCCCATCGCGGCGGCCGCGCCGTTCGTCGCGTAGACCCACGGCTGACCGGAGGAGGCGGGCGCGATGCGCCGCACGCGAAAGTCGGGCAGCACCGCCTCCACGGCCGGGCGGGCGGAATGGAAGTCCTCGTGCACGCTGTCGGGATAGGCCCGTTCGAGATGGTCGGCGAAGCTCATTCGCCGAGCATGGTCACACACCGGCACTTCGTAGGCTCTTATGCGTCCGTGGTGTGCTGTGCTCGTGCTTGGGAGCATGTGAGATGAAGGTCCTCGTGGTTGACGACGAACCGGGCGTGCGCGCCGCGCTGCAACGCGCGCTGGCTCTCGAACGCCATGACGTGCGCCTCGCCGAGGACGGCCAGCAGGCGCTCGACACCCTCGCCGAGGGCACGGTCGACGCCATCGTGCTCGACGTGATGATGCCGCGCGTCGACGGCCTGGAGGTCTGCCGGCGGCTGCGGGCGGCGGGCGACCGCACGCCGGTGCTGATGCTCACGGCGCGCGACGCGATCGACGACCGCGTCGACGGCCTCGACGCGGGCGCCGACGACTACCTCGTCAAGCCGTTCGCGCTGCGCGAGCTCAACGCGCGCCTGCGTGCGCTGCTGCGCCGCGTCGATGCCGGCGGCCCGACGCTCGCGTTCGCCGACCTGGTGCTCGACCGCTCCGCGCACGAGGTTCGCCGCGGCGATCGCCCGATCGATCTCTCCAAGACGGAGTTCTCGCTGCTCGAGACGTTCCTCGAGCACCCGCGCCAGGTGCTCACCCGCTCCGTGCTCTTCGAGCGTGTCTGGGGCTATGACTTCGGGGCGACATCCAACGCGCTGGGTGTCTACATCGGCTACCTGCGACGCAAGACCGAAGAGGGCGGCGAGCGGCGGCTGCTGCACACCGTGCGCGGCGTCGGCTACGTCCTGCGCGACCCATGATGGCGCTGCGCCACCGGCTGACGCTGCTCGCCGCGGCGACCGTCGGCGTCACGGTGGTGCTCGTGGCGATCGTCGCCTACGCCGTGCTGCGCAGCGAGCTGCGCGGGCAGGTCGACGAGGCGCTCACGAGCCAGTACGCGCAGGTTCAGCGCAGCGTGCGCGGCGAGCGACTGCGTCGGTCGCTGGGCGACGACCTGCCCGAGCCGTCGGTGAGAGCGGGCGGCCCGAGCGGGCCCGTGCAGCTCATCGCACCCGGCGGAGCGATCGTCTTCCGCTCGGGCGGCGACCTCACGGTCCCGGTCGACGAGGCCGACCGGGCGATCGCCAGCGGCGTCGGCGGGCGGCTCGCGCTGCGCGACATCCGCAGCCCCGACGGCGTCCACCTGCGGGTGCTCACCGTCGCCTTCTCCGACGGTGGCGCCATCCAGGTCGCGCGCAGCCTGTCCAACGTCGACGCGACGCTGGGCCGCCTGCAGCTCGTCCTGATCCTGCTGTGCGCCGGCGCCACCCTGCTGGCGGCGTTCTTCGGGCGCCTGTTCGGCCGCCAGGTCATCCAGCCCGTCAGCGAGCTGACCGCCGCCGCCGAGCACATCACGCAGACCGACGACCTCGGCCGGCGCATCGAGGTTCGCAGCGACGACGAGGTCGGCCAGATGGCGCAGCGCTTCAACACGATGCTCGGCGCGCTCGAGCGCTCGCGCCGCGCGCTGGACGACTCGGTGCACTCCCAGCGCCAGCTCGTCGCCGACGCCTCACACGAGCTGCGCACGCCGGTCACGTCGCTGCGCACGAACATCGAGGTGCTGCTGTCCGAGGGCGGCGAGCTGCCGGCCGACGACCGCACGCGGCTGCTCGAGGACGTCCGCGCCGAGACCGAGGAGCTGACCGCGCTGATCACCGACGTCATCGAGCTCGCCCGCGGCGACGAGCCGCTGCAGGGCGTTGACGACGTGCAGTTCGACGACGTGGTGGAGGAGGCCGTCGCGCGCGCCCGGCGCCGGCGGCCGCGCACGACGTTCAACGCCGAGATCGAGCCGACGGTGATCGAGGGGCTCTCCGAGCGGCTCGGGCGCGCGGTGGACAACCTGCTCGACAACGCCGCCAAGCACGCTCCCGACGACAGCGTGGTCGACGTCTCACTGCGCGGCGGCGAGCTGACCGTGCGCGACCGCGGCCCCGGCATCCCCGCGGACGAGCGCCCCCACGTCTTCGACCGCTTCTTTCGTGGCACGACCGCGCGCGGGCGGCCGGGCTCCGGGCTGGGCCTGGCGATTGTCCGGCAGGTCGCCGAATCGCACGGCGGCTCGATCGTCGTCGAGGAGGCGCCGGGCGGCGGGGCGCTGTTCCGGCTGCGCCTGGCGCACGCCGGCGGACCGCCGGGACCGCCGGGACCGGCGGACGAGACCGGCGAGCACGGCGAGCGCGGGCTCGCCGCTGCGCCGGCGCCGCCCGATCAGCCCGTGACGACGACCGGCCGGCCCTCCGACGGCTGAACGAGCACCCACCCCTGGCCGGAGAAGCCGAGCTGCAGGCTCTCGCCAGAGCCGAAGCCGATCAGCGACTTGGCCTGCACGTCGGTCTTCAGCGTCGTCGTGACGCCGCCCGACCACGCGATCGCCGCCTGAGGATCGGCGAACGTCGGTGCCTCGCTGACGTCGAGCCTCATCGGCTGGCCGTCGGAGGTCAGCGCGACGAGCCCGCTCCCGCGCAGCACGATGTTGAACAGGCCGCCGGCGAGCATGCCTGCCGCACCGCCCTTGACGCGCGTCACATCCCACTCGATCTGCTCCTCGAAGGCGAGGATGTTCTTCCCGTTGACCGTCAGCGACTCGTCGTCGAGCCGCAGGACGTGGACGAGCATCGCCTGGTTGGCGAGAAAGAGCTCGCCGGTTCCGGTGCACGTCATAAGCCGCAGGTCCTCGCCGCTGGCGGCCTTCTTGATGATCCGCCCGAGTCCGCCGCCCTTGTGCTCGAAGCGCACGTCACCCTGATAGGCGACCATGCCTCCGCTGCGCGCCATGACCGACGTCTCGGACAGCTCGACCTTCAGCGCATACGGGCCCTGCGGGGTGAAGGCTTCGCCCGTGTCGATCTCCCGGTACTGCTCAAACGCTCTGCCGACGTCGCTCATCGCTGCTCCTCGCTCGTAAGGGTTCGCACGCTAGCCGAGCGCGGCTGGGCGTTGAGCGCCGCACTCGGCGTGAACGGGTGTCCGGCGGGCGCAACTCGCGGCGCACGGCAAGCGTTACGAGAGCATGGTCCGCTCTCGACTCGTCCTGGCATCACTCCTGCTGCTCGCCGCCCTGCCTCCCGCGGCACACGCCCAGTCCGCGGACGTCGTCCTCGCCCCCGCGCCCGACAGCGCGGCGATCACCGCCCATGGCGGCCACGTCGTCCTCTCCAAGCGCGATCCGCAGACCGGCACGTGGGCGCTCGTGCGCTGGCACGCCGGCATCGTCGACGTGTTACCCGTCGCGCAGCGCTCCGTGCCGTTCGACGCCGACGCCGGACCCGACAGCGGCGGCAGGCCGGTCGTCGTGTATTCGCGCTGTCGTCAGGAGCCCAGGCTGACGCCCGGGCTGGCGCCGACGCCCGACTGGCAGACCGCGCGCGGCTGCGACGTCTACGAGCTTTCGCTGACCGGCACGCCGACCGAGCGCAAGCTGACCGCGGTCAGCAGCGCGAGCCAGTCCGAGACGACGCCCTCGACATGGCGCGGTGGCGTCGCGTTCGTGCGCCACGCCGACAATGCCTTCGTGCCGAAGGTCCTCTACCTCGCGCCGGGCGCGAAGCGGCTGCGGTCGCTGGGCGGCGGCTCCGTGCAGACCTGCAGCGGGGCCGGCCACTGTGGCTTCTCCCAGCGCCACGACGGCGTCGACCAGCTCGACCTCGGCCCCTCGCGCGCGGCCTACGTCTGGCGGATGACCGGCGGCTCGGTGTACGGCACAGGCGTGGTCTGGGAGCTGCGCGCCGTCCCCCTGGCCGGCGGGCGCTCGGTGCTGCTCGACAGCGGCCTGATCAGCGGCGCCTGCGGCTTCGGCCTGCCGAGCGCGCCGAACGCTTCGCGCAACCCGATCGCCTATCTCGATGCGGGCGCGGACTGCGATGTCAGCGCAACGCAGTTCGCCACCGCCAACGCGGTCACCGGCGTCCATGGCGCTGCGCCGACGCCGGGCGGCAAGGCGGCGGGCGCGGCCCACGACGGCAGCGCGATCTACTGGCTGAGGACGAAGGCCACGACCGACGTCCCGGTGCCGGGCGCGCTCAGCTGCACGGTGGCGACCGCGGCCTGTGAGCTCGTCGGGTCGGGCGTGCCCGCCTACGCGGCGGCGCCGTCCCGAAACCAGTCGCCCCAGGCGGACATCGACATCGCACGCTCCGGTCTGGGCTACCGCTGGGTCCGCGGGCCTGCCGGCACCCAGCTGCTGCGCCCTCCGCCGCGCGTGCCGTGCGCGCCCTCCCAGCAGGCGGCGTACGTCTACACCTCCGCGCGATGGAGCGCAGGACGCCACACCGTGCGGGTCCTGCGCCGGGACCCGGGCAAGGCCGCGCACTTCCTCGGCTCGACGCAGACGCGCAGCAACCCGGCCGGCGCCGCCGGCTTCTCGCGCCTGGTGCGCTGCGGCGCCCGCACGCGCCTGACCTACGTGGTCAAGACCGGCCGCTCGGTCCAGCGCGTGACATTTGCGATCGCTCGCGCCTCGCTGCCGGCGGCTCGCTGAAGCCGGCGGCGTCACCCGCTCGCGTCCTCGCACCCGGCCGGCGGCCGGATCGGCCGCGCTAGCTTGCGGCGGCCTGCACGGCGACCGGCACGACGACCGGGCCGCTGCCGTTGACGGTGAAGCTCTCACCGTCGCTGACGAGTGTGAGCGATGAGCCGTCGAGCAGCGTGAAGGTCGTCGCCTCCTGGGTCATCTCGACCTCCAGGCGGCTGGCGCGGAAGATCAGCCGGAAGCGCATCCGGCTCCAGTGGGCGGGCAGGCGCGGCGTGAAGCGCAGGTCGTAGCCGTCGATGTCGCGCAGCCCGGCGAAGCCGTTGACGAGCGCCATCCAGACGCCGCCGCAGGAGGCCACGTGGATGCCGTCGGAGACGTTGCCCGCGAGGTTCGCGAGATCGACGGCGACGCTGAGCAGGAAGTAGTCGTACGCCGCCTCGATGTCGCCGACCTCCGACGCCATCACGCTCTGCACACACGACGACAGCGACGAGTCGCCGGTCGTCAGCGGGTCGTAGTACTCGAACACGCGGCGCTTCTCCTCCAGCGAGAAGCGGTCCCCGGCGAGGAACGTCGCGAGCACGACGTCGGTCTGCTTGATGACCTGGTGGCGGTAGATGTTCAGCGGGTGGTAGTGCAGGAGCAGCGGATAGTGATCCAGCGGCGTGTGCTCGAAGTCCCACGGCTTGCGGTTGAGGAAGTGCTCGTCCTGCAGCAGCACGCCGTCGCGGTCGTCGTGCGGGATGAACATCCGCTCGGCGGCGCGGCACCAGTCCTCGGGCTCGTGAGGCTCGATGCGCAGCCGTGTCACGAGCCGGTCGTAGGCGTCGGGATCGGTGTCGCGCAGCATCTGCAGGCCCTCGGACGCGGCCGCCAGGTTCTCGCGGGCCATGAGGTTCGTGTAGGCGTTGTTGTCGACGACCGCCGAGTACTCGTCGGGCCCGGTCACGCCCTGGATGCAGAACTGGCCGTCGCGGCGCTCTGAGAAGAACCCGAGGTCGGCCCACAGCCGCGCTGTCTCGACGAGGATCTCGACGCCCTCGCGGGCGATGAACTCCTCGTCGCCGGTGACGCGCACGAACTGGCGCACGGCGTAGGAGATCGCGGCGTTGATGTGGTACTGCGCGGTGCCGGCGGCGTAGTAGGCCGAGGCCTCCTCCCCGGAGATCGTGCGCCACGGAAACAGCGCCCCGCGATGGCCGAGCTGCCGTGCCCGCCGGCGCGCGGCCTCGAGCATCTCGTAGCGAAAGTGCAGCAGCCGCCGCGCGACGTGCGGCTGGGTGTACGTCAGCACCGGCAGGACGTAGATCTCCGTGTCCCAGAAGTACTGGCCCTCGTAGCCGCGGCCGGTCAGCCCCTTGGCGGCGATTCCGTGGCCTTCGACGCGGGCCGACGCCTGGCGAATCTGAAAGAGGTTGAAGCGGACGGCCTGCTGGATGTCCTCGGGGCCGTCGATCTCGATGTCGGAGTGCTCCCAGAACGCGTCGAGGCGCTCGCGCTGGACCTCGGCGATGCGCTCGAAGCCGTCGCCCGCCGCGCGGTCCAGCGTGCGGTTGACGCGGCGCGCCAGATCGCCGGGCGGCGCCGTGTCGGCGTGGTGGTAGCCGAGGAACTTCGTGATCCGGGCGGGGATGCCGGGCTCGGCGTCGAGGAAGAACACGACGCGGCCCTCGTCCTCCTGGACGCTGGACTCGATGCTGTGGCGCAACTCGGTCTCGATGTGGTGCTCCATGCCGCAGGCCACGCCCATCCCGCTCGAGCGCGTGCGCAGCTCCAGCAGCACCCGCGTGTCGTCGCGGAACTGGTTGACCGCCGCGAGCGCCGACTCGTCCATCCGCACGCCGATGCGCGGGTCGTCGTGGCCCTTGGGCCGCGGCAGGTGGGTGACGAGCTCGGAGGCGACCGCCAGCTCGGCCTGGCCGGACAGCAGCGTGACCTCGTAGGAGATCGCGGCGAGGTGGCGCCAGTGCAGCGAGGCGAGGCGCTGGGAGTGCAGCTGCACCACGGCGCCGCGCGCGGTGCGAAAGCGCGCCGTGCGCTCGAGGATGCCGGTGCGCATGTCCAGCACGCGCTCGTAGTGCAGCAGCTTGGACTCGCCGAGCACGAGCGGCTCCTCGTCGACGTACAGGCGCATGACCGAGCCGTCGGGCGCGCTGACGATCGTCTGGCCCGTCGTGGCGAAGCCGAAGGCGGCCTCTCCGTACGGGATCGGCCAGGTCTCATGGAAGCCGTTGAGGAAGAAGCCCGGATCGTTGGAGGGCAGGCCCTCATCATGCGCGCCGCGGATGCCCATGTAGCCGTTGGCGATCGCGAACAGCGTCTCGGCCTCGGCCGGGCTCTCGAGCGAGAAGCGTCGCGAGACCAGCCGCCACGGGTCGATCGGCATCGCCCGGCTCAGAGCGGGCGCCGTGCGCGCGTCGCGGATGCGGCTCAGCGCCGCCAGGCGTGAGGCACGCAGGCTCATCGGGTGACGTCAGGGCTGAAGGATGCTGTCGGCTCGTCCATCTCGGATCGTTTCTGCGGCTGGTTATGGAGGCGACCCACGGCCTGTCGAGACGGGCGCGGCGACAGCAGCATCTTACGCAGGGTCGCCCGCGTTCGTCTTCGAAATCTCGATGGGTGCTTCGCGCCCCAGCACGACGAGCGCCGCTTCGACGACGTGCGGATCGAATTGGCTGCCGGCGTGCGCGCTCAGCTCGCGCATCGCGACCCCGGGCGCCATCGGCTCACGGTACGTGCGCCGGGTCGTCATCGCGCTGAAGGCGTCGGCGACCGCCACGACGCGCGCCGCGAGCGAGATCTCGTCGCCGCGCAGGCCGTCGGGGTAGCCGCTGCCGTCGTAGCGCTCGTGCGAGGAGCGCACCACCTCGCCGACGTCGTGCAGTGTGCCGCCGACCTGATCGAGCATGCGCTGGCCGTCGATCGTGTGCCGGCGCATCGTCTCCCACTCATCGTCATCCAGCGGTCCGGGCTTGTGCAGGATCTCCTTGGGCGTCGTCATCTTTCCGATGTCGTGCAGCAGCGCGCCGAACTCGACGAGGCGGCGCTCGTCGTCGCCGATGCGCAGCTCGTCGGCGATCTCGAGCGCGAACACGACGACGCCCTTGCTGTGCGAGCCCGTGTACTCGTCGTCCTCGGAGAGCACGTCGCCGAGCAGCAGCGCCGTCCCGCGGTAGGCCGAGCTCAGCTCGATCGCCGTGCCGATCCGCTCGCGGCGCTCGCGCGCGAAGACCGCCAGCAACGCGCCGAGCGGCATGACGAGCAGGTAGGCGTGATGCTCGACCGTGCTCGCGAGCGCCGCCAGCAGCCCGATCGGCGACAGCAGCGCGTCGACGAGCCAGACCTCGCGCAGCACGCCGAGCTGGAGCCTGGGCCCGACGCCGTGGGCGACGAAGCCGCGTAGCGTCGAGCTGCCGAGGTCGCCTGCGAACTGCGCCGCGAGGGCGAGCAGGTACAGCGGCCAGTCCGACAACGCCGGCTCCTGCACGTCGGCCACCACGAAGACGAACGCCGGCCCCAGCGCGAACCACGCGTCGCCCGCCACGGCGACGAGCCGCTGCGGGTGCAGGCGTCGCGCGAGCAGGTCGGGCACGTCGGCGAGCGCCAGCGCGGCGAGCAGGGCGAGCGGCACGATCTCCGGCGCCAGCACGAACAGCATCGGCACGAAGATCAGCTGCGTCGGGACGAGCGAGCCGAAGCCCGTCTCGAACTCGAGGTTGCCCATGACCGCCGCGGCGATCACGAACAGCGCGACCTCGAGCGCGTCGATGTCGCCGTGATCGCCGGTCGCGGCGAGCAGCACCGCGGCGAGCACGAAAGGGATGCCGACGATCGCCTGCGCGGTCAGCTCGCGGCCCTGCATCGCCTCCGTCAAACGCGACCGGGTCGCCTCCGTGAGGCCGATCGGCTCGGACATGGTCCAAGCGAGCCTATCCACGCGGACGTCCAGACGTGGCTGGACCGTCTCGCTGGACGTTCGTCTGGGCTTGGAGTCCAATCGGGCGGACTTCCGTGGCGGCGCTCCGATAGGCAGCCCAGAGCGGGCTGCGCCGCTCGATCGGAGGGAGGGGGCTGCACCGCTCCCAGCTTCTGCCGCGCCGGCCACGGCCTGCCCCACATTTCTTCTCTGGAGGAGGGACCCCTCTATGCATCTCCCAGCTTGCTGGCGTTCAGTCATATCCGGTGGCGCCGTCGCCCTCGCGGCCGTCGCGCTCACCGCTGCTCCCGCGTCCGCCGCGCCCTCCGCGCCGGCCGGTTGTCCGGACGTGCCGACCGTCCAGCCGTTCGCCCCGTGGCAGGACTACGCCGACTACCTGCTGGCGCCCGACGGCGACATCGAAGCCGGCGCCGCGACCTGGACGCTCGAGGACGGCGCGCATGCCGTCGAGGGCAACGAGACCTTCGCCGTCGGCGGCCCGGCGGACCATCGCTCGCTCGAGCTGCCGGCCGGCGCCGGCGCCACGACGGCGCCGATGTGCATCGGCGAGGAGCACAAGACGATGCGCTTCTTCGCCACGAGCGCCGGCCGCGGCGCGCTGACCGTCGAGGCGCTGTACTCCGAGCGCGACGGCAAGCGCAAGAGCGTCACCCTCGGCGCCGTGCGCGCGGACGACGCATGGGCCCCGACCGACATCCTGCCGATGCGCGTCAACGAGATCGCCGGCGACTACGACAACGCGCTGTCCGTGTCGCTGCGATTCACGGTCCGCGGCAACGCGACCTGGCAGATCGACGACGTCTACGTCGACCCGTTTCGCATGAAGTAGCGCCTTGACGCAGTGGCCGGCCTGCGGGGCGCGGGCGAACCGGCGGTGCTCCGGGCGCGGGGCGCCGCCGGGCGGCTGCGATCATCCTGTCGATGCCCGGCACCCTCCAAGGCCTGCGCCACGAGCTGACCGGCCGCCTGCGCAACGGCGCGACGCATCTCATCACCGGGATGCCGGAGGACCGCCGCGCCGAGCTGGCCGAGCGCGTGCGCTCAGGACGCGCCTCGCGGGCGCTGCTGCGGCGCGCGTCGAGCTGGTACGGCCGCGCCCCGGTGCCGATCACCGGCGGCCTGGCCCACCTGCTCTACGTCTCGACGCCGGACCTGCCGCTCGACCACGCCCACGCCGGGCTGATCGTGCGCGGCACGCTCGAGCCGCCGGTGCAGGAGGCCCTGCGACGGCTCATCGCGCCGGGTGCGGTGTTCTACGACGTCGGGGCGAACGTCGGCTTCTTCACGATCCTCGGCGCGCGCCTCGTCGGCCCGGACGGTCGCGTGATCGCCTTCGAGCCCGTGCCGGCGTGCGCGCGGGCCGTCGCCCACAACATCGCGCTCAACGACTTCCGTCAGGCCGAGATCCGCGAGGCGGCGGTCGGTGCGCAGAGCGGTCGCGACCGCCTGCTCGTCGTCGGCGAGGCGAGCTGGTCGCACCTCGCCTCCACCGGCCGTCACGCCGACGTGCGCGACGAGATCGACGTCGCGGTCGTGTCGATCGACGAGCTTGTCGCCGCCGGCGAGATCCCGCCGCCCGACGTCGTGAAGATCGACACGGAGGGTGCGGAGCTGCAGGCGATCAGCGGCATGCGCGCGACGATCGAGGGGCACCGCCCGGCGATCGTCTGCGAACTGCACGACACCAACGCCGCATTCTGCCTGCTCATGGACGAGCTCGGCTACGTGACGACGAACCTCGACGGGCCCGAGCCCGTCGCCGGCGCGGGCCCGGTCCACGCGCTCGCGCAGCCGCGCTGACCGGCGCGCCGCCACCGCGGCCGGCGTGGCCGGCCAAGTCGCCCGCACACGGAGCGCGTCGCTCCGGTCACCGCGGTGGCCGCCGGACGATCACGGTGCCCGATGTACCATTTTTGAGTGAAAACCTGCTATACGTGGAACATCGATTGGGATTTGCAGGGACCGGGGTTCCGGGGCTTGGGGTCTCAGAGAGGCAGGAACAGATGACCGGGCCCCGGGTTCCGACAGCGCTCCTCGTCGTGGCCATGTCGATCGCCGTTCTCGGACTGGCCGGCCCGGCTGTGGCGGCTGGCCCCGCCCGCCCCCTTCCGCCCTGCGAGCGGCAAAGTGCGCTCACGGGCAGCGTCCGAGCTCAGGCTTCCCAGCGCGCGCAGCAGACGCCGAAGCGGTGCCGCGTTCGACGAGGCGGCCTCCGGGGCGCTCGTGGGCTGCGCGGACTCACCGGCAGGACAGGTGCGGCCGGCCCCACCGGACAGCAGGGAGACGCCGGCTCAGCGGGTTCTCCCGGCCCGCAAGGTGTGCCGGGTGACACGGGCGCCCCCGGTACGCCAGGAGCCGTCGGCGCAACCGGGTCCGCCGGGCCTGCGGGTTCACAGGGCCTGCGAGGCGTACAGGGTGAGACGGGCGCGGCCGGGACACCGGGCGCCACCGGCCCGGCCGGCCCCGCTGGGCTCACCGGGGCCACCGGCCCCGGCGGTCCACAGGGCCTTCGAGGCGTGCAGGGTCAGACGGGCGCCCCCGGTACGCCGGGAGCCACCGGCGCGGCCGGCGCGGCCGGCCCTCCCGGCCCTCCCGGCGCGACCGGCGCCCCGGGCTCGACCGGCCTCCCCGGCTCGACCGGCCCCACCGGCGCCACCGGCGCCACCGGCGCCACCGG
>Ga0136633_1002488_pt1 | contig 12669 bp, 7 predicted proteins | sample AntDrymeUQ832206_2_FD_105494 | JGI IMG/M metagenome (GOLD analysis project Ga0136633, IMG submission 105494) | Polar desert sand microbial communities from Dry Valleys, Antarctica - metaG UQ83 (22.06) | ecosystem: Environmental > Terrestrial > Soil > Desert | place: Antarctica: Dry Valley... | reverse complement strand
GCGACCGCGTCGGCTAGCCCGGCCGACGCGGTCGCGGCGACGAGCGATCACGATCACGCCGGGTCGCAGAATCGCCGCGTGCGGGCGGGGACCCGGGTCACCCGATCTAGACTCGCAGCGATGCCCGACGAGCGCTTCGAAGACCACCTGCTGCATCCGCGCGGGCGCGGGCGGGCGCTGGCCGGCGCGCACGACGGCGCCGCCGGCGGCGCGGCCTGCGGCGACCTCGTGCGCGTGTCTCTCACGGCCGCGGGCGATCGGGTGACGGGTGCGGCGTTCGAGGCCGCGGGCTGCGGCGCGATGCTCGCCGCCGCCAGCGCCGCGGTCGAGCTGGCCGAGGGCGCGACCCTGCTCGAGGCCGCGCGCATCAGCTCGCCCACGATCGCGGCCGAGCTCGGCGGTCTGAGTCCCGGCAAGCTGCACGCGGCCGACCTCGCCTCCGACGCCCTGCACCGCGCGCTGGGCGGCGCGGTGCGAGCCCACGGCGCGGTCGAGGCGTACCCCGGTCGCACGCTCGTGGCGATGTCCGGCGGCGTCGACAGCGCGGTCGCGGCGCTGCTCAGCGCCCAGGCGTCCGGCGCCGAGGTCGTCTCCGTGACGCTCGAGCTATGGGCCGAGGCCGGCAACGACGGCGAGGGATCGTGCTGCTCGGCGTCGGCGGTGCGCGGCGCGCGGCGCGTCGCCCACGGTCTCGGCCTGGCCCACTTCACGCTCGACCTGCGCGACGAGTTTCGCGACGGGGTCGTCGCACCGTGGCTGTCGGAGCATGCTGCCGGGCTGACGCCGAACCCCTGCATTCGCTGCAACGGCCACGTCCGCCTCGACGCGATGCTCGAGTTCGCCGACCGGATCGGCGCCGCGACGCTGACGACCGGCCACTACGCCCGCCGTAGCGACGACCACCCGCTGCGCCTCGCCGCCGACGCGGCCAAGGACCAGAGCTACATGCTCGCCGCGTTGTCGCCCAGGACCCTGCGGCGGCTGCGCTTCCCGCTCGGCGAGCTGACCAAGCCCGAGGTCCGCGCGCTCGCCCGCGCAGCGAACCTCGACCTCGCCGACAAGCCCGACTCGCAGGATCTCTGCTTCCTCGCCGGCACCGGCCGGGCCGAGTTCCTCGCGCGCTACGGCGACCTGCGCGAGCGCCCGGGCGCGATCGTCGATCGCGCCGGCACCGTGCTCGGTCGCCACGGCGGCCACCACGGCTTCACCGTCGGCCAGCGCAAGGGCCTGCCCGGCGGCTCGCGCGAGCCGCTCTACGTGCTCGCAACCGACGCGCGCGCGAACACCGTCACCGTCGGCCCGCGCGCGCAGCTCGCCACGCGGCGAGTCCGGGTGCGCGGCCTGCGCCTGCGTGGCGCGCCCGACGCCGTCAGGCTGCGCAGCCACACGGCGCCGGTCGGCTGCCGCGTCGACGGCGACGAGATCCACCTCGACGAGCCCTTCGACGGCGCCGCGCCTGGGCAGACCGCGGTCTTCCTGCGCGGGGACGCCATCGTCGGATGCGCCACAATCGCCTGACGCCATGGGCATGACGACCGACGAGATCCGCGAGACGTTCCTCTCCTACTTCGAGCGGCGCGACCACCTGCGCCTGCCGTCGGCGTCGCTCGTGCCGGCGGCGTCGGACGCCTCCGTGCTGCTGACGACCGCGGGCATGCACCCGCTCGTGCCGTACTTCCGCGGCGAGGAGACGCCGCCGCATCCGCGCCTGGCAACCGTCCAGAAGTGCTTTCGCACGACCGACATCGAGAACGTCGGCAACACCGCCCGGCACCTCACGTTCTTCGAGATGCTCGGCAACTTCTCGATCGGCGACTACTTCAAGCAGCAGGCCGTCGAGATGGCGTGGGACCTCTCCCAGAACGGCTTCGGCTTCAACCCCGACGACATCTGGATCACGGTGTTCGAGGGCGACGCGGAGCTCGGCCTCGGTCCCGACGAGGAGGCCATCGAAGCGTGGCTGTCGGTCGGCGTGCCGCGGGAGCGGATCGTGCTGTGCGCGCGATCGGAGAACTTCTGGCAGGCCGGCGACAGCGGGCCGTGCGGCCCCTGCAGCGAGCTGTACATCGATCGCGGCCTGGGCTGGGGATCGGCCGACGACCTGCCCGGCGGCGAGAACGAGCGCTTCCTGGAGTACTGGAATCTCGTCTTCACGCAGTACGACCTCGGCCAGGACCCCGACGGCAGGCCGACGCTTGCGCCGCTGCCGGCCAGCAACATCGACACCGGGCTGGGCCTGGAGCGCATGGCGGTCATCCAGCAGGGCGTCGACTCGGTCTTCGACACCGACACGTTCGCGCCGCTCATGGCGCTCGGCCGCGAGCTGGCCGCGAAGGACCCCGACCAGCGCGCGCTGCGGATCCTCGCCGACCACTCGCGGGCGCTGACGTTCCTCATCGCCGACGGCGTCGTGCCCTCCAACGAGGACCGCGGCTACATCCTGCGGCGCATCATGCGCCGCGCGATCCAGCAGGGCCGCCGGATCGGCATCGAGCCGGGCTTCCTGCCGAGGTTCGTCGAGCAGGTCATCGCGGTCATGGGCGCCGCCTATCCCGAGCTCAGGCGCGAGCGCGACTCGATCCTGCTGTGGGCGCGCTCGGAGGAGGAGGGCTTCGGGCGCACGCTGGAACAGGGCACGCGGCTGCTCGACGAGGTCATCGCGCGGGTGGGGACGGCCGGAGCGATCCCGGCCGCCGACGCCTTCCAGCTGCACGACACGTTCGGCTTTCCGATCGAGGTCACGATGGACATCGCGGCCGAGCATGGGCTGAGCGTCGACACGGCCGGCTTCGACGAGCTCATGGAGGGCCAGCGCGCGCTGGCGCGGCGCGGCGCGCGCGCCGACAGCGCCACCGGCGGCCTGCGCGACCGCGCCCGCGAGCTGGCCAGGACGGCCGGCTTTCAGACCGACTTCACCGGCTACGAGACGCTCGAGCAGCACACGAGCGTCGGCGCGCTGGCCGGCGGGGATGGTGGGGGCGTGCTCGTCAAGCTCGCCGAATCGCCCTTCTACGCGACCGGCGGCGGCCAGGTCGCCGACGTCGGCACCGTCGAGTGCGAGAGCGGCGACTGCGCGGTGCGGGTCGTCGACGTCGTGCGCCTCGGCGACGACCAGGCGCTCCTCGTGCACGCGACGAACGGGGAGCTGCACGAGGGCGAGCGCGTCGTCGCGCGCGTCGACCGCTCCGCACGCACGGCCACGCAGGCCAACCACACCGCCACGCACCTCCTGCACGCCGCGCTGCGCGAGCGCCTCGGCACGCACGTCCGTCAGGCGGGCTCCTACGTCGGCCCCGACAAGCTGCGCTTCGACTTCGCCCACGGCGAGCGGATCGCGCCCGCGGACCTGGCGTGGATCGAGGACCGCGTCAACGAGTGGATCGTGCGCAACGACCCCGTGCGGCCGATCACGACGACGCTCGACGAGGCGCGCGCGCTCGGCGCAATGGCGCTCTTCGGCGAGAAGTACGGCGACATCGTGCGGATGGTGCAGATCGGCGACGGCCACTACTCGCGCGAGCTGTGCGGCGGCACCCACGTGCGCTGCACCGCGGAGATCGGCGTCTTCAAGCTGCTGAGCGAGAGCTCGAGCGCGGCCAACGTACGCCGCATCGAGGCGATCACCGGCCCGGCGGCGATCGCGGCGCTGCGGGCCTCCGACACGGCGGCGCGCGAGGCGGCCGCGCTGCTGAAGACCGGCGTCGAGCGGCTGCCCGAGGCGATCGGCGAGCTGCGCGACCGCGTCAAGCGGGCGACGAAGGCGGCGGCATCGGGCAACGGCGCCGCGGCGGGCGTGGACGCCGAGGCGCTGGCGGCGAGCGCGATCCAGATCGCGGGCGCGGACGTCGTCGCGCAGATCGTCTCCGGCACGGGCGGGGCGAAGGAGCTCATGGACGTCGCCGACCGCATCAAGGGACGCCTCGGCGAGGAGTCCGCGACGGTGCTCGGCGCGGCGGTCGACGGCCGCGTGCACCTCGTCGCGGCGGTCACTCCCGCGCTCGTCGCGCGCGGCGTGAAGGCCGGCGCGATCGTCAAGGCGGCCGCAACGGTGGCCGGCGGCGGGGGAGGTGGACGCGACACGATGGCCCAGGCCGGCGGCCGCGATCCCGACAAGCTTCCCGAGGCGATCGCCGCCGCGCGCGCGGCGATCGAGGCTGCGCTCGCCGAGGTTTGAGGGTTCTCGCGCTGGACTACGGGGTCGCTCGCTGCGGCTGCGCCATCAGCGATCCGACGGGAACGCTCGCCACCCCGATCGAGCCGATCCTGCGCCCCGCGACGCGCAAGGGCTTGGCCCGCGTCTGCGACCTCGTCCGCGACCGCGAGGTCGGCCGGGTCGTCGTCGGCCTGCCGCTCTCGCTGTCGGGCGGGGACTCCGCGCAGACGCGCGAGACGCGCGAGTGGGTGGCCCGGCTGGCTGAACGGGTGACGGTCCCCGTCGAGCTCCACGACGAGCGGTTCACGACGCTGCTGGCCAGCCACGACCCCGGCGATCCGACCTCCTCGGAGGACTCGCGCGCCGCCGCGCACCTGCTGACGGGCTGGCTGGCGGCGCACGACGGGGGGGACCTGCCGCCCTCCGGGCGGGAGGCCGGGTAGCGTTCATGACGAACTACACGGCAGCATGAGCAGGTCACGCCGAGACGACTCAGGCACAGGCACGGAGCGCAGCGCCGCCGAGCGCGAGCGGGCCCGCCTGGAGCGTGAGGCACGCCGGTCCGCAACCACGCCGCCGCGTGCGACGTCGGCTCCGCCACCAGCCGTCGACGCACCACCAGCCGCCGCACCACGAGCCGCCGCACCGCCAGCAGACGCACCGCCAGCAGACGCACCGCCAGCAGACGCACCGCCAGCAGACGCACCACCCGCGCCGTTCGCCACCCCACCGCCCGAGCCACCGCATGCAGAGCCGATTCCCTTCCGACGCCCGGCACGGGCGCCCAAGCCGGCCCCCGGTCGTCAGCCGCGCGCGGGCCGAGGCGAGCGCAGCGCGGCCGCCGGCACCGGCGGCGCGATCCGCCGCATCCAGCCTCAGCCGCCGGCGCCGCCCGCCGCACCCGCCGGCGCGCTCGGCGACGAGACCGAGCGGCCGATCGGCATCCGCCGCGTGCGCCGCCCGGCGCGGCCGATCGCCACGCCGCCCGGAGACACGTTCGCCGGCCCGGCGCGACGGCGTCGCATCACGGCAGGCCGCCGCGTGAAGGCCCTGTTCGCCATCGCCGTGCTGGCGGTCGTGGTCATCGGCACGCTGCTGCTCTTCCAGCCGTTCGGCAGCGTCGAGGGCTCGTCGGTGTCGGTCACGATCCCGGCGGGATCGGGGGCCGGCGAGATCGGCGAGCAGCTGGCGAAGGAGGGCGTCGTGGACTCGGCGTTCCTCTTCCGCGTGCGCGCCACGCTGTCGGGCAAGCGCGACAGCCTGCGCTCGGGGCGCCACCTGCTGCGCAAGGACATGACCTACGGCAGCGCGATCGCCGCATTGAGCGTTCCCGACACCACGGCCAAGAAGCCGACGGTCAATGTCACGATCCCCGAGGGCCGTTCGCGCCGCGAGATCGCCCCGATCGCCGGCAAGGCGGGTCTGCGGGGCAGTTACATGGACGCCTCCAGCCGATTCAGGGGGGCGCTGGACCCCTCCCGCTACGGCGCGCCGCGCGGCACGCGCTCGCTGGAGGGCTTCCTCTATCCGGCGACCTACGAGCTCGACGTACGCGCTCCGGCGCGCGATCTCGTCGAGCGCCAGCTCACGGCGTTTCGCGAGAACTTCGCGACCGTCAACCTCGACCGCGCGCGGCGCGGGAAGCTGACGGCCTACGAGGTGCTGATCATCGCGTCGATGGTCGAGCGCGAGGCGCAGCTGGCCAAGGAGCGCCCGCTCATCGCGGCGGTCATCTACAACCGCCTGAAGGACGGCACCCCGCTGGGCATCGACGCCACGACGCGCTACGCCCTGAACAAGCCCAGCGGCGCGCTGCGCCAGTCCGAGCTCGAGCTCGACTCGCCCTACAACACGCGCCGCCGCGCCGGTCTGCCGCCGACCCCGATCGGCAACCCGGGGCTGTCGTCCATGCGCGCCGCCGCGGCGCCGGCGGACGTGCAGTTTCGCTACTTCGTCGTCAAGCCCGGGACCTGCGGGGAGCATGTCTTCGCGGCGACGATCGCCGAGCACGACCGCAACGTCGCGCGCTACACCGGGGCCCGCGCGCAGGCCGGCGGCCAGTCGCCGACGACGTGCTGAGCGAGGACGCGCCGCGCTACGGCGTCCTGGGCTGGCCGGTCGGGCACAGCCGCTCGCCGGCGATGATGCAGGCCGCCGGTCTGCGCTACCAGCATCTGCCCGTCGCCCCAGAGGCCTTCGACGACACCGTCCGCGCGCTCCACGGCGCCGGCTTCCGCGGCGCGAACGTGACGATCCCGCACAAGCAGGCGGCGCTCGCGCTGGCGGCGACCTGCAGCCCGGCCGCCCGCGAGATCGGGGCCGCCAACACGCTGAGCTTCGCCGCCGACGGCTCGATCGCCGCCGAGAACACCGACGCGCCCGGGCTGATCGCCGCCCTCGGCGACCGGCCGGTCCGCTCGGCGTTCGTGATGGGCGCCGGCGGCAGCGCCCGCGCGGTGGTCTGGGCGCTGCGACGGGCCGGCGCCGACGTGTCGATCTGGAACCGGACGCCCGCGCGCGCGGCGGGACTGGACGCTCGGCGGGTCTCCGAGGCCGTCGCAGCGGACGTATTGGTCAATTGCACGAGCGTGGGCCTCGACCGTTCGTCCACTCGGGGCACCCCATTCAAGGATCTGCCCCTAAACGCCGATGGACTGACCAAGTACACCACCGTGGTGGATCTGGTCTACAGGGCCGGCGGTACCGCGCTGACACACGAGGCTGCCAAGCGGGGAGTCGACACGATCGACGGCCTCGAGATCCTGGTTCGCCAGGGCGCTTTGAGCTACACCCTTTGGACCGGTCTGGCGGCACCGCTGGACTTGATGAGAGCGGCCGCGCGCTACGCGGAAACCCCGGCTTCTTGATGCTTCCTGAACCCATCTCCCTGAAACCGCCCACGGCTCCCGCGATGGAATCGGCGGGGGTCACCCGTCCACGTCATCCCGGCGGCCCCGCGCGATTTCTCACGGACGTCATCGTCGACCTCGGGCTCGTTCCTCGCGACCGGGTCGCCAGCGCCGTCGAAGAGGGCCGGCGCACCGGCAAGATGCCCGAGGAGGTCCTCATCGAGCAGGGCGCGCTCACGCCCGACGGGCTGTCGCGCGCTGTCGCCGAGCGCCACGGTCTCGATCACCTCGACCTCGCCACGTACAAGCCGGACATGGCCGCGGCGAACCTCATCTCGATCCCGGCCGCCAAGCGCTACGAGGCCGTGCCCGTCGGCTTCCTGGACGACCGCACGCTGCTCGTCGCGATGGCCGACCCCGCCAATGTCCTGGCGGTCGACGACATCGCGTTGCTGACCGGCAAGGAGATCCGCCCGGCGGTCACGAGCCGCGACGACATCCTCAACCTCATCTCGCGCCTGACGCAGCTCGACGACGTCATGTCGGCCAACGTCTTCGAGGAGGACGACGAGGAGGGCCCGGCCGACGTCGTCGACCTGCGCGAGTCGGCCGACGACGCGCCGGTCATCCGGCTGGTCAACCAGATCATCGCCCAGGCGGTGGAGCAGGGCGCCTCGGACATCCACCTCGAGCCCAACGGCAACGAGCTGCGCGTGCGCTTCCGCGTCGACGGCGTCCTCATGGAGACCGCGACGGTCCAGCGGCGCATGGTGCTCGGCGTCATCAGCCGCGTGAAGATCATGAGCGACCTCGACATCTCCGAGCGGCGCGTCCCGCAGGACGGCCGCGTCGGGCTGACGATCGACGGTCACCGCATCGACCTGCGCGTCGTGACCCTGCCCAGCGTCCACGGCGAGTCGGTCGTCATCCGCATCCTCGACAAGAGCAGCGTCGTCATGGAGCTCGAGAAGCTCGGCATGGCCGCCCAGGAGCGCGAGCGCTTCGAGCGCGCCTTCGGCCAGGCCTTCGGCGCCGTGCTCGTCACCGGGCCGACCGGCTCGGGCAAGTCGACGACGCTCTACGCCGCGCTCACCGCCCTGAACACGATCGAGAAGAACATCATCACGATCGAGGATCCCGTCGAGTATCAGCTCGACGGCATCACGCAGGTCCAGGTCAACCCGCGCGCCGGCTTGCACTTCCACACGGGCCTGCGCTCGATGATGCGCGCCGACCCCGACATCATCATGGTCGGCGAGATCCGCGACCGCGAGACCGCGCAGATCGCGATCGAGTCGGCGCTGACCGGCCACCTCGTGCTCTCCACGCTGCACACCAACGACGCGGCGAGCGCCGTGACGCGCCTCGTCGACATGGGCGTCGAGCCGTTCCTCGTCGCCTCGGCGATCGACTGCGTCGTCGGCCAGCGCCTGGCCCGCAAGCTCTGCCAGCACTGCAAGGAGCGCGGGATCATCACCGCCGACGTCCTGCGCGCGAACGGCATCCGCAGCCAGTTTGACATGGAGGCCTACCAGCCGACCGGCTGCGCGCGCTGCAACCACACCGGCTACAAGGGCCGCATCGGGCTCTACGAGGTGATGATCGTCACCGAGGAGATCCGCAAGCTCACGCTGGCGCGCGCGCCAGGCCCCGAGATCGCCGAGGTCGCCGTGCGCCAGGGCATGCGCCTCATGCGCGACGACGGCCTCGAGAAGGTCCGCCACGGCATGACCTCGATCGAGGAGGTCACCCGCGTGACGGGCTCGGGCGCGGCGGCCGTCGAGGCCTGAGCCGGGCCCCGGCCCACGGCCGCTGCCGCGAACGCCTTGTCGCGCTGCGGCTAACCCTCCGGCGAGCCCGCTGCCGACAGCCACACCGCGGCCGCATCGGCGACCTCGTCCGGCACGGCGTCGACCTCCTCCGCCAGCCAGCCGACGATGAGCGTGCCCGCCGCCGCCATCGTGCGCGCGCGGACGACGTCGAACTCCCGGCCGAGCTCCAGCCGTGCGAGCGTGTCGACGAGCTGCCAGATGTCGCGTGCGCCGTAGGAGTTGAGGATGTCCGGGTCGTCGAGGATCTCCAGCGCCTCGCGCAGGTGGCCGATCAGCGCCGGCGCGGCGAGCAGGATCGACTCGTCGACGCCTGCGTTGAGCACGGCGCGCACCTCGCTCGCGCGGTCGCCGGCGTCGCCGTCGTTGTGGGCGAGCGCCGCCACGAGCGCCACGAAGCGCTCGTCGAACTCCTCGCCGAAGGCACGGGCGTAGACGTCGCGCCGCTCCTCGGCGCTCAGCCGCTCGGCGCGGTGCAGCCAGTACTGGTCCAGGCGCCGCGAGCTGCTGCTCGTCGCACCGGTCGCCACGCCGCCGCGCATCCAGAGCTCCACGAGGCGGTCGACAAGCGCGAACGGGTCGAGCTGCTCGAGCGTCGCCGCGGAGTACAGCGCCGCCGCGGCCTCCAGCTCGACCTCGCCCATGCGCAGCCGCCCCGCCGGCTCAGGTCGCCGGCGGCAGGGCGGGCGGCGTCTCGGGCGGCTCGAGCGCGATCGGCGCGTCCCGGTCGCCATCGCCATCGCCACCGTCGCGCGTCGAGTCGCGCGGGAAGCCCGCCGCCCGGTAGGCGTCGTCCTCGTCGAGCGTCTCCTTCTCGAGCAGCGCCTGCGTCAGCGACTCGAGCTTGTCGCGGTTGTCGGCCAGCATCCGCCGCGCGCGGTCGTAGCAGCCCTCGACGATCCGCCGCACTTCACGATCCACCAGCTCCCGCGTGTCGTCGGAGACCTGCACGGGCCCGCCGGGGCCGAAGGCCTGCTCCTCGCCCGGCGCCGGGATGACCGAGACGAGGCCGATGACGTCCGACATGCCCCAGCGCCCGACCATCTGGCGGGCGATCGAGGTCACCTGCTCCAGGTCGGACTCCGCGCCGGTCGTCACGTTGCCGTAGATGAGCTCCTCCGCCGCGCGGCCGCCGAGCGCGCCGACGATGCGTCCCTCCAGGTAGCGCGCGTCGTAGCCGTAGCGGTCGGTGGAGGGCGACTGGAAGGTGACGCCGAGCGCGCGGCCGCGCGGGACGATCGAGACCTTGCGGACCGGGTCGGCACCGGGCTCGAGCATGCCGAGCACGGCGTGGCCGGACTCGTGGTAGGCCGTGCGCTCGCGCTCCTCGTCCGACAGCGTGATCTTGCGCTCGGCGCCGAGCACGATGCGCTCCAGCGCGTCGGCGAGGTCCGCGGCCGTGACCCGGTCGTGGTCGCGCCGCGCCGCGATCAGCGCACCTTCGTTGATGAGGTTGCGCAGGTCGGCGCCGACCATGCCGGGCGTCGATGCCGCCAGGCGGTCCAGCCGGACGTCGTCGGCCAGCGGCACCGAGCGCGTGTGGATCTCGAGGATCGCGATCCGGCCGTCGCGGTCGGGGGAGTTGACGGTCAGGCGGCGGTCGAAGCGCCCGGGGCGCAGCAGCGCCGCGTCGAGCACCTCGGGGCGGTTGGTCGCCGCGAGGACGATCACGCCCTCCGAGCCGGTGAAGCCGTCCATCTCGGTGAGGATCTGGTTGAGCGTCTGCTCGCGCTCGTCGTGGCCGCCGAAGCCGCCGCCGCCGCCGCGCGCGCGGCCGATCGCGTCGAGCTCGTCGATGAAGATGATCGACGGAGCGGCCTTCTTGGCCTGGTCGAAGAGGTCGCGCACGCGCGAGGCGCCGACGCCGACGACCATCTCGACGAACTCCGACGCGCTGAGCGAGAAGAACGGCACGTCCGCCTCGCCCGCCACGGCGCGCGCGAGCAGCGTCTTGCCGGTGCCGGGCTGGCCGGACAGCAGGACGCCCTTGGGAAACGAGGCGCCGAGCTTGCGGTAGCGATCGGGGTTCTTGAGGAAGTCGACGATCTCCTTCAGTTCGTCCTCGACCTCGTCGATACCGGCGACATCCTCGAAGCTCACCCGCGTGTCGGAGGCGTCGTAGCGCTTGGCCTTCGAGCGTCCGAGCGCCATCGCGCCGCCGCCGGCTCCGGACGCGCTGCGGCGGACGAAGTAGATGATCACCGCCAGGATCAGCAGGAACGGGCCGAACGAGATCAGCAGCGTCAGCAGCAGCGAGCGGCCCTCGTCGATCGGGCGCGCGTTGACCTCGACGTCCTCCTCGAGCAGCAGCTGGAGCAGCTCGTCGTCCTGCGCGAACGTCGGGCGGACGGTCTCGAAGCTCGTCTCGGGCTCGTTGTCCTTGAACTTCACCTCCTTGGCGAACTCGCCCTGGATGACGTCGTTGCGGGCGTTGACCTCTTTCACGTTGCCGGCCTTGACCTGCTCGCGGAAGTACGTGTACGGCACGTCGAGGCGCTTGTCCTCGCTGGACGGGATGAGCTGCGCGAGGACGATGTTCAGCACGAGCAGGACCAGCAGGAAGCGCCAGAAGCGCGTCGAGCCGGGCGGCTGCGACATGCCGAAGCGGCCTCGCCGGCTTGGCTCGGCGGACTTGCCCGTGGCGCGCTCGCCCTCGACCCGCCACGGACGGCGTTCCCCGGCAGGGCCGGAGCCGGGGCCCGAGCGGGGGCGCGTGCGCGTCGGAGTGTCAGCCATCCGTGTTACAGATCATACGGTCGTCCATTTCGTTGGGATAAGCCGTTGTGCCCAGGCGCCAAGGTCGATAGCCGGGCGTAATGAACCTTGACTTCGCCGACCTGCTGCTCGAGGTCATCGAGCGCAACGCCTCCGACCTGCATCTCACGGCCGGGGCACATCCAACCGTACGGGTCCGGGGTCGCCTCCAGCCGCTGGAGGACTACCCCGTCATGACCACCGAGCAGACGCGCGAGACGATCTACTCGATCCTGACCAACGATCAGCGCCAGCGCCTGGAGACGGATTGGCAGATCGACTTCGCATACGCGATCCCAGGACGAGCTCGCTTCCGTGTCAACGCCTACTACCAGCGCGGTGCGATCGGGGCGGCCTTCCGCCTGATCCCGGTCTCGATCAAGACGGTGGAGGAGCTCGGGCTGCCGCTCGTCCTGCACGATCTGGCCAAGCGGCCGCGCGGCTTCGTGCTCGTCACGGGCCCGACCGGCTCGGGCAAGTCGACCTCGCTGGCGGCGGTCATCAACGAGATCAACGAGACGCGCGACGAGCACATCATGACCATCGAGGATCCGATCGAGTTCCTCCACGGCCACAAGCGGTGCATCGTCAACCAGCGCGAGATCGGCGCCGACGCGCAGAGCTTCGCGGCCGGCCTGAAGGCCGCGCTGCGCCAGGACCCGGACGTCATCCTCGTCGGCGAGATGCGCGACCTGGAGACGATCCACACCGCGCTGACCGCGGCTGAGACCGGCCACCTCGTCTTCGCCACGCTGCACACGCAGGACGCCCCGCAGACCATCGACCGGATCATCGACGTCTTCCCCGCCTCCCAGCAGCAGCAGGTGCGCGTCCAGCTCGCGGTCGCGCTGCAGGGCGTCATCACCCAGCAGCTGCTGCCGACCGCCGACGGCGCCGGTCGCGTGGCGGCCTGCGAGGTGCTGCTCGCCACCCCGGCGATCCGCAACCTCATCCGCGAGGGCAAGACGCATCAGATCTACTCCTCGCTGCAGACCGGGGGCAGCCTCGGCATGCAGACGATGGATGCGGCGCTGGCCACCCTCGTCCGCGCGGGCAAGATCACCCAGAAGGTCGCCGAGTCCCG
>Ga0136633_1002487_pt1 | contig 12673 bp, 12 predicted proteins | sample AntDrymeUQ832206_2_FD_105494 | JGI IMG/M metagenome (GOLD analysis project Ga0136633, IMG submission 105494) | Polar desert sand microbial communities from Dry Valleys, Antarctica - metaG UQ83 (22.06) | ecosystem: Environmental > Terrestrial > Soil > Desert | place: Antarctica: Dry Valley... | reverse complement strand
TGCTCCGCGAGTGATTCGGTTTTTGCGTTCGTGTGCGCCGCGCTTGTCCGGGCCTGTCACATTGCGCTTACGGATGGGTATTACTCTTACCAGTAAGAGGAGGAGCAATGCGGATCACATCGAAGGGCCAAGTGACGATTCCTCAGGACATTCGAGAAGAGGCCGGGCTGCTGCCCCACACTGAGGTCGAGTTCGTCGTCGAGCGCGACGGCGTCCGGATCGTGAAGGCGCGTCAGGGGCGGCGGCCGACCCGTGGCGCAACGGTGGTCGATCGCCTGCGTCGAAGCGCGGGACGCGTCTCGATGAGCACTGACGCGATCATGGCGTTGACGCGAGGCGAGTCGTGACGCCGGTCCTGGTCGACAGCAATGTCCTGCTGGACGTTGTCACCGACGACCCGACCTGGGGCAGCTGGTCCGGCACCACGCTCGCGCGCACAGCGGACGAGGCGGTCCTGGTCATCAACGCGCTCGTCTATGCCGAGGTGTCGATCGGCTTCGCCGCCATCGAGGCGCTCGAGGACGCACTTCCGGCGGATCTCTATCGGCGCGAGGACCTGCCCTACGACGCTGCGTTTCTTGCCGGAAAGACGTTCCTCAAGTACCGGCAGCGCGGAGGAACGAAGCACTCGCCGCTGCCCGACTTCTACATCGGTGCCCACGCTGCGGTTTCCGGCTACCGGCTCCTCACCCGCGATGCGACGCGCTATCACACATACTTCCCCAAGCTCGAGCTGATTGCGCCCGCAGCCTGACCGCGGGCTGAGCGGCGAGCCTACAGGTCGATCCGGAGGGCCGGAAAACCGTCGATCAGGTCGGGCGCCACGGCCTGGTAGATGTCGTGCTCATCCGAGATCCCGCGCAGCCGATATGAGCCGAGATGCCGCAGCTCGACGGTGTCCGCTTCGGCGAGCGCCGCACGCGCCGAGCGGGAGAGCAGGATCTGACCGCCGTGCCCGCAGGCGCAGAGGCGCGCTGCGGTGTTGACCGAGATGCCCTGGTAGCCGGTGGCCGTGAGCGTCGGACGCCCGGTATGGAGCCCGACGCGGACGCGCACCTGCCGGCCGTCCGGCCATGGATGCGCGGCCATCGCCTGTTGGACCGCGATTGCTGCCTCCAGCGCGGCTGGGGCGCGCTCGAAGACGGCGAACAGCTCATCGGCCCTGGCGTCGACCTCGTGGCCGCCGGAGGCGCGGACGGCTGCGCGCTCGATGCGGCGGATGGCGCTGAGGAGCGCGCCGTATCGGTCCTCGAGCTGCGCGAGCAGGCGGCTCGATCCCTCCACGTCGGCGAAGAGCAGGGTGAGCTGGCCGGTCGGCAGCTTCGGACGCAACTGCCCGTCGATGAAGCCGACCGGCATGATCCGGTGGCGCTTCGCTGCCCGCAGGATCCGGGTGCGCGCTCGGTCGCGCGCCGCCTCGTCCTCGAACAGGATGCGGTTGAAGCGGGCGAGGGCATTGCGGACGTGCGCTTCATCGTGGATCGGCAGCCGGCGTCGGCCGTTCGAATCGACGTAGGCGAAGGCGCTGTCGGGCAACTTCGCCCGTTCTCGCGCGCCCAGTTCGGCCATGCGCCCATGATCGCAGAATCTGTCCGAGCGCTTGACAGCACAGATTGAAAGGCTAGAAGGCCCAGGGCCGTTGATGCCGCAGTCAGACATGACCGGCATATCTGACCGGATTCCACATAATTGGCCGATGTCGAACCTGCTGAGCATCCACGAATGGCCACCATCGGGGAACGATGCCGGCGCTGCCGCGCCGGTCGCCGTCCTGGTGCATGGCATCACCGGATGGTGGCGGACCTGGTGGCGCCTCGGTCCGGCGCTGGCCGATCGCGGGTGGCGGGTGATCGCGGTCGACCTGCGCGGCCACGGGGAGAGCCCTCGTATCGACGGGGTCGCAACCGCCGAGACGCTCGCCGCCGACATCGCTGCGACGCTCGACGACCTCGGTACGTTCCCGGTGGACCTCCTCGTTGCCCATTCGCTCGGGGCGGCCGTGTCGATGGAGCTCGTGGACCGGCGGCCCGAGATTGCGCGTCGGCTGGTGCTCGAGGATCCGCCCGGCCAGACCCGCGCTGACGACGTCGAGTTCCAGGCGAACCTCGAGCGAGAGGTGCTCGCCGCGCGGTCGCACCCGGAGTCGGAGGTGCGGCGCGAGCTGGCGGAGAACCCGGCCTGGCTCGAAGAGGACGCTCGACAGGACGTCGAGGGCAAGGCGCTGTGCGATCTCGCGGGCATCCTCGCCTCGCTGCGCAACAACACCGGAGTCCGAGTCAGCGAGCTCGCGCCATCGATCCGCATCCCCACGCTGTACCTGATCGCCGACGAGGACCGGTCGGTCCTGGGCGCGCTGCGGGCTCCGCTCATCCAATCTCTCCCGCGCGAGGCCGAGCTGGTCGAGTTCGCCTGCGGGCACACCATCCATCGCGACCGCTTCCACGAGTATCTCGCCGCCCTCGATCGCTGGCTGGAGGCGTGACGTCCCTCGACCAGGTGGCGAGCTGGATCGCGTCCGCGCGGTCGGTGGTCGTCCTCACCGGGGCCGGCATCAGCACCGAGTCGGGCATCCCCGATTTCCGCGGGCCGGACGGCGTGTGGACGCGCGATCCGCGGGCAGAGCGCCTGTCCAACATCGGCTACTACATCGCCGATGCACGCGTCCGGCGCGAGTCGTGGCTGCGGCGTGCCGATCACCCGGCGTGGGGCGCGCGGCCGAACGCCGGCCACCGCGCGCTCGCCGACCTCGAGCGTGCAGGTCGCCTCCACCTGCTGATCACCCAGAATATCGACGGGCTGCACCTCGCCGCCGGCACCTCGCCCGATCGGCTGATCGAGATCCATGGCACGATCCGCGACACCGCCTGTCTCAGTTGCGGCGACCGGCGACCGATGCCGGCGACCCTCGACCGAGTTCGGGCGGGCGAGCCCGATCCCCCCTGCCTGGTATGCGGCGGCATCCTGAAGTCGGCGACCGTCAGCTTCGGCCAGAACCTCGATCCGCTGCTTCTGGCCCGAGCCGAGGCCGCGGCGGACGGCTGCGACCTCTTCCTGGCGGTTGGAACGAGCCTGACGGTCTACCCGGTTGCGCGCCTGCCGGAGCGCGCGCTGGGCGGATCAGGGCGCCTGGCGATCGTCAATGCCCAGCCGACGCTGCTCGACGATCGGGCCCACGCCGTCGTCCGCGGTCTGGCCGGCGATCTCCTCCCGCAGCTCGTCGCGGGGCTTGGCGAAGACCTTCATCGCCGCCAAGCCGGCGATACCGGTAGCATCGGACACCATGAACCAGCTCACCCTGCGCGACGTCCACGGCCTGCGCGTCGGACACGCGACGAACGAAGCGGCCATCACCGGCTGCACGGTCGTCCTTGCCACCGATGGTGCCGTCGCCGGCGTTGACGTGCGCGGCGCGGCCCCCGGGACGCGCGAGACGGACCTCCTGCGCCCGGGATCCCTGATCGAGCGCATTCACGCCATCTGCCTGTCCGGCGGATCCGCGTTCGGGCTTGCCGCCGCCGATGGCGTCATGACCTGGCTCGCCGCGCACGGGGTCGGCTTCCCGACCGAGGGTGGACCGGTGCCGATCGTCCCGGCCGCGATCCTCTATGACCTGGGGATCGGCCGCGCCGACGTTCGGCCGACGGCGGCCGATGGCGCGGACGCCTGCGATGCCGCCGAGCGCGGCGATGGACCGATCGAGGGCAGCGTGGGGGCGGGGACCGGCGCGACGGTCGCCAAGCTCACCGGGCCTGATGGAACAAGGATGGGCGGCGTCGGCATGTCGGGCAGACCGCTGCCAAACGGCCACGTGCTGGCGGCGATGGCCGTCTGCAACGCGCTCGGCAGCGTGGTGGCGCGCGATGGACGAATCCTGGCGGGGCCGCAGCCCACCGAGATCCCAGCCGCCCCGCCGGGCCATCTCGAGCACACGACGCTGGCGGTGATCGCCACCGACGCAGACCTCGATCACGCCCAATGCCGGCGCCTGGCGGAGCTCGGACACGACGCCCTCGCGCGCTCGATCGTGCCGGTCCACACGCTCTACGACGGAGACACGGTCTTCGCGCTCTCCACCGGAAGCGGGACGGCCATGGCGCCGGGCGAGTTCATGGGCCTGGGCATGGCCGCGGTCGAGGTCCTTTCCGAGGCGATCGAGCGCAGCGTGCTGACCGCAACCTCGCGCGGCGGCATCCCGACGGCCGGCGTCGCCCTTTAGTCGGAAAGCTCGACCTCGAAGGCACGGAGCTCCTCCTCGCTGATCTTGTAGACGTGCTCGTCGGCGGGGTAGGCACCCGTGCGGACCTCCGCGGCGAACCTCTCGAGACCGCGTCGGATCTCGGTGGCCAGATCGGCATAGCGCTTCACGAAGCGAGGCGCGGCTCCCTGGTTGATGCCGAGCAGGTCGTGCCACACCAGGACCTGTCCGTCGCAGCCCGCGCCTGCGCCGATGCCGATGGTCGGAATGGCGAGCGCCGCGGTGATGTGGGCCGCAACCCGCGCCGGGACTGCCTCGAGCACGAGCGAGAAGCAGCCGGCCTCTTCGAGCTGGTTGGCGTCATCGAGCAGCCGGCGCGCGTTTGCCGCCGTGCGCCCCTGCGCCTTCATGCCGCCGAGCATCGTGGCCGACTGGGGCGTGAGACCCAGGTGGCCCATGACCGGCATCCCGGCGCCGACGATGGCCCGGACGCGCGACACCATCGGCCCCGCGCCTTCCAGCTTGACGGCATCGGCCCCCGCCTTCACCAGGCGGACGGCATTGGCCACGGCATCGGTGTCCGAGGCCTGGAAGGAGCCGAACGGCATGTCGCCGATGATCAGCGCCCGCGGCTTGGCCCGCGCCACGGCGCCGGTCAGCATGACTGCCTCCTCCATGCTGACGGGCACGGTGGTCTCGTAGCCGAGGACGTTGTTGCCTGCCGAGTCACCCACGAGAAGGAGGTCGATGCCCGCCTCGGAGGCGAAACGCGCCGAGGGGTGGTCGTAGACCGTGACCATCACGATCTTGGTTCCGGCGCGCTTCATGGCGCCGACCTCGGGCAGGGCCATCGGCTGGCGGGGGTCGGTCATGGACGAAGCGTCCTCCGCGCGCGGCCCCTTGTCAAACGCACCGCCCGTAGATCTCCACGGCGAACGATGGCACCTTCTCGCTCCGCTACTGCCCGTCGGCGAGCACCGATTCGATGGCCTCGATGATGACTCCCGGTGCCTGGCCTGGCACGTGGTGGGCGCTGTTCTCGGCAGTCACCTGACGGCCGCCGGGTACGAGCGTTGCGAGATCCGCCTGCTGCTCGGCGCGCAGCGCGTCGAAGAGCTCTGCGTCCCAGTCGGACGGCCAGCCCTCGGAGATGCCGGCCGTGACGACGACGAGGGGCACCCGCGGCAGATCCCCGGCGGCCTGTACCTCCTCGAAGCTGGCATACGGATCGAAACCCTCCGGATTGGCAAGGAGCTCCGCACGGTCAGCGGCGATCTGATCAGGTGTCAGCTGCGCCTCGAACTGGTCGGCCTCGAGCGGGTGGTTCGATTCCACGAGCACCAGGCCGGCGATTTCGTCGGCATACGTGGACGCGTAGAGCTGCGTGAGAAGACCGCCCCATGAGAAGCCGACCAGCACATACGGTGGCTCGATCGCGCCGGCGGCGAGCAGCGAATGCAGGTCGTCCACGGCATCCTGCGCCGTACGCGGGGTTGGTGCAGGATCGCTGAGCGCGATGCCGGCCCGATCGTACGTGCATACCCGCGTCGTCTCGGCCAGGGCGGGCTGGATGCGCTCCCACGTGCGATGGTCACCGGCCATTCCTGATTCGAGGATCACCGCGGGCGATCCACTGCCCTGGCATTCCATCCACAGCGATCGGCCCCCGATGTCGACGGAGGCTCCGGTTGGCGCCAGGGTCGCTGTCGGCGTGGGGACCTCGCTGGGCGATGCGCTCGCGAAGGTCAGGGCTGATGCCGCTGCCAGCGTCTCCGTTGGGTCGGGCTGTGTCCCGCAGCCAACCAGCGTGCCGACGAGGACGGCGACCAGCGTTGTGCGTCGCATGTCGTGTGCTCCATCTGCTGCGCCGCGGTTGATGCGGCTGCGTCACACGATCCGCCGTGAAGCTGCGTGAGGAAACGGGTGATCACCGCTCCTTGTACCGCGCCGGGGATCCCGCGAAGCGGGCGCCGAGCTCCGCCCGAGAGTGAATGTCGAGCTTCGAGTACACGCGCGTCAGAACGCCGTCGATACTCTTGGGCCTCATCATCAGCGCATCTGCGACCTGGCGGTTCGTCATCCCGGACGCCGCCAGCTTGGCGACCGCTTCCTCGGTCGAGGTCAGAGCGTCCGGAGCCGGTGGCCGCAGCCCGACCCTCGCCAGCTCACTGCTGGCGCGTCCTGCCCAACCCCTGGCGCCGACGCCCTCGAAGATCTCGAGCGCGCGCCCGAGCGTCGCTGCGCTCATTCGTTTCGCCTTGGCGCGCCGCTGGAGCTGACCGATGAGCATCAGCGTCCTGCCAAGCTCCACGGGCATTGGCAGCGCCGCGTGATGGATCAGGGCCTCCTCGAGATGCTCGATCCCACCAGCTACGTTGCCTTCCGCCGCGGCGAGCAGCCCCCGGCCTCGCTCGGCGATGGCGCGGGTCCACGGCGTCGGCAGGTCGCGTGCATGTGCTTCGAGGGCGACGATGCGGCCGCGAGCGATCTTGAGCTCCCCGGCAAGCACGAGCGCTTCGATCTCGTCGCCGCGGAAGCGATACACCAGTGGAAGCCGAACCCCAGCTCTCTGGAGCGCGTCGCTCACCGAGCTGAACAGCGCGACGGCATCCCGGTGTTGGCCGGCGGAGAGGGCAAGCTGGCCGTGCAGCACGCGCGCGCGATCCAGGAAGGCACCTGGGCCAAGAAGCTCCGCCATCCGAAGCGCCTCGTCCGCCTCCCCGCTGGCTCGCGCCAGGTTTCCCTCGTGGAAGGCAACGATTCCCTGGGCGAGCCGCGCCGCGGCCATGCCGTAGGGCGTGCCACCCGTCTGTGCGGCGAGCTCAGTTGCAGCGTCCGCGCGCGCACGAGCGGCGGGGAGGTCTCCCAGCCAGCAGGCGAGCTCAGCAAGGTCGCACAATGTGATCGGGGCTGACCGGTCTCTACCTGCGGCGCGATCGTCCACGTAGAGGCGTTCGAGGGTGTCGCGCGCCGCCGGCAGCTCGTCGGTCCAAGCGCGCAGGAGCCAGTCTCGTTCCCGCGCGACGGCGTGCGCGTCGAACGACACACGGAACACGCGGTGATTGGGAGGAGCCGCGAGCAGCATTCGGCCGCGGTCAACGTCGGCGAGACTCAGGTCCTTGCCCAGCAGAACACGAATCTCCGACGCCATGAGCAGCGCGCAGGCCAACAAGTCCGGCGGGCTGTCGACGAGATTCAACAGGCCGAGCGCCGTATCGGCGTGGGCTTCGGCGAGTCCGAGTCGCTCATCGCTGACATAGGCCATGCGGAGGTGGATGATCGCGCCGAGTATCGGGTTATCAAGCGCCTGGGCGAGAGCGGACTCACAGATGGCGAGTGCCGCTTCCGCACCGTCGGTCCAGAGCGCCTGCACGGCAACGAGGAGCAGCGCCGCGGCCTGATCATGGCCGGGAGGCAGGTCGGCCATCGCTGCTTCGGCCGTCACCTGGCTGCGCTGGACCTCGCCGATCTCCCACAGCACGTGCGCGAGCACCAGCCTGCGCTGCCCACGCAATGCGCGATTCGCCGTCGGCGTCAAGCGAGCGGCGTGCTCGAACAACGCGGCCGCGGTATCGGTCGCGCCGCGGGACCGAGCGTGCTCGGCAGCTGCCTCCACCGCGGAGGCCGCGCCTTCGTCGGGGAGATGGGTCGCGATGGCGAGGTGGCGTCCCGCCTCCTCGACGTCGTGCGTTTGTTCGGCAAGCCGCAGATGCACTCCGCGTCTCTGTGCCCGCGACGCGCTGGCATAGATTGCCGAGCGATAGAGCGGGTGGGTGAAGTGGACGCGCCCGCTCTCGACGTGGACAAGGTCGCGGTCGATCGCGGGCTGGAGGATTGCGGACACGGCTCTGGCGTCGCTGACCGATGCCAGTGTCTCTATATCCGCTCTCCCCACGGCGCTGGCGGCCACCAGCAGATCGCGCGTTTCGGCCGGCAGGGCCGCCACACGGTCCGCGACCACGCGAGCGATGTCGGCCGGCGCGGGTGGAATCTCGTCGATGCTGATCGGCCGGCCAGAGCGCCGAACGGCGTCGACGATCTCGATTGCCAGCAGCGGGTTTCCCACAGACGCCTGCTCCAACCTCGTCAGCGCCGGCCGCGCCAGAGAGACACCGAACCGGCTCTCGACGACGTTGTGGAGGCCAGCGAGGCTCAATGGTCCGACCGTGATTGAGACGGTGCTTCCAGCGAAGGAGGTCGGTGGCCAACTCCGCGCGGAATCCGGCCGCCTCGACAGCAGGAAGCCGACCGGTTGGTCACGGATGCGACGAATGGCGAACTCAAGGGCCCGGGTCGTTGCCGCGTCGAGCCATTGCATGTCGTCGATCGCGACGACCACCGGTCCACGGCCGGCGAGCTCATCAAGGCAGCTCAGGACCGCCGTGCCCAGCGCCCGCATATCGATGGCGCCACGCGCGGAGCTGGCGCGGAGGAGCGCCACCTCGATCGCTTCGCGCTGCGGCTCCGGCAGTCGCGGTGCGAGGTCGTCCACGACGCTGCCCAGGAGATCGGTCAGCCCGGCGAACGAGAGCTCGGCCTCACCCTCGACCGGGCGGCTGACAAGCGTCGTGTACGGGCGGGAGGCGGCCGATTCGACGATGGCCTTCCATAGGGTCGTCTTCCCGATGCCGGCGACACCTTCGATGATGAGCGCCGCCGGTCCGTCCGCTAATTCCTCCAGGAATCGCTCCGCAGTCGCCAGCTCAGCCTGTCGGCCGACTATCGGAGAGTTCATCTTCGGCACGGTAGCCACATCTCCGAGCGGCGTCATCCCACGTGACGCAACTACCGCTCGAGCGGAGCGTTGTCGATGAGGCGCGTCGCACCAACGCGCACCGCGGCGACCAGAGTCGGCCCCTCGAAGTCGCCGATGGCGACATACTCCACCGCCAGCCCCCGTTGCTGATCCAGCACCTCTCGGGCTGCCGCCACCGCATCCTGGCCGGATCGATGCGCCGCCAGGCCGGCCTCGAGCGCCCGCGGCAATGCCACGCCGACGGCCCGTTCTGCCGGAGAGAGGAAGGCGTTGCGCGACGAGAGCGCCAATCCGTCCGGATCGCGAACGGTCGGCACCGCCACGAGCTCGAGCGGCAGGTCCAGGTCGGCCACCACGCGCTTGATGATCGCCACCTGCTGCGCGTCCTTGCGTCCGAAGTAGATGACGTCCGGCTGCACGATCGAGAAGAGCTTCGTGCACACCGTCGCCACGGCCCGGAAGTGGCCGGGACGGGCCGCGCCCTCGAGCACCGTGGCAAGCTCGCCGGGCTCCACCCACGTGTCGAACCCTTCGGGATAGAGCTCCTCGGCCGGCGGTGCGAAGAGGAGGTCTGCTCCGGCCTCTTCGGCCTTCAGCGCGTCAGCGGCCTCGTCGCGCGGGTAACGCGCGAGGTCCTCGGCCGTGTTGAACTGCGACGGGTTCACGAAGAGGCTGACGACGACCACGTCACACGCCTCTCGAGCCGCCTGCATCAGCGCCAGATGACCCTTGTGGAAGGCGCCCATGGTCGGTACCAGCCCGACCCGGCCGCCGTGCTGCCTGAGCGCATCGCGCACCTCGCCCACCTTACGGACGGTCCTCACGGACGCGTCGCCTCCGCGAGTGCCCGGTACAGTGGCACCAGGTCGGGGGCGCGCTCCTGGAGGACCTCCAGATGAGCCTCGACCGTCGACCAGTCGCCGCGCGCGATCGGTCCGGTCAGGTCGAATCCGTTCTCGATCGTGCGGGTCATGAGAGGCCCGATCGCCTCGGGTGGAGCCCCCGCCATGGCCAATAGCCGGGTCGCAACGGCATGCAGGGTGACGAGGAAGTTGCCGCCGATCACCGCGGCAGAGTGGTAGAGCGTGCGGTCCGCATCGGCGATCTCGAACGGTCGCAGGCCCAGGACGTCTGCCAGCCAGCGGGCGCGCCCAAGGGCGTCATCGGTCTCGGCGCTGATGGCAGCCCAGGCGCCGTCGAGCTGGTCTTGCCCGCGTTCGCGCGTCAGCGTCTGGAGGGGATGAACGCTGAACCGCCGGACATGCGGGTCGAGGGCCGCAAGGTGCGTCGCTCCGCTGACGTGGGCGACCCATGGACCGATGGGGACACGTCGCGCGACCTCGGGGATCACGTGATCCGGAACGCACAGCAGCATCAGCTCGGCCGTCGGGTCCGCAGCCCGGCCGTCGGTGACGCGCAGCCCACGCTCCACCAGGCGGGCGCGGATGGCACCGCCGGCCCGGCCGGTGCCGATGACGTGAACTGAAGCGAACACTCATAGGAGTCTAGCCGCCGAGCAAGTGGTCGATGCCGGAGCGGATATCGGCCACACTTCTGATCCATGCGCACCATCAGTCTGACCGATGCCCGCCGGTTGGCGGTGATGGGCGCGCTCCTGTCGGAGCCGCGCCCGACGGACCTGGTCGCCACGGTGCGTTGGCTCGGTGGCCTCCAGATCGATCCCACCGCCGTCGTGGCGCGCGCCGAGCAGATGGTCCTCTGGAGCCGGCTTGGTTCCTACGACGCAGGTGAGCTGAAACGGCACCTGGAGGGAACGGGCGAGCTGTTCGAATACCGCGCCTTCATCCTTGCCACGGATCAGCTGCCGATGTACCGCGGCGTCATGGAAGCCTCCCCGCGTGGGGACTCGGCGCGTCCGCGATACGAGCGCGAGTGGCTCGAGGCCAATGCGACGTTCCAGGCGTACGTCCTGCGCGAGCTCCGCGACCGTGGCCCGCTGCGTTCGCGTGACCTCGACGACCTGGCCGAGGTCCCCTGGCGCACCGGTGGCTGGAGTGACGGGAAGAACCTCGGCCGCATGCTCGACCTGCTCTGGATGCGCGGCGAGATCGCGATCGCCGCGCGGCAGGGCATCGAACGCGTCTGGGACCTGGCCGATCGCGTTCTACCGCCGATGCCGCCGGCGACGTCCGGCGAGGTCGCGCGCTGGGCTGTCGAGAGCCAGTTTCGACGGTGCGGGCTGGCCCGCAGCGGCACGCTCGGGCGCCTGGCCGACGGCCTCCGCGCGCACGGGTGGCAGGCGGCGCAGCAGGAGCTCGTCGATGCAGGCCACTTGGTGGCGCTGAAGGTTGATGGTCTGGACGGTGAGTGGCTCGCCCATGCCGAGGTCCTTGGCCGCGACTTCGCGCCGCGCACCACGTTGCTCTCGCCGTTCGACCGTCTCGTGACCGATCGCGAGCGGCTCGGAGAGCTCTTCGATTTCGAGTACCGGCTCGAGATGTACGTCCCCGCCGCGAAGCGCGCGTACGGGTACTACGTGCTGCCCATCCTCCACGGCGAGCGATTCATCGGCCGACTCGATACGCGCCTCGACCGGCGCTCAGGCGTCCTTGCCGTGAATCAGATCTGGGCCGAGCCCGATGCACCTGCCGACGCCTGGGCGGACATCAGGACAGCGCTCGAGGATCTCGCGCGCTGGGTTGGCGCGGCCGAACTGACGCTTCCCGACCTGCCGTCAGCCTGGCGCGGGGCGTGATCATCATCCGATGAACGCAACGCTGACCTGCCACCGCTCAGCGCAGGGCGCCGCGCAATGCGGATCGGGCCGCGTGCATCCCGCACAGCCCATGAACGCCACCACCCGGCGGTGTTGACGACGAGCAGATGAAGATCCGCGGATCCGGCGTGGAGTAGGGATCCCAGCGCACCGCCGGACGGGTGAAGAACTGGGCCCAATGCTGAAGTCCGCCGTTGATGTCGCCGCCGATGTAGTTCGCGTTGTATGCCTCCAGCTCCGACGGTCGCAGGACGTGCTGCGCCAGGACGCGGTCCCGAAAGCCGGGGGCGAAGCGCTCGATCTGGCCCAGGATCGCGGCGGTGGCATCGCCGTCCCATCCGTTCGGCACGTGGCAGTAGGCCCACACCACGTGCTGCCCCTCCGGCGCGCGCGACGGATCGAACTGGGTCGGCTGGGCGAGGAGGACGAACGGTCGTGCGTGGACGCGACCACGGCTCACCTCCTTCTCGGATGCGGCCACCTCTTCGAATGTCCCGCCGAGGTGCACCGTGCCGGCCTCGGCCAGGGTCGGGTTGCGCCATGGGACCGGCCCATCCAGCAGCAGGTCCAGCTTGAAGGCACCGGGTCCGTATCGATAGCGACGCAGCTGCGCCGCGTATGTGCCGCCCAGTCGGTCGCCGGCGAGCGCAAGCACCTGGCGCGGCGTGAGGTCGAGCAGCGCAGCGCGGTGTGCCGGCAGCTCCGCGAGGTCACTCACCGACACCCCGGTGGAGATCTCCCCTCCCGCCTCGCGAAGGACCGATGCGAGCGCGTCCACGATCCGTTGCGCCCCACCCCGCGGGATCGGCCAACCCACGGCGTGCGCGCTCACGAGAAGCGCCAGCCCCAGGCCGGCCGTCATCGGCGAGGAGAGCGGAAGGAACGAATGGGCGCCGCAGCCGGCGAGCAGGGCCCGCGCGGTCGGCGAGCGGAATCGACGCGCGACTGTCGCCATCGGCAGCAGGGCCGGGATGCCGAAGCGACC
>Ga0136633_1002486_pt1 | contig 12676 bp, 12 predicted proteins | sample AntDrymeUQ832206_2_FD_105494 | JGI IMG/M metagenome (GOLD analysis project Ga0136633, IMG submission 105494) | Polar desert sand microbial communities from Dry Valleys, Antarctica - metaG UQ83 (22.06) | ecosystem: Environmental > Terrestrial > Soil > Desert | place: Antarctica: Dry Valley... | reverse complement strand
GTGCCGCTGCGGGTCCTGTAGTCAGAAGCAATCGGCCCTCATGAGCCGTTGTTCCTGGTCAAGAGCGGATCCGTTGCTTCTTGGCGTCGTAACTTCCGTCTAGATCTTCGTGAGGCAGAGCTCGGCATCGAATGCGTCACCCATCAGGGCATACCTCTGGGAGTGCGCGGGGTGGTGATCTTCAAGGTGGGTGATGATCTCGTCTCGATCGCCAATGCCGCACGTCGCTTCCTCGACCAGCAGGACCAGATGGACGCGCGCGTGCACAACGTGTTTGCAGGGCATCTGCGCGCTATCGTGGGCAGCATGACGGTCGAGGAGATGATTCGGGACCGGGAGAAGCTGACTCAGCTCACGCGCGCGTCGTCCGGGACCGAGATGGAGAAGCTGGGTCTGATCGTCGACTCGCTGCAGATACAGGAGATCGACGACCCCACCGGATACATCACCAACCTGGGCCGCCCCCATGCCGCCGCGATCGAACGGGATGCCCGCATCGCCCAGGCCGGCGCGGATCAGCTTGCCACTGAGAAGGAGCAGCAGGCAGACGCCTTGAAGGCTGAGGCGCGGCGCGAAAGTCAGATAAAGCAGGCCGGCTACCAGGCAGAGGTCGATCGAGCCCATGCGGAGGCGAGTCAGGCCGGCCCCCTTTCGGAAGCGACGGCCAGACAGAACGTGGTGGTCCAGGAGACCAAGGTCGCCGAGCTCGAGGGGCAGCGCGAGGAACAGCGATTGCAGGCGTCTGTTCGCAAGCCTGCGGATGCGCGCGCTTACGAGCAGATCACCCTGGCCAGGGCCGAGCGGGACGCACAGATCGCCACCGCCGAGGCGCACGCACAGAGAGTCAAGCTCGAGGCACAGGCAGATGCCGAACGAGTTCGCGCAAGCGCGGGGGCCGAAGCCGAGCATGTCCGGCTCAACGCAGAAGCGAGCTCGGAGTCGGTGAAGCTGATGGGTGATGCGGAGGCATCCGCTACGAGAGCCAAGGGCCTGGCGGAAGGGGCCGCGGTCAGGGCCAAGGGCACGGCCGAAGCCGAGGCCATCAAGGCGCGCGCCGACGCCCTCGCCGAGAACCAAGATGCGGTTATCGGGCAGCAGCTCGCCGAAAAGTGGCCCGAGATAGTGGAAGCCGCCGCCAAGCCGTTCGGCAGTATCGATCAGATGATCGTCTTGAACGGGGCGCAGGGCCTGTCGGAAGCGCTTGCACAGGCTCTCAGCCAGGGTGTCGCCGGGCTGCAGCTGGCCCGCGGTCTGCTGGGGGGCAACGGGGGAGGTAAGGGCTCTCTGGAGGAGAAGTCCGAGGACCCGCCGCCCCCCCACCGGCCCCCGGCCTAGCGTCTGGGCTGCGGTGTTATGAGCGAACCGTGGACATCTACCCACGGAAACTGGGAGGCGCGGACCGTGGATATTTGGCACCGCCCGGCGGCGACTGAGTCTCAGCACTAGGAGCGGTCCCAAAACTTTCCAGGAGAGCTTGCCCAGGTGCAGCAAACCGTGATTGGCTAACGGGGTTGGGAGTTGTCTGGGGAGGGTGCCCGTTTTGTGGCGCCCGGGAGAGGAGCATCATGCGCAATCAACGGCGATTCCGGTTCCAGGTTTTTCTCTGTCTGGGACTTTTGGCCTCACTGATGGTTTCCCTCGGCCCCCTCGCGTCGGCCGCGGTCACCGTGGAGGTAGTGGCCACCGGGCTCAACAACCCGCGCGGCATCGATGTGGCGCCCAACGGCGATGTCTACGTCGCTGAGGCGGGCAAGGGCGGAAACGGCCCCTGTTTCCCCGGCCCGGAAGGCGGCGAAGTGTGCTTCGGGGCCACCGGGGCTGTTACGGCGATCGAGAACGGCGACGGAGAGCAGCATCGCGTAGTGACGGGGCTCCCCTCGATCGCCGACCAGAACGGCGCTTTCGCAATAGGTCCCTCAGACGTCGACTTCAGGGGCCGGCGGGCGCTCGCGACCATCGGTCTGGGTGCCAATCCGGCAGTTCGAGCCAAGCTGGGAGCTCCGGGCCGTGAGATGGCGACCGTCCAGACTTTCACCCAGAGGGGTGCGATGACCCGCTTGGCGGACATCGCCCCCTTCGAGATCGCCACGAACCCCGATGGGGACCAGCCGGGTGCGGCGGTGGATACGAACCCGAACTCCGTGTACTACGAGGGGGACGGAGCGGTGGTTGCGGACGCGGGCGGTAACAGCCTGCTGCACGTCGATGAGGACGGAAAGGTGTCGACGCTTGCCGTCTTCCCCTTCGTGATGGTCAAGGCCCCCGCTTTCCTCGGCCTGCCACCGGGAACCAAGATCCCCATGCAGCCGGTGCCGACCTCGGTGACCCGCGGACCGGACGGCGCCTACTACGTCGGCCAGCTCACCGGGTTCCCGTTCCCGACGGGCAGGGCGAGGGTGTTCCGAGTTGTGCCTGGAGAGGATCCGGAGGTCTACGCGCGGGGCTTCACGCACATCACGGACCTCGAGTTCGGTGACGACGGGAAGCTCTACGTCCTGCAGCTCTCGACAAGGTCCCTTCTCGATCCAAACCCGGGGGCAGGCCGTCTCTACCGCCTCGACGGCGGCGGGGTGCACACCGAGATCGCTAGAGGACACCTGGAGTTCTCGCTGGGCCTTGCGATCGAGGCCAACCACATCTACGTCTCCGATCGCAGCATTTCGCCGGGCGGGGGCCGGGTGCTCCATATCGAGAGGTAAGTCTCAACAATCTGCGCTGGTGTGGCGCGCGCCACAATCCGCAGGGCGCGCGCCGCCTAGCGTGGGGGAATGGATAAGAGCAGAGACGCCGTCTTTCGTAACCTTGCTTCGCTACTCACCGGTGTCATAGGCACCGGACGAGAAGCCGATGTCGCCATCAGCCCGCAGCTCGATGCGGTAGTCGTGATCGCCGAGGGCGAGCTCGTGCTGTCGTGCAACCTCTCGGAGTTCGTTGCCTCAGGAGCTTCGACGTCGGAGCGCTCGTAGCACCAGAGCTCCCGCCACCACCGTGCCCGCTACCCACGCCAGGCGTCGGGCCTCAGCTCCGGCGTCCACCTTTCGAGCCGCCGGCCCGGCTGGTGCTCTCTGAGCGGTGATGGAGATGTTGTCGATGTCGGGATAGGCTGCGGCCGCCGAATGCACCGCCTCCTCTTCCGAGGAGAACGTGTCGTTGCCCATGAGCACTTGCCCACGGCCGTGGTCCACGTAGCGCCACCCCCACCGATCCCGGTCCTGCTGAACCACCTCGAGCCCCGGTCTGCCCCTGTCGAATCCCACGACTAATTCTCGGCCGCTTCCGCAGCGAGCGCGGAGCCTTCTTCGACCAAGGCGGCGATGTCGTGGTCGGCCGCGCCCGCGCGAATGGCAGTCGAGAGCCGCGCCAGCTCTATGTCGAGAACGTCCCCCGCAGTCGTCTGTGGGCAGCAGAGGGACTCTCTGACCTTTTGCAGCAGCACATCGGCGACTCCGGCCTCGCCCGACTCATAGGTCCCGAGCGCTTCTTCGAGAAGTGGGGTGATGTAGGCCAGTCGATTCCGGGGCGGGAGGGAGACGGCGCCGTGATCGTCGGCGAGAAGCACCCCCAGCATGTAAGCGGCGGCCGCAACTTCGTCTGGCGGAGGGAGATCCGGGGGCGGGTCGGATGAGGGCATGGCTCCGAACATCGCCGCCAGAAGTATGTCGGCTGCCCTTGCATGGTCGTTCGCGTTCTCCTCGAACAAGGTGGCAAGCCCTTCGTGGATGTTCTGGGCCTCGCGCAGCAATCCATAGGCTTCCCGATAACTCTCGGGTCCGGCATCTGATGCGACCGCAAGGTCGTATTGGGTCGCGGCGCCCCACACCAGGAGGCTGACGACGGAAGCCCTGTAGGCAGGGCGCCCGCTGGTTTCTCCGACGAATTGCGCCTCGATGCCAAGAGTGGCTCGCCCCGCCACCGCCAGAGCTTCGGTGAGGGCGCCGGATTTATCGGGCCGCCTTAGCCTCCCGATGGCGTCGTCGATGGCCCGGCCCAATTGCACGAAGTCAGGCTGTGCATTGGCCCCGCCGAAATCCTCGATTAGTTGCAAGTCGTCCCGTGCGCGCGCGAGGGCCAGCAGCGCTTCGGCAGGTTGACGTCTCTGGTCGAGCTCGATCGAAACCAAGCTCTGTCCTCGGACCCGCGCGAGCGCCACTCCGAGTGAGACCTTCGCGTCGAAGTCTGCTCGGCTCCCGGCGGAGCGTGGGGGCTCGGGCACGCTCGGCACGAGCGTTCCGGGGCCGCAAGAGAAAAGGGCCGCGCTCAGACAGAGTGCAAGGACGGCCGACCTTGCATTACTCATGACCCCTCGCTCGTCTCTTGAGGCGACCTCAGCGCGGACAGCGGCATGTGCCCGAAACGATCGGCGCCGCTGGCCTGCAGCGCCTTCATCAATCGATAGGTGACCCACCCGGCAACGATCGGAGACACGATCACAAGGACCTGGAAGATGAACAACATGGTGTGGACCGACACGCGCATCCACTTGGCGAGGAGGTCGATCGAGGCGGCAAAGAACATGGCCGCATAGAAGGCGAGAGTGGCAGCGCCCAACGCGGTCCTGACGGGATGATCGCGCGGCCGGTCGAGGAGATGATGAACCGCGTGGTCCTTCGAGTAACGCGCTTCGAGAAAGGGCCAGGCATACAACAGCGCAAACGTAATCCCGGGCATCAGGACGGCGGGAAAGAAGGGGTTGGGAAGCTCGAAGCCGAAGGCGCGCAGTTCCCACGGCGGAAAGACGCGCAGAGCACCATCGACCCATCCTAGATACCAGTCGGGCTGTGCAGGCGACGACACCTGTTGCGGCTCGAACGGCCCGTAGAGCCACACAGGGTTGATCTGCACCAATCCGCCGAGAAGAGCGAGCACCGCAAACACTGCGAAGAAAAAGCCCATCGACTTGGCGGCGTACGTGGGCCACAGCTTGGAGCCGACCACGTTCGTCTCGGTCCGGCCCGGCTCCCGAAACTGCGTGTGCTTCTGGCGCCACAGCATGGCCAAATGGGCGCCGATCAAGCCGACGAGAAGGGCGGGGATGAGCAGAATGTGGACGACGAACAGCCGGCCGATGATTTGGTCGGCGGGGAATTCGCCTCCAAAGATCAGGAAAGTCATCCATGTGCCGACCAAGGGTATGGAAAGCGCGATCGAGTAGGCGATTCTCAGCCCTGTGCCGGACAGCAGGTCGTCGGGCAGCGAGTAGCCCGTGAACCCGTTGAAGAGGGCGAGGACCAACAGAGTCACGCCGATCATCCAGTTGAGTTCGCGCGGGCGTCTAAACGCCCCGGTGAAGAAGATGCGGCATAGGTGCGCCACGATCGAGGCGATGAAAACCAACGCGGCCCAGTGGTGGATCTGGCGCATAACGAGACCGGCCCGGACCTCGAAGCTGAGATCCAACACCGATCTATAGGCGTCCGACATGTGCACGCCTCTCAGCGGTGCATAGGCGCCATCGTAGGTGACCTCGGTGACGCTCGGCTCGAAGAAGAACGTGAGAAAGGTTCCCGTCAGTAGCAGCACCACGAAGGAATAGAGAGCGATCTCGCCGAACATGAACGACCAGTGGTCGGGAAACACCTTATTCAGAGCTTCCCTGGTGAAAGACGAGGCACCGAGGCGGTCGTCTACCCAGCGAGCCGTGCGCTCAATCACGCCCGCGGCTCCAGAAGCCGGGCCCGACGGGCTCGAGGTAGTCGCCCTGAGCGACCACGTATCCCTCTTCATCGATGGCGAGCGGAAGCTGAGGCAACGGGCGGGTGGCCGGGCCGGCCGTGGGCTTGGCCCCCTCCATGACCGCGAACACTGACTGGTGGCAGGGGCAGAACAGCTCACGTGACTGGGGCTGGTAGAGACCCACCGGACAGCCTGCGTGAGTGCACACCTTGGAGAAGGCAATGAAGCCCTCGGGCGTCCACTCGAGGGGACCGGGCAGATCGGGGGCTTCGGCCGCATCGAATCTGATGAGCAGCGTCTGTGCGTCCGCGGAGTCGGTGTGGCCTTCGGGAAAGACTGTGAGCACGCCGTTCACCTGCAGGCCGTCCGCCAAGACCGGTTCATCGTCCACGGTTACAAGGCGTGCCCCGGCGCTCCACGGGGTCCGGTACAAGGAGGGGCCGGGCCTGGTCCCGAGCGAACGGATGGGAAACAGCGCCACGAGACCAAGGGCCGCCACCGCCGCCCCCAGCATCTTGCCCACGAAGCTCCGCCGCTCGACCAGCTCTGCCCCCGCCTCGAAGGACTCTTCCGCCTGCCCCCGCTCCTTGCCCGTGGAGGGGAGGTCGTGGCGCTCCTGGACGAAAGGCACAGAGGGCATGAGCTCCTCTCCCCACAGGATCAGCCCGAGGGCGATCCCGCCCAGGGAGACGCCCAGCAGTATCCCTTCGAGCTGCGGCTGGCCGCCCAGCGCATAGAGGGCCGTGAGGCCGATCGAGGCCACGACGCTGGCCCCGAAGCCCAAGCCCATCGCTCTCGAGGAGCCCCTTTTCCTCTTCACTCGTCCCCCGTCCTGGTGCCGATCACGCGGGCTACCAGAAGCAGGGCTCCGAGGCCCACTATCCAACCCACTGCGCCCTCGGCGACCGGCCCGATTCGCCCGATGGGGGCCCCACCCCGATCGGTGGGGTCTTGAAGATAAAGGACGTAGCGCACGATGGAGTCGACCTCATCCTCCGAGAATGTCTCCGCGCCGAACACGGGCATGGTTCCGGGGCCTACCAGCATGGCCTCGGCGATCTCGGTGGCGGAGGATTCCTCCAGGCCGGGGGCCACCAGACCAGTGCGGCGGGCGACCGTTCCGCTGACGTCTTGTGCGGTGCCCGGCGCCAGCGCACCGCCGACTCCGGTGGTGGAGTGGCACGCGGCGCAATTCTCCTGATATAGCTCCGCCCCCAGCCCGGAATCTCCGGCTGCCGGATCGGGCTCGGGGATCGGCGGCCCGGCTGCTCCCAGCGAGTCGACGTGGGCGATGATGGCGTCGACGTCCTGGCCCTCGTAGGCGGGGGGAGCCCGCTGGATCACCTGGGTCGGGAAGCCGATCGGCATCCTTCCGGTGGTCAGCATGAAGTGCGTGAACGCGGGCCCGTTGGTGCCCGTAACAACGTCCGGCGCGCGACTCGTGCCTCCTCCTTGGTCGCCGTGACACCAGGCGCAGTCGCGCAGGTAGAGCTCCTCGCCGGACAGATGAGCCGCAGTCGACGGAATCGCGGGTGGGCTGTAGCGCTCGGTCTGGCCCTCGAAGTAGACGCACGCCTGCAGCGAAATCGCGCCGATGCCCATGAGCAGGAGAAAGCGCGCGTAGCGAGCCCTCAACGCCCGCTCCATGACACCGTGGCGCCGGTCTCGGTGGGCGGCCGCCGTCGGTCCATGGCCCTGAGCCAGCGGGCGAGTAGAACCACGATCGTCGTAAGGAAGATGAGACCGACCGGGGTCCACATGATCGCGCCGGCGAGCTGCTGGTCCTCCAGCGGGGTAAGGCCCCAAGCACTTGTATTCCGAGCGTGGATGGGATAAAGCGCGCGGCCGGAGAAGATGAGCACGACCGAGAGGGCCGCGCTCTGCAAGCCGCTCACGAACACCAGCAATATGGCGGGCCCGAAATCGAGCCGGTGGCGCCTGCGTCCGATCACCTGCATCCAGAACAGCAAGGATGCCGTCACGAAGCTCGAATGCTCCAGCACATGCCACCGGTCATCGACGACGGCCGACTCGTAGAGGCTCGGAAGATGCCATGTCCACAGCGCCACGGCAAAAAAGGCGCCGGCGAGTGCGGGATGGAGCAGAGCGCTCTTTAGAAGCATCGCCGGGCGGGATCGCTCCAGCTCGCGAACGCCTCTGCGGGTGTCGTGCGGAAGCGCCAGCGTGATCACGAGCGTCGGCGCTCCATAGACCAGCAGTGGAGCCACCATCAGGATCAGCACGAGGTGCTGGACCATGTGGAACGAGAAAAGCTCTGCTGCAAGCGCGTCCAACGGAGACATCAGGGCGAACACGAGTCCGACGAGACCGGCGAAGAAGGCTACGGCTCTGCGCAGAGGGAAACCCCGGCCGCGGCCCCCGACCCACAGCTTTTTCAGGCCCGCTATGTAGAGGCATGTTGCCGCCGCGACCGCAACGGCGAGCACCGGATCGAAGCTCCAGGAGCCGATCCCGGTCACAGCGATGGGTCGCATATCGCGAGAAAGCCGGGCGCGAACAGAGCGACGAGGATCCAAAAGCCGAACAGCCCGCTGGTGATCACACCGGCCCACGCCATCCACTCGCCCCTTCCCCCGGGTGTCGAGTCGCCTCCTGCATGTATTCGCCGCCGGCAAGAGAAAGCGACGAGCACGCCGGCCAGCGCCAGCGCACCCGTGGTCAAAGTGAGCGCCATCGCCGCCGACTCGATCTCCACGCCGGCGATCCGCTGCGTCTGCGAGCCGGGGCTGCACGCGATCTCCTCGAGGTTGTATCCGATGAGGATCTGCAGGCTCCACGCCACCGGTCCCGCAAGCACGCCGAACCACAGCAGCTTGGAGCCGCCTCTCTCCGCCCGGCTTATGGCGCGCGACAAACAGATCTCACAGGCTCGGGGACAGGTAGATCGTTGCGAGGACCACAACCCACACGATGTCAACGAAGTGCCAGTACATGGTGAAGTTCTGCACAGTGACATGGCGTTGTTTGTCGAATGCGCCTTGCCACGCTCGCATCTGTGTCCACAAGCTGATGAGCAGGCCGATCAGAACGTGGCCGCCGTGAAATCCCGTGAGCGTGTAGAACAGGGAGCCGTAAGCGTTGGTCGTCGGGCCGAACTCGGCCAGCTTCTCGGGATACTCGACCGCAAGCTGCAGGCCCAGGAAGATCGCTCCCAGAATGAATCCCGCGCCGAGCCAAAGCCTCAATGCGCGCACGTTGCCGTTGCGAGCGGCGCGATCTGCCATGTGCACCGGCCAGCTCGAGGTCCACAGAATGACGCTCATGATGAGGGGCAATTTAAGAGAGGGGGTCGGAATGCCGTCGGGCGGCCACACCGGCGCGGACCTGAAGCGGATGTAGAAGTAACTCGCCACCAAGGACCCGAACAGCATGGACTCAGTAACGATCAACATGACCATGCCCCACCATCCGGGCGACACCGAGCCCGCATGGTGATGGGGGAGCGACTGCTCTTCGGCGCCGGGGGTGGCGTCCGTCCGTGCGCTGGTGGTGGTCATGTCTCCTGTGTCTCCCCCGTCGGCCAGAACCACCCTGCCACCGCCGCCATCGACGCCACCGTGCCCCCCGCCGTCAAAAGCGCAGAGTCGAACAGGACCCCGTAGAACGAGACCATCATTGCCACGGTCACGGTCACGGGCCACGGTGACTCGTGCGGCATCTCCACCACCGCCTGAGGAGTGGCGTCGAGCATGCTGGTGGCCAGAGTTTCGTGGCCGCTCGCCAGCAGGTAGGCGCCGTCTTCAGGGCGTTGGGGGCCGCGCCGAAGCTCGGGCTGCTCCCACATCGGGTGCAGGCTGCGCACCGCGGGAATGGACTCGAAGTTGTACTCGGGCGGCGGAGAGCTGGTAGACCACTCGAGCGTCTCCGCCTCCCACGGGTCTGGGCCAGCGGGCTCACCGCTCTTCATGCTCTTGTACCAATTGATGAATGTGATGAGTATCCCCAGGGCGAGCACGAATGCTCCGATCGTCGACAGCAGGTTCCAGATGTCCCACCCGAGACCTTCCTGATAGGTGTAGGTCCTGCGTGGCTGTCCCAGAAGGCCCGAGATGTGCATCGGAAAGAAGGCGAGATTGAAGCCCGCGAACATGAGCCAAAAGCTCAGCTTGCCGAGGCGCTCGTCCAGCATCCGCCCGGTCATCTTGGGCAGCCAGTAGTAGAGGCCCCCGAAGATCGGAAACACGGATCCGCCGATGATGACGTAGTGGATGTGAGCTACCACGAAGTATGAGTCGGTCGTCTGTAAGTCGAACGGGATGGCGGCGAACATCACGCCCGAAAGGCCTCCCAGGACGAAGGTGAAGACGAAGCCCAACACGAACAACATCGGAGTCTTGAGGATCGGCTTGCCGGCGATCAGGGTCGCGAGCCAGGCGAACACCTGTATAGCGCTGGGGATGGTAACCATGAAGCTCGACAGAGAGGTGAAGCTCAACGCTATCTGGGGGATGCCCACGGCGAACATGTGGTGGACCCACACCCCGAATCCGATGAGCGCAACGGCCATCTCCGCCACCACGATGTAGATGTAGCCGATCATCGGGCGCCGGGTGAAGGCAGGGATCATCATGGACACGAGCCCGAACGCCGGCAGCACGAGGATGTACACCCACGGGTGCCCGAAGATCCAGAAGAGGTGCTGCCACAGAACCGCATCGCCTCCCTGGGTGGAATCAAAGAAGTGGAAGCCGAGCTTGCGGTCGAGCTCTAACATGACGAGTGCTGCGGTCAGCGGGGGTTGCGCAAACACGACCGCGAGACCGAGCGCCAGCTCGCCCCAGACGAAGATCGGCATGCGGTTGATCGACATCCCCGGCGCCCTGAGCTTGAGGATGGTTACGATGAAGTTGATCGCGCCGGCGGTGGTGGAGAATCCGAGGAAGATCAGCCCGAGCACGTAGAAGTCGATGTTGACCCCGGGCGTGAACTCGCTGTTCGCCAGCGGCACGTAATTGAACCATCCGTTGTTGGGAGCTTTGCCGATTAGAAAGCTCGAGTGCATGAAGATGCCCGCCCCGAGAAAGGCCCAGTACCCGAACGCGTTGAGCCTTGGGAACGCCATGTCGCGGGCACCGATCATCAGCGGAACGAAGTAGTTTCCGAAGCCCGAGAGCACCGGCACGATGAAGAGGAACATCATCGTGGTTCCGTGCATCGAGAACATCTGGTTGTAGGTCTCCGGGTCGACGACCTCGAGGTTTGCGTCGGCGAGCTGAGCGCGAATGACGAGGGACTCGATACCTCCGAAGACGAAGAACACCATCCCCGTATAGAGGTACTTGAACCCGAGCTTCTTGTGGTCGACCGTCTGCAACCAGGTTATCAACCCAGGTCGCTCTCCCCAGATGCCCTCGAGCCGTTCGGCTACCGACGCCATTACTCGAGGCTCTCGAGATAGTCGAGCAATGCATCGAGGTCGGCCGGGGACAGCTCGGTAGGAGGCATGATTGCGCCCGGCTTGGCCGATTGAGGATCGATGATCCACCCCGCCAGCTCCGACCGGGTGTTGTCGAGGACGCCTGAGGCGATGGTTTCCCGCTGAGCGAGATGGGTCAGGTCGGGGCCGAGATCTGCGTCCGCCTCGGTCCCGCGCACCGCGTGGCAACCGGCGCAGGACGACTGCAGGAAGACACTTTCTCCGCGGGAGGCCCCCGCTTCGGCAGGCTCGGGGGCCTGGCTCGCTTCGTTGGCAAGCCACGACTCGAACTCGCGGGGCTCATCGGCGATGACGTAAAAGATCATGTTGGCATGCTGGAGGCCGCAGAACTCGGCGCACTGGCCACGGTAGCGGCCCGGCTCATCTGCCTGGAGCCACATTGTGTTCACCTCGCCCGAGATGAGGTCAGTCTTGGCCTGAAGCTGAGGCACCCAGAAGCTGTGGATGACGTCGTCTGTTGTGAGCCTCAGTTGAACGGACTCTCCGGTGGGAATGTGGATCTCATTGGCGGTCACCGCTCCGCTGCTTCCGTAGCGAACCTCCCACCACCAGTCGTGCCCGATGATGTCGATCGTCAAGCTGGGCTGTTGAGGCGGTGTCGACAGCGCCATCATGTCGTTCAGGCTGACCACGAAGACGCCGGCGAGTATCAGCGAGGGAGCCACAATTCCAGACACCACCACGAAGGGCCCTCCCCAGCGTGCTTCGGTGAGCTGCGTTTGTTTGCGGTGGCCTCGGACGTAGGCGACGGCCAAGAAGGCGACCACCACTGCGAACACGGCGAGAGAGATCCAGAACATCAGCCACCACAAACCCTCGATGCGGCGAGCACCGAAACCCTTGGGATCGAGCACCGACGGCGCGCCGGGAGGGGCGCACGCTCCAGCGGCCACCACAAGCAATGTGGCCAGGACCAGACGCCCCCTCGTGTCCCGGTTCGTCACCTGCCGCGGCACCGGCTACGCCGACCCCCGGTCCGACCCCCACAGCCCCACCTAGCGCCCCCTTCAATGAAAGAGAGAAAGGATCAGGCTCGCTCTTCAGCCCGGCGGCGAATCTACTCCCTCCGGCCAGACCGCTTCAAACGTCTAACTTTGCGCCCTTGTGCAACTCCCGCGGCTCCCTAGCGACTCATCGCGGAGGAAGAGGCGGCCGTGGCTTCCAGTCGAGCCCATCCCGGCTATCGGCGCCCCAGAGCGACGCCAGCAGTCCCAGAATCAAGAATAAAAGGGCGAGGAAGATCAGCTCCACCTTGCCTCCTCAGGGTGTCGACGCGTCCAGAGCAAGCTCATCACGCCGTGGAGGAAGGGAGTCTTCGAATTCGAAGGCTCCGAAACGAAGGCCTCCACCGCGGGGGCCGAGCGCCGAGCCTCCTTGGCCGGCCGGGCCTTTGCCGCCTCACGCTGCAGGTCTCGCAGGTGCTCGGTGCTCATCAGCAGTGAAAGAGAATGCATGACGCCTCCTTCGTTCGCAATCGGCTGTAATGGTCTATACTCTTGATGACACTTACACACTAGACGGGGAGATGTAAGAAGTCAAGTGGAT
>Ga0136633_1002485_pt1 | contig 12677 bp, 12 predicted proteins | sample AntDrymeUQ832206_2_FD_105494 | JGI IMG/M metagenome (GOLD analysis project Ga0136633, IMG submission 105494) | Polar desert sand microbial communities from Dry Valleys, Antarctica - metaG UQ83 (22.06) | ecosystem: Environmental > Terrestrial > Soil > Desert | place: Antarctica: Dry Valley... | reverse complement strand
CGCGCTGGAGACTCATCGCTGGCGCGGCACGTAGTACTGCGTGCCCTGCGGCATGTGCTCGATCTGACGCAGCAGGTCGTCGACGTCCTCGTCCTGCCAGTCGAGATCGAGCGAGGAGGTCTCCACCACGAGCAAGGGGGCGCCGGTGTAGTGGAAAAAGAAGTGATTGAAGGCGTCGTTGAGCTCGGCGATGCTGCCGTCGTTGGTGCCGCGCCGGTCGGGGACGCGGCGGGCGCGGTCGCGCAGGCGCTTGCGCAGCCTGTCGGTCGGACATTGCAGATAGACCACCACGTCGGGCGTCGGCAGGTCGCGGGCGAGCAGGTCGTACAGCCGCTGGTAGATGAACAGCTCGTTGTCGTCCAGCGTGAGGTAGGCGAAGATCTTGTCCTTGTCGAACAGGTAGTCGCCGATGGTGGTCTGGCTGAAGAGATCGCCCTGCCGGAGCGTCTCCTGCTGGCGGTGGCGTGCCAGCAGGTGGAACAGCTGCGCCTGGAACGCGGCGCCGCTGCCACCGGCCTGGCGGTCGACAGCAAACGGGTTCTCGACCTCGTCCAGGACGAGGCTGGCGTCGAGGCGCTGCCCGAGGCGCTCCGCGAGCACGGCCTTGCCGACGCCGGGAGGGCCCTCAATGGCGAGGTAGCGCGCGTCCACGATGGCGCGCAGTATACCGACGCGCTTCTAAACGCAGCAAGTCGCGCGTGCTAGCATGCGCCCGAGTGATGACGCGTCGCTTGTTGCCGCTTGCCGCACTGGCAGTGGCCACCGCCTGTGCGTCGGTGCCGCCGCCGCCACTGCCGGTGGTCGTGCCGCCGTACGAACCGAAAATCGCCAGCATCCTGCGGCTCGAGGACCACCGTGTGCTCGAGGACGCGCGGTCGCGCCCGGCGCCGCCCCCACCGCCCGTCCTCGACAGTCGCGGCCGACCGGTGCCGGTGGCCCCGCCGCCCCAGCCGATGGACCTGGTGTCGCTGCTGGGGGACGCTGACGCGCGCGTCCGTCGTCGCGCCGCGCTGGCTGTCGGTCGTGTCGGGCTGCCGGCCGGTGTGGCGCCCCTGGTCGCCCGCCTCGAAGACCCGGACCCGGATGTACGCGCGATGGCGGCGTTCGCGATCGGATTGATCGGCGATGCCTCGGGCGTCGATCCCCTGGTCACGACGCTTGGTGATCCGAGCGCCCTGGTGAAGGGCCGCGCGGCACATGCGCTCGGGCTGATCGGGGCGGAGAAGGCGGCGCGTGCGGCGGCGCCCCTGGCACAGATGGTGAAGTTGCTCGTCGATGACGGCGCCATCGCGACCCCGCCCGGCGAGGACGAGCCTCAGGGGTCCAACGAGGCCGACGCCGTCCGGCGCGGCCTGATGGCGCTGACGTCGCTGCGCAGCTTCGAGGGTCTGGCCACCGCCGTGCTGGACTCGCAGGCCCGGCCCCGCAGCTCATGGTGGCCCATCGCCGCGGCGCTGGCGCGGGTCGGCGACGACCGGGCGATCCCGGCGCTCACCGCCCTTGTCTCCACGCCCTCGCCGTACACGTCGGGTTATGCCGTGCGCGGCCTCGGCGAGCGTAAGGCCCTTGCCGCGCTGCCGACCTTGCTGCCGCTGCTCGACGTGGCGCGCCAGGTCCACCCGCAGGTCCGGGTCTCGGCGGTGCGGGCTGCGGGTCAGATGCGCGACCCACGCGCGACGGCGCCGCTGCTGGCGCTGCTGCGGCAGAAGGCCGTCCCTCAGGGACTGGAGCTCGAGATCATCGAAGCGCTCGCCCAGATCGGCAGCCGCGCGGCCGAGCCCTACCTGATCGATCGTCTGACCGCGCCCTCGCCGTTTCTCCGCGCGGCGGCGCTGCGCGCCATGTCTCGCATCGATGCGCTCTCGTTCACCACCGTGCTGTCCGGGCTCGATCCCGACCAGGACTGGCGAGTCCGTGCCGCGCTTGCCGACGCGCTCACCATCCTGGCGCCCGAGGATGCCGCGCCGATGCTGGAGCGGCTGCTGGCCGACAAGGACGCGCGCGTGGTGCCGGCGGCGTTGCGGGCGTGGAGCCAGTTGAAGCTGCCTGGTCTCGACAGGCATCTCGGGGCGGCGCTGACGCGCGAGGACGTCACCGTCCGCGCCGCCGCGGCGTCGTTGGCTGGTGCGCAGCAGCTGGTCGGGATGCGGGACGCGCTGATTGCCGCGTGGCAGCGGGCGCGTGCCGACAACGGCGACGACGCGCGCTGGGCGGCGCTCGAGGCGCTCGCTGCCGTGGATCGAGCCGCGGCGCGCGGGCCGATGGAAGAGACCCTGCTCGACCGAGACTGGTCGACACGGCTGCGGGCGGCCAAGTGGCTGGTGGCGCAGGACGCCTCGAGCGACGCGCTGTCGCGGATTCGTCCGGCACCGGGGCTGGTGCCGGACCAGATGTACGAGTTGCCCCGGCTGATCACCCCGGCCTTCTCGCCGCAGGCCTACATCGACACGGCCCGGGGCACGGTGCAGGTGGAACTGGCGGTGCTCGACGCGCCGCTGACGGTCGAGAACTTCATCGGACTGGCGCGCAAGGGCTACTTCGACGGGTTGCAGATCCATCGCGTGGTGCCCGCCTTCGTGGTGCAGGACGGTGACCCGAGAGGCGATGGCAGCGGCGGACCGGGCTTCAGCATCCGCGACGAACTCAATGATCGGCCGTACACGCGTGGCACGCTCGGCATGGCCTTGTCCGGGCCCGATACGGGTGGCAGTCAGTGGTTTGTCACACTCGCGCCGCAGCCGCACCTCGAGGGTCGCTACACGGTGTTCGGGCGAGTGGTGCAGGGGATGGAGGTGGTGGACGCGCTCGAGGTCGGCGAGGCCATCACGCGGGTTCGCATCTGGGACGGTGTCACGCCGCCGCAGTGACGCCGCCGCGCTGACGCAGGGTGTGGACACGAAAAAGGGCGCGGTGTGACCGCGCCCTTGCGATGTCAACGATCACATCGCTACCGTTTCTTGGTCGCCTTCTTGGCGGCGGCCTTCTTCGCTGTCTTCTTGGCCATGGCGTATACCCCCTTTCCAGGCGGTGTACTTGGCCGGCCGCTCGCACGCAACCGCTTGCGCTCGCAACGCCGTCTCCCGCGTTCACGACCCGTGAAGGGCGGATGAGGACGGCCGTTCGTTACGGCCGGAGAATGGCCGGCGGCCGCCGATCCAGATTGGCAGCCGCCGCGTGTCCAACTGACGGGCGCCACCAGGGCGGCACCCGCTGCGGCGTGGCGTTGAAGCGCCGTAGCCGCGAACCCACTACCGCTTCTTCGCGGCCTTCTTCGTGGCCTTCGGAGCGGCCTTCTTCGCCGCTGCCTTCTTGGCTGCCTTCTTCGCCATGCTTCCTCCTCGGTTGGCGGTGCTCGCTCCGTGAGCCGTCATTGGCCCCATCACTACAGGTGGATTGAGCTACCCTGCCTCACACAAGATGTAGATTATGGTTGAGAAAATTGCCTTGTCAAGCACAAATGCCGCGTGCTTGTCAAAAAAAATTGCCAGCCGCGTCTCATCGTCGGAAGAGCCGGCTAGTCGAAAACGGCACGCCTGTCAAACTTGACACGGCAACCGATTGCTTACGTGGTTTGGCGGTGCAGTGGCCATCGATTCCGCGCGTCTGTGTAAGCCACGCCGCCGCATCCGGCTGCGCACGGGTAAGCCTGAACGCACTGAACGTTGGCCACCGTGATGGACGCGATCTGGCCTGTGCGGCAACGGCCAAGTGGCACGGCAAGAGGCGCCGATCGGAGTTTTTGGGGAGCAGCCCTATTCCACGCTCGCGAAAAAAATCACTGCGAGGGGCGGCGCTGCGACTGACTAGAACGCCGAGACGCGCAGCTGCTGCTTCTCGGCGTGCCGTTCGAGCGCGAGTTGCACGAGACGATCGACCAGTTCGGGATAGGTCGTGCCGGTAGCCGCCCACAGCTTGCTGTACATGCTGATCGTGGTGAAGCCGGGCATCGTGTTGATCTCGTTGACCAGCACGTCGCCGCTCTGCGCATCGACCAGGAAATCGACGCGGCCGAGGCCGGAGCCGTCGATGGCCAGGAACGCCTCGATGGCCAAGCCCTGCAGGCGCGTCCCCATGTCGGCAGGCACGTCGGCCGGGATCGCCAGGCGGCTCGCGCCATCGAGGTACTTGGCCTCGTAGTCGTAGAACTCGCGCGCGGGCATGATTTCGCCGGGCACCGAGGCGAGTGGCTCGTCGTTGCCGAGCACCGCCACCTCGATCTCACGCGCATTGGGCACCGCCGCCTCCACCACGACCTTGCGATCGTAGTCGGCGGCCAGCTTCAGCGCCTCCACCAGCTGTTCGCGTGTTCGGGCCTTGGAGATGCCGACGCTCGATCCGAGATTGGCCGGCTTGACAAAGAGCGGCAGGCCCAGCGTGGCCATCAGCTCCTCGGCAACCACGTCGGTCTCGGCCAGCACCCGCCGCCGCAACACCACGGCATAGGCCACCTGGGGCAGGCCATGCGCGGCGAACACCCGCTTCATCAGGGCCTTGTCCATGCCGACGGCCGACGCGAGCACGCCACACCCCACGTACGGGACGTTGGCCAGTTCGAGCAGGCCCTGGACCGTGCCGTCCTCGCCGTGCGGTCCATGCAGGACCGGGAAGATCACGTCCAGGCCCACGCCGGTGACCATGGCGCGAGGTTCGTCATCGCCGCGAGCTGGCGTGCGATCGATGGCGAGGATGGTCTCCTCGCTCGGCCTGGCCAGCAGGTGCACCTCGCGGCCGGCCCGCAACGCCTTGACCTCCGAGCGGGTCTGCTCGATGACTTCCGAGGCCGATGCGGCGGTCGGGGGTTTGTCGGCCAGCGACCACCGGCCGTCCCGGTCGATGCGGATCGGGACCGGCTCGTAGCGGGCGCGATCGAGGTTGGCCATGACGGCGGCGGCAGAGGCGATCGAGACTTCGTGCTCGCCCGAGCGGCCACCATAGATGACGCCCACACGCAATTTCTTCAAGGTCTTGGGGGGTCCCGGAGACGGCCGGAATGGCCGGATGGATGCCGTAGTATAGCCCAATGTCCGCGGCCTTTGCCTTCACGCTGACGGGCCGGGACGGGCAGGCGCGGACCGGTCTGCTCGAGACGCCGCACGGCCGTGTCGAGACCCCGGCGTTCATGCCGGTGGGGACGCGCGGGGCCGTGCGCGGGGTCACACAGCAGACGCTCGAGGAGGTCGGCGCCAGCATCGTGCTGGCCAACACCTATCACCTCTATCTCCGGCCCGGCGACGACCTCATCGCCGAGCAGGGCGGGCTGCACCGGTTCATCGGCTGGCCCGGGCCCATCCTCACCGACAGCGGCGGCTACCAGATTTTCAGCCTCGGTCCCCTCGTGACCATCACCGAGGAGGGCGCGCGCTTCCGGTCGCACCTGGATGGCTCCCGACACGCGCTCACGCCCGAGAAGGTCGTCGACATCCAGGCGCAGCTCGGCCCCGACATCGCCATGGTCCTCGACGAGTGTCTTGCGGCTCCGGCCACCGAAGCCGCCTCGGCCGCCTCGCTCGACCTCACCCTGCGTTGGGCGCGCCGCTCCCGCGACCGCTTCCTGGCGCTGCGCGCCGCTCCCGTCCCGGGTGTCACGGTGAGCAATCGCGGCCAGGCCCAGTTCGGCATCGTGCAGGGCGGCATCTACCCGCATCTGCGCGAGAAGAGCGCCGCGGCGCTGCAGGAGATCGGCTTTGAGGCCTACGCCATCGGCGGCCTCAGCGTCGGCGAGTCGGTGGACACGATGTATGAGGTGGTGGGGTACACCACGCCCTGGCTGCCCGACGATCGCCCCCGCTACCTGATGGGAACCGGGATGCCCGATGACCTGGTCGAATGCGTGGCGCGCGGCATCGACATGTTCGATTGCGTGCTGCCGACGCGCAACGCCCGCAACGGGCAGGTCTTCACCCCGGATGGCCCGATCAACCTGCGCAACGCCCGCTTTGCGCGCGACGATCGCCCGATCGACGACGCGTGTCCCTGCCCGACCTGCCGTCGTCATTCGCGGGCCTATCTGCGCCACCTGTTTCACAACAAGGAGATGAATGCCGGCACGCTGGCAAGCGTTCACAACCTCGTGTTTTACCTTGACACCCTCAGGCGGATCCGACAGGCTATCGGTTTCGGGTTGTTCGAGAAGTTCCGGCAGGACTTCCATCGTCGCTTCTCCCGCACGTCCCCGAGTTCCTGATGCCCTCCTCCAGTGTGCTGGTGCGTTCGCTTCTCGCTCTGTCGGCCCCGGCCGACCCCAACGCCAGCCCGTGGCTGTCGTTGCTGCCCTTTGTCATCATCCTCGGCATCTTCTACGTGATGGTGCTGATGCCGATGAAGAAACGGCAGCAGAAGGTCACCGACTTCCAGGGCAGCCTCAAGCTCGGTGACAAAGTCGTCACCACCGGCGGGATGTACGGCACCATCACCCGCCTCGCCGAGCAGCACGTGCAGCTCCAAATCGCCCCCCAGGTTCGCATCGACGTCGCCCGTGCGGCCGTCGGTGGCCTGCAGGGCCAGGACCCCGTCGTGCCCGAGCAGGGCGCCTCGTAATCGCCTCATGACAAGCAACCTTCGCTGGAAAGTGATCGCCATCCTCGTGGTGGTCGCGCTGGCCGTCGTGGCCTTCTACCCTCCCAAGGACAAGGTCAAGCTCGGGCTGGACCTCAAGGGCGGCGTCCACCTCGTGCTCCGCGTCCAGACCGACGATGCGCTGAAGCTCGAGACCGAGACGAGCGCAGAACGTCTCCGCGACGAGCTGTCTCGGCAGGGCGTGGCCATTGGCTCGGTCACGCCGGACGGCGCCCGCACCTTCCGCGTCGAAGGCGTGCCCGGCGACCGTGACGCCGACTTCCGCCGCATCGCCGAGGAGTGGGTCGGCCCGGTGTTTGACCGCACCTCGTCGGCCAACGGCTCGTACTCGTTCACCTTGAAGAACGCCCAGTTGACGCGTCTGCGCCAGGAAGCGGTGGCGCAGGCCCTGCAGACCATCGAGCGGCGCGTCAACGAACTGGGTGTCGCCGAGCCAATCGTCGCGCCACACGGCGACGGCGACCAGATTCTCGTGCAGATGCCGGGCGTCACCGACGTGGCGCGCGCCAAGGAGATCATCCGGTCCACGGCGCTGCTCGAGTTGAAGATCGTCGAGGATGGCCCGGCCGCGACCCGCGAGGCGCTGCTTGCGGCGCGGGGCGGACAGGTGCCGCCCGAGCTCGAAGTCATTCCCGGGGCCGCCGAGTCAGGCAACACCGGCCCGGTCTTCTATCTGGTCAAGCGCGTGGCCGGCATCACCGGCCGCGATTTGCGCAATGCCCGGCCCTCGCTCGACGAGAACAACCAGCCGGCGGTGGGCTTCTCGCTCAACCAGCAGGGCGCGGACAAGTTCGGGACGTTGACCAGCCAGAACATCGGGCGGCAACTGGCCATCATCCTCGACGGCCGCATCCAGAGCGCGCCCACCATCGAGGGCCGCATCTACGACGAGGGCCGTATTTCGGGCTCGTTCACGCAGCAGGAAGTACAGGACCTCTCGCTGACCTTGCGCTCCGGCGCGCTGCCGGCAAGCCTGACCTATCTCGAGGAGCGAACCGTCGGACCCTCGCTCGGCGCCGATTCGATTCGCGCCGGCGTCATGGCCTCGGCCATCGGCCTCGGCCTGGTGGCGCTGTTCATGTTCGCGTACTACCGGCTGACCGGCCTCAACGCGCTGGTGTCGGTGTCGCTGAACCTGCTGATCCTGCTCGGCTTCATGTCCTATGTCGGGGCGGTGATGACGCTGCCGGGCATTGCCGGCTTCATCCTCACCATCGGCATGGGCGTGGACTCCAACGTCCTGATCTTCGAGCGCATCAAAGAGGAGCTCGGCGCCGGCAAATCGGCCCGTGCGGCCGTCTCGGCCAGTTTCGACCGCGTCTTCCTGACCATTCTCGACACGCACGTGGCCTCGTTGATCTCGGCGGCCTTCCTGTTCCAGTTCGGCACCGGCCCGATTCGCGGCTTCGCCACGACACTGTTCTTCGGATTGCTCTCCAACGTGTTCACTGCGGTGTTCGTGTCGCGGACGTTGTTCGAACTGATCCTCTCGCGCCGCCCGCAGGCCGCGAAGTTGAGCATCTGAGGCCGCCATGCAAATGTTCGCCAACACCAATTACGACTTCACCAAGTGGCGCTGGCACGCGCTGATCTTCTCGGCGATCCTGGTCGTGCTCGGGATCGTTCAGGTCGCGCGGCTCGGCCTGCCCCTCGGTATCGATTTCTCCGGCGGCACCATCGTCGTCCTGAAGTTCCAGCAGCCGGTGGCTGAAGACGCCGTTCGCAGGGCGCTCGAACCGCTGCCCGGCGAGAAGGTGGTCCAGCAATACGGCTCCGCCGACGACCACGAGCTGCTCGTGCGTCTGCCGCAGGCGCAGGAGAGCGAGCAGGGGACGAGCCTGGAGCAGGGCGCCAAGCAGGTCGTCGAGGCCGTGCGCGCCGCCAACATCGGCCAGTTCGAGGTGATCAGCACCGAGATCGTCGGGCCGGTGGTGGGCAAGGACCTGCAGCGCAAGGGCATCTACGCGACGCTGGCCAGCATCTTCGGCATCGCCCTCTACATCGCGTTCCGGTTCAGGCTGTCGTTTGCCATCGGCGCGATTGCCGCGACGCTGCACGACGTGATCGTGACCCTCGCCGTGCTGGCCTTCTTCGGTTACGAGCTCTCGCTCAACATCGTGGCCGCCATCCTGACCATCACCGGGTACTCGGTCAACGACACCATCGTCGTCTTCGATCGGGTCCGCGAGAACTTCCGGACGATGCGCGGCGCCTCCCTCGAGAGCCAGGTGAACACGGCCGTCAATCAGACGCTGGGCCGCACCGTCATCACGGCCGGCACCACCTTCCTGTCGGTGCTGGCGCTGTATCTGTTCGGCGGCGAAGTCCTGGAAGGTTTTGCCTTCACGATGCTCGTGGGCATCGTCAGCGGCACCTACTCGACCGTATTCGTCGCGTCGGCCATCGCCATCGCACTCAGCAAGAACGAGGGGAGCACGCCGGCCGCTCCCACGTCCGCAGCGCGGTTGGCGGCGGACCGTGCCCGCCGCCGCGAGCGACGCAACGTCTAGGCAACGTCGCGCGACGATGGGACGCTGACATGTGGAACTACCTGCGGCGTCGGTTCGTGGCCGGCTTCTTCGTCACCGTGCCGCTGGCGCTCAGCGTTGCCGCGCTCATCTGGGTCTTCGGCCTCGCCGACGCGCTGACCTCACCGATGGTCGAGCGGGCGTTCGGGCGTCGCGTCCCGGGGCTGGGCATCGCGGTGACGGCGGCCGGCATCCTGCTCGTAGGTTTCTTTGCGGCCAACGTGCTCGGGCGGCGGCTCCTGCAGCGGGCCGAGCACTATCTGCTGCACGTCCCCCTCTTCCGATCGATCTACGCGCCCGTCAAGCAACTGGTTTGGGCGTTCAATCCGCAGAACGCATCCGGGTTCAAGCGCGTCGTGATGGTGGATGAGCCCCAGCGTGGCATGGTGCTGGGCTTCCTCACGCGCGAGTTGACGGTCCCCGACAGTGCCGGCGTGGTGCACGCGTGGGTGGCCGTGTACGTGCCCACCAACCACCTGTACCTCGGCGACGTCTTGCTCTACAGGCAGGAGCGGGTGCGCTACCCCGACCTCACGGTCGAAGAGGGAGTGCGCATCTTTCTGACCGGCGGCATGGCGCTGCCTGCGACGATGACCACGGGCGACGCGGTGAAGGTGGAGGCGCGTCCCACGTCGAGGGTGGGAGGCCCGCTGTGACGGCAAGCATGCCCTTCCCGGACCGCTCGTGCCAGAGTTGCTTTGACAGCAGCGAAGCTGCGCGCATACCATCGGCGGTCTGCGACCTCGACTGGGCGCGCGTGACCCTCGGCGGTGTGGGGGCGAACGGCGTCGGGGAAGGCCGCTGACGAGTGTGGGCGAGGGTCGGAAAATCAGTCCATGGCACCCGTGGTCCGATTCCCGAAAAACGGTGTCAAAGAGGACATCGGGTTCGTTGACACTGTTTTTTTGCTGTCGCTATAATCGCCGTCTCGTGACGGTATGAAAGCAGCTCCGGGTCGGTAGGAGGACAGGCCAGTGCCGAAAGATATGTTCGGGGATGTGGTCGAACCGTCCATCAAGGTCGGGTCGCAGAAGTGGTACACGGTCCCTCTCTCGATTGTGATCCACGTGGCCATCGTGGGCTCGGTGATCATCATCCCGTTGATGGCCATGGATGGTCTTCCCGAGGTGACGGGAAGCATGTCCGCGTTTGTCGGGGCGCCGCCGCCACCGCCGCCGCCCCCGCCGCCCCCGCCGCCGCCACCCGCGGCTGCGGCGCCGACGCCGACGCCCACGCCGACGGCCAATCCCAACGCGGCCCCGATCGAGCCGCCCAAGGAAATCAAGCCCGAGGCTCCCCGGCCGCCGGTCGCCAACATCGGCGTCGGTGTGCCAGGCGGGGTCGAGGGTGGCATCCCTGGCGGCGCACTCGGTGGCGTGGTTGGCGGCCTGCCGTCTGCCCCGCCGCCACCGGCCCCGCCGCCGCCACCGACCCAGCCGATCCGTGTCGGCGGCAACATCGCCCCGCCCAAGAAGACCCGCGACGCCAAGCCCTCGTACCCGCAGATTGCGCAGTCGGCACGGGTGTCCGGCGTCGTGATCATCGAGGCCACGATCGGACCGAACGGCAAGGTGCAGAACGCGCGCGTGCTCCGCAGCATCCCGCTGCTGGATCAGGCGGCCCTCGATGCCGTGAAGCAGTGGGAGTACACCCCCACGCTGCTCAACGGCGTGCCGGTGCCGGTCATCATGACCGTCACGGTGAACTTTACGTTGCAGTAGTAACCTGGGTTCCCGGGTCCCGCGTGCGGGGCCGGGAGCCTGTCCTCGTCAAACAGCACGCCGGTCGTAAATCGACAGAACGATCAGTGGGTGGGTCTCCCTGGGAGGTCGCACCCCAGGCAGTCATCCCCGGAGGGGTGGAGCGCAATGGGTGATCTGAATCTGATGCACATGTGGTCGCAGATGGGCTTTGTGGCCAAGGCTGTGGCGTACATCCTGTTCTTCATGTCCTTCTGGTCGGTGGGCGTGTTCGTCGAGCGTTGGTACACCTTCTCGCAGGCGCAGAAGCAGTCCAAGCTCTACGCGCCCCAGGTGGCCAAGCACCTCAAGGAAGGTCGCTTGAAGGACGCGATCGCGCTTTCGCAGTCCAAGAACTTCCGCTACAGCCACCTTGCCAAGGTCGTGCTTGCCGGATTGCAGGAGTACCAGTTCCAATCCGAGAGCGGTCAGCAGCTCACCCGTGACGACCTGCTCGACACGGTGCGTCGTGCCATTCAGCGTGCGACGGCGCTGACCGGCAACGACCTGAAGAAGGGCGTGTCTTCGCTGGCGACGATCGGCTCGACCGCACCGTTTGTGGGTCTGCTTGGCACCGTGGTCGGCGTCATCTCGGCCTTCCAGGGCATCGCGGCGACGGGCTCGGGCGGTATCGGGTCGGTGTCGGCCGGTATTTCCGAAGCGCTGGTCGAGACCGCACTGGGCCTGGTGGTCGCCATCCCGGCCGTGTGGTTCTACAACTACCTGACGGGCCGTCTCGAGTACTTCAACGTCGAGATGGACAACAGCTCGTCGGAGATGGTCGATTACTTCGTCAAGAAGAGCAACTAGACCGCAGGGCCGGAGTGTCGGGATGGGCGGGCTCTCCGAGCCCGCGCCTCCCAGTGAGACCAGGTTGACGGACGGCGCGCCGGTCAGGCGCGCGCCCGCTCAGGAGAAGAAGCCATGTCAATGAACTTGGGGGGCGGGAAGGGAGCCATCAAGGCCGACATCAACGTCACCCCCCTGGTCGACATCATGCTGGTGCTGCTAATCATCATGATGCTCATCGCGCCGCTGTTGCAGAAAGGCGTGAACGTGCGGCTGCCACTCGCCGACAACACGTCGGAGAAGCCGTCTACCCAGGACCAGACGGTGGTGCACGTCGACGCGCAGAAGGGCTTGTACGTCAACAATATCCAGGTCTCAGAATCCGAGGCAGTGGACCGCATCAAAGTGGCGCTCGAGGACAAGGCGGAACGAGTCGTCTACCTCAAGGCCGACACTGATGCCCCGTACTCGGCCATCATGAACATGATGGACAAGCTCCGAGAGGTCGGCATCGAGAACGTCGCGCTGATCACCGAGAGCAAGAAGAAGGCAGAAGGGGGAGGCAACTAGCATGTCTGCCCACAAACACCACGGCGCCGAAACGGTTCAGCGGGGAGAGACCCCGCACGCCAGTTCGGACATGAACGTGACGCCGCTCATCGACGTGCTGCTCGTGCTGCTGGTCATCTTCATGGCGGCGCTCCCGATGACCCAAAAGGGCACCGACATCAACCTGCCCCTCGAGACCAAGAGTGCCGAGCAGTCGTCGACCGACACCCAGATCGTGTTGACGATGAACGCCGACCGTAGCCTCTCGGTCAACAACCAGAACGTCACCATGGGCGACCTCCAGACGCGGCTCTCCGAGATCTTCGAGACGCGCAAGGAGAAGACGATGTTCATCCTGGGTGCACCGACCTTGCCCTACGGCGTCATCGTCGAGGCCATCGACGCGGCGCGCGGGGCCGGCGTCGACAAGGTCGGCATCGTCACCGAGGGCATGCGCAACGCTGGCGGGTCCGGCGGCAACTAGTCGCACGCGGCT
>Ga0136633_1002484_pt1 | contig 12677 bp, 10 predicted proteins | sample AntDrymeUQ832206_2_FD_105494 | JGI IMG/M metagenome (GOLD analysis project Ga0136633, IMG submission 105494) | Polar desert sand microbial communities from Dry Valleys, Antarctica - metaG UQ83 (22.06) | ecosystem: Environmental > Terrestrial > Soil > Desert | place: Antarctica: Dry Valley... | reverse complement strand
TGGCGTTCGTCAGCGCGCTTCCCGGCGGCGCGAGCGACGACAAGGCGCCGCTGATCGATCTCGGCAGCTGGCTTGCCGGTCCGGCCGGAGCGGTAATCCTGACCCTCGCCGCGATCTCCTCGCTGACCGGCAATCTGCACGGGATCATGACCTCGACTTCGCGGGTCACCAGCGCGCTCGGCGAGCGCGGCGACCTGCCACGCTGGTTCGCGCGGGTTCATCCGCGCTTCGTCACCCCGGCCAATTCGATCGCCTTCCTCGCGGTCTTCGCCGCGGCGCTGGCGCTGGTCGGCACCTATGTCTGGCTGGCGGTGATCAGCGTCCTTGCAAGGCTGATCGTCTATGCGGTGACCATCGCCGCATTGCCCCGGGCGCCCGGGCGCGGGACGGTGCCGCGCTGGCATTATGCGCTTGGAGCAGCCGGGATCGCGCTTTGCGCGTGGGCGTCGATGCAGGTCGAATGGGAAGCGTGGCGGACGCTCGGCCTGCTCGCGCTTGCGGGAGCGGCGCTCTACGCGTTCGCTTCGAGAAGCGGCGCTTCGGGAAGCGGCGCTTCGGGAAGCGGCGCTTCGTCGAGGGAAACCGACGCCGTCTCGGCGATCCAGCCGCCGCCGAGCAGCCGCGAGCCGTCATAGATCACCGCCGCCTGGCCAGGCGCGACACCGTATTCGGAGCGCTCGAACCTTACCCAATCGCCGTCGATCCCGGCGGCAACCGGCGGCGCCAGCGAGCGCACCTTGACGCTCACCTGACGCTGCTTCTCGCCGATCCAGTTCCAGTCCCCGACCCGCATCGCGCTGACCGCGAGCGCGCGCCGAGGGCCGACGACCAAGCGCCGGGTTTCAGGTTCGATGCGCACGACATAGAGCGGCTCGGCCTGGCCTCCGATCTCGACGCCACGCCGCTGCCCGACGGTGAAATGGACGACTCCGCGGTGCTGACCCAAAACGCGGCCTTCGAGATCGACGATCTCGCCCGGAGCGATGGTTTCGGGGCGGAGCCGCTTGACCAGGCCGGCATAGTCGCCATCGGGGACGAAGCAGATGTCCTGGCTGTCGGGCTTGGCGGCGACCGTGAGCCCCGCCTCCTCGGCGATCTGCCGGACATCCCCCTTCGCCAGGTCGCCGAGCGGGAAGCGCAGGAAATCGAGCTGCTCGCAGGTGGTGCCATAGAGGAAATAGCTCTGGTCGCGGCCGATATCGGCGCCGCGGTGAAGCTCGGTGCGCTGCTGACCATGAGCGTCCGAGACGATCCGCCGCACATAATGGCCGGTGGCGAGGCAGTCGGCGCCGAGCTCGCGCGCGAACGCGATGAGGTCGGTGAACTTCACCCCCTGGTTGCAGAGGCTGCACGGCACCGGGGTCCGGCCAGCCGCGTATTCGTCGGCGAAACGGTCGATGACGCCGGTCCGGAAGCGGATTTCGTAATCGAGCACATAATGGGCGATGCCGAGGCGGTCGGCGACGCTCTTCGCGTCGTAGATGTCCTGACCGGCGCAGCACGAGCCCGACCGCCGCACTGCTTCACCATGATCGTAAAGCTGGAGGGTAACGCCGATCACCTGCGCGCCGCTGTTCGCGGCGAGCGCGGCGACGACCGAGCTGTCGACGCCGCCCGACATGGCGACGAGGATGCGCGCGTCCTCGGCGGGGCGTCCAAGATCGAAGCTGGCCGGCATTGCCGCTCTTTACCCGAAGTTCACCCATCGCGGCTAGACGCGAAGGAAGGTTTAGCCGGGAGAGGGCTGCGTTTGTCACGTTTCGAGGGCGATTTTAGTGCGGCCGGCCAAGCTCCGCCAAGCACGAGCGAACTGCTCGACCTGCTCGCGGCCAGCTCCGCCATGCCCAGCGAACAGCGCCAGCAGGCGATCGCCTGTTACCTCTCCGCCAGCGAGGGCTGGCACGAGGCCTTGAAGGCGCTCCGCGGGGCGTTCGCAACCAATGCCGCGGCGGCTGTGAAGCTCGGCAACGCCAAGAATGTTCGGGATATTAACCAGCGCGCTTCAGAATATCTTCAATGGCAAGCTCTTAAGCCCACTGGCAGCGACAATGATTAAGCAGGTTTGACGAATGCTCGAGAACCAGAAGTTTCGGCCAGCCCAGGTCATCGGTCCGCTCGGCGAGCCGCTGACGCTCGACAGCCTGCCGCCGCCGCAGACGACCCGCTGGGTGGTGCGCCGGAAGGCCGAGGTTGTGGCTGCGGTCTCGGGCGGCCTGCTGACCGTCGACGAGGCGTGCCAGCGCTACTCGCTCAGCCTCGAAGAGTTCACCAGTTGGCAGCGCGCCGTCGACCGCAGCGGAATGCCCGGTTTGCGTGTCACCCGAATCAAGCATTACCGCGACGTCTACGAGCGCCAGCAGCGTTATTGACGAATTCCCGTTACGGTTATCAACCGAACGCGAGTTTTCCACGGTTTTCAGCGCGCTCCCTTTACCATCGCACTGGACAGGGCTCTCCAAATCCGGAACAAGACACGCGCATCACGCGTCTTGATGCCGGAAGGCCGCCGCGTACCCATCAGGTGGCCACGAACAGGAGGGAACGCTCATGGGTTTCATCGTTTGGCTGATCGTCGGGGGAATTGTCGGCTGGCTCGCCAGTCTGGTCATGCGCACGGACGGTCAACAAGGCATCATACTCAACATCGTCGTCGGCATCGTCGGCGCAGTGATCGCCGGCCTGATCTTTGGCGGCGGCAACATCAACACGTCGGACCCACTCGATCTCACCAACATCCTCTATTCGCTGCTTGGTGCGATCATTCTTTTGGCGATCGTCAACCTGGTTCGCCGGGGTTCGGTCCGCTAAGTCCGAGCATTCATCACATCGGAAGGCCGCGCGGCATCACCGCGCGGCCTTTTCTTTGAGCTATTGAAGCTCGAAGCTCATCGCCAGCGTGACCTGGAGCTGCTGCTCGCCGGGATCGATCTTGGTCGCGGCCGAATCCGCCTGGGCGCGCATCATCGGCATCGGCGGCGGCACCGAATAACCGCCGCCCTCGCTGACCGACAGCAGCCGGACGACCCGCATTCCAAGCGCCCGCGCGTATAGCTCGGCCCGGGCTCGGCCGGCGGCGACCGCCTTGACGCGGGCCTCGTCGAGCGCCGCCTCGGGCTTGTCGATGGTCAGCGACGGCCCGTTGATCTGATTGGCGCCCTCGGCGACCAGCGCATCGAGGATCCGGCCGGTGTTGCGGATGTCGCGGAAGCGGACGTTGACCTGGTTGGAGGCGGTGTAGCCGGTCAGCTGCGGCGGCATGTTCTCCTGGTAGCGATATTCCGGGTTGAGGCTGATGTTGGACGTCTGGATGTCGCGGTCGGCGATCCCGGCCCGCTTCAGCGCCGCCCGGACCCGCTCCATTCGAGCGGCATTCTCGGTTATCGCCCCGGTGGCGCTGGCCGAACGGGTCACCACGCCGGCGGAAATGACCGCGACGTCGGGCACACGGCTGACCTCGCCGGTGGCGCTGACGTCGAGCCGGGTTCCGGATATCGCCTGGACGGCCGGCGCGACTTGGGCTTGCGCGGCGGCCGGCGCGGCGAATGCGCCGAGCGCCAGGGCTGCCAGATAAGCATGCTTCATAGTCAATCCCTCATAATCCACGGCATTGCGCGGGAGTTTGCACGCGCGCCATGGCTGTCCCCTGAATGGTGCGGGAACCGCCGTGAGTCAGCCCCGCCGGCGCAGGACGAGCCGGTAAACGAGCAGGATGAGAAACGCACCGACGACGGCCGCGACGAAGCCGGCGCCCTGATCCTCCGGCCCGTACCAGCCGATCGCCCGGCCGAGAAAGCCGGCGAGGAGCGCACCGGCGATGCCGAGGAGGATGGTGACGATGCAGCCGCCCGGATCGCGCCCGGGCATCAGCAGCTTGGCGACGCCTCCGGCGAGGAGGCCGATGACGATCCAGCCGATAATGCCGTAATTTTCCATGGTCACGCTTTCCCTTTCATGGCCGCCGCCCCACATTGGCGCCGCCGAATCAACACATGCGCCAACGCGCCTTCGCGGAGCAAGTGCCGCCGTTGGTCGAAAAAGCGTGGCAATCGCAAGGGGCGATGACAGAGGCGTCATCGGGTTGTTGCGGTCGGTGAGTTATTGCGGTAACACAGCTATGGCACGAAGGGCCGTGGGATTCGCAATCGGGGCAAGAGATTTTGGCTATGAATCGGGAAACGGCATTTCGCTCATCTGACACGCTGGTCGTGGTCGACGGCTCGCGCCGCAAGCGCTGGGTGATCATCGGCGCGGTGGTGGTTGCGCTGGTCGCGGTCGCTTTGGCATTGATGATGTTCGGCGGCGGCAAGGACGAGGCGGCTCCGGCCGGGGCGGGTGCCGAAGGCCGCGGCGGCCAGATTCCGACGGTCACCGTCGTCGTCCCCGGGCGCAGCCAGGTCGCGCGCACGGTCACCGCCAGCGGCGCTTTGGCCGCTCGGCGTGACCAGCCGGTCGGCATTGCCGGCGAGGGCGGGATGGTGACCCGGGTGCTGGTCGATGCCGGCGCGTGGGTCCGGCCGGGCCAGGTGCTCGCCACCGTCGACCGCTCGGTGCAGAGCCAGGAAGCGGCGCAGCTTGCCGCCCAGGTCCAGGTCGCCCGGGCCGACGCCGCGCTCGCCCAGAACGAGCTCGACCGCTCGCAGGCGCTGATCGCTCGCGGCTTCGTCTCCAAGGCCGACCTCGACCGCAAGCGGGCCGCGCGCGACGCCGCCGCGGCGCGCGTCCGCGTCGCCCAGGCGCAGGCGGGTGCGAGCCGCGCCCGTGTCGGCCGGCTCGACATTCGCGCGCCGATGAGCGGCCTGGTCCTCGCCCGCAACGTCGAAGTCGGCCAAGTGGTCGGCGCCGGTGCGGGAGCACTGTTCCGCCTCGCCGCGGGCGGGGAGATGGAAATGCGGGCCCAGGTTCCCCAGCAGGACATCGCTTTGGTCCGGGTCGGGCTGCCGGCCAGCGTGACCCCGATCGGACTCGACCGCAGCTTCGCCGGCTCGGTGTGGCAGGTATCGCCGGTGATCGACCCGCAATCGCGTCAGGGCGAGGTTCGAATCGCCATCCCCTACGACCGGGCGATCCGTCCCGGCGGTTTTGCCGAAGCGCGGATCGGCGCCGGCGCGACCACCGCGCCGATGCTCCCGCAGAGCGCGGTGCTGAGCGACGAGAAGGGCAATTACGTCTACATCGTCAACGGCAAGAACGAGGTCGAGCGGCGCAGCGTCAAGATCGGCTCGGTCGACGACGCCGGGGTGACGATCACCGAGGGCCTCTCCGGCCAGGAAGCCGTCGTGCTTTCGGCGGGGCCGTTCCTCAACCCGGGGCAGAAAGTCTCGCCGAAGCGCCAGGCGGCGCGCTGAGCGTATCGGGAAGAGCTAGAACCGCATGAACTTCCGCAACATTTCGTCCTGGTGCATCCGCAACCCGGTGCCGCCGATCGTGCTGTTCATCGGGCTGCTGCTCGCCGGCATCGTCTCGTTCGTCAACATGCAGGTCAACAACAACCCGGACATCGACTTCCCGGCGGCCGAAGTGACCATTTCGCAACCCGGCGCGGCGCCGACCGAGATGGAATCCCAGATCACCCAGCGGGTGGAATCGGCGATCCGCGGCGTCGAGGGCGTCGACGAGATCAACAGCTCGGTGCGCGAGGGCAACAGCAGCACCTTCGTCCAGTTCGCGATCGGCACTCCGACCGACCGCGCGGTCAACGACGTCCGCGACGCAATCGCCCAGATCCGCGGCGACCTCCCCGACGGCATCCTCGAGCCGCAGATCAACCGTGTCGACATTTCCGGCGACCCGATCCTGTTCGTCGCCGCCGAGACGACCGACATGAGCCTCGAGGAATTGAGCTGGTACGTCGACAACAACGTCAGCAAGCGATTGCTCGGCGTCGGGGGCATCGCTGCCGTCACCCGCGAGGGCGGAGTCGACCGGCGGATCCGGATCATCCTCGATCCCGCTGCGCTCCAGGCCCAGGGCATCACCGCCGCCCAGGTCAACACGCAGCTTCGCCAGACCAATTTGAATGCCACCGGCGGCCGCGCCGAGATCGCCGGCTCCGAGCAATCGGTACGCGTGCTGGGCAACGCGCCCGACGCCTACCAGCTTTCGCAAACGCAGATCGCGACCCCGGGCGGGCGGACGGTCCGGCTGGCCGACCTCGGCGAGGTCAAGGACGCTTATTCCGAGCAGCGCACGATCGCCAAGATGAACGGCCGCCAGGTCATCAGCTTCAACGTCCAGCGGTCGAAAGGTGCGTCCGAGGTCACCGCTTATTACGACGCGTGGAAGGAGCTGCGGAAGATCGAGAAGGACGATCCGCGGATCCGCTTCGTCGAGATCGTCAACCAGGTCGCCTACACCGAGGCCCAGTACGCGTCGTCGATGGAAGCCTTGATCGCAGGCGCGATCCTCGCCGTCCTCGTCGTCTTCCTGTTCCTGCGCGACCTCCGAGCGACCCTGATCTCGGCGTTCGCGATCCCGTTATCGGCGATCCCGGCCTTCTGGTTCATGAGCCTGATGGGGATCAATTTGAACTTCATGTCGACCATGGCTCTGAGCCTGGTCGCCGGCGTGCTGGTCGACGACGCGATCGTCGAAATCGAGAACATCGTGCGCCACATGCGGATGGGCAAATCAGCCTATCAGGCGTCGATCGACGCCGCCGACGAGATCGGTCTCGCGGTGCTGGCGACGACCATGTCGATCGTCGCCGTGTTCCTGCCCGTCGCGCTGATGCCCGGCATCTCCGGCCAATTCTTCAAGAGCTTCGGCTACACGGTCGTCATCTCGGTGCTGATGAGCCTGCTCGTCGCGCGAATGATCACGCCGCTGATGGCCGCCTATTTCCTGCGCTCTCACGGCGTCCAGCCGCACGCCGCCGGCCGCGGCATGCAGACCTATCTGCGGGTCCTTAATTGGACCCTGAAACATCGCTGGGCGGCGGTGGTCGGCGGCATCGGCACTCTCGTGCTCACAGGAGTGCTGTTCGCGACCTTGTCGATGACCTTCCAGCCGCCGCTCAACCTCGACTTCTCGCGGGTGCGGGTCGGGATGCCTCCAGGATCGACGCTCTTGCAGACCGAGGCCAAGGTCGACCAGGCGGCCAAGATCGTCGAGAAGGATCCCGACGTCCGGCACGTGTTCCAGCGCATATTCGTCGGCGCCGGCTTCCTCAACATCGTCCTCAAAGAGGACCGAGTGAAGACCAGTACCGAGTTCGAGCGGGGCCTGACCCCGCAACTCGCGGCGATCCCCGACGCGCAGGTCAATTTCCTCAGCCAGAGCGGTGGCGGGCCGGGTGGCGCCCCGCGCGACATCATGCTCTACCTCGGCAGCGACAATCCCGAATTGCTGTTCGCCACCGCCAACAAGATCTCCGACGAGATGCAGAAGATGCCGGAGCTGCGCGCGCCGCGCGTCCAGGGCGACTTGGTCCGGCCGGAAATCACCATCAAGCCGCGCTTCGACCTGGCCGCCGACCTCGGCGTGACCACCGTCGCCCTCAGCCAGACGATCCGCATCGCGACCTTGGGCGACATCGACCAGAACAGCGCAAAATTCTCGCTAGCCGACCGCCAGGTGCCGATCACCGTGTCGCTGTCCGAGAACAGCCGTCGCAACATCGCGACGTTGCAGAACTTGCCGGTGCCGACGTCCAGCGGCGGCTCGGTTCCGTTGAAGGCGGTCGCCGAGATCGGCTTCGGGGCCGGCCCGACGACGGTCCAGCGGACCAACCAGATCCGCCGCATCTTGGTCGGCGCCGACCTCGCGCCGGGACTCGTGACCGGCGACGTATGGCCGAAGATCAACAAGCTGCCGACGCTCGCCAACCTCCCGCAGGGCGTCGCCAAGCTCAACCTGGGCGACCAGAAGTGGCAGGCGGAGCTGATCTATTACTTCATGATCGCGCTGGCGTCGGGCGTGCTGTTGGTGTTCGCGGTCCTGGTGCTGCTCTACCGCCGCTTCCTCGCCCCGTTCGTCAACATGGGCTCGCTGCTGCTCGCGCCGCTGGGCGCCGCGATCGCGCTGCACTTGTGGGGCGCCCCGGTGTCGCTACCGGTGCTGATCGGCGTGCTGATGCTGTTCGGGATTGTCGCCAAAAACTCGATCCTGCTGGTCGACTTCGCGGTCGAGATGATGAACCAGGGCATGCCCAAGGACGAAGCGATCTACGAAGCCGGGCACAAGCGCGCCCAGCCGATCGTCATGACCACCGTGGCGATGGTCGCAGGCATGCTGCCGATTGCCATGTCGCTGACCGGCGACGGCAGCTGGCGGGCGCCGATGGGCATCACGGTGATGGGCGGCCTGATCTTCTCGACCATCCTCACCTTGCTGCTGGTGCCGGCCTATTTCTCGATCGCCATCGACGTTGAGGGCTGGATCGGCCGCAAGTTCCACCGGCTGATTGGCGAGGAGTCGACGCGGCGGCCGCCGGAGCCCGTACCGGCGGAGTGATTTCGCCGATTCGGCCCGCTATGGCGGTGCGATGAGCTCGCCCGCCCTCAACCGCTTCAACCCTTCCCAGCCGGGCGCGGCGGGGATGAAAGCGGCCGCCACCGGCCTGCTGGTGGCGATGGCCGCGGTGTTCATCGCGGCGCGGGTGTTCGAGCCCGCTTATCCTTGGCTCGGCGTCGTCAAGGCCTTCGCCGAGGCGGCGATGGTCGGCGGCCTCGCCGACTGGTTCGCGGTCACCGCTCTGTTCCGCCACCCGCTCGGACTGCCGATCCCGCACACCGCGATCATCCCGCGCAACAAGGACCGCATCGGCGAGGCGCTGGCCTCATTCCTCAAGGAGAATTTCCTGATCGCCACGGTGGTCGCGCGGCGGATGCGCAACATCGACATCGCCGGCGCCGCCGGCCGGTTCCTGCGCGCCCCAGAAGGCGAAGGGACGCGCATTCGCCACGGCGCCTCGCGCCTCATCGCCGACATTTTCGAAGGTCTCGACGACGAGCGATTGGGCGGCATCGTAAAGAGCGCCATCTCGTCCCGCCTCAAGAGCATGGAAGTGTCGCCATTGCTCGGCCATGCACTCGCTTCGGCGATCAACGAGGACCGCCACGTGCCGATGCTGGAAGCGGCGATCCGCTGGTCGGCCCGAGTGCTCGACGCCAACGAGGGCCTGATCCGCGACATGGTGCACAAGCGCGCCAGCTGGGTGCTCAAGCTGGCCGGGCTCGACTCCAAGCTCGCCGACGCCATCGTCGACGGTTTGCGCAAACTGACCGTCGAAATGTCCACCGACCCCGCGCACCCGGTCCGCCGCAAGATCGAGGAGGCGCTCGCCCAGCTCGCCAACGACCTCCAGACCAAGCCGGAGACCCGCGAGCGGGTCGAGGCGATGAAGGAGGAATTGCTCGCCAACAAGTCGGTCGGCCTGTGGCTCGACACGCTGTGGCAAAAGGGGCGCGAGGCGATCATCCGGGCCGCCCGCAACCCCGACGCGGCGATGGCCGGAAAGCTCGGCGAGGTACTCAAATCGATGGGCACGACGTTGGAGGGCGACCCGCGCATCCGCAGCGCGATCAACCAGTTCGCCCGCCGCGCCGTCGCCGGCCTCGCCGCAAGCTACGGCGGCTCGATCGTCAAGCTGGTCTCGGAAACCATCCGCAGCTGGGACGCCCGGACGATCACCGCCCGGCTCGAAAGCGCGGTCGGCCGCGACCTTCAATATATCCGCATCAACGGCACGCTCGTCGGCGGCCTGGTCGGCGTGACCCTGCACGCCCTGGACGGGCTGTAAGAGTTCCTCCCCAGCATTTGCTGGGGAGGGGGACCATTCGCCGAAGAGCGAATGGTGGAGGGGTAGAAGACGCCTGCGCCAGTTACCCCTCCACCAGCTACGCCGGTCCCCCTCCCCACGGGATCGTGGGGAGGAACTTTAACCCGAGCTGCGCCGCTCGATGGTGGCGCCGACCGCGGACAGTTTTTCCTCGAGCCGCTCGTAGCCGCGGTCGAGGTGATAGACGCGCAGCACTTCGGTCTCGCTGTCCGCGGCGAGCCCGGCGAGCACCAGGCTCATCGATGCCCTGAGGTCGGTCGCCATGACGCTGGCGCCGGTCAGGCCCTCGACGCCGTGGACTAATGCCGAGCGGCCGCGCACCTCGATTTCGGCGCCCATCCGGCGCAGCTCGGGGACGTGCATGTAGCGGTTCTCGAAGATCGTCTCCTCGAGGAAGCTCTCGCCCTCGGCAAGGCTGAGCATGGCCATGAACTGTGCTTGCATGTCGGTCGGGAAGCCCGGGAACGGCGCGGTGGTCAGCGCCAGCGGTTTCAACTTGCCGTCGGCGCTGACCTTGATGCCCTTGTCGTGGAACTCGACCATCAGTCCGGCCTGGGCCAGGCCGTTGGTGATCGCCAGCATGTCTTCGGGCCGCGCTCCGACGAGGTCGATCGACCCGCCGGTGATCCCCGCCGCGCAAGCGTAGCTGCCCGCCTCGATGCGGTCGGGCATCACGTCATAGGCGGTGCCGTGCAGCCCCTCGACGCCGTCGATGACCAGGTGGCTCGAGCCGATGCCTTCGATCTTCGCGCCCATCGCCACCAGCAGATTGCACAAGTCGATGATCTCGGGCTCGCGGGCGGCGTTGAACAATTGCGAGCGGCCTTTCGCCAAAACCGCGGCCATCAGCGCATTCTCGGTCGCGCCGACCGACACCATCGGGAAGCTGAAGTCGCCGCCCGGAAGCCGTCCTTTGGGCGTGCTCGCCTTCACATAGCCCGCGGCGAGCTCGATCTCGGCGCCCAGGCATTCGAGCGCCTGCAGGTGGAGGTCGATCGGGCGGTCGCCGATCGCGCAGCCGCCGGGCAGCGAGACCGTCGCTTCGCCGGCCCGGGCCAGCATCGGCCCCAGAACGAGGATCGAGGCGCGCATCTTGCGGACCATGTCGTAGGGTGCGACGGTCGAGGCGATCTCGTTGGCGTGGAGGGTCATCCGCCGGCCGATCTCGCCCTTCTTGACGCCTTCGATCATGGTCGAGACGCCGAGCTGGTTGAGGAGATGGCCGAAGCTGTCGACGTCGGCGAGCCGCGGCAGGTTTCCGAGAGTCAGCTTGTCGTCCGTGAGCAGCGCGCAGGGCAGCAGGGTCAGAGCGGCGTTCTTGGCCCCCGAGATCGGGATCTTGCCCTCGAGGCGCTGGCCGCCCTGGATCCAGATGCTGTCCATCGGCGGGCGGCCTAGGTGGAACTCCCCTCCCTTTCAAGGGAGGGGTGGGGGTGGGTGGCAGCTGAAGCGGCTCAATGCCGCTGAAGAGTAGCCGTTCCGCCATGCTGGGGGCATGGCGGCTCGGCTGCTCCTCACGGGCATCGAGCCCGCGAGGCCGCTCCCCACCCCTGACCCCTCCCCTGAGGGGGCGGGGAAGCTAAGCCTTCTCCAGCGTGCACTGCAGCGGGTGCTGGTTCTCGCGGGCGAAGTCGATCACCTGGGTGACCTTGGTCTCGGCGACCTCGTAGGTGAAGACGCCGCAGATCGCGACGCCCTGCTGGTGGACCTGGAGCATCACCCGGGTGGCGTCCTCGATGCTCATCGAGAAGAAGCGCTGCAGGACGAGGACGACGAACTCCATCGGCGTGTAGTCGTCGTTGAGCATCAGCACCTTGTAGTTGGACGGCTTCTTGGTCCGCGGGCGCGTCCGGGTGGCTACGCCGGTCTCGATTTCCTCGAGGCCGTCGCCCTCACCGGGCTCGTTCGCCATCATTGTCCAGCGCATGCTCATCAGCCCTGTAAATATGGCAAGCGCTCGACACCCCGCAAGCCGGGGTGCGCGCATTGAAGACGAAATGAGGGGCGGAGACGAAAAAAAGGCGGCCGCCCTTCGGAAAGGACGGCCGCCAACATTACCTGACTTTTAGGAGGGGAGAGGGTCAGGCAACGAGATTGTTGATGCGCTCGGCGTTCGCGGTCGCGCGGTTCGACAGCGGCTGGAAAGCCTTGCCGGCCAGCTTGACCATCGACTCGGTCAGCTTCGAGCTCTCGGCGACCATGCGGTCGAACGAGGTCCTGGCGAGCTCGCTCTGGAGCTGCACGAACTCGGTCGGCGACTTGGCTTCGGCGAGCGAACGGATCGCGTCGGCGGCCTGCTCGGCACCCTCACGGCCGCGAGCAACGGCGTCCTGGCCGATCGAACGGGCGCCTTCGGTGGCGACGCGGGTCGCTTCGACGACGGCCTCGACATTGGCCTTGGCGAGGTCGGCCAGCTCCTGGGCGACCTTCTGCGACTTCTTGACGGCGTCCTGGCTGCGCTCACCGGCATTGGAGAACAGCGACTGGAACGGGGTGGCGCCGGCGAAAGCGTCGAATCCCGGGAAAGTGTTGGGGATGAAGTTCATGGTCGGGATCCTCTGGGTGAAAGCGGCCGCGGCGGGCTTGCGCGCGGCGGCGCTGGTCTTGCGGGTGGTACGGCGGGCCGGCTTCGACGCGCGAACCTTGCGAGCCGCCGGCCTGGCAGCCTTGGCAACACGCTTCGAACGGCGCTTGGTGGCCGCCCGCGCGCGCTTGGCGGTCTTGGCGGTCTCCTTGGCGGCCGTCTCGACGGTCGCTGCGATCGTCTTTGCGACCTTGGCGGGAGCCTCGGCGGCGGCGTCGGCCTGAATCTGGGTCTGGTCGGTCATTGCGTTAATATTCCTCTGTTTGCTGCACTGCACAATACGCATTGCGGTGCGGTATTTCAAGAGAAAAATGG
>Ga0136633_1002483_pt1 | contig 12682 bp, 9 predicted proteins | sample AntDrymeUQ832206_2_FD_105494 | JGI IMG/M metagenome (GOLD analysis project Ga0136633, IMG submission 105494) | Polar desert sand microbial communities from Dry Valleys, Antarctica - metaG UQ83 (22.06) | ecosystem: Environmental > Terrestrial > Soil > Desert | place: Antarctica: Dry Valley... | reverse complement strand
GCCGCTCTCCCGCAGATTCCGTCTACACGAGCGGGTCGCGTCTCGAGGATCTCGAGCTTGTACGCGCCCGTCCGGGGCCGCGGGCCCGGCCCTGGCGCCACCGCTCGCCTGCAGCCTCGCCCTGAGGGAACGCGGCGATCTGTCGGCGCGCGTCGCTCTTTGGCGGAACTGCGACACGCTCCCTCGTGCTAGGCGGCCTCTGTCGTAACGGTGACGATTCCAGTTACGCCGTTGTACGGTCAAATCGTCTAGCGCCGTGCACAGGCATCGAGCGCAAATCTCGACCGCTGCTCATTCGTCTAGCCGCCAACCGTCATCGAGAAGGGCGTCGACCTCAGAGCGTTCGACCCAGACACGAAGGGTGGCATCCTCATTGCGGACTCGGACGAGCCCCTTCGCCTCGGCAAGAGCACGACCTGACAGGTTCTTCCGCGTGTCGAGCCATTGATGGAAGTGACTCGGCACCCGCGCGCGTTGTTCAGCTCCTTCGTTCGGCCGGTGGTGCTCGATCGGAAGAGGAAGCCCGGAGTCCCCCTCACGCTCCAGCAGCTTCCGCTTCTCGCGAGCCGCTTGACGCCGGAGGCGCTTTGCGGCGAGTCGTTCTGCCCGCTCAATCTCAGCATGTTCGAGCGTGTCGAGTCGACGTCGAATCGTTTTCCGGCTGACGCCGAACTCGTGCGCGAGGTCCGTCTGGTGCTCGCCGGCTCGGACGCGGCGCCGGATTCGCTTGACATCCTTGTCGGTCAGCTTGGCTGTCGCCGCCATACCCTTAAGTGTACTTCCGTGGGACATTTGGTGGGACATATGGGGGTAGTAGGCACATTGTCAATTGAGTTGGGCACGAGACCTGCAAATAAGCCAAAAACCTAGGTTTTAAGCCAAATTAAAAGTAGCCCAGAGTGGGGACTTTTTTGGAGGTCGACTTCCCGGCCGTGATGGCCCGGCCCTTGACGACCGTGATCCCCCTCGATTCGTAGTCGGAGATTGCGTTCGAGTCGTCGAGATTGCGGGTCATCCAGTCGCGGTACTCGGCGATCCGGCTCCACTCGAGCTCCGGCTTCGAGACGCCGGCCACGCGCGCGCTCGCATGCTGGGCCTCGGGCGGGCGCAGAAGCGTCTTCGTCGGAATACAGGCCCAGTTCGTGCACTCGCCGCCGATCAACTCCTGCTCGACGAGGGCACAGCGAAGACCGCCGTCGGCGAGCGCCGACACGGCCACCTCCCCGGCGGGACCTGCACCGAGGATGACGGCGTCGAAGTGGTCGGTCATGGTCGAGTACCTCCTTGCGCTTCGATGTGGATGATGTTGCTGCTTCCGGGCGGCGTCACGTAGCGCATACCGAGACTCTCGTAGGCGTGCTCCGGAATCGAGATGTCCGCCACGTGGAGCGTCCCGCCCGCCTCTTCTGCGCCGGCAGCACGCAACCCTGCCACCAGGATGCAGACGGGAACACGAACCTGTGGAGACGGAAGTCCATGCCCGGCCGATCAGCGAGGCTGCGCCTGGCGAACGCGTGGGAGCGGCTCGCACAGCGAGGCGAGCACGTGGTCGGCGCCCGCCTCGCGCAGCTCCGCGTCGCCGTAGTGGCCGCTGGCGACACCGACAGCGACCGCCCCAACGGCTCTCGCAGCCTGGATGTCCTTGGGCGTGTCCCCGACGACGAGGATGCTCTGCGGGTCGAGCTTCTCGCCGAGAATACGGCCCGCACGCTCGATCGCGCAACGAGTCAACTCCGCTCGATCGGTCGAGTCGGATCCGTAGCCGCCGAAGCAGAAGTGGTGGTTGAGCTTGGCGCGCGCGAGCTTGATGTGCGCGGCGGCCTCGAGATTTCCGGTGACGAGCCCGAGCAGGTAGCCGTCGTCGATCAGCTTCGGCAGCAGCTCCTCCACTCCGGGCAGCACCCGGTACTGCTCGGACTCGGCGACCGTCCGCCGGAGGTAGAAAAGCCGGCGCTCGAGCAGCTTCGTGAATTCCTTGCGCTCGGGCTTGCGGTGGAGTACCGCCTCGAAGGTCTGGCGGCCGACGTCGGGGTCGGTCATGCCGGTGTCGGTGAACTGGCCGATGTCGGCCGGGATCCCGTAGAGCTCCTCGAACGCGAGCCGCCAAGACGCGGCGCCGGCACCGCCGCTGATGATCAGCGTGCCGTCGATGTCGAACAGGATGGCGATCACATCATCCATCCGTGCCTCCTGACTCGTCATCGGGGAGGTGCCAGCACCTTGGCGCGATCAGGTCCTGCGCCGCTTCGGGGCCCCACGAGCCCGGCCCGTAGGGGAGCACCGGGGGCGGGTGCTCGAGGAGCGGCGCCGAGATCTCCCAAAGGCGCTCGATCCCGTCGGCTCTCGTGAACAGCGTGCGGTCGCCGATCATGACGTCGTGGATCAGCCGCTCGTACGATTCGAGCTGCCTGGAGGCGCAGAAGGAGTCCTCATAGTGGAACGTCAGTTTCGCCGGTGCGAGCTCGGTCGTCGCCCCGGGCACCTTTGCGAGGAAGCTCGCGGAAATCGTGCCAGGGTCATCGAACTCGAGGACGAGCTCGTTCGGGGGGAAGCCGTTGGTCGAGCGGAACATGCGGTGGGGCGGCTCCCGGAAGGCGATCGTGATCACGCGCCTCTTCTCGGCGAGCCTCTTGCCCGTGCGCAGGTAGAAGGGAACGCCCGCCCAGCGCCAGTTGTCGATCTCGACCTCGAGTGCGACGAACGTCTCCGTATCGGAGCCCGGGGCGACCCCCGGCTCGTCGAGGTAGCCCTCGTACTGGCCGCGGACGACCCGCTCGGGTCGCAACGGCGCCATCGACTCGAACACCTTCACCTTCTCGTCGATGAGCTGCTTCGGCTCGAGCGATGTCGGCGGCTCCATCGCCACGAAGCTGAGCACCTGGAGGAGGTGGGTGACGATCATGTCTCGGAAGGCGCCTGCCCGCTCGTAGAAGTCCGCCCGCGTCCCGATCGAGAGCGTCTCGGGGACGTCGATCTGCACGTGGTCGATGTGGTCGCGGTTCCAGACGGGCTCGAAGAGGCCGTTCGCAAACCGGAGCGCGAGAATGTTCTGAACCGATTCCTTGCCGAGGAAGTGGTCGATGCGGAAGACCTGCGACTCGTCGAAGACCGAGTGCACCGTCGCGTTGAGCGCTTGCGCCGACTCGAGGTCGCTGCCGAACGGCTTCTCGAGGATCACGCTCGCCCGTTCGGCCAGCCCGGCGGCGCCGATCGTCCCCACCACGTCTGCGAACGCACCCGGCGGCACCGAGAGGTAGTGGAGCCGACGCGGCTCGCCGCCCAGCTCCCTCTCCGCCTTCGCGACCGACCCGGCGAGCGCACAGGCGCCGGCATCGACGGACGTGTAGGAGAGCGTGCCGGCGAAGGCCTCCCAGCCCTCGCCCGCAGACTCGCGCCGGCCGAACTCCTCGATCGCCGCGCGCGCAAACTCGCGGAACTCGCCGTCCGTCAGTCTGTCCCGGGACACGCCGACGACGCGCCAGTGTCTCGGGAGAAGGTCCGCCCCGGCGAGTTGGAAGAGACCGGGAAGGAGCTTTCGCCGGGCGAGGTCTCCGGTTGCTCCGAAGAGGACGATGACGTGATCGTCGAGGACGATGGCTGCGGCGTCGTCGTCCGCGCTCGATCGAAGCGACACCTTCGTCGCAAGCTTCATCGCTCCCGGCTCCCACTGCCGGTGGCCTCCGCGTGCCTCTCCGCGTGGCCGCCGAATTCCGACCGCATCGCGGAAAGGAGCTTGTCTGCGAAGTCGGACTTACCTCGCGACCCGAAGCGCTCGTAAAGTGCCGTCGTCAGCACCGGCGCGGGAACGCCTTCGTCGACGGCGGCGAGCACCGTCCAGCGGCCCTCGCCGGAGTCGGAGACCCGACCGGAGAACCCCGCGAGCTCGGGGGACTTGGCGAGGGCGTCGGCGGTCAGGTCGAGAAGCCAGGAGGCGATCACGGAGCCGCGGCGCCAGACCTCGGCCACGTCGGCGATGTCGAGGTCGTACTGGTAGGCCTCGGGCTCGCGGAGCGGCGTCGTCTCGGCGTCGACCTCGCTCGCGCCCGTGCCGACGTTTGCGTGCCTGAGGATGTTCAGGCCCTCGGCGTACGCGGCCATGATCCCGTACTCGATGCCGTTGTGCACCATCTTCACGAAGTGGCCGGCGCCGTGCGGCCCGCAGTGCAGGTATCCGCCTTCGGCAGTCGAGTCGGTGCCCTCGCGGCTCGCGGTTCGGGGCGCAGCGTCCACGCCGGGGGCAATCGTCCTCAGGATGGGGTCGAGGTGTTCCACGATCGTCGCCTCCCCGCCGATCATGAGGCAGAAGCCGCGCTCGAACCCGAAGACGCCACCGCTCGTGCCGATGTCGACGTAGTGAATCCCCGTCGGATCGAGCTGCCTCGCGCGGAGGATGTCGTCGCGGTAGTAGCTGTTGCCGCCGTCGATGAGGATGTCTCCGGGCTCCATCAGCTCCGCCAGCCGGTCGACGATGTCCTGGACGAAGCCGGCCGGCACCATGATCCAGGCGACGCGCGGCTGCTCGAGCCTGGCGACGAAGTCCTCGAGGGATTCCGAGCCGACCGCGCCCTCGCCGGCGAGCTGCTCGACGGCGGCCGTGTCGAGGTCGAAGACGACGACCTGGTGGCCATCCCGCATGAGCCGCCGGGAGAGGTTGGCCCCCATTCGGCCCAGTCCGATCATTCCGAGCTGCATGTTCCGTCCTTCCGTTAGGGGTTTCTCGCGGCCCGATAGCGCCGAATGAGGGCGTTCGTCGACGAGTCGTGGGCGAGCTCCGGCTCGGTCTTCGCCGAGAGCTCGGGCACGATCCGCATCGCGAGTGCCTTGCCGAGCTCGACGCCCCACTGGTCGAAGGGGTTGATGTTCCAGATCGCGCCCTGCGTGAACACCGAGTGCTCGTAGAGGGCGACGAGCTTGCCGAGCGCCTCCGGCGTCAGGCGCTCGGCGAGAACGACGTTCGAGGGCCGGTTGCCCTCGAAGACGCGGTGAGGCACGAGCCACTCGGGCGTCTCCTCGCCCCGCACCTCGTCCGCCGTCTTCCCGAAGGCGAGCGCCTCCGCTTGCGCGAAGACGTTCGCCATGAGCAGGTCGTGGTGCTCGCCGAGCGGGTTGAGCGTCTGCGCGAAGGCGATGAAGTCGCAGGGGACGAGCTTCGTTCCCTGGTGGATGAGCTGGTAGAAGGAGTGCTGCCCGTTCGTCCCCGGCTCTCCCCAGAAGATCGAGCCGGTCTCGTAGTCGACCCGCTTCCCCTCGAGCGTGATCGACTTCCCGTTCGACTCCATCGTGAGCTGCTGCAGGTAGGCGGGGAAGCGCTCGAGGTACTGGTCGTACGGGAGCACGGCGACCGTCTGCGCTCCGAAGAAGCTCGCGTACCAGACCGCAAGGAGCCCCATCAGTGCGGGGAGGTTCTCCTCGAACGGCGCCATGCGGAAATGCTCGTCGACTGCGTGGAAGCCGGAGAGCATCTGCCGGAAGTGCTCCGGCCCGATCTCGAGCATCGTCGAGAGCCCGATCGCCGAGTCCATCGAGTAGCGCCCGCCGACCCAGTCCCAGAAGCCGAACATATTGACGACGTCGATGCCGAACTTCGCCACCTCCTCGGCGTTCATGGAGACGGCGACGAAGTGCTTCGCGACCGCCGCCTCGTCGCCGAGCGCGGCCAGCGCCCACGCTCGCGCCGTGCGGGCGTTCGTCAGCGTCTCGACCGTCGTGAACGTCTTCGACGAGACGACGAAGAGCGTCTCCTCGGGATCGAGGTCGCGCGTCGCCTCCGCGAAGTCCGTGCCGTCCACGTTCGAGACGAAGCGGAACGTCATGTCCCGGCGTCCGTATGCACGCAAGGCCCGATGGGCCATGACGGGTCCGAGGTCGGAGCCGCCGATCCCGATGTTGACGACGTTGCGGATCGGCCTACCCGTGTTACCGAGCCACTCACCGTTCCGGACGCGGTCGGCGAACGCGGCCATCCGGTCGAGCACCCCGTGGACTTCCTCGACCACGTCGGACCTGTCGAGGACGAGCGATTCTCCTCTCGGCTTGCGGAGCGCGACGTGGAGCACCGCCCGGTCCTCCGTCACGTTGATCCGCTCACCGTCGAACATGGCGTCGATCCGCTGCCGGAGCCCCGACTCCTGCGCGAGCCGGACGAGCAGCCGGACCGTCTCGTCCGTGACCCGGTTCTTCGAGTAGTCGAGGTAGAGGCCCACGGCCTCGACGGCGAGGCGCTCCCCTCGGTCGGGATCGCGGGCGAACAGGTCGCGCAGATGGAGCTCGGCGACCTCGCGGTGGTGCGCCTCGAGCGCTCTCCAAGCAGGGCGGTCGCGAAGCGAGGTCTGCTCGCCGGTCGCAGAGGCCGGTTCCATCACTTTGCCGCCACGAGGACATCGGTCTTGCGGGCGATGCATTCGAGCAGACCGTGCCAGGAGCGCTCGAACGCCTCCGCCCCCTCCTGCTGAAGACGGAGCGCCAGTGCGTCGACGTCAACTCCCGCCTGCGCCGCCGCCGCGATCGTCTGCTCGCCGTGTCCTCCGTCGGGGGAGAGCAGCTCGTCGAAGCTACCGTGGTCGGCGAAGGCGAGCAACGTCTTCTCGGGCATCGTGTTGATCGTCTGCCGCGCCGCGAGAGCGGTCACGTAGAGGACGTCCGAAGCCTGCGGATCCTTCGTCCCCGTGCTCGCGAAGAGAAGTCGCTGAGGCTGCCCGCCCGCGGCTGCCAGACGCTGCCAGCGCGGCGAGTCGAGGAGCTCGCGATAGGCGGCATAGGTGCGTTTGGCGACCGCTATTCCGAGCCGGTTCTCGAGCTCTGCCGGGATCTCGTCTCTGACAGCGGCGTCCCATCGGCTGACGAAGACGGAGGCCACGGAGCCGACCGCCGGGTCGAGACCGGCCTCCAGACGCCTCTCGATGGCGCGGAGGTCGGCTTCTGCCTGGGCGAGATACTGCTCGCGCGAGAACAGGAGCGTGACATTCACCGGGATGCCGGCGAAGATGCACTCCTCGATCGCTGCGAGCCCTTCGGACGTGCCGGGAATCTTGATGAACAGGTTGGGCACCTCGGCCCGAGCGAAGAGATCCTTCGCCGCCGCGATCGTGCTCTCGGCGTCGTCGGCGAGCAGCGGCGAGACCTCCAGCGACACCCAGCCGTCCACGCCGCCCGTCCGCTCGTGGATCGGCTGGAAGGCAGCGGCCGCGGCGCGCAGATCCTCGAGGGCGAGCTCGAAGAAGAGGTCCTCGCCCTCCAGATCCTCGCCGATCCGCGCGCGGATCGCCTCGTCGTAGGCGCCGGTGCTCTCGATCGCCTGGTCGAAGATCGTCGGATTCGACGTGAGCCCGGTCACGGCGAGCTCGTCGATGTACCGCGCCAACGTCCCGCTCGTGAGGAGGTCGCGGGTGATGTTGTCGAGCCAGATGCTCTGACCCGCCTCGTGTAACCGCGTCGTTGCCTTCATCGCATCTCCCTTCGTGGGTCAGACGGGCGCGGTCAGCTCGAGCTGCGCCTTCGCGGCCGCCACGACGGCGTCGGGCGTGAACCCGAACTTCGTCTGCAGATCCTTGAGCGGCGCCGAGGCGCCGAAGGTCGTCATGCCGATGATCTGCCCGGTCGTGCCGACGTACCGTTCCCAGCCGAACGTCGACGCCTGCTCGACGGCGACCCGGCCAGTCACTTCGGGCGGGAGCACCGAAGCGCGATACTTGGGCGTCTGGCGCTCGAACAGCTCCCACGACGGCATCGAGACGACGCGGGCATTCACCCCCTCCGCCGCGAGCTCCTCGAAGGCGCCGACCGCGAGGCCGACCTCCGTTCCGCTCGCCATCAGGATCACCTCCGGCTCGCGGTCTCCGTCCGCCTGGCCGAGCACGTAGGCACCGCAGCGCAGGCCTTCGGCCGACGCATAGCGGGCCCGGTCGAGGGTCGGCATCGCCTGGCGCGAGAGGACGAGCGCCACCGGATCGTGCTGGGAGCGCATGACGAGCCGCCATGCCTCGGCGACCTCGTTCGCGTCGCCCGGTCGGATGGTGATCAAGCCCGGCACCGCTCGGAGCCCGGCGAGCTGCTCGATCGGCTGGTGCGTCGGACCGTCCTCACCGACCCCGATCGAGTCGTGCGTGAAGATATGGATCGTCGGGATCTCCATGATCGCCGAGAGCCGGATCGGCGCCCGCGCGTAGTCGGAGAAGATGAGAAAGCCGGCTCCGAACGGGCGCACCTTGCAGAGCGACAGACCGTTCACGATCGAGCCCATCGCGTGCTCGCGCACGCCGAAGTGGAGATTGCGGCCGCCCCGGTTCTCGGCCGAGAGGTCGCCGGCGCCCTCGAACGTCAGCCGGGTCTTCGTCGACGGGGCGAGGTCGGCCGCGCCCCCGAGCAGCCAGGGGACGTTCTGGGCGACCGCATTCAGCACCTGGCCCGACGAGTCCCGGCTCGCCAGTCCCTTCGGGTCGGCGGGGAACTCCGGGATGTCTCGGTCCCACCCTTCCGGTAGCTCGCGGCGCTGCATCTCGAGCAGGTGGCCGGCGAGTTCCGGGTACTGCCCCGCGAACTCCTCGACCCGGGTGAGCCAAGCGTCGCGCAGCGCCCGGCCACGACTGCCGATGCCGGCGGCGAAATGCTCTCGCACCCCGTCGGGGACGAGAAAGTGCTCGTGCTCGGGCCAGCCGTACACGCGCTTCGTTGCGCGAACTTCGTCCTCGCCGAGAGGCTCGCCGTGCGCGGCGCTCGTGTCCTGCTTGGTGGGGGCGCCGTACCCGATGTGCGACTCGACGATCACGAGCGTCGGCCGCTCGCTCTCGGACTTGAACGTCTCGAAGCCGCGCCGCAGCAGGTCGAGGTCGTTGGCGTCCCCGACGCGCGTGACGTTCCAGCCGTACCCGAGGAAGCGAGTGGCGACGTCCTCGGAGAAGGCGAGCGCGGTATTCCCCTCGATCGTGATGTGATTCGAGTCGTAGATCCAGCAGAGGTTCGAGAGCTTCAGGTGCCCTGCCAGCGAGGCCGCCTCGCTCGAGAGGCCTTCCATCATGCAGCCGTCACCCGCCAGGGCGTAGACGTCGTAGTCGAAGAGCTCGAACCCGGGCCTGTTGAAGTAGGACGCCTGCCAGAGACCTGCGATCGCCATCCCCACGGACGTGGCCACGCCCTGGCCGAGCGGGCCCGTGGTGGTCTCGACGCCGGACGTCCACCGGTACTCCGGATGCCCCGGGCAGCGGGAGTCGAGCTGGCGGAAGCGCTCGAGGTCGGCCATGGGAACGGAAAGCTCACCGAGCGTCTCGTAAGCGGGATTCACCGCCTTTACCCCGGTCAGGTGCAGGAGCGCGTAGAGAAGGGTCGATGCATGCCCGGCCGAGAGGACGAAGCGGTCGCGGTTGGGCCAGATCGGATCGTCCGGGTCGAAGCGCAGGAACTCCTGCCAGAGCGTGTAGGCGGCCGGCGCCATCGCCATCGGCGTGCCAGGGTGTCCGGAGCTCGCCGCCTGGACGGCATCGATGCAGAGCGTGCGGATCGTCGCGATGGCTCGCACGTCGGCGCTCATGGACTCGACCCGGTCTCCCCTCGCGGGGCTCATCTCGCCAGCGCCTCCCTTCCTGCGACGGCGTCCGTGCGGCCCCAGCGGCCGGGCACGTCACGCAGCGCGAGCCGGCCGAGGTTGTCGGGGAGCAGCGGATCGACCGTCAGAAGGTCGCCCGCCGGCTCGAGGCCGAGAATGGCGCGCAGGAAGAGCAGCGGCGCTCCCGTCGCCCAGGCCTGCGGGCTCGAGGCGGTCGGGTACTCGACCGGGAACCGCGTCAGGTCGCGCCGGTAGCCGGCGAACACCTCCGGGAGCCTGTAGTCGAAGTACGTCGCAGCCTCGAGGATGGCCATCGCGATTCGGCCGGCCTCCTCGCGGTAGCCGTAACGCGCAAGGCCGGCAGCGATAAAAGAGTTGTCGTGCGGCCAGACCGTGCCGTTGTGGTACTCGATCGGGTTGTAGCCGCCCTCGCCTTCGGCCATCGTCCGCACGCCCCAGCCTGAGAAGAGCCGCTCGCCCAGCACGTGTCCGACGATCGACTCCACCTTGTCGTCGTCCACGATCCCGCTCCAGAGCAGGTGACCGATGTTCGACGTCAGGCTGTCGACCTGCTGCTTGTCACCGTCGAGGGCGAGCGCGAAGTACCCGCGCTCGTGGAGCCAGAAGTCGCGGTTGAAGCGGTGCTTGAGAGCAGCCGCGTCGGCCTCCAACCGCTCCGCGAAGATTGGGTCGCCCCAGATCTCGCGCGCAAGCCGGGCCGCGCGGACCTTGGCGTCGTAGACATAGCCTTGGATCTCACAGACCGCACGCGGAAGGCTCGAGGCCGAGCCGTCGGCGAAGAGGATCGAGTTCCAGGAGTCCTTCCAGCACTGGTTCTCGAGTCCCGTCTCCGTGTTGCGGCGCTCGTACTCGACGTAGCCGTCTCCATCCCGGTCGCCGTAGCCGTCGATCCATTCGATCGCGGCACGCGCGCCGGGCTCGAGCTCGCGCACGAGACCAGTGTCGCCCGTCCAGCGCTCGTACTCGTCCAGGAGGACGAGGAAGAGCGGGGTCGCATCGGCAGTGCCGTAGTAGGGAGCGTGCGGCCGCTCGCCGAACGTCGTCAGCTCGCCGAACCGAATCTCGTGCAGGATCTTCCCCGGCTCTTCGTCCCGGAAGTCGTCGACCTTCGTCCCTTGGCGGGCAGCGAGAACGCGGAGGGTCGCCTCGGCGAGCTCCGGTGCGAACGGCAGCGCCTGGTAGCTCGCAATCAGGCTGTCCCGCCCGAACAGGGTCATGAACCAGGGCAGGCCGGCGGCGGGAAGCGATGTTCCGGGCAGGATCAGCGGCTCGAAGCGAAGCGCTGCCAGGTCGACCAGGCTCTTTCGGTAGATGTGGTCGAGGGGATCCCATTCGCATTCGAGCGTCGGCGCGTCCGCGATCCACTCCCGAAGGCTCTTCTTCATGTTCGGCTTCGCCTCGCGCTCGCCGTGTCCGTACTTGACGACGCACGCCTGCTCGGCGATCGGCTGAACGTCGATACACGTGCTCCACTCGGCCTTCGGCTCGATCTTGACTGCGAAGACGAAACCCTCCTCGCTCACCTCGGCGTTGGCGCTCGAGCTGATGGAGGTCTCGCGCACGAAGCTGCCTCTCCGGTATCCGAGCACGAGCTCGCCCCCGCGCAGCTCGCGGTAGAGCTCGCCCTTCTTCGCCAACGCGTCCTTGACCTCGAAGATGTCAGCGAAGTCGGAGCCGGCCTCGAGCCGGAGCTCGATCTCGACCGTTTCGGGCTCGTGGTTGAGGACGAGGATGTCTTCGTGGAAGCCCTCGCCGACGAATCTCTTACGGATGACCGAGAGGTACGGGCTCTTGTAGATCGTCCCGGTTGCCGGAGCAAGGAAGAACTGGGCGGCGAAGTAGTCGGTCGCATCGGTGGAGAGGACGTTCGGCCGGCTGCCGTTCACCGTCAGGACCCAGCGGGAGAGGAAGCGCGTGTCCCGGTAGAAGAGGCCCTCCGGCTGGTCCGGCGAGGCTTCGATGTCGCCGCGGCGGTCGCTGACGACGAAGGTGCTCCCGTCGAGCGTGCTGATCGTGTCATGGCTCACTCCGTCGTTCCCTGGGCCGGCGGTGCTCCTGTGCCGACGAGCACTTGCCGCCCGCGGTCGGTGATCTCGAGCGTACCGCGCGGGTTGTCCTCGTAGTTACATGGGCGCACGAAGCCCGCAAGCGCTGCCTCGCCGGCCGATCCCGCTCCCGGAACCACGGCATCGAAGGTGTCGGACAAATCAGGTTCTCCTTTCGGGATCTCGGCCGTCGCGGCCACGACGCGCGACGACAGGGTGCTCGTCGCGCCGCCGCTCCACCTCGTCCGGCGCGACGGCCCTGTCCGAGCCGGTTGTCGGCTGCGTGTTCGAAGTTCGACCCGCTCGGCGCCGACGAGATTCGCGTCGCACGTCGCGCTCCCCTGATCACCGTTCTCGAACGCAGATGGTCGACGTTCTCCAGCATGTCTCCGAGCCGCAGATGGACCCTTGCGCGGAACACACAATCGCCGGTCGATTCCTCCGAGAACGGTTGCGGCCCGGCCACCACGAGTGGCCGGGCCGCGAGACAGAGGATCAGCGATGGCTCGGCGACTGCCGCTCGCTGAGTTTCTTGATGCGGTTGATGGTCTCCGTCATCTCGTCCGCGGTGTTCAGGCCTGTCATGGCCTGCATCATCGGACGCATCATCGGCGGCGACGTCATCGCGAGGTGGACGTGGGTCTGCCCGTTCCTCGGCTCGAGCTCGAGCGCGAGGCGCCGATCGCGATCGCGAACATGCTCGACGGCGCGCGCCTGAAGCCCGACTACCGCACGATGCCGCGTACCACCTTCACGAGCCCCGAGCTGGCCGGGGTGGGGTTGAGCGAGGACGATGCGCTCGCAGCAGGCTACGAGGTCGAGGTGCGCCGCTTCGACGTCGGCAAGCTCGGCAAGGCGCGGGCACTCGGCGAGCGGAGGGGGCGGATCAAGTTCGTGCTCGACGCTCGAACCGGTGCGATCCTCGGAGCACACGTGCTCTCCCTCCACGGAGGCGATCTCCTACCGGGCCCGATGGTGGCGATGAACGCTCCGGGAGGGACTCTGGAGCCGCTGCTCGCGACGACACACCCGCACCCGACGCTCTCGGAGGCGATCAAGGTCGCAGCCCGCGACGGCT
>Ga0136633_1002481_pt1 | contig 12684 bp, 12 predicted proteins | sample AntDrymeUQ832206_2_FD_105494 | JGI IMG/M metagenome (GOLD analysis project Ga0136633, IMG submission 105494) | Polar desert sand microbial communities from Dry Valleys, Antarctica - metaG UQ83 (22.06) | ecosystem: Environmental > Terrestrial > Soil > Desert | place: Antarctica: Dry Valley... | reverse complement strand
TCTAGGTGTGTTTGCGATGTACGCGGGAACCCTCAGCGGTGTCCTCGACCGTCCACCCGAGCGCTTCCAATTGGTCACGAAGGGAATCGGCGCCGGTGAAATCCCGCGCCGTCCGGGCCTCGTCGCGCGCACCGACAAGCGCGGCAACCTCGGCCGGGACGGTGTCCCCGCCAGACAGGAGGCGAAGACCTACGGCGGTCGCCATCTCACGCACGGCGGCAGCCAGGACCGCCGCCGATGCAGTGTCGCCGCTGTCGAGCGCAGTGTTGGCCGCCTTCATCAAGGCCCACATCTCGGCTGCCGCGCGCGGCGTGTCGAGGTCGTCGTCCATCGCCGCCCGGAAGCGTCCGAGGGCTGCGGCGTCGGGGGACGCGCCAGGCAGGTCTGCGGTGCGCCGGGCGAACCCGTCGAGGCCGCTGAGCGCCCTGGTGGCGGCCTCGATCGTCGTTCCCGTCACATCGACCGGAGCCCGGTAGTGCGACTGGAGCACGACCAGGCGGTAGGCGCGCGGGTCGACCGATTCGAGCATGTCCGTCAGGGTCGTGAAGTTGCCAAGCGACTTGGACATCTTCTCCCCGCCCATCTGCACGTGGCCGTTGTGGCCCCAGCGCCGGGCGAACTCGTGGCCGGCGGCGACGGCCTGGGCCCGCTCGTTCTCGTGGTGGGGGAAGGCCAGGTCGATACCGCCTCCGTGGAGATCGAACCCCTCGCCCAACAGGTCGAGCGACATCACCACGCACTCGGTGTGCCAACCGGGGCGGCCGTCGCCCCACGGCGAGGGCCATGTCGGCTCCCCCGGCTTGGCGAACTTCCAGAGGACGAAGTCGAGCGGCGACCGCTTCGCCTCGACCACGTCGACCCGGGCCCCCGAGCGCAGGCTGTCGAGCGACTGGCGGGCCAGCAGGCCGTAGTCCGCCACTGCGTCGACCGAGAGGTACACACCGTCGGACGTCGGATAGGCCTTGCCCGCGTCGACCAGCTGCGTCACCAGCTCGACCATCTGGTCCACGTAGGCGGTGGCGTGAGGGTCGACGGTCGGGCGCTTCACGCCCAGGCGATCCATCGCGTCGTACCAGGCCGCCTCGTACTGGAGGGCCACGTCCTCCGGCGACCGCCCCTCCTTGTTGGCCCGCTGGATGATCTTGTCGTCGATGTCGGTGATGTTCGAGACGAACCGCACGTCGAGCCCGCTCCACTCCAGATAGCGGCGGAGGATGTCCCACACCAGGGCCATACGGCCGTGGCCGATGTGGGGCAGGCCGTCGACGGTCGGACCGCACACGTACATGGAGCACGAGCCGGCGTCCCGGAGCTCGACATCGGCCAACCGGCCCAATGCAGTGTCGTGGAGGCGGATCACCGGGTTACCGTAACCCTGTGCCGGCACCCGACGTCCCCGATAAACCAAGTCTCGAAGGGCTCGAGGAGAAGTGGGGCGCGCGCTGGGAGACCGACGGCACCTACCGCTTCGACCGCTCGAAGGCCCGAGCCGAGATTTACTCGATCGACACCCCGCCGCCCACGGTCAGCGGATCGCTGCACGTCGGCCACATTTTCTCCTACACCCACACCGACACGGTGGCCCGCTTCCAGCGCATGCGGGGCCGAGAGGTCTTCTATCCCATGGGCTGGGACGACAACGGCCTGCCCACCGAGCGTCGGGTCCAGAACTACTTCGGGGTCCGCTGCGACCCCGCTCTGCCCTACGACCCCGACTTCACGCCGCCCGCCAAGCCCACCTCGCCGCCGGTCGCCGTCTCCCGGCCCAACTTCGTCGAGCTGTGCGTCCGCCTGACGGTCGAGGACGAGAAGACGTTCGAGGAGCTGTGGCGACGCGTCGGCCTCTCCGTCGACTGGGGCATGACGTACACCACCATCGGCCGAGAGGCGCAGCGGGCCTCCCAGCGCGGGTTCCTCCACCTGCTGGCCTCGAACTGCGCCTACCAGAAGGTTGCGCCCACGCTGTGGGACGTCGACTTCCAGACGGCCATCGCCCAGGCCGAACTGGAGGACCGCGAGCTCACCGGCGCCTACCACCGCATCCGCTTCGGCGGACCCGACGGCACGTACATCGAGATCGACACCACCCGCCCCGAGCTCATCCCGGCGTGCGTCGCCCTTGTCGCCCACCCCGACGACGAGCGCTACAAGCCGTTGTTCGGTTCGGAGGCCCGGACGCCGTTGTTCGAGGTTGGTGTGCCGTTCGTGGCCCACCCGCTGGCCGAGCCCGAGAAGGGCACCGGCGTGGCCATGATCTGCACGTTCGGCGACATCACCGACGTCACGTGGTGGCGCGAGCTCGACCTCGAGACCCGCACCATTGTCGGCCGTGACGGGCGCATCCAGGCCGACCCACCCCCCGGCGTGGAGGCGTCGCCGGCATGGGCCGAGCTGACCGGGAAGAAGATGGAGCCGGCGCGTGCCCGCATCGTCGAGCTGCTGCGCGAGTCGGGCGACCTCGTCGGCGACCTGCGGCCCATCACCCACGCAGTGAAGTTCTTCGAGAAGGGCAACAAACCCCTCGAGATCCTCAGTAGCCGTCAGTGGTTCATCCACACGCTCGACCATCAGGACCGGCTGCTCGAACGGGGCAAGGAGCTGCGCTGGCACCCGCCCTACATGCGGGCCCGGTTCGAGTCGTGGGTCCAGGGCCTGAACACCGACTGGCTCATCAGTCGCCAGCGCTTCTTCGGCGTCCCCTTCCCGCTCTGGTACCGGTTGGGCGACGACGGCTCCATCCGCTACGAGGAGCCGATCGTGCCCGACGAGAGCCGGCTGCCGATCGACCCGTCAACCGACGTGCCCGACGGCTACACCGCGGAGCAGCGCGACCGGCCCGGCGGGTTCACGGGTGAGCCCGACGTGATGGATACCTGGGCCACCTCGTCGCTCACGCCGCAGATCGCCGGCCGCTGGGCCGACGACCCCGACCTGTTCGAACGGGTCTTTCCCATGGACGTCCGGCCCCAGGCTCACGAGATCATCCGCACCTGGCTGTTCTCCACCGTCGTGCGGTCCGACCTGGAGCACGGCACGCTTCCGTGGACCGACGCCGCCATTTCGGGGTGGGTCCTCGACCCGGACCGCAAGAAGATGGCCAAGTCCAAGGGCAACGCGCTCACGCCCATCGGGCTGCTCGACCAGTACGGCTCCGACGCGGTCCGCTACTGGGCGGCGAGCGGCCGGCCCGGCGTCGACACCGCCTTCGACGAGGGCCAGATGAAGGTCGGCCGCCGGCTGGCCATCAAACTGCTCAACGCGTCCAAGTTCGTCCTGTCGAGGTTGGGTGGGGAGGGCGAGGTCACCGCACCCCTCGACCAGGCCATGCTGGCCGGCCTGGCTGCACTGGTCGAGGAAGCCACCACCGCGTTCGAGAGCTACGACTACGCCCGGGCGCTGGAGCGCAGCGAGTCGTTCTTCTGGGGCTTCTGCGACGACTACCTCGAGCTGGTCAAGGGCCGGGCCTACGGCGGCCAGGGCGACGAGGGGGCGGCGTCCGCCAACCGGGCCCTCACGCTGTCGCTGTCCACTCTGCTCAGACTGTTCGCCCCGTTCCTGCCCTTCGTCACCGAGGAGGTCTGGTCGTGGTGGAAGGACGGGTCGGTCCACCGGGCGACGTGGCCGGCCGCCGAGGAGCTGCGGGCTCCGGCGGGGGCGGGCGCCGACCCGCTCGTGCTCGACGTTGCGTCGGCGGTGCTGGGCGAGGTGCGCAAGGCCAAGACCGTTGCCCAGGTGTCGATGCGCGCCGAGGTGGCGCGGGTCGTCGTCCGGGACACGCCTGAGCGGCTGGCCGCGCTCGGCGCGGTCGCAGGCGACGTGCGCGACGCCGGCCGGATCGCCGACCTCGTCACCGAGGAGTCCACCGAGGCGTCGGTCACCGTGGAGCTCGCCCCGGCCTGATACTTCGGTTGGCGCCGCAAGGCGTGGCGGTCCCCGAAGGCTCGCTGCCGTGGACGACTGCTGCCGTGGACGACTGTGTCGTCGCTGCCGCCGTCGTCAACGAAGCTGGCAAACCTCGGCTGGCATACGGCAACTGCTGACCAAGGGCGTGCCGGGCGATTCGGTGTGCACCGTTGCAGGGTCTCGGTCCGAACCGATTCCTCGAGGCTGGCACGGGGGTCGAGGACCACCAGCCGGTGCGCCGGTGGGTGCAGCATGCCGCGGAGGGCGGCCGGCGGGTCGGCGAGGCGTCGCGACAGGCTGCCCGAGCGGGTCGAGTCCGACACGGCTCGGGCCATCCGGTACTGGAAGCTGTAGGTGGTGACCACCGGGCCGCTCGGCCCGAGGTCGCCCAAGGCCCCGGCGACGGCCAGCAGCGCGAGGTGGTCGTCGACGATGACCACTCAGGCGATGTGTAGATCGACGTCATCCCTACCGATCGTCCGAGCACGCTCGGCGAGCTCCGCGGCGACCTGGCCAAGCGCAGCGTCGACATCGCACGCATCGGGATCCCTCCCCATCTGCAGCTGCGGGTGGATCTCCCCCGGCAGGACTTCGGCCAGCTCGGGGCCGTCGTTGCGGGCGCTGTTGACTCTCGTGCCCACCGGTCGGGCCCGCAACGGCACTGTGGACGGCGCCTGCAGCACGTCGAGCAGTGCGGCGACGTCGTGGTGGGCGGGGTCGAGCCAGCGGTCCCACTGGTGGCGGTCGAGGCGCACGGGCATGCGGTCGTGGAGCCAGGCCAGGTGGTCGTCGGCGGGGCCGGTGACGACGGCGCAGCTCACCTCGCCGTCGTTACGGTCCCAGATGCCGGCCAGGGCGAAGGGGTCGCCTGAGCCGTCGGCGCGGTCGAGGAGGTACGGCTGCTTCGGCCCCCCGGCCGGCCTGCGCCACTCGTAGAAGGCGTCGACGACCACCAGGCACCGGCGTCGGGCGAGGGAGTCGGCGAAGATCGCCCGGTCGACGATCCCTTCGACCCTGGCATTGATCGGCTTCGGCCCGGCGCCGGGGTCGGTCGACCATGACGGCACGAGCCCCCACCGCATCGTCCCCAGCCGCCGGCCGCTCCGGGTCCCGGCGACGGCGACGATCTCCGCTCCCGGGGCGACGTTCCAGCTCGGCACCCGGTCCCCGACCACCACCTCGGCGGCGCCGAAGAAGGCGGCGAGGACGTCGACCGGTCGGGTGACCACGATGCGACCGCACACGACCTCCAGGGTAATCCGCTCTTGAACTCCAATTACTTTGTATAATAAAGTTATTTGCATGACGAAAGACGATGAGCTGACAACCACGTTGGAGGAGCTCGACCGGCTGCGCATGCACACGCGGGCCGCCGTCCATCCCGCATGGTTCCCGCTGGTGCTCTTCGGCCTCCTCGGGCTGGCGTCCATCCCCTTCTCCGGCATCGGGAACGGGGCCGGCATCGGCCTGTTCTGGCTGGTGGCCGGTCCGGCGGGGGGTGTCGCCACCGCCCGCTACTACACCAAGCGCGCCGTCTCCCTCGGCGCCGGCGTGCGCGGACGGGCCTACGCCGCACTTGGTGTCGCGCTCTTCGTCGGCGCATGGGTCGCGGGGTTCATCACCCAATCGGCCGCCGGCCCGATGATCGTGGTCGCCCTGGGATACATCGGGTTCGCTCGCCTGGACCGCAGCTGGCCGACCGCGGCAGTGGCGGCGGTCCTCGGGGTTGCGGCCGTGGTCGTCGCCGTCAGCGATCCGGCGAACGGCGACGTCATCCTGGCGTTCGTGTTCGGCTTGGCCTTCACCGTCACCGGGCTGGTGCTCCGCCGCCGCGACCCTCTCGCGTGAGCGACGCCCACCCGTCCCAGCGACTTGACGACGTCGTGCATCAGCGGGTGCGATTGGGCATCCTCGCCGTGCTCGCCGAGGCCGACCAGGCCGACTTCGGGTTCCTGAAGGACGCCCTCAACCTCACCGACGGGAACCTCTCCCGGCACGTGCAGGTGCTGGAGGAGGCCGGCTACGTGCAGGTCCGCAAGACCTTCGAAGGCCGCCGGCCCCGCACCTGGATATCGGCCACCAGAGCCGGGCGGGCCGCCTTCGCATCCGAGGTGGCCGCCCTGCTGGAGCTGATCGCAGGCGTCGACCGGCCCGGAAGGAAGAGCGGCGGTGGCTAGAGTCCACCGAGGGCTGGGACCCACGTTGCAGAGGAGCGGTTCCATGCCGGCGATCCGGGTCAGGGACCTCCGGAAGTCCTACGACGCAGTCGAGGCCGTGCGCGGCGTCGACTTCGACGTCGAGAAGGGCGAGGTTTTCGGCTTCCTCGGGCCCAACGGGGCGGGCAAGACCACCATCGTGGAGATCCTCGAGGGGTACCGCAGGCGTTCGTCCGGCGATGTGACCGTGCTCGGCCACGACCCGGCCAAGGGCGAGCGGGCCCTGCGCCAACGGATCGGCATCGTGCTCCAGGAGACCGGCGTGGAGCGCTTCCTGAAGGTGGCCGAGGTACTGGAGCTGTACTGCGGCTACTACCCCCGTCCTCGACCGGTCGAGGAGTTGCTGGCCCTCACCGGCTTGGAGGCCAAGCGCAACGAGGTGGTCAAGGAGCTGTCGGGCGGGCAGCGCCGGCGCCTCGACCTGGCCCTCGGGCTGGCCGGCGACCCCGAGCTGGTGTTCCTCGACGAGCCCACGACCGGCTTCGACCCCACCGCCCGGCGTGACGCGTGGGAGATCATCCGCAACCTGCGATCGCTGGGCAAGACGATCTTCCTCACCACCCACTACATGGACGAGGCCCAGAATCTCGCCGACCGGGTAGCTGTTATCGCCGCCGGCCGTATCGTGGCCGAGGGCCCGCCCGACCAACTGGCCGGCCGCGACAGCGCCACGGAGATCCGCTTCGTCCCCCCGGCCGGCGTCGCGTTTCCCGACATCGCGCTTCCCGACGTCGGGGTGACCATCGACGACAGGGGAGTGCTCGTGCGCACCGAGGATCCCACCCCCGTTCTTCACGCCCTCACCGGTTGGGCGCTGGAACACGGCGTCGTCCTCGAAGGCCTGACCGTGACCAGGCCCAGTCTCGAGGACGTCTACCTGGGGCTGACCGCCGAAGCCACCACCCATGAGTGACCGTGCTCCGTAACGACGCGGCGATTGCCGTCCGGCAGCTCCGGTTCGAGCAGAAAGCCTTCTGGCGCAATCCCGCAGGCGCCGTCTTCACCTTCGCCTTCCCGCTCCTGTTCCTCGTGATCTTCTCGCTCCTGAACTCCGGCGTGCGGATCGAGGAGCGGGGAAACATCTCCTTCGTCACGTTCTTCGTGCCCGGCATCCTGGCCTTCGGGCTGATCTCGGCCTGCTACACCAACCTGGCGATCCGCATGACGATCTCGCGCGATTTCGGCATCCTCAAGCGGGTACGAGGCACGCCGGTGCCGACCTGGGCGTACCTCGCCGGACAGGTCGGATCGTCGGTGGTGATCACGTTCATCCTGTTCCTCGTGACCGTCGGCCTCGGGGTGGTGGCGTTCGACGTGGACTTCCGGACGAGCACTGCTGTCGGGCTGTTCGTGACCCTCGGCCTAGGGGCGGCCTGTTTCTGCGCCCTCGGATTGGCGGTCAGCGGGTTGTGCCCCAACGCCGACGCCGCGCCCGCCATCGTCAACTTCTCGATCTTCCCCCTGCTGTTCGTCTCCGGCATCTTCTTCCCGCTCGACAACGCCCCCGGGTGGATCACGTCGGTGGCCGCGGTGTTCCCCATGGAGCGGCTGGCCGACGGCCTGCAGTACGCCTTCGATCCCCGCACCACCGGCCTCGGCTTCAACGGCGGCGACCTGTGGGGCCTGCTGGCCTGGACCGTGGCCGGCGCCGTCCTTGCCGTCCGACTCTTCCGATGGGACTCCGACACAAAATGAGGGTGAAGAAATGAGCTCACTCATGCAACCAGCTGCGCCCGCCCCCCACCCGTCCGCCGCCGCGGCCCGCGGCCTCGACCTGGTCAAGGTCTACGGCCAGGGCGACGCCGCCGTCCGCGCCCTCGACGGGGTCTCCATCGAGTTCGCGCCGGGCCAGTTCAGCGCCATCATGGGCCCGTCCGGATCGGGCAAGTCGACCCTGATGCACTGCATGGCCGGCCTCGACACCATCACGTCGGGGCAGGTCTTCGTCGGCGACGTGGAGCTGAGCAGCCTGCATGACAAGGAGCTGACCCGTCTCAGGCGGGACAAGATCGGCTTCATCTTCCAGGCCTACAACCTGGTGCCCACGCTCACGGCGGCCGAGAACATCACCCTCCCCATGGACATCGCCGGACGCAAGCCCGACCAGGTGTGGGTCGACCGGCTCATCGACACCGTCGGGCTGCGCCAGCGGTTGTCGCACCGGCCGTCGGAGCTGTCCGGAGGTCAGCAGCAGCGGGTGGCAGCGGCGCGGGCACTGGCGTCGCGCCCGAACATCGTCTTCGCCGACGAGCCCACCGGCAACCTCGACTCCCGGTCGAGCGCCGAGGTCCTCGGGTTCCTGCGCAAGTCGGTGCACGAGTTCGACCAGACGGTGGTGATGGTCACCCACGACCCATCGGCCGCGTCCTATGCCGAGCGGGTCGTGTTCCTCGCCGATGGGCGCATCGTCGACGAGATGACCGCGCCGACCGCCGAGAGAGTGCTCGACCGCATGAAAGGCCTTGGCGACTGATGGTCCGCGCTGTTCTCAAGGGCGTCCTCGCCCACAAGCTGCGCCTGTTCCTCACTGCCATCGCCGTGGTGCTGGGCGTGGCGTTCGTGGCGGGCACGTTCGTCCTCACCGACACGATCAACAGGACCTTCGACACGCTGTTCGACGAGGTCTCGGCCGACACCGACATCTCGGTGCGGGCCGCCTCGGGTTTCGGGGAGGACGCGCCGATCGACTCTCTGCGCGACACGGTCCCGGCATCGGTGCTCGACGCCGTGCGACGGGTCCCCGGTGTGCAGGCCGCCGAGCCGACCGTCACCGGGTACGCCATGTTCATCGACGAGGCCGGCAAGGCCGTCACCACCAGCGGCGCGCCCACCCTCGGGTTCAACTGGACCGACCCGGGCCTGTCCCCGCTCACCCTGCGTTCGGGCCGGGAGCCGCAGCGCTCCGGCGAGGTGGTGGTCGACGCGGTCACGGCCAAGGATCACGACTTCGCCCTGGGCGACAAGGTCAAGGTGCTGTTCCGGGGGCCCACCGAGGAGTTCACCGTGGTGGGGATCACCGGCTTCGGGGAGGCCGACAACCTGGCGGGCGCCACGCTGGCCATCTTCGACCTGACCACGGCCCAGCGGGTCTTCGGCAAGGCTGGCCGCTTCGACAGCATCGAGGCCAGGGCCACCGAGGGCTTGTCCTCGTTGGAGCTGCGCGACCGGGTGGCGGCGGCCGTGCCGTCCGGTGTCGAGGTGGTGACCAGCCAGGAGGTGGCCGACGAGAGCGCCGACGCCGTGCAGCAGGGGCTCGGGTTCTTCAGCACGTTCCTTCTCGTCTTCGCCGGCATCGCGCTCTTCGTGGGCGGGTTCATCATCCTGAACACGTTCTCGATCCTCGTCGCCCAGCGCACACGTGAGCTGGCCCTGCTGCGGGCTCTCGGCGCCAGCCGGCGCCAGGTCATGGCGTCGGTGATCGCCGAGGCGTTCCTCGTCGGGCTGTTCGCCTCCCTGGTCGGCCTCGGCCTCGGCGTGCTCGTGGCCCTCGGGCTCCAGAGCCTGCTCAAGGCGTTCGGCATCGACCTCCCCGCCTCCGGTGTGGTGATCCAACCCCGCACGATCATCGCCTCGCTCATCGTCGGAGTGGGCGTGACCGTGATCTCGTCGATCTCGCCGGCCAGGAAGGCGTCGAAGATCGCCCCGATGGCTGCGCTGCGGGGCGGCGGCATCGAGCAGGGTGGGTCGTTGCGACGACGGTCGCTAGCCGGGGCGGTCGTGACCGCTCTCGGGGGCGCCGCCCTGCTCTCCGGACTCTTCGGCGGCACCATCTCCCTGGTCGGCCTCGGCGCCGCGGTGGTGTTCGTCGGCGTCGCGCTTCTCAGCCCACTGGCCGCAGTGCCCATGGCCCGGGTCATCGGCGCCCCGTTCCCCCGGATCGCCGGCATGGCCGGCAAGCTCGGTCGCCAGAATGCGATGCGAAACCCCCGGCGCACGGCGGCCACCGCGGCCGCCCTCACCGTGGGACTGGGGCTCGTGGCATGCGTCAGCGTGCTGGCGGCGTCGATCAAGGCGTCGGCCGCCGACATCGTCGACGAGTACCTGGCCGCCGACTACATCATCAGCACGACGAACTTCCTGCCGAGCATCAGCACCGAGCTTGCGCCCCGACTCGCCCGCGCGCCCGAGCTGGCTGCGGTGTCCGGCCTGCAGACCGGCGACTGGCGGTCGGCCGGCCAGACGCAGTCGATCTACGGCGCCGACCCGGCGTCGGTCGGCCAGGTGCTCAAGCTCGACGTGACCGCCGGCGACATCGGCGGTCTGGCCCGGGGCGACGTCCTCGTCGGCGAGGAGGAGCTGAAGGACAAGAAGCTGGAGATCGGCACCATGCTGGCGATGACGTTCGCCCGCACAGGCGAGAAGGAGCTGCGTATCGCCGGCACCTTCGCCAAGAACCAGCTGCTCGGCAGCTACGTCGTGTCGACCGCCACCTTCGACGCCAACTTCAGCGACCGCCTCGACTTCGTCGTCCTGGCCAAGGCGCGGGAGGGGGTGGCCCCCGCCGAGGCCCGGGCCGCGGTCGAGCGGGTCACCGCCGACTTCCCCAACGTCGAGCTGCGGGACCAGTCCGAGTTCAAGCAGCAGCAGGAGGACCAGGTGAACCAGATCCTCGGCCTGGTCACCGCCCTGCTCATGCTGTCGATCATCATCGCCCTCTTCGGGATCGTGAACACCCTCGCCCTGTCGATCTTCGAACGGACGCGCGAGCTCGGCCTCCTCCGGGCCGTCGGGATGTCACGCCGCCAGGTCCGGTCGATGATCCGGGGCGAGTCGGTGATCATCGCCGTGCTCGGCGCGATCCTGGGCCTCGGCGTCGGCGTGCTGTTCGGCTACGCCATCGTGGGCGCCCTCGACGACGAGGGCATCGGCAAGGTGGTGGTCCCGGCCGGCCAGCTCCTCACGTATGTGTTCCTCGCCGGCCTCGCCGGCGTGGCCGCCGCCGTCTTCCCCGCCCGCCGGGCCGCCCGCCTCGACGTGCTGGCTGCCATCTCATACGAATAGGTCCGGTTGCGCCGATCAGAGCTCGATGCGGACCTCGTAGGTTCGGGTCTCGACGGGCTTGGTGTCCCAGGGGCGGGCGTAGAGGCACCGCAGGGTGGCGTGACCTTCGCCCCGGGCCGTCACCCGGATGAGGTGGTGGGGGGGGTCCCCCGGCTCGAACCGCTCCTCGACCACGGCGAGCTGGGGACCGGAGATCTCCACCCGCCACACGAACCCGGGACGAGGCGTCGTGGGGAGCCGGAGGGAGAACGTCCCGCCGGGGGCGACTTTCAGGACCTTGGTCGGGTGTTCCGTCGGGCCGGCGGCGGCGGTCGGAGCGAGGGGCGCAGCCGCAGGGACCGGGCCCCGGGCGCCCGCGGCCGGAGGACGTTCGCGAGCGGGATCGAAGGAGGCCGGCGGTGGCTTGGGCTCCGCACCGACCCAGATCCACCCGTCCCGCTCCTCGACCGGGTAGAGGGTCAGGTACCCGGGCTTGAGCTTCCAGAGGTTCTCGGGCCGGGCGTCGCGGGCGGGGATGATGTTCTCGCCGGTCTGGGGGTCGTACAGGTATCCGTGCAGCGAGCAGCGGATCTGGCCGTCGAAGAAGGTGCCGCCCTCGAGGTCGGTGTCCTGGTGGGGGCACATGGCCGAGAAGGCGACGACCCGGCCACCTGCGAGGCGGCCGAGCAGCACGTTGGCCCCGGCGACGCTCACCCGCTGGAGGCGGGGCTCCCCCGGCGTCTCCTCGATCAGCTCGGCGCTAGGGAGCACCCGGACGCCCGACGGTTCCACGCGCCGTCATCCTAGGGGCTAGCTGTCTGGGCGGCCGAACGGGTCCTGGTACGCCTCGGGGCCGGCGGCTGCGCCTTCGTCGCCCACGGTGGCGTCGCCCTCGTAGCCCGGCTCTCCTGGGCCGCTGGCGCCGGGGGAGGGGCGCAGTGCGGTGTCGTCGTCGTCGAGGGGCCCGGGGTCGGACATGGCTGGATCGGACATGGACGACGTCCTACCCAACCGGCACGGAAACCCCCACCCCGCCGCGGGTCTCCGCGCCGTAGCGGACGATCTCGCCTTCGAGGTCGAGCGGGCGGGGCCGGGTCAGCGTGGCGGTCTCCTCGCGCATCTCGTCGGTGATGAGGTCGGCGGGGAGCAGCCAGGAGACCTCGAACTCGATGCCGTCGGGATCCTTGGCGTAGAGCGCCTTGGTGGTGACGTGGTCGGAGGCGCCGGTGAGCGCACCCCGCTCGGCCAGGATCGAGCGGATACGGGCCAGCTCGGAGAGGGTGTCGACCTCCCATGCCAGGTGGTAGAGGCCCACGGTGCTGCGTCCGGCCGTCGAGGGGCCGGCGTCGGCGCCGATCTGGAAGGTGCCGAGATCATGGTCGTTCGTGGAGCCGGGCGCCTGGAAGAAGGCGGCCTGGCCGGGCGCCCAGATGAGGGTCCTGAACCCGAGGACGTTCTCGTAGAACTCCCGGGTCCGCTCCACGTCGCGGACGTAGAGCACTGCGTGGTTGAGGCGGGTCACGGGCATGAGTGGCTCCTTCGGACGCTCATCTCCGTCAACGTACTTGAGACCTCAACCATTCCC
>Ga0136633_1002480_pt1 | contig 12685 bp, 12 predicted proteins | sample AntDrymeUQ832206_2_FD_105494 | JGI IMG/M metagenome (GOLD analysis project Ga0136633, IMG submission 105494) | Polar desert sand microbial communities from Dry Valleys, Antarctica - metaG UQ83 (22.06) | ecosystem: Environmental > Terrestrial > Soil > Desert | place: Antarctica: Dry Valley... | reverse complement strand
GTCGGATGCGGCCAACCTCGACACGGCCGACGACAACGGCCGCGAGGACGTCTTCGTCCGCGACCTCGCCACGGGCCGCACGACGCTCGTGAGCGTCGCCCGCGGCGGCGGCTCCGGTCAGAACCGCGCCTTGGGCGGCGCTCGGCCACAGGTGTCCGACGTCGCCCGCGACGGCCGCTTCGTGGTCTTCGAGTCCGACGCGACGAACCTGGCGGGGCGCGACCGCAACCGGCGGACCGACATCTTCGTGCGCGACACCGTCAAGCAGTCGACCACCCGCGTGAGCGTCAGCACGACCGACGAGGAGGGCGGCGGCGCCTCCTACCTGCCGACGATCACGCCGGACGGGCGCTACGTCGCGTTCGGCTCGCGTGCCAACGATCTCGTGGCCGAGGACGCAGTGGGCCCCGACGTCTTCGTCCGCGACGTCCGACGCGGGATGACGGTGCTCGTCGACGTCACGGCGCGCGGGCGCCTGCGTGGGCGCGAGCCCGCGCTGCCGCCGCCCGGACGGCCGTCGCTGAGCGCCGACGGCGCGACGGCGGCGTTCGCATCCTCCGCCGCGAACCTCGCCGGGGCCGACACCAACCGGCTGGCCGACGTCTTCCTGCGGCGCCTGACGCCGGCCGGCAGCGCCACGGCCGACCGTCGCGTCGGGCTTTCCCAGGGCCGGCTGCTGATCGTCTTTCGCTCGAACGATCGCGCCTCGTCGCCGCTGCGCTGCCGCCTCGACAGCGGCCCGCCGACGCTCTGCCCGCTGGGCGGCCTGCTGCTGCCCAAGCTCGCGCGCGGCGTCCATATGCTGAGCGCGTACGCCGGTGCTCCGGGCGCGCACTACGCCCGGCGGCCGATCGTCATCCGCATGACGTTCGGCAAAGGGCGCCCGCGCGTACGGGTCCAGAACCCGGGCGATGGGCTGTGATCTGCGGCGCGCCATTTTGCAGATGCGGATAAACCAGGTATAAGGACAGCTTCCGTTCGAGAGTTCAGAGGGGGAGCCCATGGCTCAACGCAGCCGCTTCATCGGTGTAGGGGCCGTTGCCTTCGCAACGGGCATGTTGATCGCACTCCCGACGTTCTCCAGTGGAGCGGCCGTCAAGAACGATCTGCGCTCCTTCCAGGCCGCGCAGCCGCGCGCGGTGAAGGAGTCGACCAACCCGCGGACGGAGCCGCCGCTGCACGGCACCAATCCGCACGGTCAGGGGACCGCGGCGGTGGTCGATCTCACGCCCGACGCCACGCGCCCATTCAGCGTCGACGGCGCCGGCACCTCCGGGGACGAGGACATCGTCGTCGGCCGTTCGCGCGGCGAGCAGCGCGCCGACGGCACGTACCACGGCCACATCACCGCGGCAGCGCTCTTCGGTAACGAGATCGTCGAAGCTGCGGATACCGGCCCCAACCAGACTGACAACGGCTCCCTGGCCGAGGCGATCACGACCCCGCTGTGCGCGAGCACCGGCATCTGCCTCGGAGTCGTCACGTTCAACTCCTCGACCACGAGCACGGGCTCCACGAACTCCTTCGAGACCTTGAGCGTCTCACTCGGCGCGGCCGCACAGATCCCCGGGGGCCCCAACCTTCCCATCGATCCCCCGAGCGTCGACATCGGCGCTGCCTCCTCATTCGGCAACATCGGCAGCAACGGCACGTGCCAGACCTCGACCGGAGGCAGCGAGGTGGCGAACGTGAGCGCCGCCGGGGCCCCGGCCATCTCGGTGGCGCGGTCGCGCAGCGAATCGATCGCATGTCGCGGAGGGACGTCGAGCCAGCTGAACAGCTCGCAGGTGATCGAGCTCGACGAGGGCCCCCTGGACCTGCCGCTTCTGGCCGCGGGCTGTGGCAGCGGAGCCGCGGACACGGAGACGGGCGTACCGGCCGTGCTGCCGATCGTCTGCGGCGCCGATGACTCCTCGAGGACCGGCGGCACGCAGGCTGACGATCCCGCCCACGTCTACGGCGTGCGCAACGCGCTCGACGTGTACGTGCTGGCGATCGGCGACACCGCGCTCGCGCAGGTCTCGGCCGCGCAGTCGGAGTCGCTCGCCGTCGCCCCGGCGGCCGTGACGACCCCGACCACGACGACCACGACGCCGACCACCACCACGACGCCGGCGACCACCACCACCCCCGCCGCGACCACGACGCCCGCCACGACCACGACGCCCGCCACGCCCACGCCTCCGGCCGCGACTGACGACACCGGCACCGCCGGCGACGACGACGCCGGCAACGAGGGCGCCGGCGACGAGGGCGACGACGGCGCCGGCGACGACGGCGGAGCCGGCGACGGCACGCCGGAGTGCTCGGACGGCGTCGACAACGACGGCGACGGCAAGATCGACTTCGGCAGCGACCCGGACTGCTCGTCGGCCGAGGACGACTCCGAGGCCGGCCCCGTCAGCCTCGGCGGCAAGGAGCTGCCGTTCACCGGCACCGACGTCGTCGTGCTCGGTCTCGCCGGCTCGCTCCTGCTCGCCGCAGGGCTGACGCTGCGCGGCCCTGCACGGCGCCGCGAGCTCGACGCGTAGAGACCTCGCGCGCGGCTGGGGCGTCCCTCGCGGGAGCTCCAGCCGCGATGCGCTGTCAGCGCGGCTGACGGAAGCGGACCGACGTCGTCAGCGTGCGCAGCTCGGCGAGCCGGCGCGCCGACGGCCGCAGCACGGTGAACGACTGGATGCTGTAGGTGCGCCAGCGGCTCGCGGCGCCCAGCGAGAGGATGCGGATCGGCCGGCCGTTTCGCGACCGCCCGAGGAGCTCGGTCACGATCGTCGTCGCCGTGCCGATCTTCGCGCGGTTGCGGCTGAGCTCGCGAGCGTTGAACAGCCGCGCGAGCTGGTTGCGATCTGAGCGCCGAACGCGCGGCCCCTCCCCACCACCCCCCGCCGCCGAGAGTGCGAACGACACCGTCTCGTCCTGCGCCACGGCGGTCAGCACGGATCGGCGAAACGAGGTCTTCCAGCCCTTCGGCAGGTCAAGCGCGATGCCGAGCTTCGGGTAGACGCGCTCGTCCGCCGCGACCTGCAGGCCCGCAGCGGCGGGCGTGGCCGGCGCTGAAGGATCCTCGTCGCGAAAGACGACCCACCCGATCAGGACGCCCGCGCAGAGCACGCCGGCGAACGCCAGGACCTTGGGCGCGATGTACGGGCGGCGGCGGCGCCGCTCGCGGGTTGCGCCGTGGTCGGGCTCGGGGTCTGCGTGGTCGTCGTGCTCGGTGGCCATGGCGGCCGATGGTAGACGCGCACCGGCGCTGGCGCGCAACCGGTCGCGTAGGCTCCGGCGGTGCTCGTCCCGCGCCGATCAAGGGCTCGCTCTCGCGTGCGGGCGTGCCTGACGCTGACGGTGCTTGTGCTGCTCACGGCGACCGGCACCGCCGCTGCCGCCGGCTGGTCGTCCGCCGGCCGGCTGCACACGAGCCGGGAGTTTCATCCTGCGACGGCGCTACCCGATGGGCGCGTGCTCGTCAGCGGCGGCTTCAGCTTCTCGGGCATCCAGGCCTCGGCGGAGCTGTTCGACCCGGCCGCCAAGCGCTGGCAGAACACGTTTCCGATGAGCTCGGCGCGCTTCGCGCACACGGCGACACTGCTCGACGACGGCCGCGTCCTCGTCGCCGGCGGCGCCAACCTCGACGACGGCTACGTGGCCCCCGCCGAGCTGTTCGACGGCCAGACCGAGGCCTGGCAGCCCGCGGGGCAACTGCGCCGGGCGCGGGCCAACCACACCGCCTCGCTGCTCGCCGACGGCCGCGTCCTCGTCGCCGGCGGGTTGGCGCGCAACCACACCGAGCTGCGCAGCGCCGAGATCTACGACCCGGCCACGGGCAGCTGGTCGGCGGCCGCTTCCATGCGCGCCGTGCGCTATCACCACACCGCGACGACGCTCGCCGATGGCCGCGTGCTCGTCACCGGTGGCGACCGCGACGAGGACGACTTCCTGCGCTCCGCCGAGATCTACGACCCACGCCGCAACCGCTGGACGCCCGCGCCGAGCATGCGGCGCGTGCGCGGCAACCACAGCGCGATCCGGTTGCCCGACGGCCGCGTGCTCGTGGCGGGCGGCGGCGCACGCGTCCCTGGATTCACCAAGGGCGCCGAGACCTACGATCCCCGCACGAACCGCTGGAGCCGGGTCGGCAACATGAAGGCTGAGCGTGCCTTCCACTTCGCCGCGCTGCTGGCCAACGGCCAAGTGCTCGTGGCCGGCGGCTTGGCCGACTCGGGCACGGTGCGCGGCGCCGAGCTGTACTCCCCGAGGACGAACCGCTGGCGGCGGACCGTCCCCCTGCGCGGCGCCCGCGCACACGCCTCGGTGGCCGTGGTCGGCGACAGCGTGCTCGTGGCGGGCGGGGGGCTCGTCTCGGGACGGATCGTCCCGACCGCCGAGATCTACAAGCCCGGCTGACGCCGCAGCGGCGCCGCGGGCCGCGTCCGCGCTCCGACTAGCCTCGAGGCCTCGCATGAACCGGCGCTCCTGGATCCTCATGTCGCTGCTCGCCGCCCTCTGGGGGGCGTCGTACCTGTTCATCAAGGTCTCCCTCGAGGACGGCCTCGCCCCGGTCTTCATCGTCTTCGTCCGCATCGCCCTCGGCGCGCTCGTGCTCGTCCCGCTGGCGCTGCGGGCGCGGGCGATGGCGCAGGTGCGCGGATTCATCGGGCCGATCCTCTTCATGGCGATCGTCCAGGTGGCGCTGCCGTTTCTGCTGATCACGCTCGGCGAGCAGCACATCACCTCGGCCTTGACCGGGATCCTCGTGTCGGCCGCGCCGATCTTCACCGCGCTGATCGCCGCGCGCTTCGACGACGACGAGCGCCCGCACGGCGTCGCCACCATCGGCGTCGTGCTGGGGATCGTCGGCGTCGTGCTGCTGTTCGGCGTCGACCTCAGCGGCGACGCGCAGGCGCTGGCGGGCGGCCTGATGGTGCTGCTCGCGGCCGTGGGCTACGCCGTCGGCTCGCTGTACCTCAAGCACCGCCTGCGCGGCCCGGCGCCCGTCGGCATCGCGGCGGCGACGATGCTCGCCGGCACGGTGGTGATGGCGCCCTTCGCGGCGTTCACGCTGCCCGCGCAGGTGCCGGAGGCCCAGACGATCGGCGCGTTGCTCGCGCTCGGCGCCGGCGGAACCGGCATCGCGTTCGCGATCTACTTCACGCTGATCGCCGAGATCGGACCGGGGCGCGCGTCGCTCGTCGCCTACATCGCGCCGGGCTTCGCGGTGCTCTACGGCGTGACGCTGCTCAGCGAGCCGCTGACGGTCGGCGCCGTGCTCGGGCTGATCCTCATCCTCGCCGGATCCTGGGTGGCGGCGGAGGGTCGCTGGCCCGGGCAGTCACGCGCGATGCCGGTGACGCCGCTCGAACCGCCGCCGCCACCGGTCCGGGGGCCGGCGTAGGTCAGCTTGGGCGCTCGGTCCAGTCCAGGCGACCGGGCGGCGCGGCGCGCCGGCTGACGAAGTAGGCGAGCAGCAGGGCGACGGCGGCGCCCTCGGCCGCCATCGCGATGACGACCGCGGACCGGAACGTCGGCTCGGTGTAGTCGAACAGGCCGTCCCCGGTCATCGAGATCAGCACCGAGACGAGGGCGCCGGCGCTGATCAGAATGCCGGCCAGGGCGCCCAGTGGCGCGCGGCGGGTCGCCAGCATGACCACGACGACTCCTGCGCCCAGGCCGTTGAGCAGGAACAGCACGCCGATGGTGGGGACGTCTGCGATGAAGTCGGCGTACTGCTGCAGGTGCACGCCACCCACGACGAGCGTGGCGAGCGCGCCCAGGTAGCGCAGTGTGTCGGCGCCAGGACGTTTCACCTGACCGTCACCGTGCCCTTCATGAACGGGTGGATGGCGCAGTAGTAGCCGAAGGTGCCGGCTTTCGTGACCGTGACGCCCTTGCTCTCACCCTTGTTCAGTGTGCCCGTGTCGAAGACCCCGTCGTCATCGGAGGTCGCCGTATGAGGGGCGGCGTCCTCGTTGGTGAACGTGATCTTCGTGCCGACGGCGACCACGATCGCCTCCGGCTCGAAGAGGAAGTCCTTGATCGGCACCGCGCCGGTGGACTTCGCCGCCCCGGAAGCCGGCTGTGCGGCGGTGCCGGTGGGCTGTCCGTCGTGGGCGATGAAGACGATCGCGGTGCACACGACAAGCGCCAGGCCGAGCACGATCATGAGCCGATTGAAGAGCGCCTGGGGGTGAAGGGACATCGACGGCTTCTGCGGTGACCCCGGGCTGGCAGATCACCGAAGTTGCGCCACGGTGCTCACACGTCTACATGGGGAAGAGGCTGCAGCCGCCCTGGTTGGCGTCTAGCCGAAGCGCACCTTGCCGTTGGAGCGCGCCCGCGCCTGGGCGCGCTCGACGAAGTCCAGGCGCTTGATCGCCGCCTTGAACAGACGAGTCGCGAGCCGCAGGCGGGCGTTCTCCGAGCGCAGGTCGAGCAGGCCCTGCTTGGCATCCAGGCCGAAGTCGACCGTGGCGGCCATCGCGTAGGCGCTCTTGTCGGCCAGCTCGCCGGGATCGGGCTCGTTGTCGGTCGCCTCGACGACGAGCTCGGCGTACGCGGTCCGTGCCGCCTCGGCGGCGCGCTCGTCGACCACCTCGTCCTTGTCGTGCAGGAACTCGACGGTCGCGGCCGGATAGGGCATGTCCGCCTGGCGCTCGACGATGCGAAACGGGCGCGTGCCGCGCGTGAGGACGTTCAGGCGCCCGTCCTCCATGCGCTCGAGGATCTGCTCGATCTCGCAGGCGCAGCCGATCTGCTTCGTGCCCGACTCGGTCAGCCAGACGATGCCGAATTCGCCGTCGCTCTCGAGCAGCTCGCCGAACATGACGCGGTAGCGCTCCTCGAAGACGTGCAGGGGCACGAGCTCGTGGGGAAGCGCCACCAGCGAAAGCGGGAACAACGGGAAGTCACGCACGGTCCGATCGGCCATCTGGGACGTATCACAGCACACGATGTCAACCGCCCTGCTCTGGTTCCGGCGCGATCTGCGCCTCACCGACCACCCCGCGCTGACGCGCGCGGCACGCGAGTTCGACTGCGTCGTGCCGGTCTTCGTCCTCGACGACGCGCTGCGTCGCGGCCGCTTCGCCTCGGCCTCGCGCGAGGCGTTCATGCTCGGCTGCCTGCGCGAGCTCGACGCGGACCTGCGGGGCCGCGGTAGCGGCCTGGTCATCCGCGACGGCCGGCCGGAGGAGGTGCTGCCCGAGCTCGCGCGCGAGGTCGATGCCGAGGCGGTGCTGTGGACGAGCGACGTCGCGCCGTACGCCCGCGCCCGCGACCGCCGGGTGACGCAGGCGCTGCACGAGGCCGGCATCACGCCCGTTCCTCAGGGCGGCAACTACATCGTCGACGTCTCGCAGCCGCGCACGCAGGGCGGCACGCCGTTCACGGTCTTCACGCCGTTTCACAGGCACTGGCGCACGCTCGAGCGCCGCACGGTGCACCGTGCGCCGGCGCAGCTCGCCCCGCTGCCGCCCGGCCTGCGCAAGGGGTCGCTTCCCGCCGATCCCGCCGCCCCCGGCGAGGCGCTCGCGCAGCCGCACTGCGCCCCGGGCGAGGCCGCCGCGCGCGCGGCGCTGGCGGACTGGACGGGCGGTCCGATCGACGGCTACGTCGACACGCACAACGCCGTCGGCGTCGAGCACGGCACGAGCGGCCTGTCGCCCTACCTGCGCTGGGGCTGCCTGTCGCCGGCCGAGTGCGAGGCGCGCGCCGCCCGCCGCGGCGGCGCGGGCGCCGACGCCTGGATCCGCCAGCTGTGCTGGCGCGACTTCTACGCCCACGTCCTGCTCGCCCACCCCGAGAATGCCCGCCTCGAGTACCAGGAGAGGTTCCGCGACCTCGAGTGGGAGGACGACACCGAGGCGTTCGATGCCTGGCGCGAGGGCCGCACCGGCTATCCGCTCGTCGACGCCGGGATGCGCCAGCTCGCGCGCAGCGGCTGGATGCACAACCGCGCGCGGCTCACGGTCGGCTCGTTTCTGACGAAGGATCTGCACCTCGACTGGCGCCTGGGCGAGCGCCACTTCGAGGCGCTGCTGCTCGACGGCGAGCCCGCCCAGAACAACGGCAACTGGCAGTGGGTCACCTCGGTCGGCGTCGACCCGGCGCCGTACTTCCGGCGCCTGTTCAACCCGATCCTGCAGCAGCGCAGGTTCGATCCCGACGGCGCGTACGTGCGCCGCTGGGTGCCCGAGCTGCGCGACGTCCCCGACGAGCGGCTGGCGGAGCCGTGGGAGATGAGCGCGGAGGAGCAGCAGGCCGCGGGCTGCGTCATCGGCCGCGACTACCCGGCGCCGATCGTCGTGCACGCAGACGAGCGCCGGCGCGCGATCGAGCGCTACCGCGCGGCCGCGGCCTGAGGCGCGTCGCGGCGCTCAGCCCACCAGCTCGTCGAGCGTGCGGGCGCTGACGACCGACTCCGGGCGCTCGGCGACGACGTCCGAGCCCGGACGGGCGTGCTCGTCGCGGCGCTTGATCAGCAGCCACTGCGCCTTGGCGCCGGGCCGGGTGCGCTGCAGGGCGAAGCCGCCAGCGAGCTTCTCGCCGTGCAGGACGAACACCGCGTGGCCGCGCTCGAGCGCCTCCGGCCAGGCGACGCGACCGCCCTGCTCGTAGCTCCCCCGATCCCACACGATCACGCCGCCGCCGCCGACGCGGCCCTCGAACGTGTTGTGGCCCATGCCGTGGTCGCCCACCTCGATGGCCATGCGCTTGACCGCCGGATCCATGCTCGGGCCCTTCGGCACGGCCCACGAGCGCATGACGCCGCCGACCTCGAGGCGCAGGTCGAAGTGATGCGCGGTCGCTGCGTGCTCCTGCACGACGAAGACGCCGGCGCTGATGCCGCGGATCGCGAACTGCTCGTGGCCCTCGGCCTTGACGCGCTCGCTCGCGGCCGCGCCGCCCGCCTCCCCGAGGAACGCCGCGAGCGCCTCGACGGCGTCCTGCGGTCCCTCGCCGTGCAGCTGCAGCGTGCCGTCCTCGCCGTCGCGCACCCAGCCGAGAACGCCGAGCTCACGCGCCCGCCGCACGATCTCCGCGCGCAGGCCCGCGCCCTCGGGCCGAACGACGGCGCGGATCGCCACGCCGGCCGCCATCGCGCTACGCGCCGAACTCGAAGCGGACGAACGCGGTCTGGCCCTTGCCCTCGCAGCGGACCAGCGTGAGCTCCTTGCCGGCCTTGGCGAGCAGGCACGTGTAGTTCAGCCTCCGGCACGAGCCCTGGCGCTTGCAGCCCGCGGACTTCGCGACGGTCCGCGCGATGGTGCGGGCGTTCTTGCACGTGGTGTTCTGCGCGGTGACAGCGCCGAGGGCGAAGCTGCTGTCCCGGTCGAGCGTGGAGATGTCTCCGCAGTCCTTGATCGGTGCCCGCGGGGCGGGGGCGGCGGCGTTCGCCGGCACGGTCGCGAAGGCCGCGCCGAGCGTGGCGAGGGTGAGGGTGAGGGTGAGCAGCCTGCGTGGGGTGAGCATGGCCGGACCCTACCCAGGCGGATCCGGCGGCGTTCAGGGTTGCGTGGCGAATTGACCCCCGATATAGGGGTTAATTCGCCACGGTGATCGCTCGGGCACCCGCGGCGCGGCGAATCGCGCCGCTGCGGGCGACCATATCCTTGGCCGATGGACGAGCTCGCGGCCTACGAGCGGCGCCTGCGCCGCGCCGGGCTGCCGCTGCTCATCGAGGACTACTCCGCCTACGAGGACATCTTCACGCGCGCCGTGCCGCTGCTGTCGCTCGTCGTCACCGGCGAGCTGCTGGGCGCCGTCGACAAGGACTGGCCGTGGTGGAGCAACGCGCTCGCGCTGCTGGGGGCGCTGGCGATCGTCATGGGCGGCGTGGCGCTGGTCAACCGCCGGCGCAGCCGCCGGGCGCTGTCGGTCCCCGACCGCGTCGGGCCGATCGAGCTGGCGGCCTTCGTGCTGGTTCCCGCGCTGCTGCCGCTCGTCTTCGGCGGCCAGGTCACGAGCGCGCTCGTGACCGCGGGCGGCAACCTGCTGCTGCTCGCGCTCATCTACGGGATCGTCGGCATCGGGCTGCTGTCGATCGTGCGCTGGGCGGGACGACGGCTCGTCAGCCAGCTTGCCGCGTCGCTGACGCTGCTCACCCGCGCCGTCCCGGTGCTGCTGATCTTCATGATCGTCCTGTTCATCAACACCGAGATGTGGCAGGTCTTCTCAGACGTCTCGGACCCGGCGCTCATCGGCGTCATGGCGCTGTTTCTCGTCGTCGGCTCGTCGTTCGTGGCGGCGCGGCTGCCGCGCGAGGTGCGCGAGCTCGAGCTCGAGGTCGCCGCCGACCCGCCGCTCACGCCGCGCCAGCGCTTCAACGTCGGCCTGGTCATGTTCGTCAGCCAGGGCCTGCAGGTGCTCGTCGTCGCCGCGCTCGTCGGCGCGTTCTTCGTCGCCTTCGGCGCGCTGGCGATCACGCCCGCTGTCGTCGAGACCTGGATCGGCTCGGAGCCGCACGCGATCGCCGGCCATCCCGCCCTCAGCGAGGAGCTCGTCAAGGTCTCCAGCGCGCTGGCGGCGTTCAGCGGCCTGTACTACGCGATCGCCGTCCTGAGCGACGCCACGTACCGCGAGGAGTTCCTCGAGGAGCTGCAGACCTCGCTGCGGGACACGTTCGGCGACCGCGCGCGCTACCTCGAGGCGCGCCGGGCGGCAGCCGGCGCCGCGCAATAACCTGCCGCGCCCGTGCCCGACCTCGCCGACGACGCGCCGCCGCCGCAGCTGTTCGAGCAGCGCGACCAGCCGCCCGGCGTCCCGCCGCTGGCGCTGACGGGCGAGCGCACGCTGCCCGACGTTCCCGAGGAGAACTACTGGTTCGCCCGCCATCTCGTCGTCTACGAGTGGATCGCCGCCCAGGTGGGCGGGCTGCGCGTCGTCGACATGGCCTGCGGCGAGGGCTACGGCTCCGACGTGCTGGCGCGTGCCGGCGCGGCGGAGGTCGTCGGCGTCGACGCCAATCCCGAGGCCCACGAGCACGCGCGCCTGCGCTATGTGCGCGACAACCTGCGCTTCGTGCGCACGATGATCCAGACCTATCGTGAGCCGTGCGACGCGCTCGTCTTCCTGCAGACGATCGAGCACGTCCAGGACCCCGGGGCCGTGCTCGCGCGCTTTCGCGAGCTTGTCGGGCCCGGCGGCCTCGTGATCGTCTCGACGCCGAACGTGCTGACGCTGGCGCCGCCCGGCGCCGAGCGCTCGGGCAATCCCTGGCACGTCTACGAGTACCGCCCGGAGGAGTTCCACGCGCTGTGTCGCGCGCACTTCGGCTCCGTGCAGATGTACGGCCTCCATCACGCCCGCAAGCTCGCGATCCACGCCGGCGCGCTGCGCCTGGGCTGGGACGCGGTACACGCCCGCCTGGGCGTCACGAAGCGCTTCTACGACTGGTTCGTGCCGGCGATCGGGCCGCGCGACTTCGCGCTGCGCCCGGGCACCGCGGCGCAGCTGCACGGCGCGCTGGACTTCGTGGCCGTCCTGCGCGCATGAGCGCCGCCGCAGGCGAGCTGGCGATCGTCCTGCACTCCCACCAGCCCTACGTCGAGGGCTTCGGCACCTGGCCGTTCGGCGAGGAGTGGCTGTGGGAGTCGATCGCGACGGCCTACCTGCCGCTGCTCGAGCTGCTGGAAGGCGGCCCGCCCAGCCCGCCGCTGACGCTGTCGCTGACGCCGGTGCTCTGCGACCAGCTCGCGGCGCCGGGCGCGCTCGAGCGCTGCGCGGACTTTCTCAGGACGACCCGGGTGCTGACCCACCGGCGTGACATCGCCAGCGCCGTGGCGGCGGGCGACACCGGCGTGGTCGCCGCGCTGGAGCACTCGGCCGCGCGGTACAGATGGGCGGGCGAGCGCCTGGACGCCGTTCAGGCGACACCCGGCGGCCTGCTCGCCGCACTCGGCGGCCACGCCGCCTGGACGTCGTCGGCGACGCACGCGATCCTGCCGCTGCTGGCGACCGACGCCGGCGTGCGCCTGCAGCTGCGCACCGGCATCGACGCTCACCGTGCCCGCTTCGGCGCGGGCTGGCGCGGCGGGTTCTGGTCGCCCGAGTGCGCGTACGCGCCGTGGCTCGATGGGGCGCTCGCGGCGGCCGGCGTACGCGCCACCTGCGTCGACCTCACCGACGTGCTCGATCCCGCCGAGCACCTGCGCCCGCTGCGCGCCGCCGCCGGCCCGCTGCTCGTCCCGATCGACCGCGCGACGATCGAGCTCGTCTGGAGCCGGGGCGGCTACCCGGCCGACGCGCGCTATCGCAACTACCACGCGTTCACGCAGCACCGCCACCGCGCGTGGGCCAACGACGGTGCGCCCTACGACCCGGCCCGCGGCGCCGCCGCGGCCCGCGAGCACGCGGCGGACTTCGTCGCCCGCGTGCGCGAGCGGGTGGCGGGCGGCGGCCTGTGCGTCGTAGCGGTCGACACCGAGCTGCTGGGCGACTGGTGGCACGAAGGCCCGCTCTGGCTGGCCGCGGTCCTGAAGGAGGCGGCGACGCAGGGGCTGGCGGTCGCCCACCTCGACGACGCGCTGGCGCGCCATGACCCCGCGCCCGCTCAGGCCCGGCTTCCCGTCACCTCGTGGGGAACCCCGCGCGACCTCAGCACGTGGAGCGCGCCGCCGGTCACCGGCATGGCCTGGGTCGCGCGCGACGCCGAGCTGCGCACGCTCGCCGCGGCCCGCGCCGGCCGCGCCGG
>Ga0136633_1002479_pt1 | contig 12686 bp, 10 predicted proteins | sample AntDrymeUQ832206_2_FD_105494 | JGI IMG/M metagenome (GOLD analysis project Ga0136633, IMG submission 105494) | Polar desert sand microbial communities from Dry Valleys, Antarctica - metaG UQ83 (22.06) | ecosystem: Environmental > Terrestrial > Soil > Desert | place: Antarctica: Dry Valley... | reverse complement strand
TGGCGCCGCTGCTTCGACGGGATCGCGTGGGCGTCTACGGCATGTCGGCGGGTGGGCATACGGCTTTGACCATGGCCGGCGAGCGCTGGTCGCCGGGCAACCTCAAACGGCATTGCGAGGCGCATATCGCGGACGACTTCAACACCTGCGTCGGGCTCGCGGCCCGGCAGACCGGTGGCCTGCTTGGGCGGGCTCTTAGGTGACCTGCTGAACGACCCGCCCGGGTTCGATCGAAGTGCGCTGCCGGAAGTTGATCGGCGCATAGTAAGTAGCGTTTTTCCGGAGGCGCCTCTCCGCCGAACCGGACTGATCCAAGGAGAAACTGATGCAGGGAGGTTGCTACTGTGGCGCGATCCGGTACGAGCAGCGGGCTGAAGTGCGTCAGGCTGGGCGATGGTCTGCCGGAGTTCCCTGAAGCCCGGCCTGTAGGGCGGCACTGATTGCGCCTGGCGCAATTCCGGCGGCGAACCTTCCCGAAGACCGGCGTAGAACCTCGAGGCCCTTCGTCGCCACGTGGCAATCATGGCAGGCTGGCGCCTGCTGCGCTACAGTCTCGACCTCCTCACCACGCCGTCGACCCCGACGCCGCACTATTGTGTACCGCTTCTTCGAGTCCCTGCTGCATCCGTATCCACCGGCCGAGCCGGCCGCGCCGCCCACCGGCTTCTTCGGCTTTCTCTGGCACAGCACCCAGGGGGTTCGCGGGATAATGCTGGCAATGTCGCTGCTGACGGCGGGCATCGCGGCTTTTGAAGCGCTGCTGTTTGCGATCCTCGGCCGGATCGTCGACTGGTTGGCGGTGGTGGAGCCGGGGCGACTGTGGGAGGAACGCGGCCTTGCGCTGGGCGGATTGGCCATATTGCTGGCGGTTAGCGTCGGCGCCGTTGCGATGCAGACCATCGTCAAGCACCAGGCTGTCGCGATCAACCTGCCGATGCGCCTGCGCTGGAACTTCCATCGGCTGATGCTGGGCCAGAGCATGTCCTTCTACCAGGACGAGTTCGCCGGTCGGGTCACGGCGAAGGTGATGCAGACGGCGCTGGCGGTGCGCGACACGCTGTTCGTGATGGCCGACGTGCTGGTCTCGATGGTCGTCTACATCCTGACTATCGTCATCCTGGCGGGCGCCTTCAACCGCGAGCTGATCTGGCCCTTCCTGGTCTGGCTGGCGCTCTACATCGCCTCGATCGCGTATTTCGTGCCGCGTCTGGGGCACGTCGGCAAGGCGCAAGCCGATGCGCGTTCATTGATGACCGGACGGGTCACGGACGCCTACACCAACATCGCCACCGTCAAGTTGTTCTCGCATGCGCACCGCGAGGCAGTCTTCGCCCGCGCTGCGATGCAGGACTTCATCGTCACCGGCCATGCACAGATGCGCCTGGTCAGCGCGTTCGAGATCGTGAACCATGCGTTGTCGATGGGATTGACGGCGGGAATGGCCGGCATGTCGCTCTGGCTGTGGTCGCGCGGCGTGGTCGGCGTCGGCGCGGTGGCCGCCGCCACGGCGATGGCCCTGCGACTGCAGGGCATGTCGCACTGGATCATGTGGGAGATGACCGGCTTGTTCGAGAGCATCGGCACCGTGCAGGACGGCATCGGCACGTTGTCGCGGCCGCGCACCGTGGTCGATGCGCCCGATGCGATCCCGCTGGCGGTGACGCGCGGCGAGGTCCGGCTGGAAACCGTCCGCTTCAGCTACGCCCCGGGCAAACCGGCGGTCATCGACGACCTGAACCTGACGGTGAAGCCCGGCGAGCGGATCGGGCTGGTGGGACGGTCGGGGGCAGGGAAGTCGACGCTGGTCAACCTGTTGCTGCGATTCCACGACATCGACAGTGGCCGCATCCTGATCGACGGTCAGGACATTGCCCGTGTCACCCAGGAATCATTGCGGGCCCAGGTCGGCATGGTGACGCAGGACACGTCGCTGCTGCACCGGTCGCTGGCGGAAAACATCGCCTACGGCCTGCCGGACGCGACCGAGCAGCAGATCCGCGCCGCGGCCGCGCGGGCCCGCGCGTCGGAGTTCATCGACGGGCTGACCGATCCGCATGGCCGGAGCGGGCTGGCCGCGCACGTCGGCGAGCGCGGCGTCAAATTGTCGGGCGGGCAGCGACAGCGGGTCGCGATCGCCCGGGTGATGCTGAAGGATGCACCGATCCTGCTGCTCGACGAAGCCACCAGTGCCCTTGATTCTGAAGTGGAGGCCGCGATCCAGCAGAGCCTGGAAGAACTGATGCGCGGCAAGACCGTCATCGCCATCGCCCACCGCCTGTCCACGATCGCAGCGCTCGACCGGTTGATCGTCATCGACGAAGGACGTATCGTGGAGGAGGGCGATCACCGTACGCTGCTGGATCGGGGCGGCCTGTACGCCCGTCTCTGGCGGCACCAGAGCGGCGGGTTCCTCGGTACCGAAGAAGGTGCCGAGCTGGGGGAGGCTGCTTAGCTGGCGTCCAGCCTCACGACGAACCGCCCCCGGCTCTTGCCGTCGACCAGCGCCTGGAAGGCCTCGGGCAAGGCCTCGAGCCCGATCGGACGCGCGATCGTGGCGGCGTGCCGCGGCTTCAAGTCGGTTCCGATCCGCGCCCAGATCCGCTGACGCAGCGGCATCGGGCTGTTCGCATTGATGCCGAGCAGGCGGACCCCGCGCAGGATGAACGGCAGCACCGACGTCGATAGCGCGTTGCCGACCGCATTGCCGAAACTCGCGACGACGCCCGATGGCTGCATCGTTCGCAGCAGCGCGTCCAGCGGGGCGTCGCCGAGCGAATCGATCGCACCAGCCCAGCGAGCCCGCTCGAGTGGCTTGGCGCCGACCTCGATCGGACCCAGCACCTCGGTGGCGCCGATTTTTCGCAGCCAGCCGTCGTCGGGCTGGCGCGTCAGCGCGTGCACCGTGTAACCCAGGCCGGCGAGCATGTCGATCGCGATCGTCGCCACGCCGCCGGTCGCGCCGTTGACGGCGACCGGACCGCCCGCCGGCGTAAGGCCGTTCTGCTCCATCGCGTCGATCGCCAGCGCCGCGGTATAGCCGGCCACGCCGATCGTGCCGGCGTCGGCGAGCGACAGCGACGACGGCAGCCGCACGACCTGGTCTGCGTCGACCGCAATCGCTTCGGCAAATCCGCCGTCGCGATCGGCACCGAGGCCGAAGCCGTGGACGATCACCGCGTCGCCGGGCGAGAAGCGCGGGTCGCCCGAGCGCTCGACGGTTCCGGTCAGTTCGATCCCCGGCGTGCAGGGGAACCGGCGGATGATCGGCGAGCGGTTCAGGCCGGCGAGCGCGTCCTTGTAATTGACGCCGGCATAGGCGCCGCGTATCAGCACCTCGCCGGCGGCGGCGATCTCGGCGAGCGGGCGCTCCACCAGCCGGCCGGTGATCGTGCCGCCGTCGTCGAACAGCCGCCAGCAGCGGACGAGATCCTTGATCGGCTTTATCGTCATCGGTTCCATCTCCTCGTCAGACCACGCCCTGGCGCCGCAGCGCGGCAAGTTCGTCTGTGTCGACGCCGGCGCGGCCATACACCTCGGCGTTGTGCTCGCCGACCGACGGACCGGTTCTGGGTATCGCGAACGTCTCGCCGACGATGCGCGGCACGATGCAGGGCGCCGGCAGGCTGCCAAGGTCCGGGTCGGGCAGCCGGACAATCGCGCCGCGCGCGACGAACTGCGGGTCGTCGACGATGTCGGCAATCGATTGGACCCGCGCGAACGGTACTGCGCGCGCTTCCAGCGCCTCGGCGATGACCGCCGCATCATGGGTGGTGAACCAGGCGGTCAGGGCCTCGTCGAGCGCGTCGGCGTTCGCGATCCGGGCCGCCATCGTCGCGAAGCGCGGGTCGACGGCGATCTCCGGGCGGCCGATCGCCTCCACGATCCGCACGAAGACGGCGTTGGACGAACCGACCAGCGACAGCCAGACGCCGTCGCTTGTCCGGTAAAGGTTCGACGGCGACGTATAGGTGGCCCGGTTGCCGGAGGGCCCCCGGACGGTGCCGCAGACCTCATGCTCGACCGGCAAGGCGTCCAGCATCCGGAACACCGCCTCGGTCGCTGCCAGGTCGACCTCGAAGCCCGGTGCCTGCGGATCGCTGCGCATCCTGACCATCGCCGACGCGATCGCGAAGCCGGTGAAGGCGCCGGCAATGACGTCGCCGATCGGGTAGTTCATGTGCAAGGGCGAGCCGCCGGCCTCACCGCAGAGCTGCGTGAGGCCGCTGGTCGCCTCGAAGATCCGCGCGAAGCCCGGCTTGCTGCGGGCAGGGCCATCCTGGCCGAAGCCGGTGAGCCGGACCACGATCAGGCGCGGATTGGCCGCCTGCAGCGTCGCGAGATCGAGGCCCCAGCGGTCGAGGGTTCCGGGCCGGAAGTTCTCGAGCAATACATCGGTGTCGGGCAGCAGTTTCAGGAACAGGTCGCGGCCCGCCGGCTTGCGGACGTCGAGCGAGATGCCTTTCTTTCCGCGATTGCTGACCTTCCAGAAAAGTGGCAGGCCGTCGTGGACCGGCAGCAGATGGCGCAGCGGGTCGCTTCCGTCGGGCAGCTCCAGCTTGACGACATCGGCGCCCCAATCGGCGCACAGCGTCGCGCCGAACGGCGCCGCGAGCACCGTCGCCATGTCCAGGATGCGCACGCCGGCGAGCGGCGGCTTCCCTTGCGGCGCCGGTGGCGCCGGTCGCGTGGCATCGGCCGTGTGAGGCGTCGGGCTGCCGGTCATCGCGTCTCCCATGGATTGCTCGAATCGACCCGCCGGCGGCGGGTGCGCGCGGTCGGGGCTCAGGCGCAAGCATAGGCGAACGACGGCCCATGCGAGACAATCGTTCCGCACAGCGGATCTATCGCGCCGCGTCATTGACCCGAAGGAAGCCCATGACGGACCATCGCCGGACCCGAATGACGAGGAGACCGATCGCCGTGGATGCTGTGCAGGCTGCCCCCGACTTGCTGACCGGCCTGGGCGACAGCGCCTCGTTCGAAGGCGATCGCCAGTTCTCGACGAATCTGTCGCGCGGCCTGCAGATGCTGCGTGCATTCACCGTGGACGACACCAGTCTCTCCCACCGCGACCTCTGCGCCCGCAGCGGCCTGCCGAAGGCGACGGTTTCCCGGCTGATCTACACGCTGACCGTGCTCGGCTACCTGACCCGCACCCCGGACCAGCGCTATACGCTCGGTGCCGGCGTGCTGCTGCTCGGCTATCCGATGCTGGCCGGCATGAAGATCCGGCAGATCGCGAGACCCTGGCTGGAGCAACTGGCGCGCGAGACCGGCGGCAGCGCCAACCTTGGCATGCGCGACCGGCTCGACGTCGTCTACGTGGACAGCAGCCGGGCAGACCGCAGCAACGCGACCGCACCGGACATCGGCAGCACCCGGCCGCTGCTGCTCTGCGCGATCGGCCGGGCATTGCTGATCGGCAGTCCGCAGCGCGAGCAGACCGCGATCCTGAACCGGTTGCGGGTTGCCGACCCCGAGCGATACAAGGTCGAGCGCCTACTCTGGGAGCGCGACCGCGACGGATTCGCCAGGCGCGGCTGGTGCTGGAGCGTCGGTGACTGGCGGCCGGAGATCCAGGCGGTTGCCATGCCGATACGCCAGACGCTGCATCCGGAGCCGGTCGCGTTGAACTGCACCTGGACCGTGGTGCCGGGACGGCGGGCGAAGGAGCCGACGGCGATCGCGGCGCTGCTCAAGGAAGCAGTTCGCCGGATCGAGCAGGCCTGCCGGGAGGGGCGCTGACGATGCGCGATGCGGCGTTCCAGGCGATGCTCGACGAGATCCGCGGATTCGTCAGAGAGACCTGCATACCGCTTGAAGCGGAGATCGACCGGACCGACCGGATCCCGGAGCCGGTGGTGGAGGCGATGCGCAGGCTCGGCCTGTTCGGCCACAGCATTCCGCTCGCGTACGGCGGGGCCGGCCTGAGCACCGAGCAGCTTGCGCGGGTCAACATGGAGGTGTCGCAGGCGGCGACGGTATTTCGCGCCCGCTTCGGTGGCAACACCGGGATCGCATCGGAGGCGCTGATCGCCGACGGCACACCGGAGCAGAAAACCACCTGGCTGCCCCGGCTCGCGACCGGCGAGGTGACCGGATGCTTCGCGCTGACCGAGCCTGACGCGGGCTCCGACGCGACCGCGCTGAAGACCACTGCAGTGATCGAGTGCGGCGGTGGAGGGCGTTACCGGTTGAACGGGACCAAGTGCTACATCACCAATGCGCCGATCGCGGACCTCTTTACCGTCTTCGCCCGGACCGAGCCCGAGACGCGCGGCGCGCGCGGGATCACCGCCTTCCTGATCCCGCGCGGAACACCGGGCCTGTCGACGCCGGAAGCCTACCGCAAGATGGGCCAGCATGGTTCGCCGGTCGGGGAGGTCCACCTGAAGGACTGCCTGGTGCCGGCAGATGCGGTGCTCGGCGGCATGCCCGGCCAGGGTTTTCGCAGTGCGATGAAGGCCCTGAACAAGCAGCGCATCAACCTCGCGGCGCTCTGCGTCGGTCCAGCGATCCGCCTGGTCGACGAGATGCTCGCGTTCGCAAACCAGCGTGAGCAGTTCGGACAGCCGATTGCCGGATTCCAGCTGGTGCAGCAGTTGTTCGCGCAGAGCAACGTCGAGGTTGCGGCCGCGCGTGCGCTGGTGCTGGAGACCGCACGCAAGCGAGACGCGGGCGAGGACGTCACGTTGGAGGCATCGATGTGCAAGCTGTTCGCCTCGGAGACCTGCGGCCGGGTGGCCGACCGCGCCGTGCAGGTGATGGGCGGCGCCGGCTACATCGCCGGCAATGTTGCCGAGCGCTTCTTCCGCGACGTCCGGCTCTTCCGCCTTTACGAGGGCACCAGCCAGATCCACATCCTGAATATCGCCAAACAGATGCAGAGCCGGCTCGGCTCCCGGAAGGACGCGACATCCCCATGAATTCAAACACCGCCTGGACTCCGGACACCGAACGCAACTTCCTCGCCCGCGTGGAGGAGCTGGTCGAGACCCGGATCGGACCCGCCGCGAACCGGGTCGGGGAGCGCGACGAGTTCGCCTGGGAGACGTTCCGCCTGCTCGCGGCCGAGGGAGTCTTGGCGACGGCCTTTCCGGTCCGCTTCGGCGGCTCCGAAGCGCCGATGCGCCTGCGAGTGCGGATCATCGCCGCGATCGCCCGGGTCTGCTCGGCAGCAGCCTCGATGGTGACCGGCACCGACCTCGCGGGCCGGCCGATCGCCGCGCATGCCCGCGACGATCTTGCGTCCACCGTGGTGCCGCGGCTGGCCACCGGCGAGATCCAGAGCGCATTCGCCCTGACCGAGCGGCGTGCCGGCTCCGACGTCGCCGGCCTGCGGACGACGGCGGTCCGCGACGGCGATCACTGGGTGCTGAACGGCGTCAAGCGCTTCATTACGCGGGCGCCGGTGGCGGATCTGTTCATCGTGCCGGCCCGCAGCGACGACGCAGGTACCGCGACCGGCTCGGGCGGTTCCGGCAAAGGTTCGGGCAGCGGTGGCGGCCGGGACGTCAGGCGCGGCGCGAAGGGACTTACCGCCTTCCTGGTCGACCGTGACACGCCGGGGCTGGTCGTGGGCCCGCAGCAGGCGAAGCTCGGCTGGTACGGCTCGCCGATCGCCGAAGTCCACCTCACCGATGTCCGTGTACCGGCCGACCGCATGCTCGGCGCCGAGGGTGAGGGCTTCGCGATTGCGCAGGACACGTTGGTACGGGCGCGCATCGGTCACGGCGCGATCGCGGTTGGCCGGGCCCAGGGCGCGCTCGAGATCGCGGCCCAGTACGTCGCCCATCGCCATGCATTCGGGCAGCGCCTGGGCGATCATCAGGGCGTTCAGTGGATGCTGGCCGACATGCATACGCAGTTGGAGGCGGCGCGCTGCCTGGTGCACGCGAGCGCGGACCGCTACGACGCCGGAGATCCGGAAATCGGGGTGTACGCGTCGATGGCGAAGCTCCATGCCACCGATCTCGGGATGCGGATCACGACCGACTGCCTGCAACTGCTGGGCGGCAATGGTTACCTGAAGGACTTTCCGCTGGAGCGCTTCATGCGCGACGCGAAACTGAATCAGATCGGCGAGGGCTCGAGCGAGGTCCACAAGACGGTGATCGGCCGCCATCTGGTCCGGCAGGCCGAGGGGATGCGGCATCCATGCCTGGACCTGGAGGGTATCGAGCTGTGAGCGTTCCCGTGACCGCTACCGTGACCGTGATCGGGGCTGCACCAGACCGCCGGGCGCCTGCGCCGGATTTCAGGACGCCGCTCTGCGGGCGGCTCGGCGTCGCGTTGCCGATCTTCGGCTTCTCGCACGAGATCGACGTCGTGGCGGCCATCGGCCATGCCGGCGGATTCGGGGTATTCGGCGTTGCGCGGGAGGATCCCGCCCGGATTCCGGCGCAACTCGCGGCACTGCGCGAAAAGCTCGGCGATCTGCCATTCGGCGTGGACCTGATGCTGCCTGCCGGCGTTCCGGACCGGGCCGATCCGGCCGAGGTCGCGGCCCGCATCCCGGATGGACACCGCGCATTCGTCAATGCCCTTCGCGACAAGTACGCGGTGCCGGCGGCGACGCGGCCGACGTTCTTCACCTCGTTCGTCCGCTCGAAGGCACTGTTCGAGCAGCAGGTCGCCGCCGTTCTGGCTTCGGACGTCGACCTGGTCGCGACCGCGGTCGGCTTACCGCCGGAAGTCATCGCCCGTACGCGGGCTGCCGGCAAGCGGACGCTGTCGCTGATCGGCTCGCCGCGCCATGCGCAGGCGGCGATCGCCGCCGGCGCCGAGATCCTGGTTGCGCAAGGCTATGACGCCGGCGGGCATACCGGCACGATCGGTACGTTGTCGCTGGTGCCGCAGGTGGTTGAACTGGCAATGCCGCACGGCATCCCGGTGCTGGCTGCGGGCGGCATCGCTACCGGCGCGCAGATTCTCGCGGCCCTTGCGATGGGCGCGCAGGGCGCCTGGCTCGGAACCGCATGGCTCGGTGCGCAAGAGAACCGGACGCACCGGGTTGTGCTCGACAAACTGAAGCGCGCCGGCAGCGAGGACACGACGATCACGCGCGCGCACAGCGGCAAGCCGTGCCGTGTGATCCGCAGCGCCTGGTCCGAGGAGTGGGCCGCGCCGAGCGCGCCGACGCCATTGCCGATGCCGTACCAGCAGGCACTGACCGGCGAGCTGATCGCGGCGATCGAGGAGCACGATATCGAGCCTCTGGTCTACGAAGCCGCCGGCCAGAGTGTCGCCTGGCTGCGCGACGAGGAACCGGTGGCTACGATCATGGCCCGGCTGGTGGGCCAGATGAGGGGGGCGTGGGCGACGCTGCCTGGCACTGCGGCCGCGTGAGGCTGCCGGCTGGCGCGAAGATTCGGAATCGGTTCGACAACGACTGCAAGGAGATGACGATGGGCATTGGACGACGAGTGGGGATGAAGGGCGCCGCGGTGGCCATGCTGGCGGCAGTTGCCGCGATGGTGCCGCTGCCGGCCGCCGCGCAGGGGGACTTCCCGAACAAGCCGATCCGGCTCATCGTGCCCTATCCGGCCGGCGGCGTGGTCGACCAGGTCGGTCGGATCGTCTCGGAGCACATGGCGCAGACGCTCGGCCAGCCGATCGTCGTCGAGGCCAAGCCCGGAGCGAACGCGAACATCGGCACCGACTACGTACTGCGGGCGCCGGCAGACGGCTACACGCTGCTGATGGGTTCGCCCTATCTTGCAACCAATCCGGAACTGCTCGACACGACGAAGTGGAAGGCCGCCGAATTCCGCGGCATCGTGCTGGTGGGTGCGCCGCCGAACCTCTTCATCGTCGCCAACAACGTGCCGGTCAAGTCGCTGAAAGAGTTTGTCGACTACGTGAAGGCCCGTCCCGGCCAGGTCAACGTGTCGAACCCGGGCGTTGGCAGCTCGAATCACATGGGGCAGGAACTGTTCTTCAGCCAGACCGGCCTGGACATGCAGAACGTGATGTACAAGGGACAGCCGGCCATGCTCACCGACATCGCCAGCGGCCAGATCTCGTTCGGGCTGGTGACCATTGCGCTGGCCGGGCCGCACCTGTCCGAAGGCCGCTTCAAGGCGCTGGCGATCAGCGCACCGAAACGGTCTCCGGAACTTCCCGACGTCCCGACAGTGGCCGAAGCCGGATATCCCGGCGCCATGTTCCTGCCGTGGTATGGCATCGTCGCCTCGGCCTCGACACCGACACCGATCGTGAAGAAGTTGTCGGATGCGGCGATGGCGGCATTGAAGGACCCCTCCGTCGTCGCGCGACTCCAGAAGATGGGCGCCCAGCTGACGCCGGCACCGGCGGAGGAGTTCGACACCCTGCTGAAGAGCGAGGTCGACCGCTGGAAGGGCCTGATCAAGGAGCGCAACATCAAGGCGGCCGGCTGATCCGGTCGCCCTCGGCTGTCACTGCCTGCCGACAACCCGGCCCGGTCCGCGCGGGAAACGAGCGGTGCGGTTACTCTACTGCCTTGGCTGGTCGTCGCGGCACGGCGCACGACCACGACGATCCACGGACGAGGAGGCAATGAATGGCAACTCACGCAACCGGTGACGGCGGCATCCCCCCGCGCGATGCCGCCCAGCGCGGTCTGAAACGGGTGATGTCGCTCGGCGGCGCGTACGGTACCCGCAACTACACGGTCAAGGACCTGCGCGACCTGAAGGGCAAGCGCGTGCTCACAGAGACGCTGCCGTTCTCCGTGGAGGAAGCGGCGGCCGCAGAGGAAGCCGGCATCGATACGATGAAGGTTCGCTTCGATCCGAAGCGCCCGGAACTTGCGGCCGCGCTGCGCAAGGCCGCCCCCAATACCTTCATGTCCTTCTCGGTGCCGCTGGTGGCGGCGGCGACCGCTGACGAAGCGGTCCGGATCGGCTACCAGGCCATGGAACTGGGGGCGGACGGCATCATGTGCCAGTGGTCGCCCCGCTTCATCGAGGCGGCAGCCGAAGCCGGCATCCCGGTCGAGGGGCACGCCGGACTGGTGCCGCGGCGGAGCACCTGGACCGGCGGCTTGCGGGCGGTCGGAAAGACGATCGATGAAGCGCTCCGGGTCTACCAGGAGATCAAGAAGCTCGAGGCAGCGGGTGCCTGGGCGGTCGAGGTCGAGGTGATTCCCGCTGAGTTGCTTGCGCAGATCAGCAAGCGCACGACGCTGCTGACCTCCTCCATCGGCGCCGGCGGCGGCGGCGATATCCAGTTCCTCTTTGCCGAGGACATTCTCGGCAACAACGGCCCCCCGTATCCGCGGCACTCGAAGCAATACCGGGACATGTTCAAGATGAAGCAGGCGATGCAGGCCGAGCGCATCGCCGGCTTCAAGGAATTTGTCGAAGACGTGCGTTCGGGCCGCTTTCCCGGGGCCGGGCATGTCGTGAAGGCACCGGACGGGCTGATCGACGCGTTCCTGGAGCAGGCAGGGCAGGCAGGGCAGGCAGGGCAGGCAGGGCAGGCAGGACAACCCCGCGGAGGCAAGGATGGTCTATCCCGATGAGCCGTCGATCAAGTCGCTCAGCCTCGAAGTCATCGAGGAGGCTTTCGGCAAGGCGCTGAGCGAGTTGCTGGGCAGGCCGGCAACGGTGAACATCCGGATGTTCAAGCTTGACGAGCCGTCCGTCGCGACCGACTGGACAGGCCTCAGCCAGGAGGGCTTCCGGATGGAGTTGTCTGGCGCGGCCGCGCGCAACGATGAGGGCGGGGACGCCCCGGTGCAGATCTGACGGGGAGCGCCCCGGTCGATGCGCCCGGTAGGCACCAGGGGCGTGTCAGCGCACGCCGCCTGATGCGTCTGCTACTCAGGCTTCGCGCCGGAGAGCTCGAAAGCTTTTCCCCATCGCGCGATTTCCGTCGTCACCCGCTGGGCCGTACTCGCCGGAGTGGAGTCGTCTACCGGCGTGATTCCGAGACCTTCCAGCTTGGTGCGGATCGCGGCATCGCGAAGTACGTTGTTGAGCGCGGCGTTCAATTTATCGACGATCGGTCTTGGGGTGCCGCGAGGTGCCATCACGACATTCCAGGTGCCTACTTCGAATCCTGGCATTCCCGCTTCAGAGAAGGTAGGGATGTCGGGAGCCGCCACCAGTCGCTCCTTGCTCATGACGGCGATAGCATTGAGTTTTCCTGCCTTGACCATCTGCTGACCGACGCCGATTGAGGCCCCCATGAAATGGATATGACCTGCAACGGTGTCGATCAATGCGGGTCCGGTACCCTTGTAAGGGACATGAACCGCCGATACGCCGGCAGCGTTCTTGAACAGCTCCACCCCCAGGTGGCTGGTACTGCTGCCGGCAGCGCCGTACGAATACTTGCCGGGAGAAGCCTTCAGTTTGGCGACAAAATCGCCCAAGTTGGCGGGCATCGTCGGGTGAGCCAACAGCACCAAGGGAACGACACCCACGAACGCGATCGGCTCGAAGCTCGTGACCGGGTGATACGGCAGATTCTTGAATACCGAGACGTTGAGTGCGTGCGTGGCGGCAGTGCCGAAAATCAGCGTGTATCCGTCCGGCTCGCTGTTGGCGACCGCTTCTGACGCGATGATTCCTGTCGCGCCCGGCCTATTGTCGACAACGATTGGTTGTCCAAGTACTTCACCAAGCTTGTCCGATATCGCACGGGAGAATATATCGGTCTCGCCGCCCGTCGCGAACGGGATCACCATGCGTATCGGT
>Ga0136633_1002478_pt1 | contig 12687 bp, 12 predicted proteins | sample AntDrymeUQ832206_2_FD_105494 | JGI IMG/M metagenome (GOLD analysis project Ga0136633, IMG submission 105494) | Polar desert sand microbial communities from Dry Valleys, Antarctica - metaG UQ83 (22.06) | ecosystem: Environmental > Terrestrial > Soil > Desert | place: Antarctica: Dry Valley... | reverse complement strand
GTCGGCGCGAACACCGGGCGCGTGGTGTGGAGGAAGGGCCGCGGGGCTTTCACGGCGGCGATCAGCGATGGCCGGCGGATCTACTTCAACGGCTACGGGACCCTCTACGCGCTCGATCCCCGAGGGCGCAGGTTCAGCAACCGTCCCCTGCCGGGCAACGCGCCCATCAAGGTGCGGGCGCAGCAGCGCCGGGCCGCGGAGAAGCGCGCGCAAGCGCGCCGGGCCAGGGCGCGCAAGGCAGCCGAAGCCCGGAAGCAGCGAAGGGCGAGGGCGGCCAAGCGCCGGTTCTGCGAGCGCAACCCGCGCGCCAAGCGCTGTCGGTAAGCACCGCCGTCGTGAACGTCCATTTGTGAGGTCCCTGGCCCTCACAAATGGACGTTCGCGGCGATCTGAGCGGCGTCAGCGCCGGACCGGGATGCCGGCCGCGGCGATGGCCGCGTGAGCCTCGGCGACGGTGTACTCGCCGTAGTGGAAGATCGAAGCGGCCAGCGCCGCGTCGGCCCCTGCCTCCAGTGCCTCGACGAGGTGGCCGAGCTCCCCAGCGCCCCCCGACGCGATGACCGGCACGCCGACGGCCTCGGCGACCGCGGACGTCTGCAGCAGGTCGTAGCCGTCCCTGGTGCCGTCGCGGTCCATCGAGGTCAACAGGATCTCCCCCGCGCCCCGCTCGACCCCTTCGCGCACCCACGCGACGACGTCGCGCCCCGTCGCGGTCCGGCCGCCGGCGACGAACACCTCCCAGCCGTCGTCGCTCGTCGCCCGCCCATCCACCGCCAGGACCACGCATTGCGATCCGAACACCGCCGCCAGCTCGTCGATCAGCTCGGGGCGCGCCACCGCGGCGGAGTTGACCGCCACCTTGTCGGCCCCCGCGTCGAGCACCGCCTGCGCATCGGCGACGCTGCGGATCCCACCGCCGATGGTGAACGGGATGAACACGTTGTCGGCGGTCCGCCGGGCCAGTTCGACGATCGTGTCGCGCTTCTCGTGGGTCGCGGTGATGTCGAGAAAGATCAGCTCGTCGGCGCCCTCGGCGTCGTAGCGCTCAGCCAGCTGCACCGGGTCGCCCGCGTCGCGCAGGTCGACGAAGTTCGTGCCCTTCACGACGCGCCCGGCGTTCACGTCCAAGCACGGGATGACCCGCTTGAGGTGCATCAGGCCCGCAGCGCGTCGTGCGCCTCGCGCCCCGTAAAGCGATGCTCGTAGAGCGCCTTGCCGACGACCACGCCGCCGAGATTGACCTGGCGCAGCGAGGCCAGCGCCTCGAGGTCCTCGCGCTTGCCGATGCCGCCCGAGTACAGCCAGCGCCCTCGAACCACGCTCGCGATGCGCTTGACCTCATCGAGGTCGGGGCCCTCGAGCATCCCGTCCTTGTCGACGTTGGTGTAGATGAACGACCGCACGCCGCGCTGCTGCAGGCGCTGGATGACCGAGTCGGCGGGCATCTGCGTGGTCTCCTGCCAGCCCGAGGTCGAGACGAACCCACCGCGCGTGTCGACCGAGACCATGATGCGGTCGCGGAACGAGCCCAGGACGTCGTCGAGGAAGTCGATGTCGTTGAACGCCGCGGTTCCGAGGATCACCCGCTCGGCGCCGGCCCGCAGCGCGTCGCGCACTGCGGGCAGCGTGCGCAGGCCCCCGCCGTACTGCACAGGGACGGCGACCTCCTGGGTGATGCGCTCGAGGTGATGCAGGCTCTTGGGGCTGCCGGTCCGCGCGCCGTCGAGGTCGACGATGTGCAGGAAGCGAGCGCCCTCCTCGACCCACGCCTTGGCGGCGGTCAGCGGATCGTCCTCGTAGACGGTCTTGGCATCGAAGTCGCCGCGGACCAGGCGCACGGCTTTGCCCTCGGAGATGTCGATCGCTGGATAGAGAATCACGCGGGCACCGCTGCGCAGAGCTCGGTGAAGCCCCGCAGGAGAGCCAGCCCGGCGCCCGAGGACTTCTCGGGATGAAACTGGCAGCCGAACACGTTCTCGCGAGCGGCCACCGAGACGAACTCCCCGCCGTAGTCGCCCGTCGCGACGGTGTCCTCACTGCGCTCGGGAGCGAAGGAATGCACGTGGTAGTAGGCGGCCGATCCGCCCTTAGGCGTCAGGGCCGTTTCGCGCTCGAACGCGACCTCGTGCCAGCCGATGTGCGGGAGCTTCAGACCGTCGGCCCGCAACGCGACGACGCGCCCACGCAGCAGTCCCAGCCCTTCTGTCGACCGGAACTCCTCGGACGCCTCGTAGAGCAGGTGCATGCCCAGGCACAGCCCGATGACGGGCACGCCGGCCGCCGCACGCTCCCGGATCAGCGCATCGAACCCACCCTCGCGCATCCGCCGCATCGCCTCGGGCATCGCGCCGACGCCCGGAAGGACGAGCCCGTCGCAAGCGGCCAGCAGGTCGAGATCGGCGGTCATCCGCAGGTCCGCGCCGACCCGCTCGAACGCCTTCTCCACGGAGCGGCGGTTACCCATCCCGTAGTCGACGAGACCAATGGTGCACGCCTCGGGCATCCGGCCCTCGCCCTTGATGTCAAGGGCCTTCGTCCGGTCGGCCTTCATGCCGTCAGCGTCCCCTTGGTCGACGGCACGCCCGTCTCGGTCGGGTCGATTTCGGTGGCCGCGCGCAGCGCGCGCGCGAACGCCTTGAATGCCGCCTCGATCATGTGATGGGCGTTTGTGCCGGCTTCGACGGTCAGGTGCAGCGTCATCTTCGAGGTGTTGGCCACGGCGCGGAAGAACTCCTCGGCCAGCTCATGGTCGAACCCGCCGGTCAGGCCCGACGGGAGATCGGCCTCGAATGAGGTGAACGGACGGCCCGAGATGTCGAGCGTGCATGCGGCGCGCGCCTCGTCCATGGGCACGACAGCGTGTCCGTACCGATGGATGCCCGCACGGTCGCCCAGGGCCTGGTCGAGCGCCTGACCCAGCGCCAGGCCCGTGTCCTCCACGGTGTGGTGCGCGCCCGTCTGCAGGTCTCCGGTCACCTTGACCTCGAGATCGATGCGCCCGTGCCGGGCGAGGAGGTCGAGCATGTGGTCGAGGAACCCGACCCCGGTCTCGCGGGTTCCGGCGCCTGTCCCGTCCAGCGCCAGGCGCAGGGCGATGTCGGTCTCTTTGGTGTTGCGGCTGATGTGCGCTGAGCGGCTCACGGGGTCTCATTCTCCCTGACGCGGGCTTCCATGGACTCTGCGTGGATGCGGAAGCCCTCAGCCCGGGCGAGCGGCGCGCCCGCGCGGGCCAGCGCAGCAGCCTCCGGGATCTGGACCTCCGCCATCCGGCGGCGGAATGCGCGGGGCGAGAGCGCCGAGGCGAACCGCGCCGCTCCGCCGGTCGGAAGCGAGTGGTTCGAGCCCGCCACGTAGTCGCCAAAGGCCACCGCGCCGACGAAGACGCAGCCCGCGAGGAAGTCCCGCCCGAGCAGCGCCTCGGCGGACGGGCCGGCCAGCGAGAGGTGTTCGGGCGCGAACGCATCGACGACGGCGCAACCCGCCTCCAGCGAGGCGACGCGCACGAGGCCGGCCACCGCGCCGGTGTCAGCACCTTCCGCGAGCCGGGCTTCAACGACCGCCAGAAGACTCTCGGAGTTCGTTACCAGCGCCACGACCGTTCCGTCGCCGTGCTCGGCCTGGGCCAGCAGGTCCACCGCGACCAGGTCGGGATCAGCATCGCCCGAGGCCAGCACCACGAGATCGCTCGGTCCGAGGAAGCCATCGATGCCCACGTCGCCTGAGACCAACCGCTTGGCCTCCTGGACGTAGAGCGATCCCGGCCCGGCGATCACGTCGACCCGCGGGACCGACTCCGTGCCGTAGGCCAGCGCCGCCACCGCGTGGGCCCCGCCCATGGCGTAGACCTCGTCGACCCCAAGCAGCGCGCAGGCCCCGAGCACCACCTCGTGGGCGGCGGGGGCGCAGACGGCGATCTGCTCCACCCCGGCCACCTGGGCCGTGACGACGCCCATGACCACTGTCGAGGGGTACGGGTTGCGCCCGCCGGGAGAGTAGATCGCCACCCGGCGCACCGGCAGCTCGCGAATGCGGACCCGCTGGCCTTGGGGAAGGCCCAGCTCGGCATCATCGCCCAGCGAGGCGCCGGCGACCGCGGCGACGTTGGCCATCGCCATCTCCAACCCGGCCCGCACGTCGCCGCGCAGCGCGGCGCCCGCCGCGTCGATGGCCTCCGTCGGCACACGAACCGGGGACGAGCCGCGGTCAAAGCGGACGACGAAGTCCATCAGGGCTTCGTCGCCGCCCCGGCGCACCGCGTCGACGATCTCAGAGACCTCCGGGCGCACTGAGGCGCCGCTGGGGATCAGCGCGCGCAGCGCCTCCGCGCTGGCCTGCGGCCTCTCATGGTCAACCCGCTCGATGCGCACGCAGGCGCTCCACCATCTCGTCGATCGCCTGCGCCTTGAGCTTGTGGGCCACGGGGTTGGCGATAAGCCGCGCCGTCGAGGCGAACAGCTCCTCGCGAATCACCAGGCCGTTCTCGCGCAGCGTCGTGCCGGTTGCCGTGAGGTCCACGATCCCCTCCACCAAGCCGGTCAGCGGCGCCAGCTCGACCGAGCCCTTGACCTCGACGATCTCGGCCTGGCGCCCGGTCTCCTGGAAGTACTGGTTGGCGATCTTCGAGTACTTCGTCGCGATCCGCATGACGCCGAGCCGCCGCAGCGCCTCGTCCATGGGGTTCTCGCCGCCGGTCGTCGCGACGATCATGCGACACGGCCCGAAGCCGAGATCGAGCAGCTCGTAGACCTCCCGCTCTGACTGCTCGGCCAGCACGTCCTTGCCGGTGATTCCGACGTCGGCGGCGCCGGCCTCGACGTAGGTCGGGACATCCGAGGGCCGCATCGTGACGATGCCCAGATCCTCGAACAGCAGCTTGCGGTCGTTCGAGCGCACCTCTGCGGTCTCGACGCCGATCGCCTCGAGGGCGTCGAGCGTCTCGCGCATCAACGCGCCGCGCGGGACCGCGATGGTCAGGCCGCTCACGGAGTGGCCTCCTCGCCGGTGAGCGCCAGGTGCAGCCGGTCGACCCCCAGTGCGAAACCAACCGCAGGCAGCGGCCGGCCGAAGCGCCCGAGCAGGTCGTCGTAGCGCCCGCCGCCGCCGATCGGCGCCCCGAGCGCGGGATCGAGGACGTCGAAGACCGCCCCGGTGTAGTAGCCCAACCCGCGGGAGAGACCGAGGTCGAAGATCACGCGTTCGGCGACGTCCTCCTCCAGCTCGCCCAGCAGCTCGCGCAGCCCGGCTGCCGCCGCGGCCGGGACCTCGTCGAGGACCTCAGGGCCCCCGCGGAGCTGCGGGACCCGGCTCAGCAACGTGGCGTCCGTAGCCGTGACGCCGAGCTCGGCGACGGTGCGCTCCAAGCCGACGAAATCGCGGGTCACGAGCTCCGCGAGCACCCCGTCAGCCGCCTCGTCAGAAACCCCGAGCCCAGCGAGCAACGCCGGGTAGAGGGCGGCATCACCGAGAGCGATCCGGTATCCGCGAAGACCCGTCGCGTCCAATGCCCGGCACATGACCCGCAGCGCCTCAGCGGTTCCTCCAGGAGCGGGAACGCCGACCAGCTCGACCCCCGACTGCAGGAACTCCCGCATCTGCCCGCGGTGTGGACGGACGGCGCGGTAGGCGTGGGCGGTGTAGTGAAAGCGCAATGGTGGCTCGGCCGCGGCGTACCGGGTGGCCACCACCCGCGCGATCGGCACGGTCATGTCCGAGCGCAGCGCCAGGACCTCGCCGTGGTCGTCGAAGACTCGATAGGCCGGCTCGGTTCCGATGTCGGCCCGGCGCAGCACCTCCTCGTACTCGAGCGTCGGCGTCCACACCTCCCCGTAGCCCTCCGCCTCGTACACCTCGCGCAGCGCGTCGGTGATCGCGCGCACCTCGCGCATCTCGTCGGGCAGGACGTCGCGTGTCCCTGAGGGGATGGGATGAATCACGGCCATTGCTCCTTGCCCTGGAGGCTAGGCGTGGGAAGGCTGGTCGGCGGCGACGCGCTCGATGCGCGCCCCGAGCGCGCGAAGCCGCTCGTCGATGCGCTCGTAGCCGCGATCGATCTCGCGGATGTTCATGACCTCCGACCGGCCCATGGCCGACAGCGCGGCGATCAGCATCGACATCCCCGCGCGGATGTCGGGCGAGGACAGCCGCTCACCCCGTAGGCGGGCCGGCCCGGTGACGATCGCGCGATGCGGGTCGCAGAGGACGATGTCGGCGCCCATGGAGATCAGTTTGTCGGTGAAGACCAGGCGGTTCTCGAACATCCACTCGTGGATGAGCACCGACCCGGCGCACTGGGTCGCCAGGGCCACCGCGATCGAGGTCAGGTCGGCGGGAAACGCCGGCCACGGCCCGTCCTGGATCTTCGACTTGTACTCGCCGGCATCGCGCTTGATGATCAGCTGCTGCTCGCCGGGGACGATCACGTCGTTGCCGTCGAGCTCGGATTGCAGGCCGAGCTGGTCGAAGACCAGGCGGATCATCCGCAGGTCGGCGGGGATCGTGTCGGCGATGCGCATCTCCCCCCCGGTCACCCCCGCCAAGGCCATGAACGAGCCGACCTCGATGTGATCGGGCCCGACCGCATGGGCGCAGCCGTGGAGCTCGGCCGCGCCGTGGACTGTCATCACGTTCGAGCCGATGCCCTCGATCTCGGCGCCCATCGCCACGAGCATGCGCGAGAGGTCCTGGACGTGCGGCTCGCACGCCGCGTTGCCGATCGTCGTGGTGCCGGGCGTCAGCGCCGCCGCGAGTAGCGCGTTCTCGGTGCCCATCACGGACGGCTCGTCCATGAACACCTCGCCGGCCTTCAGCTTTCCGCCGCGGGCGAAGATCGAGATGTCGCGGTCCACGTCGTGCTCGGCGCCGAGGCAGGCGAAGGCGTCGAGATGCGGATCGAGCCGGCGGCGGCCGATGACGTCGCCGCCCGGGGGCGGGAGGACGGCCTTGCCGAAGCGGGCCAGCAGCGGCCCGGCAAGCAGGAACGAGGCGCGGATGCGGGCGCTCAAGTCGCGATCGACCTCCGCTTCTGGGCCCACATCCGCGGCGCACAGGACAACCTCGTTGTCGCCGCGCCACTCCGTGCTGACGCCCAGTCGCTCGAGCAACGCGACCATCGCCTCGACGTCGGCGATGCGCGGGACGTTGGTCACCACGACCTCCTCGGAGGTCAGCAGGCACGCGGCCAGGATCGGGAGCGCGGCGTTCTTGTTGCCGGCAGGCGTGACGGTGCCCGACAGCGGCACGCCGCCTTCGATGACGAACTTCTCCATAGGAAAGGGCTGCGTTCCGCCGCGAAATTCAGCGTGAGCGCTGGGCTAGGGTAACAAGCATGCCTCGAACGATTCCACGCGATGAGGCCTGGGACCTCCTCACCGACTGGGTCTCGTCGGAGTCACTGCGCCGCCACTGCCTGGCCGTCGAGGCGGCGATGCGCGCTTACGCAGGCAAGCTCGACGGCGACGAGGAGCTCTGGGGCGCGACCGGCCTGTTGCACGATGCCGACTACGAGCGCTTTCCGGACATGGACGACATCGAGCACGGTCACCCGCGGTCGATCATGGCCCACCTCGAATCGGTCGATGCGCCGCCCGAGATGGTCCGCGCGATCGCGTCGCACGCCGACTTCCTGGACGTCAGCCGTAACTCTGACATGGAGAAGGCGCTGTTCGCCGTCGACGAGCTCTCAGGCTTCCTGGTCGCCTGCGCGTACGTGCGGCCCGACGGCATCGTCGGCATGACTCCCAAGTCCGTAAAGAAGAAGCTCAAGACCCCGGCCTTCGCCGCCGCGGTCAACCGCGACGACGTGCGCAACGGCGCCGAGGAGCTCGGCGTGGACTTCGATGAGCACGTCGCGTTCGTGATCGCCGCGCTGGAGGCCCGCAAGGACGAGCTGGGCCTCACCGGCGCGCCCGCCGGCTGAGCGGCATGGGCGCCCTCGAGCGCTACCGAAGCGTCCTGCGCGCGCCGCACGTCGGCCGGCTCTGGGTGGTCACCACGATCGCCAGGATGGGCGTCGGCATCAACGGGCTGGCGATCGTCCTGGCGATGCGCGAGGAGACAGGCTCGTTCGCGGCCGCCGGCGCTGCGGCGGGCGCCCACGCCCTGGTGCTCGGACTCGCCAACCCCGTCCAGGGCCGGTTGTTCGACCGCCTGGGTCCGCGCACCGCCGTGCCGCCGCTCATCGCCTGGCATGTGGTGACGATGTCGGCGTTCATCGTGTTGCTGCCGGTCGCCCCGACCGGGGTCCTCATCGCGCTGGCGGCGCTCTCGGGGTTCGGGCAGCCGCCGTGGTCGGCGATCCTGCGCGCGATGTGGCCGCGGCTGCTCGGCAGCGAGTCGATGATCACCACTGCTTTCGCGCTGGACTCGACGCTCATCGAGCTCGTGTTCGTGATCGGGCCGCTGATCGTCGCGGCGTCCGTGGCGATCGCCGCGCCGCAGATTGCCCTCATAGTCGCGCTCGTGCTGATCGTCGCCGGCGCCTCACAGGTGGTCGCATCGCCGGCGATCCGCGCGTGGGAGCCCGAGGCGCGCCACGGCCGCGGACCGTTCGCCGCGTTGTCCAGCCCGGGGCTGCTCACCGTCGTGCTCGCGACGATCCCGATCGGTCTCTCGTTCGGAGCGTTCGAGATCTCCCTGCCCGCGTTCGCCGAGGATCACGCGTCGCGCAGCGACGCCGGCGTGCTCATCGCGCTGTGGGCGGTCGGGAGCGCGGTCGGCGGCCTCGCCTACGGGGCGCGCGACTGGGCGTCGACGCTGACCACTCGCTGGCTGGCGCTGACCGGAGCGCTCGGCCTGCTGATCCTGGCGCCGATCGTCGCAGGCTCCATGTTCGTGATGGCGCTCCTGGTGATGCCGGCGGGCGCCTGCATCGCTCCGGCGATTGCGGCCGGGAACCAGCTCATGGGGACGCTCGCGCCTCCTGGAATGACCACCGAGGCCTACGCCTGGGGCCCAACCGCGCTGGTGGCGGGCTTCGCCGGCGGCAGCGCGATCGGCGGCTCACTCGTGGAGGCCCACGACTGGCGCGCCGCGGTGCTTCTGGCGGCCGGCGCCGCTGCGCTGGGCGCGGTCGTGGCCTTCGCTCGCCGCGGGACGCTGGTGCGCCCCGTCGCGGGCTAGACCGGACGCCCACCGGTCCAGGCCCCGACGGTAACTTCCCCGGCCATGGCCGACCCCATCGTCATCACGATCCTCGACGGCGACCAGACCGGTCAGGAGCTCCTCGAGCAGTCGATCCGGGTGCTCGACCCCGAGCTCCTGGGCGTCGACCTCGAGCTCGAGCGCTTCGACCTCTCGCTCGAGCGCCGGCGGGCCACCAACAACGAGGTCGTCCACGAGGCCGCGCGCGCCATGAAGGCATCAGGACTCGGAGTGAAGGCCGCGACGGTCACGCCGGAGACGGCAGATGACGTGGGCTCGCCCAACCGGATCCTGCGCGAGGAGGTCGACGGCAAGGTCATCATCCGGACGGGCCGGCGGATCCCCGGTGTCGCCCCGTTCGGCGGCACCCACCACCCCATCTCGATCGTGCGGATGGCCGTCGACGACGCCTACGGCGCCGAGCAATGGCGCGAGGGTGAGCCAGGCGGCCCCGGCGAGATCGCCTACCGCACCGAGAAGATCACCCGCGGAACGTGCAGCGCCGTCGCCGAGTACGCGTTTCGCACCGCGGCGTCCATGGGCGGGATCGTCTACGGCGGGCCCAAGTGGACCGTCTCCCCCGTGTACGAGGGCATGCTCAAGGAGGAGCTCGATGCCGCGGCGCAGCGCCATCCCGAGATCGAGTACCGGCCTGTCCTGATCGACGCGACCTACGCGGGCCTGGTCAGCGGCGCCCCCCACGAGCCGCTCATCATCCCGGCCCTCAACCGCGACGGCGACTGCCTCAGCGACATGGTCATGCCGCTGTTCGGTTCGATCGCCGGGGCCGAGTCGGTGTTGCTGGCCTTCGACGAGGACTTCCGCACCCAGGTGGCGATGGCCGAGGCCCCGCACGGGACGGCGCCCGCGCTGGAGGGCAAGGACATCGCCAATCCGATGGCCATGCTCCTGGCCTGCGGAGCCGTCCTGCATTACGCGTCAGAGAGGGCGGGCGGGCGAGCCGATCTCGGCCGCGCCTCACGGGCGATCTATGAGTCCGTGCTGGAGGCGACCGCGGCAGGCACGCGAACGCCTGATCTCGGCGGCCATGCCGGCACGACGGAGTTCACCGACGACGTCCTCTCCCGCGTGCGCGCCAAGATCGAGGTCTGGTCCTCGCTCGGCGGCCGCTGACCGCCTACCTGCGCAGCTCGACGGCGCGCGGCAGCGTGTAGGTCTCGAACAACGTGGTACCGCCGGCGCTGGCACGGACCTTCGTCGTCATGCGGTAGACGGCGGTACCGACGCCCTTCGGCGCCTTGACCGAAATCCGGAATCGGCCGTCGCTGCCGGGCTTGAAGCGCGTGACCACCTTTTCCTTCGTGCAGGAGACCCGGCGGGTCAGCGTGATCGTCCTGGCCGGCTGGCCAAGCGGCGGCAGCACCCGACCGGCGATCGTCACCCGGCCGTTGCGGCTGGTCATCGACTTCAGGACCATCCGCCGTCGCAGCTTGAGGTTGATCGACTCGTCGTCGCCCAACGTCGCCATGTACCGCGCCGCGTTCGAGTCACGAATACTCATCGGCGGCAGCGGAGCGGTCGTGTCGAACCGGCCGTCCTTGCTCACCCTCGCGTGCGCGACTGTCCGTCCCGTCGCGTTAAAGACAATGGCGACCTTCTTACCCGCAAGCGCCGGGTCCGCAAAGCCGAACAGCTTGACGCGCCCAGCGCGCTCCAGGACGTCGACCAGAACGAGGCTGCGCGTGCTGCACCCGAGCGTGGCGCCGGTGGGCGTCTGGGGATCGGTGACGGCGTCGGCGCAGTCGACGCCGGCGGCCGAAGCCGTCGCCTCGCCGACGACGGCCTCGAGGACCTTCTGGCCCGCCACCGACACCAGGACGGTCAGCGCCTGCTGAGTGACGCTGTCACCCGACCTGACCTGAGCGCCTCGCGCGATCCTGATGTCCGCGACGCCGAGAGGGATCTTGATCTCGCCGAGGCCGGCCAGCGCTGTCTTCAGCGTGCCATTGACGGTGTCGAGCAGCGTGCTGAGGGTGCCCGGCGCCGTCTTGGTGATGAGGTCGGACTGCTCCTTGGTCAGGCCCAGCGCCGCGGTCGACAGGCCGATCTTCGCCGGATCGATGCTGTTGGTGAGCGTGCGCGCCAGGTTGAGGACCTGGTCGAGCGACAGGTCCTGACCCAGCACGGTGATGCCCGCGACGTCGGCCCAGCTGTCGACCGTCGCGCGACCGGTCTGGCACGAGCCGATGGCGTTGGCCGTGGCCGAGCGCACCCGCAGGATGTCGAGCGACGGCAGCCGAGCCGCTTCCAGCAACGCTGTGATCACCGTGGTGTCGATGGCCACCTCATCGGGGATCGAGGCGCGGAGGGCGTTGACGGCGGAGTTGGCCGTGTTGATCGCCGCGTTGGTCGTGTTGGTGATCAGGTTCTGGGCGTTCGCCGTGGCGTTGGTGGTGTTCTGGACCGTGTCGAGCAGCAGGTTCAGGGGCGGGATCGTCAGGTTCGTCGAAAGGTTCGTAGGAAGGTTCGTCGCGAGATTCGTCGGCAGGACCGGGATCTGCAACTTGACGGCCTTGAGGTCCACGGTGCTGATCGCGCCCTGGATCGTGCTCAGGAGATCGGCCGGCACCTTCGCCAGATCGATCGGAAGCGCGGGCGTCCCGATCGCCAGGTCGGTTACGCCACCGCCGGCCAGCACCGCCTTCCGCGCGGGGTAGACCTCCGTGGCCGCGACGATCGTGCCCAACGGAAGCCCCGCCGCTGCGCCGGTCAGCGACTTCGTCGCCGCCGAACAGTCGCCGGGCGCGTCCACCGCCACGGGCTCGACCGTTTTGCCGAGGACCGTGATCCGTCCTCCGCTCGCCGAACAGTCGAAGCCTGCCTGCGCGGTGGACGCGCTGCAGGCGACCGTCAGGACCGTGAGGCAGGCGACGCGAAGTAGATGCACCCGGTGACTATCGCCAGAACTGACTACTCAGTCGAGGGCTCAGCGCACGATTTGGGCAGATTTGGACGAACGTTCGACGCGATCCACAGGGGATTGCAAGACGGATTGCACGAACACGCGTTCCGTCCGCGCTCGCGCCCACACTGCCGAACACATGTTCTCTTTCCCCAACAAGCGCCGTCAGGGCTCCATCACCGTTCACCCCGCCCTGCGGCGCGCCGCCAGCCTCGCGCGCGCCTTCATCCTCCTGGAGGACCTTGAGCTCTCCGGACCGCGCACGCCGGATGGCGAGCACCCGCACCCGCACCGTGTGCCGCTGCGTTCCCTGGGAGGGGCGCGCCGGCCCGGTGCAGGGGTGCAGCGGGCGCAGCGCTGCCTGTCCCCTGTCGCCTCGCACGCGCAGGTCCAGCGCCATCCGCGCCCCGTCCGGTGCGCCGCCGCCCCGGTCAGGGCCGCGCGATGCACCCACGCTCACGCCTCGCGCTGATCTGCGCTGGGGCGCGATTCGGCCTCCCCGCCGCGGCGCTCGCGGCAACCGGTGGCTTTCAGTCTCCCTCGGAGAAACCGCCCCAACGGCTACGGTTTCCGATCTGGCGCCAGTCCTACCGGCGCCTTTGATCCCGGCGTTGAGGGGTCCCCGG
>Ga0136633_1002477_pt1 | contig 12688 bp, 15 predicted proteins | sample AntDrymeUQ832206_2_FD_105494 | JGI IMG/M metagenome (GOLD analysis project Ga0136633, IMG submission 105494) | Polar desert sand microbial communities from Dry Valleys, Antarctica - metaG UQ83 (22.06) | ecosystem: Environmental > Terrestrial > Soil > Desert | place: Antarctica: Dry Valley... | reverse complement strand
CGCGATCATCCCTGCTCGCCAGCGCTGCACCACCCGTTTCACGGTCTTGTGGTGGACGCCGCAGAGCTCGGCCGCTCCTCGATAGCTGCCGAGCTCCAGATAGGTGTTGACAATGTCCATGCACTCCCTCTCAGACTTCAGTGGGCACCTCCGGCGGTCGCTGGTGTGGGTTTCGTCACCAGCACCATCGCGACCCCGGGGGTCGCCCATGCGGATTACGTCAGATCAGGGAGTGGAGACTTTCGAGTGGCCATAGATGGGACTTTCACATGGCCAAGAACAGCCGAGATCGTTCTACCCTGAATCGCCCCGGGTTTAGTGGAGGCTCCTGATCTTGAGAGGATGGAGCCATGCCAAAGACCCGCAGGTACCCGCCAGAGATACGAGAGCGAGCTGTGCGGCTCATACTCGATCACGAACATGAGTACGCCTCACAGTGAGCAGCGATCTGCTCGATCGCCGAGAAATCCGATCTCAACCGAGAGACCCTTCGCCAGTGGGTCCGCCGGGCGGAGCGCGACAGCGGACGCCGCCCCGGACTGACGTCCGACGAGCTCCAGCGCTTGAGCGACCTCGAACGTGAGGTCAAGGAGCTGCGCCGCGCCAACGACATCCTCAGGGCGGCTTCGGCTTTCTTCGCGCGGGAGCTCGACCCGCGACCGCCGAGATGATCGAGTTCATCGACGAGCACAAGATGCGCTGGGGAGTCGAGCCGATCTGCAGGGTCCTGCCGATCGCACCCAGCACCTATTACGCCGCCCGCAGGCGTTCGCCGGCACCCCGGGCTCTGCGCGACGAGTACTTTGAAGAGTGAGATCAGACGCGTCTACGACGACAACTACAAGGTCTACGGAGCCGCCAAGATCTGGGCCCAGCTGCAGCGCGAGAAAATTATGGTGGCCCGCTGCACCGTGGAGCGCCTCATGCGACAGAGGGGCCGTGCGGGGCGGCAGACACCGCACCACGATCCCCGCCGACACAGCCTCGCCACCAGCCGGCCTGGTGAACCGGGCCTTCAGCTGAGAGGCGCCCAACAGATTGTGGTTGGCGGATCTGACTTACGTGCGAACTTGGTCCGGCTACGTCCACGTAGCATTCATCATCGACGCCTTCGCCCGCATGATCGTGGGCTGGCAGGCATCCTGCTCGCTGCGCACGGATCTGTGCCTCGATGCGCTCGAGCAAGCCATCTGGGCGCGCCGGGAGCACGGCCTCGACGAGCTCGTGCACCACTCCGATCGCTGCGTTCAGCTCAGGTTCAATGAGTCGTCGCAACACTGCCTGGTCAGGCCGATCTTAAGAGTTGGGCGAGCGCTTCGGCAGGAGTCTTCCAGCCAAGGGTCTTACGGGGTCGCGTGTTAAGAGCGAGAGCGACGGCATCGAGGTCGTCACGGGGGTGTCGGGCGAGGTCGGTGCCCTTGGGAAAGTATTGGCGAAGCAGTCCGTTGGTGTTCTCGTTGGTGCCCCGCTGCCACGGGCTGTGCGGATCGCAGAAGAAGATGTCGAGCCCTGATTCGACGCGGAGCTGAGCGTGCTGGGTCATCTCGGCGCCTTGGTCCCAGGTCAGCGATCGACGGAGCTGGTCGGGAAGGTCACTGATCGCCTCGGCAATCGCGTCCCGAACGGCGTCGGCCCCGTGTCCGGCCACTGCCGGACCGTTCTTGGCTCGCGGTTTGCCGTGATCTTCCATGCGGGGGAGATGCAACAGCAGCGTGAACCGTGTGGTCCGTTCGACGAGCGTGCCGATCGCGGAGCTGTCGAGTCCGAGGATGAGGTCGCCCTCCCAGTGACCCGGAACGGCGCGGTCGTCGGCTTCGGCAGGGCGTTCGCTGATCATGATCTCCGGGGTGACGAACTTCTTGCCGCGTCCACGCGTCCGTGCTCGAGGGACGCGTAGCGCTCGCCCCGTTCGCAGGCACGCGATGAGCTCACGCTTGAGCGCACCTCGACCTTGCACGTAGAGGGCCTGGTAGATCGCCTCATGGGAGATGCGCATGGCCTCATCATCGGGGAACTCGACCCGGAGGCGGTTCGAGATCTGCACTGGGCTCCAGGACTTCCCCCAGCGCCGGTCCTGTCGGCGGCCGTGGCGTCGGCCGTTGAAGCGCACATCCGGGCCCGCCACCAGCTCGCCGTCGGGTCTGGTGATCGCGCCGGCGAGACGGTCCTGCACGTACTCACGCAGCGCGTCGTTCGTGGCGAGCTTGGATACTTTCGGACGGCCGGCCCGCCGCTCCGCGTGCCACTGCGCGGTCGTCGCCCGATACGTCACGGTGTGGCTGCGGGTCGACGCGTTGCGTCGAAGCTCTCGCGAGATCGTCGATGGTGAACGACCGACGCGGCGAGCGATCTCACGAACCCCGAGCTTCTGGGCATGCAGGATCGCGATCTCCTCTCGTTCGGAGAACGACAGATACCGGCTCGACACAGGGACCAACTTGATGGGCGGCATCCCCCCAGCCTGCCGGAACCATCTCGACCCGACCGCTGGCGACAGGCCGGTCTTGACCGCAGCCTCCTCAGTTGACAGGCCGCGGGCGATCGCCTCCCAGAACCGAACCCGATCCTCTCGCCGAGCGGTCGACGGCCGACCTGGAGACCACATGTGGCCGCGCATCGCCCGGATTTCCTCCTGCGGCTTGCCGACACCCATCCTGCAAACACCTCCATCTCGAGGTGTTGCGACAACCAGCTGAATCCGCCCAAGTATCTGTCGATCCGCTACACGGAGCGCGTCTCGGATGCCGGCGGCGTAACCAGCGTCGACAGCCGCTACGATAGCTACGATAGCGCCCGTCTCGTCGAGTCGGTGATCGGCCTCTACAAGGCGGAGCTCATCCGCAACAAGGGTCCGTGGCCCCGTCTCGACGACCTTGAGAATCGCTACCTTGGAGTGGGTCGACTGGTGGAACAATCGCCGGCTTCTTCAGCCGTCGGAAGGATCCACCGGATGAAGCTAAAGCTGCGTACTAAAGTCAGGAAGTCTCCGGGCGATGAGACCGGGAGTCAAAGAAACGAGTCTGTATCAAACCCGGTGTGGGTCACCCCCCCGGCCGCCCTTAATGGCGCTAGCCAGACTTACCCGCATGTGCATGGGAAGGTCCGTGTGGGCGGTGGTCGAACTGGAACCGTGGCCATCGATCCCCAGCGCGGTGGTCAACCGGGACTGATTCCTTGTCTCACCCCCTCCTGCCTGGCCCGGCTCGAGGTACTCCAATCGCGCGGCACCGCTCCTGGTACACTCCTTCGCGCCTATCCTCGACGCCTAGCGAGTTGATGGGAGGGTCATGCCCAGACGTTCGAGGGGTCGTGACCGAGTACTCCCGTCGGTGCATCCCAGGCCTCCTGTACGCGGGTGAGCTGTCGGATGGAGGTCTGCTCGATCAGGTTGACTCAGTCAGCCTGGACCTGCGTGTGCTGCGTGACCAGGCGTCCAACGTCGCGTGTCCGAAAGGATGCAGACGATTAGTTCCCAGCCTCGGGGCGCGGTGGGATAGCACCTCCGGCACCGCACGGTCGCGGGACTGGCATCCGAGGAGGCTCGATGTGTCTAAAAGGATGTCCGCCCACTCCACGTAGTACGTGTGGGGCTCGCGCATCAGCCGGTATCTGGGATGTCACCCCAGCGACTAACCGAATCATGTTAGGGCAGTGGGCGAACGCTGCGCACGGATGTCCAGGAACATGACCAACTCGCCCCGATCCTCGCCACTGTAGACGTACCCGAGTGACTCATAGAGTCGCCTCGCCGCGACATTGTCCCGATGCACACGGAGACGGACATAATCGGCCCCCCTCCGTCGAGCCTCGGCGTGGAGGCAAGTCATCATCTCTCGTCCGAATCCCCTTCCTTGGGCCGACGTCCGGACCGCGACCCCGAGTGACGGCGTAGTGTATCCCTGAGCCCAGCCACGAAGCATCCCGTATGCGACGGGACCTCGACCGTCGGCGAGGAGCGCGTACAAATCTCGTCCCGAGTAGTTCGCGAGCCGCCGAGCTTCTTCGGCCGTAAAGGGATGAGGGCTGAAGAAAGTATCATCGATCTCGGCGAACACCTGAACGAGTGCCTCTTGGTCAGCTGAGCTAACGACGCGGAACGCGAGTTCAGGCGCGTGGAGCGATGACCGATAAGCCGGGAAATACGTCGGGTCTGTGATGACGCGTCCGGCAGCCTTGATCCGCGTCGAATGTTCCGATGTCAGGCGGGTGTAAGCGGCCGGATCGAGGACCCACCGCCCGATGGAGAAGCGATGGCGGCGCGGCGAGAAACGTCGCTTGAATGCGAGCAAGGAGTCGTCGCGCCCGCCCCGGCCTCCGCCGAGATGCAGAACTTCGTTGCCTCGTCGCCTCGACCAGCCGCGCACGTCGTCGAGCAGGAGCTTAAAGGGGGACCAGGCTCGGAACTCGTCGTTCGACCCGACGAGGTGAGCTTGGACGATGCTGCGATGCTCTGTGAATAGGCAGGCAGAAGCGATCCGCCCGTCCATCTCGGCCACGAAGAGATGGAGCTCGGCACCGAGTGCCACCTTCAGGCGGCGTAAGTCATCGTTCGAAAAGAAGTAGGTGATCGTTGCCCCGGCCCGGATCATCGTTTCCCGATAGAGATCTCCGAAAGTGTCGAGGGTCGACCAATCCTCGTCGAGTCGTGTCGTTATGCCCGCCCGCCGGGCACTCGCGATTTCCTGACGGAGCGTCTTGCTGTATCCGGCGACAGCCGTGGCGTCGTCCAGGCGAAGATCGATTGCGACGGTCTCGCCGATTAGAACTATCGCATCGCTCCCAGCCGGACCCGGAGCGGGCAAGTTGGCCCCAAAAAGCACATTCCCGAGGACGGGATGAAATCGGGTAAAGGCGGACACGGCACCCTGGCTACGCCAGACGCCCACCAGCGCACGCACTGCCTCCTGGATGAACGGCTCATCCGGCCGGCATCCCCATGCGAGCGGCCCGGGGTATCCGTACACCGAGTCGACATCGGACGACCCAGCATCCGCCAGCTCGGGAATGTCCGCAGTCGGGCGGAGCAGATACGGCCACAAGAGCCCGCGCCGGCCCCGCGACTCCCGGATCACGGCCAAAAAAGCCTTCGCGTGCTCCGTCTCTTCGGCGAATCGGTGGTAGCCGGCTCGATGATAGACATCGTCTGCCACGGCCTCGAGTAGGCCGTCCCAGGCAGGATCGTGGCTTGCTACCACCTCGACATCCGGTGAAGACATTGGGTCACACAGGCTCAGGTTCGAACGGCTTCATCCCCGAGCTCCGAGAGCAGTCGAGTCCGACCACAAGACCGGAAAGACAGTCGGATCAGTGTAGTCGGGCCTACCGTCAGCCGTCCTGCAGGCCAGGCGGTCGTTAGTTAGCTCCCACTGAACCCCTTCATCGTTCAGGTAGTGTCGCCACCGATTAGACCCATCCTGCATGTGCAGGGCGTAAGAAAGCCTGGGGAGCGTCCCCCTATTGAGATCGCTGCCGTGGATCAGCCGGCTGTGATGAAAGCTCATCTGACCCTTCCTCAGGGCCATGACGCGCTTGAGCGAGTCGGCTCCCTCACCGAGAAAGCGTCGTTCGAGCAGGTCGAGATCCTGGGTGTTGAAGGTTCGCATGGCGTCTGTTTCAGGCCAGCGGTGGCTCCCCTCAATGTAAGTGACGGGTCCAATCTCCTCAGGGCAATCGTGGAACGGGATCCAGGCGGTAAGCATTTCTTCAGAGGTGCACGTCATCCAGTATGCGCGGTCGGTGTGCCAGCCGACTACCGGTCCGTCTCCTGCCTTTGGCGACGGTGGCTTCCAGACGAGCTGGTCGTCCCACAACCTGATCGTGTCACTTCCGGTGAGGCGAGCCGCTATCGCGCCGATAATCGGCTGGAGGACAAGGGCCCGGATCTGAGCGTTCTGAAGAGCCACGTATTCGCAATTTCGGATCCCATCCGGATCGCCCGGCTTCCAGTCAGCAAAGCCGCTGTTGACGGGCAAGCGAAAATCGCGTTCGCCTGCGAAGTGGCGCTCTGCTCCACGGACGGCCTCGTCCATCATCTCGTCCGAGATGATCCTCCGGGAAACGTAGTATCCGCGTTCCCTGTAGCCTGCTACATCGCTTTCGTTCGGAAGAAGCTCCTCGATGCTCTGCTGCGCGTATATCGGACGTTCGCCTCCTTGAATCGCACTCCCCGAAGAGGGAGCTGGATGGGTTAATTCTGCACCTCAGTAAGACTACCGATTGGTCCTCATTCCTTTCGGGCCAACAATCCGCCAGGCCATGTAGCATGCGTTCGGGTTAGGTCGCGACTTTGAGGGTTGTCTGGCACTCGGAGTCCGGTGGACGCAATCATCGTACTGCCCATGGCTCCTCAGAATGTCCACCTAGTTACTCGGCCTGAGCATCTCGATCAAACCCTCCGGGAACTGGTCCGAGAGTCACCGGGCAGAAATCGGACCTGATACCTTGACCGAGGAACTCCAAACCCGTTCCTGCACGCCCCTGGCTGAACCCCTGGCCCTGCCAAACCGCGGCGATGCTCCGCCATGCGATTTTCGCGTCGAGCGTGAGCGAGCGGTGATCCACGTAGTAGATGTCGAGCGCAAAGCGCTGATCCCAGGAAAGGTTGGTTCGACCGTTGACCTGAGCCAATCCGGTGATCCCAGGCAGCACCTCGTGGCGCCGGGCCTGCTCCTGCGTGTACCTTGGGAGGTACCTGACGAGCAGTGGGCGCGGGCCGATCAGGCTCATCTCGCCCCGCACGACAGCTACTAGCTGAGGAACCTCATCGAGGCCAGATCTTCGCAGAAATCGTGCGAATCTACTGACGAGTTCGTCCGAGGGGCCATGCAATCCCCGACAAGCTCGAGGTTCCCCGCAACAAAAGGCGTCGGCCATGGAGAGGGTCCGGAATTTCAAGATTGTGAACCGGCGACCATGGCGACCCACCCGCTCCTGCTTGAAGAAGATCGGACTCCCCATACTGACCCGGATTCCGATCGCCACCACCAGCATTACCGGCGCAAGAACGACGAGCGCAAGGGCAGCGAGGAGGACGTCGAGGATTCGCTTTGCCCGCTCGAAAGCCAACCGGTCGCGAGTAGGGCTCATCGATTGGCATCCCTCATGCGCTCACCGGACTTACACGTCGCTCGAGGCGCCCATACCTGGTCGAACCGAAGAGGAGCGCTCTGTGTTTCCACATCGACGCCCATGTCATCATCCCGAAGCGCAGCACTTGTCCGGTCACTAGTGTCCGAGTCCGAGATTCGTTCACAATATGCGGCCCAGCGTCTCGAGGATCTCGTCCGCGGGCCTTGTGCCACACGTAGGGCCGAGGATTCTCGTTCCAGGTTTCTGCCCACTCTTAAAAGGGACTTCCTAGAGCGCGCACGCTTCAATGAGTTCCTCTTCTCGGCCACCTGTTGGTGCTCGGCAACCCACCGCTCGCCCAGGTTGAGCCACGAGTTGGAGCTCCACTGCCTTTGTGGACACCCTCTTGGCGCACTTCACCAACAAGTCGAGGGCTTTCTCGAAGAACACCCCCAAGTGTTCCTGCACAACACCCACACATGCCTCCTGGCTCAACCAGGGTCGAGTTGTTCTTCTCGATCCTGGAGCGTCGCCTGTTGAGTGACGGCACGTTCGCTCCTGCTGACGACCTCGCCGACTGGATCATCGCCTTCATAGAGGACCGCACCGCAAAGCCCCACCGTTCGATGGACCTACTATGTTCGTTCTCTCAGGGTCGCGAGACTCACAATGACCTGCGCGCGACACCACTAGAGGCAGGGGCTCGGAACCGCTCCAATGAGCCAATCCCTTCAGGGTTCCTGGACGCCATGCTCCCTGGTCTTCTGGGATACTCACGTGTGATTCCGGGCCATGGCCTTGTGATTGCTGTACTGCGCCTCAAGATAGTCGGGGATCGTTCCCTTCTCGAAGACTCCTTTGATCTCGCGGATGCCATCACTTACGGAGCGAGCAGGCTCAAATCCAAGCTGGGAACGGATCTTCGCGAGAGATACTCTGTAGTTGGCGCCCGAGTCCGCTCTTTCTTCCCTTACCACAGCCGCCTCGGGCACCAACTTTTGCACCAGCTCGGCCACCTCCCAGATGGTGTGATTCAGCGAATCGGCACCAACGTTGAAGACCTCCCCGGCGACCACCTCCGTGGGAGCCAGCGCCTTGATTACGGCCTCGGCAGCGTCGTCAACGTGAACGAACGGCCTCCATTGATCGCCGCCGTGGATGGTGATGATCCCTTCGGTGATTGCTTTAGCGAGCAGCACATTGACTACGAGATCAAACCGTAGACGGGGAGATAGTCCGAAGAGAGTCGCTAATCGCAGAATCACGGGTTCGAAGCCATCCCTATCCGCGAGTCTCAGTAGGGCAGTCTCTGAATCCATTTTGGTGCGCGAATATAGTGAGGCGGGGTTCAGAGGAGAGCGCTCGTCCATGGTCTGGTTCGCACCGCCATACACGCTGCAGGTAGACGCGAACACCAAGCGCTGCACGCCCAATCCACGCGCGGCCTCGGCAACGAGGTAATTGGCAGCCAGATTGACCTCGAGTGTGAGCTTCTCATCGAGGTCGCACGCGGGATCACCGACGAGTCCGCCGAGATGCACGACTGCATCCACGTACTGCAGGGACCGAATTACAGTCTCGACATTGCGTATATCGCCGCGGATCAGATCGAAACGAGAATGCCCATAAAGATCCCTGATGCTGTCGTCGCCGTACATGAGAGCATCCATCACCGTGACCCGATAGCCGCGTGAAAGCAATTTACGGACTAGAACGGAGCCCAAGTAGCCGGCTCCCCCAATAACGAGAATGTTCTTTAGGCTAGCTGTTCTGGGCCTGCCGGTGCTCTTAGACTCCAGCCAAATGGTCCTCTTCCATATCTTGTTCCACATGCGAAGTCCTTCGGCTATGGCGACCGAAAAGATCCACCCCAGAATCCAGACACTTCTTGGGAATCCATTAGTGTAATCGTGGAGCAGGTAGGTGGTTGCTCCAAAGATCAAGTACGCGACGGACACGGCCCAAAGGATTACAAACGGTCTATGGCGCCCCAGATAGCACGCCCGCGAGTGTAGAAACCACTGAGATAGAAGACTATCAAGATTAGGGGAGTCAGAATCGATGCGGAGTAAAGGTAGGTCTCGACTAAGGACGCAAAGATTGCTCTAGAAAAGGTACTGGCCGGGGTGCCGTGGCTCATCCACGAGACTTCCCAGAAGCGGACCGTCATTGCTAGGAGTATCGCTAAATTCACACCCACGGCATCGGCGACAACCCGCAACGTGATACCCGTTGTTATGGGTTGCTTCATTGTGGCCGTCACCTCAAATCCTCTTTTCAATGCGATCGGGATGTGTCTGTGGACAGGGCTTCTCGAACATGCCTTGCGTTCACGTGCAGTCGCTCGATGGCGTTAGCAATCTCCTCCACGATGAAAGGGTCCATGCGGGACCAGATTGGCAAGCTGAGACATCGGGGAGCAAGATGGTCGGTCACCGGAAGGGACTTACGGAAGCGACCATAGAGATGCCGGTAGGACTTATGAGTGTGGACCGGAGGATCGTGGTACTTGCGTGTATCAATGTTTTCTGCCCTTAAGGCGGCGGCCAGCTCATCCCTGCTCAAGCCGAATGAATCTTCGTCAATTCTGACGGAGAGATCCTTGTACGTCGACCGGTCTGCCGAGCTAACGTCCTGGAATGTTATACCCGGTATCACGCCCAGCCTCTTCGTATAGAGCTTCGCTAAGTCGAGACGGCGGGCGATGTTATCCTCAAGGGAGTCCAAGCTCCGCCGGGCAACGAGCGCGTTGAACTCGGCCATGCGTGCGTTGAGACCGGGAATCTCGCTGCCATAATCGCCCGGGTTCCCATACTCTCGGGCGAGCCGAACGTGGTCGGCCAGGTCTGCATCATTCGTTGCGATGATCCCGCCTTCCCCGGCAACCACCGGTTTGGTCGGTGTTAAGGAAAAGACTTCGGCGGCCCCGAAGCCTCCGATCGGGCTACCGCGGTATAGGGAGCCGAAAGCGTGCGCCGAATCGAACACGAGAGGCACTCCACTGCTGCGGGCGATCGCCTCGAGCTCGGACACTGCTGCGGGATTCCCAAAGTTATGGACGGCGACTATTCCGGTCGTCCTATCGGTGATGGTGGCCCGGACCGCGTTGGGATCCAAACACCACGTGTTCGGGTCGACGTCCACGAATTCGGGCTGAGCCCCCACCCACATCAGGGGATGAACAGTGGCCATGAACGTGAACGAGGGAACGATGACTTCTCCTGAAAGACCCAGCGCGTCGTAGACCAAGAGAAGTCCTACGGTGCACGAAGACACCGCTATGGCGTGGGCCACGCCGAGGCGCTCACCGACTAGAGCCTCGAGCCTTGATAAGTGCTTGCCCTTCGTAAGCATGCCGCTACGGAACAGATCCGAGAGCTCCTCTAGTAACCCATCGTCGAGAGGGGGCGTGTTGGGATAGAGAATGGGGACAAACTGCTCGAATCGAGGTGCGCCCCCAAGGATAGCCGGTTTCGTCGCGCGCATATCTAGGATGCGAGCCCGCGCTGGCGGGATTCAATCGAGCGCGCTGACTTTCGCGCGTCGTTACGTTGAAACTCGGACTCCAAAGGCGTGACCCCCCTAAAGATACCCCAACCAGCAATGTAAGATATCCTAACAGAAAATTCCTCGATTGGTCAGTGATGCTTTCCTTGAGGTTGGTGATGCGGCCCCCTCATCGGTCACGCTCAAGCTCTGCGGACCGAGTCAGTGGCATTTATTCCTCTACTTCTTCTGGCCCCATATATCCTGCTCAGTTTCGGGATCCTTCATTCGCCGTCGGAGCGGTGGGATCACCCAAGGCCACCGGTTCCGGAGACCTGAACACCGCAGATGCCCTAAAAGGGCATCGAGCTCGTCTCATCTGGGGTCGGCGGGTCCTCGACTCTCCGGAGCATACGCGCATAAGCCTCCAGGAACGCGGCCGTCAACCTCGCCTGTGGATAGCGGGCTATCACGCGATCTCGTGCAGACTCCCCCAAGGCCCTTCGCCACGCCGGTCTCGTGACCATCTCAATCATGCAGTCTTCCAAGGCATCGATATTTCCAGGCTCGAAGAGCACCCCGGTATCGCCGTCCGCCACCGCATCGGTAATCCCGTATATCCGGGACGCCACCGCCGGAATCCCGGCACTCGCCGCTTCGATGATCACCACACCGAAACTTTCCCTCCTGCTCGGAAGGCACAGGACGTCCGCTGCCTTCATGTACCGCTCGGGCTCGTGAGTGTAATCCAAGTGATCAGTCTCTCCGTTTCCTTGAGTATGGGTCGTTCGAGGAGGCGCTCTTCATCGGGTCCGACCAGGACCAGATACGTCCCATCCATTGAGGAACTCACTCGACGGAACGCTTGAGCGAGCTCGAGGACGCCTTTGTCGAGCGTAAGTCGTCCCACGAACAGAAAGAGCACTCCTTCATCGGGGATTCCGAGCTCAGCGCGAACTGCCTTGCGCACAACCACATCGGGGGCGAAGCGCACCGTGTCCACGCCTCCGATCGATCCATCAGCGAGGACGGAGGACATGCCGGGTCGCAACACGCCCTCACCCATGAGGAAGTCTTGCTGAGACGGACTGTCCAGGAGGAGATCCGTGGCTAGTAAGGCGATCGCGCGATCGGCCGACTTCAGCAGCCCGCGGGACCATCCCCGTCGGGTGACCCAGACTTGCCCCGTGAACGTATGCAAGCGAACCGGAACACCGGCCGCGAAAGCGGCTGCCATCGCGAGCAGACCAGCCTTCGGCGTGAGGGAATGCACCAACGCCAGTCGCGTTCGTCGGAAGAAGCGGAATAAAGCCCAGAGTGCGGCAAGGTCTCGCAGCGGGGCAGGCCGCCGTTCTATTTGCACCGGGTAGAGTCTCACCCTATCGGGGAGGAACGCAAGCTCCTTCTCGGAGGCCACACGGGCGACGACCCAGACCTCGTACTCGAGACTGAGAGCCCCGATCTGATCCTGGAGGAAGGCTCGTATCATCCCGGGGTGCGACACGACGATGGCGATGCGCTTCATTCTGGCACCGAGGTCAAGGTCTTCGCGGATGTCTGCCGGCTCGCCGACAAGTGGGCAGAGATCTCAGGAAGGGCAAGGAAATCCGGGTTCGCCACCGAGGCGCCGAAGGACATGTCACCGAAGGCTAGCCCGGCGGCGCGGAGGATGCAGACAAAGCTCTCGAAGGGGCCCTGGCCGAGACCGTCCCTTGGGCCACCCATCCCGCCTGGAAGTCGGACACCTCTGCATCGCGTACATAAGCTCTCCAGAGACAAGATCAGGAGAGCAACACTGGTCGGGAACCGTTTGGAGACGGGCGGCCCCTCGACTCAAAGTCGATATCAGAGATCGCCTTAGGGCTCGTAAGGAAATACTATAGTTGTTATTTGGGATTACCGGTTCCTGGACGCCCTTGGCTTATGGATTGTGTAATTCCATTCGCCATGGAAGTCGTGTTTGCGTAGCGGGACCGCAGCGATCTCTTCGTCGGTGACCTTGATGTCGGTTGGGTATTTGTTCGTGTCGAGCTGAGCACGCACCTTGAGCCCGGCGCGTGTCGTCGTCGCTCCGATGAGCTCGACCACGACCTCGTGGCTCGTGAGCGGCCGGCCTCGCCAGTTCATCGAGATG
>Ga0136633_1002476_pt1 | contig 12688 bp, 10 predicted proteins | sample AntDrymeUQ832206_2_FD_105494 | JGI IMG/M metagenome (GOLD analysis project Ga0136633, IMG submission 105494) | Polar desert sand microbial communities from Dry Valleys, Antarctica - metaG UQ83 (22.06) | ecosystem: Environmental > Terrestrial > Soil > Desert | place: Antarctica: Dry Valley... | reverse complement strand
TGGGTCGCGTTCATGGCCGCCCGGTTCCTAACCGTCGCGGCGTGGAGCGACTCGGATCCGGAGCGAGCGGCACAAATCGCGCTGGCGGAGGCCGCCGCCCCTCGCCTCGCGCAGGCCCCTCTGCAACGTTGGGTCATGGAAGGCATGGCGGTGCAGTGCCTCGCTCAGTCTGGTGACGTTCGGGGGGCGAGAGCGCTCCAGCGGGAGATGCCTCGGCCTCACCCGGATCTACCGGGGTGGGATCAGCTGTGGTGGATCGACGGCGAGTTCCACCGCCTGGCGCCCGACCCGGATGAGCTCGGCGCGAGCTTTGCCCCCTCCGGCTGGTTCGCGGACACGTGGACGCATCTAAAGGTTCTCGCCGCGGACGTGAGCGACGATCGGGAGAGGTTCTTGGATTTGACCTCGCGCAATTCCGCGCTGGCGACCGATGCTGGCGCGCTGGGCCTGGACGTGATGTGGTGGCGACCCGAACTGGCGCGCGCCAGAGCCCGAAATGGTGATTTGGAGGGAGCCCGTTCCGATCTGGCGGTCCTGGCGGCGCGGGGATGGGAGGACGGGTATCGCGGCACGCGATCCACCGTCCTTCGAGCCCGCGCCGAGATCGCCTCCTCTGCAGGGGATCTGGCCGCCGCCCAGGCCGCGTTCGAGATGGCTCTCGACACGGCGCGCCAGTGGAAGCAGGGGACTGTCGAGCCCCTGGTGCTGCGCGATTGGGGACGCGTCCTGATCGAGCACGGCGAGGTGCGAGCTGGGGTCGAGCGGCTCGACGCGGCCATCGAAATCCTGTCGCGACTCGGCGTAAGTCAACCGTGGATCGACCCGGTGCTCGCGCTGCGCCCCGCCTGATCACAGCATCCCCCGGAGCAAGCCCGCCCTTCGTTACCTTCGACGGCGGTGTCGTCGACCATTCCCAACGAAGAAACTGAGCGTCACCAAGGGCGCTCCGTGCTCTACCGCCGCCTCTTCGCCCTGGCGATCATCGCGTTCCTCGTCGCGGGTGCCGCGAATATGTTCGGCGTCCGCCACGAGGAAGTCAGCTCCGAAGCCGGTGGCTACGAGATGACCCTCACATACGGCGCAGCGAGCCGGCCTGGCCTGGCGACGCTATGGGAGGTGGAGATTCGCCACTCCGGCGGCTTCGACTCGCCGATAACCCTCGCCACCACGGCGTCCTACTTCGGCGCCTTCGACGAGAACGGCTTGGATCCCGACCCTGACAAGGCCTACGGCGAAGGCGATCTGATCGTTTGGGAGTTCGAGCCGCCGGAGGGCGATGTCTTCTCCCTGTCGTTCGACGCCCGTATCGAGCCGGGGCAGCAGCTCGTTACGTTCCCGGCGCGAACTGCCCTGCTGGACGAGAAGGGGGACGAGATCGTCGCCGTCGTCTACGAAACGCGAGTCTGGCCCTAGATGAGGGTGTGGCCTTAAATGGAGATCGTCATCCGGGCCAGCGTCATCTTCTTCTTTCTCTTCCTGGTCACCAGGGGTCTGGGAAGAAAGGAGCTCAGCCAGCTCTCCGCATTCGATCTGATCCTCTTCGTGATCATGGGAGACATCATCCAGCAGGGGGTGACGCAGGAGGACATGTCCCTGACAGGCAGCATGCTCGCGGTCAGCACGATGGCCTTCTGGATACTCGCTTTCTCGGTGGTCAACTACCGGGTGCCGAGGATGCGTCCGGTGCTCGAAGGCGTTCCGCTCGTAATAGTGCGCGACGGTGAGCTCATCCACCCGGTGCTGAAGCGGGAACGGCTGTTACCCGAGGAGGTTCTGGAGGAAGCCCGGCTGCAGGGCATCGATCACCTACGGAGCGTGAAGGTCGGCGTCCTCGAGCCGGACGGGAAGTTCTCTTTCATCAAGGCTGCCGAAACCGGGGGTGGCGGCGACTCCGATCAGGGTGCCGTCGACAGTCCGATCAGTGAGGCGGGCCAGTAGCGGCAGCAGCGCCACCAATATCAATCCTTCAACGGCGAACACCAAGGCGAAGCCCGACCCCGCCGACCCGGTGAGCGTTCGCGCCAGGTCGAACGCCGCGCCGCCACCGGATGTGGCGAGACCGTCGGCGATGGCGTGCGACAGCGTCCACGAGCCCATGGCCAGACCCACCGCGCCCGGTCGGGACAGCCCCATCATGAGGCTCAGACCGGCGACGTTGAACAACCCGGTTCCGATGCCCAGGAGGGCCAGAGCCGGCCAGACAATTTCCGCGGAGGCCACCGCGGCTCCTAGCGACAATGCGCCGAAGGCCAGCGCACTCACCACGAGCCCCAGCGCGGCGAGCCCGATAACCCCGACACGGGGCGCGACCGACCGCGCGCCAGCCCCCATTCCCGCGAGAACCCCGATGATCAGCACGGCATTGAATCCCGTCGACTGGCCCACACTCAGCCCCAGGACGACGCCGCCGAAGGGCTCGAGAATCGTCTGCTGTAGGAACAGCGCAGCGGTCGCCACCAGCAGAAAGGTGAAGAACCTCAACGCCTCCGGTTGGGCCGCGAACTCGCGCAACGATTGCATCAGCGAGCTGGTCGATTCAGGCGGCGGGGCCGCGGCGTCCCAGCGCGGCTCCGTTCCCCAGACCGCCAAAGTCGACAGGATCGCGACGGCCGAGCCGGCGATGATGAACAGGGCGCGCAGCTCGCCTCGCCCCGCGCCGTCCAGCGCGGTCGCGGTGAGGGCTACGCCGGCGAGTATCCCGAGCATCAGCTGGGTGTAGACGACGGCCGCGGCTCGAGCCCGGTCGACCGGGGGACACTGGTCGGCCAGCAACGCGAAGAAGGCCGTTCCCGAGGCATACATGCCGAGGCCCATCAGCCCGAACAGACCGACACCCAGGCCGACGGCCCATCCCGCAGGGCCAGAACCCGGGGTATCAGTGCCGGCGATGAGATAGGCGGCGTCTGGGGCAAAACACGCGGCGACGGCGGTGACGAGCGCTCCGGCGATCACATATCCGGATCGCCGATGGCCGAACAAAGGTCGCCGGTCGCTGCGATGGCCGAGCGGTAGGGCCAGCGGGGCAGCGAGGTTGTAACCGCCGACCACGAGAGAGACGACCGTCAGCGAGATGCCCAGCTCCACGGCCATCACCCGGTTCAGCACGCCGACCACCAGGACGGAGAGCAGGCCGGCCGCGAATTCGCGAAGTCCCCACCGCATGAGCCGCCAGATGCTGACGGCGTGATGCGGGCTGGGCGTCTGGCGGGGTGCGTGTTCCTGAACGCTCCCATCGGAAGGGATGGGCAACTCGCCCACCGCATCTGGATCGACCACCTGACCCTGCATCTCAGCGTCGACTGGGACAAGTCGACCGTCGCGCAATTCGAGGACTCGGTCCGCGACCGCAGCGACCAGGTCGAGGTCGTGCTCGACGAGCAGCACCGACCCGCGTGACTCGTCACGCCAGCTGCGAATGACGCCCGCGAGGTTTATGACTTCGCCACGCGCCAGGCCAGCCGACGGCTCATCGAGCAGCAGGATCTCGGGACGTCGTGCCGTCGCAATGGCGATCTCGACAACGCGCCGGATTCCCGTCGACAACTCGGAGGGCCACTGATTTGCGTGGGACGTCAGCCCAAAACGGATGAGGGTCCCGTCAGACGCGCGGGCCGCGCTGAGGGCCTCGGCCACGGTCAACGACGGGAACAGCTCGTCGTCTTGGAAGGCCCGGCCAATGCGTCCCGCCACGTGGCGAGTTCCGCCAGCGGCCAGTTCGCCGGCGGCGACATCCAGCAAACTCGTCTTGCCTGACCCGTTGGGCCCCACGACCGCGACGATCTCTCCCGGTTCCACGTGCAACTCGAGTCCGTCCAGTACCCGACGGCTACCGAAGGCGACGCGCACGTCGCGGAGGTCGATCAACGGTCGACTTTCGGAATGCTGGCTTCCGGGATGGCGACTTCCGGGATAAAGGCGGCCTTCGACGCGACGGGGTCGGTCGTCTCCCGCAGCTGACCGTCCTCCAAGGCCACTACTCGGTCGGCCAATGGGAGCAGGTCTCGGAGCTCGTGCTCCACTACCACGACCGCCGCGCCGAGGTCCGCGGCGCGGCGCAGGAAGCGCAGGGCCCTGAGCCGCGCCGCGGGCGAAAGGCCCAGCGTGACCTCGTCGGCCAGGAGCACTCGCGGGCGGGCGAGCAACGAAGCCGCCAAAGCGAGAAGCCGCTGTTCACCTCCTGAAAGAGTTCCCGCGGGGGCGCGAGATAGCGGCGCTAATTCGGGAAACCGGGACAAGGCCGAAGCGGTCTGCTCGGACCGCGAGCGCCGGGTGCCCTCGGTGATCCACGTGGCGATGTGCAGGTTCTCGCGAACCGTCAGATCGGGAAAGACCGGTCGCGCCCCGGACGCGAGGGTTACGCCGAGCCGGGCGAGCGCCTCGGGGGACATGCCCACGACCTCGGTGCCGTCAAGCAACAGCGTCCCTTCATCCGGCAGCACATGCCCCGACAGGATCCGTAGAAGCGTCGATTTGCCGGATCCGTTTCCCCCGACCAAAGCGACCAACTCCCCGGCTCGCAAGCTGATGCTGGAGCCGTCGAGCACTAGGCGGTCTCCGAATGAGATCGCCAGCTCGTTCGCGTCCAACACCGCACCTGGGGCGGGCGGGGGCGCGATCGCCCCGGGCGCGGGTGAAGCCTTGAGTCGCGAGCCGCGCGACGCGACCACTACCGCGGCCACCGCCGCAACCCACAGCGACGACAGGGGGACCAGAGCGATCCCGCCCCCGGCCGCGAGGAGACTGAGGCCGGACCCCGCAGGCCCGGCCGTGGCGTCGTCATGTGCGTGCCGGCAGACGCCGCCAACCACCCACGCGCCGGCCAGACCTGACAACGCGAGCCCTACGGCAACGACCAGCGGAGTCGGAGCGAGGCCGCTCACCACCAGCGGACCGAGGGCCGCAAGCATCCCGGCCCGAGGGCTGGCCCCGAGGCGGTAGGCGATGACTCCGGTCGCGGTGGCAAGCCAACCCAGCATCGCCGGAACCGCGGGTCCGGAGAGCCCAAACCCCGAGACGTTCAGGGCGCGGTCGATCGCTCCGGGTGCCTCGATCAGCGCGCTGTAAACCAGCCCGCCGCCGAGCCAGGCTCCCCACAGGCCGCGGCGTACATGAGGTCGAGCCAGAGCCAGTCGGGCGTCGCGGCTCATCGCGCCATCGTGTCCCAGTGCGTGACACGGGCCGCCGCGGCTGCCAAGCCGCCCGGAAAGAACAGGACCGCGGCGAGCATCCCCACTCCCGACCCCAGCAGGGCCCAGCCCCCGTCGAGCAGGACGCGAGCCGCCAGCAGGCCAGCCGCTCCGGCGGCTGCTCCCCAAAACGAACCCAGGCCGCCGACGACCGCCATCGCCAGCAAGTCCAGCGAGCGGTCCGCGGCGAAGGCACCCGGTGCCGGCTGGCTGACGGCCAGGACGTAGGTCAGCCCGGCGAGTCCCGCCACCGCGCCGGAAAGTCCCAACCCGAGCAGCCGGGCGCGCGACGAAACGATGCCCAGCGAGCGAGCTCGACGCGGGTCATCACGCGATGCCACCAGGCGATGCCCGATCGCGCTCCGCCGGAGAGTCGTGAAGGCCAGCGTCGCGATGAATCCCACCGATAGAGCGGCGATGGCCGCCGCGGTCGGGCGGAGTTCCAAACCGGACACGGTCGTTGGCCTACGTGTAGCCATTTCCGCGAGTCCTGCACCGGCCGCGAGGGAGACGACCGCGAAGGCGAGGCCGCCCCGCCGCCGGACCAGAAGACCCAGGGCACACAGAACCGCCGCCCCGGTCGCGGCGGCCACGGGCGCCGCGACCCAGATGCCCAGCCCCGCCGTCGACTCGCCAAATAGCCATGTGTCAGGCATCCAGGCGCCCGATACCCATGTGCCCGCCATGGCGCCCACTCCCGCGGCCGGCCAGGTGATCAACGACAGTTCGCCGGCCAGACACCACCCGATCGCCAGGCTCAGCGCGCCGAGGGCCAGCGCCCCACCGGTCGCAACCAGTTGTGAATCCGACGGTCCGAGCCGCGTCACGGCGAGAACCGACACGAAGAACAAGACGGCGGGCAGGGCGAACGAAGTCCAGCTGCGGCCCAAAGTCCAGCGGTGGGATGTCGGTCGAATTGGCGGTGCGGCGGGCCAGCTCGAGGTCTGCGCGGCGCGCTCGCGCCGGTCGCCAGCCGGCGGCCGCAGCCCGACCGCCACCGCGGCAACTACGGCGAGCATGAGGGTGCCGTTGCCTGCTTCTCCCCCGTACCAGAGGACCATCTGGTACACGACTCCCAGCAAGATGGCCGATGCCGCGGCCAACCAAATATCGCGAAATCCGGCGATAGCCGCCGGCGCGAGAGCCAGAAGTAGGACGGCCACCCCCGGGGATCCTTCCAACGAGTACCCGAGCACTGGCACAGCGAGGATCCCCGCGACCGCCGCGGCTGCCCCGACGACCGCGAAAGCGGTGGCGGACACGGCGCCGGCTGGAACCCCGAGACTGCGCGCCCGCTCCGAGTTCTGACCCACTGCTTGCGCTCCCAGCCCGGTGCGGCTGCGGAGAAAGAGCACCATGAGGCCGAGCGCGACCGGAACGGCCAGCAGCGTGAGCGCGTGCGCCCCGGTGAGGACAACGGGGAAGATCTCGATTCGCACATTCCACGGCACCGAGTAGGTGGGCGGTATGCCGCCAACCGCGAGGGGCAGCGCCGTTTGGGCCGCGGCAAAGAGCTGCGCCAGTCCGAGCGAAGCGACCATGAGGATGAGTCGGGGCGCACTGGCCAGGCGGGTGAACACCGCTCTCTCCGCCGCCACGCCGAGCGCGGCACCGAGCGCGATTCCGATCGGAGCCGCACCCCAGAAAGACCACCCGGCCTGGCCGACGAGCACGCCAACCAGAGCCCCCGGTACGAGGCCGAGCCCGGCATGCGAGAGGTTGAGGAAACGATGGGTCCGGTGGGCGAGCACCAGTCCGGCGGCGAAAAGGGCGGACAGCATCCCCTGCACCACGCCGAGAGCGATCAGCCCCGGAAGAACCTCCACCGCGCTAGTCGCCGCGTTTGGCGCGGCAGACCGCGCCGCGCCCGAGGCGCGGTCGGGCCGCTGCGGTCACCAGCGGTGCGACGCGGGGTAGCGCTTTTCGCCGTCGGGGTAACCGTATGAGCCGGGGACGCTGCTTCCCTCGGCGACCGTCCCGCTCGACCACGCGATTTCGGTGAAATCGCCGACCATGGACCGGTCCGGCGCGTCGAAGTCCAACAGCATGCGCTTGGGGTCCTCCGTACGGCCGTCGATCCCCGAATAGCGGTACGACTCGAAGTCGTCGAGACCGTCTCGAAAGGCCCCAACCGTCAGCTCATTGGCCGTCAACTCGCCCCCGGCGTTGGTCAACGCAGCCACGAGAGGGAGAAGTGCCTGATAGACGAGGCCGGTACTGGCGGGAGGTTCATCGCCGGAGACCTCTTTGTACTGGCGGTACCACTGCGTGCGCTGGGTCCGCTCGTCGTTGGCGAGATCCGTCTGGAAGTCCGAGTCGTAACAGGACAATCCCTGCGCCCGGTCCCACTGGGCTGCATTAAAGAGCCGGACCATCGCGGTTGTGTCCTGTCCGGAACAAGGCCACACGTAGTAGTCGGGGCGGTACTGCTGTGCCTCGGCGGCCTGTGTGAACGAAAGGGGCGCCCCGCCCTCGGGGAAGACGATCGTGTTGACCCGCTCGGCGCGCATCTTGGCCACGACGTTGCCCGCCTGCTGCTGGGCCTCGGTGAGGTCGGGCGACATGGTGGCGGTCGCACCCACGTCGACGCCCGCTTGGCGTAGACCTTCGACGAACCGCGGCGCGCTATCGACCAGGCCGGGGTGCTCCCCCCAGATCACGCCGAAGCGCCGGGGCCCGTCACCCTCCGGCCCGGCGTAGGGAACGCGTGACAGGCGCGTCGCGAGGTACGAGGTGGTGACCCGGGTCTGCCGCTCCCACGATGCACCCAATGGCAGGCAGTACCCGCCGGTTCGTTCCACCAGATCCGGCGCGACATCGAACGTGGCGAAGTTGTGTATGCCGGCCGCCGCGAGTTGCGGGCACACGTAGGCGGACAATGAGCCGTGGGCGGATATGGCAACCGCCGGCTTGACTTCCTCCACCAGGCGCCGCCCGACGGCGGCGTACTGCTCTGGGGAGTTCCCGGCTTCGAGTACGACGCCCTTCAAGCGGCGGCCGTGGAGATCGAAGGGAAAGCCCATCAGTGACGCCCCGCCGTCCGCGTGACGATTGATGTATTCGATGAGTGTGGTGAAGGACTGCCCTTCGTCCAGGTTCGCGTCCACTCCGGAGCCGGCGAGGTAGGGACTGGTGCGGGTCCGGTCGCCCTTCCAGTAGTAGGCGACGACGATCTCGTTTCCCTTTACGCCTGGCAGTCGGGCGGACGGGTTCGGCGCGGCGACGGTCGTGGCGGCATTGGCCGCGGCGGCCGATCCGGGGCGAGCCGAACCGCCGCCCTCGGATGCCGTCCCGGGTGCGCCGGAGGCCGACGACTGGGCCGCGGGCGCCTGGCCTACCTCGAGTTGCTCGCCGAATTCGTTCCCGGTGTCGTCGGGACGAAGGGCGGCGTCGCCGCTTCGGCCGGCCGGCGTTCCGCCGGTCACCACCACCAAGCCGATCATCAGGACGAGTACGGCCAGCGGGATGACCGCGGCGGCAATCCGCCGGCCGGTGGGGGCGCCGGCCCCGAGCCTGAGGGAGCGGGCGATGGGCCCGAAGGCGCGGGTGAGGGAAAGGTGCGAAAGTTGGCGTTTCATATCTCTTATCGAAAGTTAACCTGACTTAACTGGCCCGGTGACGTCGGGCGCCGACTACGCCGGCGACCCGGGCGGTCGCCAAACCAACGAGGAGAGCATCATGGCAGTGGGTCACCAAGTCCCCAGCAGTCAACGCGAAGCGCTCAAGGACGAGTTTGCGTCCATTCCGCCTGCGGCGCCGGAGCCCACGCACTCCGAGCGGGCGCGCACGTTGCTCCACGCCACCAAAGCGGGTTCGCTCGCCACGATCTCCGTTGACTTCCCCGGTTACCCCTTCGGCTCGGTCGTGTCCTATGCCCTCGATCGCCTCGGCCGCCCCCTGCTGCTCTTGTCCGATATCGCCGAGCACACCCGCAATCTGCAGGCCGACCCGCGGGCCAGCCTCATGGCGACAGAAGACGATCGACCCGGAGACGTGTTGGCCCTCGGTCGGGTGACCCTGATCGGCGACCTCAGCGCGGTTCCCGCCGAGGAGGTGGATGGGATTCGGGAGTCGTATCTCGGGGTGCATCCCAACGCCGTCTACGTCGGCTTCGGAGACTTCAACTTCTATCGTCTCGACGTCAGTTCCGTTCGCTACGTAGGCGGCTTCGGGCACATGAGCTGGGTCGAAGCCGACGACTACTCATCGGCTGAGCCGGACCCCTTGCGACCCGAGCAGACATCGATCTTGGAGCACATGAACAACGACCACGCGGACTCGCTGGTCGTGTACGCAAAGGCCTTCGGTGTAGTGCCCGACGCGACCGGAGCGACCATGCTGACCTGCGATCGCTACGGGTTCGATCTCCTCATCGAGGCTCCGAGCGGCAAGCAAGCGGTCCGGATCCCGTTCGGCGTGTCGACCGACACCCCCGACGCGGTCCGCAAAGCGATGATCCGCCTCGTAACCGAGGGCCGGGAAAAGCTCGGCTAAATCGGCCAGCTCCAAGGTGGGCCGGCCAGGCGGTCGACGCCGACCGCCACCGCCGACAGGGCGAGCCAGTAAGCGGGCCGGACCCGGTCGACCAGTTTGGGCAGGAAACCCCAGACCGCTTTGGCCGTGCGAATCACCGAACCGGTGCGCTGGCGCACGACTGAAAGAGTCAGTAGGAGCACGGTCCCTACAAAGGCGGGTACCAGTAGCCCAGTACTAAGAAGTCCCAACACCGGCGGCGCGACGCGACGGACGGGCGCTGTCCGCCGCCACATCCAGCCGCCTGCGGCACCGCCTCCGTTTCGGATCGCTCGGGCGGCGGCGCGGCGTTGCAAGGCAAGTCGCGTCGGGGTTCTGCGGGCCACGCCTTGGCCGGTTAGGGACGGGAAAGGGTCAGGAAAGCCGCGGTCCACCCGCTCGCACCACGGACAGGTGGCCCGCCGGAGGTGGACGTGGGCGGGACTTCGCGCGCATTCGACGAGGCGCGACTCCAGCCGGGTCAGCGCCGCTTCCCAAGTCGAAGCCGACGGGCGCGCCCCCTTGAACACCGGCCCGACGAGAAAGGCGCGGAGGAACAGGAGCCTGAACCCCAACCCGAGGCCGCGCAACCTCAGTGAGGCGGGGGGAGGGCTCATTCGGGTGAGCGGCACGTGGGGGAAGCGCCGGCCCCGCATACGCGCCGTCAGGTCCGGCGGCTCGCCCGCGCCGCGCCAGATTCCTGCATAGGGGTGCACGCCCTCGCGAAGTAGCAAGAAGACCATCACCGCCAAAGCGAACCGGTCGGAGTGCACCCGGCGTCCGGTGGCGGACAGATCGCGTCCGGCGAGCTCGGGCGCGAGGAACTCCGGTCGCGCCACGCCGCAGTGGTGCACCTCTCCCGTCGCCGGGTTGGCTACCTGGATCGAGTCGCAATCGAGGATCGTCACCAGCGCTCGGCGATCGACGAGCACGTTCGACTCGTTCAAGTCGCCGACGACATAACCGGCGCGGTGCAAAGCGGATACCACCGACGCCAGGTTGCGCGACGTGCGCACCAGATGGCGCCAAGTGATGCCGGTGAGGCGGTCCCGACGCGCGTCCGGGTTGTAGGCCGTGAAGACGGGCACCGAGCGCTCGAGGTCGACCGCGGGCATCCGAAAACCGATTACGACCCCGGCGGCGTCGCGCACGGCCGACGTGGGCCACGCCAGGTTGACATGGCCTTCGAAGGTCGCTCCTTCCGGCGGGTGGGCCAGCATGACGGACAACTTGCGGGCTTGGGCGAGGGTCGGGTTGCGCCAGCGCTTCTCTGCAAGGTCCGACCGGCCGGGGACTCTGAAGACCTCCGCCTCGCCGCCCGAGCCGAGGAGCGAGGACTCCGCCCGTGCGTCTGTGACTGTCATCAGGGTGTCAGCTCAGGGTGGCCAGCAGGAGGGTCACGTCGTCGTCGGTGCGAGTCGCCACCCGCTCGGACTCCAAGAACCGCTCCAGCTCCGACGGGCGCGCATCTTCGGCGCGAGCGAACCCGAGCAAGGGCGCGAAGAAGGGGAGGTGCGGACGGCCCCCGTCGGTGAGGTCCAAGGCGAGTAGGCCGAGCCCATCGGTCAGCAAGGCGATCGACTCGACAGGCGACGGAGCTTGTTCCACCCTGCACGCACTACGCCAGCTCTTCGAGGTGAGGAAAGTCGTCTCGTTGAGGTACTCCTCGCGCTCGCCGTCGGCGACCGCAACGAGGGAGCCATCGGGCTGGTCGACCACCACGCTGCCGTCGCCCACCTGAGCGACCCAGACCCCTTCCGGACTGGCCATCACCAGCGCGAGGGTCGTAGCCAGGTCTCCGATCTCATGGCCGTCCCGCCCTGCGGTCCGAGCCAGCGACTGCCGGGTCGCGGCCATGGCGTCGCTCAACAGCTCGAAGGGGTCGACCTGGTCGTGCTCGCATAGTCGCCACGCGACGTACTCCACCGAGAATCGGGCCGCGAGCTTCGCCCCGTCTGCGGCGCGGCGGGCCGAACCCGCCCCATCCGCGACGGCCGCCACCAGGGTGGCCGGGGCGATGAGGGTCCAAGCGTGTGAGTCCTGACAGCCGGTGCGGTCGCGCCGGTGCCCCGATCCCTCGACGCTGGCGCCGAGGACCTTCCAGTTGCTCAGACCGAAGCCCATCCCGAGGGAGGCGGCAGCGCGGCCTGCTCGCCGACGCGCGAAGCAGAAACGCGCCGCTGACTCTGCGACAGCCAGACGAACAACTCGGTGAACTTGAGTCCGTCGAGCTTCATCGGCTCTCGCACCGAGATCTGTTTGAGGATGTCCATGTTCGCCCCTTCGACCCCGACCGCGAAGAAGGCCACGCCGTTTGACTCCTCGGCTTCGGCGACCCGGGTCGCGGCGTCGTCCCAGGCGTCGGTGGGCTCGCCGTCCGTGATCAGAAAGACCCAGGGTCGGTAGTAGGCCACGCCGTTGGCCCGGTAGTCGCGCTTGCGGTTCTCGACCATGTCGAGGGCCCGGTTGATCGCTTCTCCCATGGGAGTGGAGCCACCGGCGGCCAGGGTGGGCGATACGAACTCGCCCGCGGTCAGGAACCCCTGGACAGTCTGCGCGCCGCCCTGGCCGAAGGCCACGATCGCCACCTCGACGCGACGCGACGCCAAGGTGTCGGTACCGATGTCTGCTTGGAAGGCGCGCAGACCTTCGTTCAATGCGGCGATCGGACGACCGCCCATGGAAGAGGAAGTATCGAGCAGCAGAACGCAGGCGCAGCGGGGCTCGGGGTTACTGGCGAACTCGACTTCGTCCGCCAGGGAGAATCCTTCCTCCCGCCGGTACTCGTCTAAGGCATCCTGCCGAGGAATGGCAACCATGGGAGCAATTGAACCCCCATGCCCGCGCCCGATGGCGGATGCTGGGGCTAGCCCGCCACCTTTACGCGGCCGATGCGGTCGGCGTTGCCGTCGGGCATGGCTAGGGCGGGGATCTCCACCGACACGCGGCGCGTTCCTTCCTTGTCCTCATAGAGCACGACGTCGAGGACC
>Ga0136633_1002475_pt1 | contig 12690 bp, 9 predicted proteins | sample AntDrymeUQ832206_2_FD_105494 | JGI IMG/M metagenome (GOLD analysis project Ga0136633, IMG submission 105494) | Polar desert sand microbial communities from Dry Valleys, Antarctica - metaG UQ83 (22.06) | ecosystem: Environmental > Terrestrial > Soil > Desert | place: Antarctica: Dry Valley... | reverse complement strand
AGGTGTTTCTGGGTGGGTCGAGGGCTGCTGCGCACGGGTGTTCTGTTGTCTGTCATCTGATCTCATTCTACCCGGCGGCGCGACGGGTCGCCTCCACACAGATCGCCACAACGGGTCACAGTGACTGATCGCGGCGACCCGATCAGCCCGGGGGTCGCCACAACAGGTCACAGTGACCGATTGCGGCGCTGGCTGCGCTACCCGACCTACCCGGCCGACCCCGAGACAGCGTGCGCGGCAGTAACGATCTCCCACCCGGCGGCGTTCAGAGTCACCACGGCCACCGGAAAGATTCCCAGGTTCTCCTTGTCGATGTGCTCCGACAGGTCGTCCAACAGGCGCTCCACACGTACGTCGAAGTCGTCCGCCGCCACGTCGAGCGAAGCCAGTTGCGCGTCGAAACTGGTGTGCTCCTGCTCGAGCTCGGTCACGGCGTCCACGAAGTCACCCTGACTTTTCAGGGCCGCGAAGACTCCGCGCTCCTCGCGTCGGACATGTCTGTCCAGGTGAAGACCCAGCTCGGCGAGGACGGTCGCGGCCGCTTCCCGGTCCCCCGCGGCAAGGTCACGCCGCACATCGCCGGCGAGGTCGAGGAGCTCGTAATGCTCGTCCATCAGCTCGGCTATGGGTGCTACGCCCCGGCATCCACAGTGCTCACACATGGTTCTCCTTCACTTGATGCGATCCCATCCGCGACGTGGCGAGTGGCTGCCAAGCTGCTTGTCGTCGCGGCTGCGGTAAACGATGTAGGGCCGGGTGAAATAACCGAGCGGGGCGCTGAACACATGCACCAGCCGGGTGAACGGCCACAGCGCGAACAAGGCCATCGCTGCGAGCCCGTGCAACTGGAAGCCGAGCGGAGCCTCGCCCATCAGATCCGGATGCAGGTCGAACCAGAAGATCCCCCTGAACCAGACCGAGACACCTTCCCGGTAGTCGTAGTCCCCGAAGATGTTAGCGACCACCGTGTTCGCCAGCCCGAGCACGATGACGGTGGCGAGCACGAGGTACATCGCCTTGTCCATCTTCGTCGTCGCCGAGAACACCGGGCCGGTCGTGCGTCGGCGGTAGATCAAGATGGCCATCCCGACCACGGTGGCCGCACCTGCGAGGCCGCCCACCGACACGGCCATGAAGTGGTACATCCCCTCGGACACCCCGACCGCTTCGGTCCACGACTTCGGCACACCAAGCCCGACGACGTGTCCGAGGAAGACCCCGAGGATGCCGAAGTGGAACAGCGGGCTACCGATCCGCAGCAGCCGGTTCTCGTACAGCTGCGAGGACCGAGTGGTCCACCCGAACTTGTCGTAGCGGTACCTCCAGAAGTGCCCCACGACAAACGTGGTCAGACAGATGTAGGGAATGACCACCCACAGGAACTGGTTCATCCGCGTGCTCCTCGAAACGTCGGCATGGGCAGGAGTTCGACGCCCGTCGGCGCCGCGACGGGTGCGGCGGCTCCTGGGCTGAACTCCGGAGTGGCGAACGGTGCGAGTCCGACCTCTTCCTCGGGTGGTCCCTCGGCGGCAAGGCGGCGTACGGCGTCCCGCTCGTCCCCGCGTAGCGGCGGCAGCGTCGACGTCACCGCGTCGATCACCGCGGCCCACGGCGAGCCCGAGTCTCGCAGCGACAACCGGAGCAGCTCAAGACCCGCGCGGTGATCGAGTATCAGTCCGCGACCGAGACGCTGGTCGATCGTCGCGGCGTACTCCAGCACGACGCACAGGTGGTCGGGCAGTTCGGAGCTGTCACCACTGTCGGCGAGCACGAAGCCCGATCGCAGGTAGGTCTGCTTGAAGCGCAGCAACGCCATCCCGCGTTTGCGGGTGTCCCCATGTGCGAAATAAGTCAGGAAGAGGTTGCAGCGCCGACGGGTGTCGAACGTCTCGACGTAGTCCACCTGCAGCTCGGCCAGGGGCGTTTCGGAAAGGTGTACGACGAACTCGCGGATCGAATCACCGACAACCGCGGGGAGTTTGTGCGAGGCAAGCCTGATCATGTCGAGCTGACCGAGCAACGCCTCGTCCGGGTAGCTCATCAGCAGCGACGCCGACTGCCACGCGATCGTCAACTGATCCGGCGGGAGGGAGGGCTTGGGATACTTACGACTCATGCGTCGTTACCGTCACCCTCGTCGTGGCGGGCCGGGAACATGCCGGATGGCGCGCCCTTGCCGTCCCAGTTGAGCAGGTTGACCCGCGACGCCTTGTCGCCAGGAGCCGCCATCGTCTCCGACGTCTGCCTGTCCTGGAGCATGTGGAAGTTTTCGACCGCGATCGGCGTAGGGGCTCCCGAGCCTTCGCCGAAAGGACCCGAACCACCCATCCCCGGTCCGCCTTCGTAGTTCAGCGAACACTCGGTGGCTAGCTCCTCGAGGGAGTGCGCCTGCTCGGCGTGTGCGGCTGGTACGACGTAGCGCTCGTCGTACTTCGCGATCGCGAGGAGACGGTACATGTCGTACATCTCCTCCTCGGTCATCCCGACAGCCTCGGGGATGGAGCCGTTCGGTTCCCGGCCCATGTTGATGTCGCGCATGTAGGAACGCATCGCGGCGAGCTTCTTCAGAACCGCGTCGACGGGTTTCACGTCACCCGCGGTGAACAGCTCGGCGAGGTACTCGACCGGGATCCGGAGCGCGTCGATCGCGGCGAACAGGTTGGTCTTGTCCTCGGCGTCGTAGCCGGTGTCCTTGACGACGTCGACGACCGGTGAGAGCGGCGGGATGTACCAGACCATCGGCATCGTGCGGTACTCCGGGTGCAGTGGCAAAGCCACCTTGTACTTGCTGATCAGGGCCCAGATCGGGGACCGTTGGGCAGCGTCGATCCAGTCCCGAGCTATGCCCGCCTTCTCCGCCTCACGAATCACGTCAGGGTCGTTGGGGTCCAAAAACACCGACCGTTGCGCCTCGTAAAGGCCATGGTCGTCGGGTGTCGACGCGGCCTCGAGGACCTTGTCGGCGTCGTACAGCATCAGGCCGATGTAGCGAAGCCGCCCTACACAAGTCTCCGAGCAGACGGTGGGCAGTCCGACCTCGATGCGCGGGAAGCAGAACGTGCACTTCTCGGCCTTGCCGGTCTTGTGATTGAAGTAGATCTTCTTGTAGGGGCATCCCGAGACGCACATCCGCCAGCCACGGCACTTGTCCTGGTCGACGAGCACGATCCCGTCCTCGGAGCGCTTGTAGATCGCGCCACTCGGGCACGACGCCGCGCACGACGGGTTCAGGCAGTGCTCGCAGATCCGCGGCAGGTAGAACATGAAGGTCTGCTCGAACTCGAACTTCACCTTGTCCGCGATGTTCTTCAGCATCGGGTCGAGATGCGCGGTCGCGGTCGATCCACCGAGGTCGTCGTCCCAGTTGGCCGACCACTCGATCTTCATGTTCTTGCCCGAGATCAGCGACTTCGGCCGGGCGACCGGGGTGTGCTCCTGGGCAGGAGCATCGGTCAGCGTGGAGTAGTCGTAGGTCCACGGCTCGTAGTACTCGTTGATCGAGGGCAGCTTGGGGTTCGAGAAGATCGTGACCAGCTTCTTGAACCGGCCACCTCCCTTGAGCTTCAGCCGGCCACGTTTGTTGAGCTCCCAGCCGCCCTTCCACTTGTCCTGGTCCTCATACGTCCGCGGGTAGCCGAGCCCGGGCCTGGTCTCGACGTTGTTGAACCAGACGTACTCCGTCCCGGGCCGATTGGTCCATGCCTGCTTGCATGTGACCGAGCAGGTGTGACACCCGATGCACTTGTCGAGGTTCATCACCATGGCCATCTGCGCCATCACCCGCATGTCAGTACTCCACGTCCTGCGAGCGCCGGCGGATGACCGTCACCTCGTCGCGTTGGTTCCCGGTAGGGCCGAGATAGTTGAAGGCGAACGACTGCTGGGCATAACCACCGATCAGGTGGCTGGGCTTGACCAGGATCCGGGTGAGCGAGTTGTGGATGCCGCCGCGCTTTCCCGACGTCTCCGCCAGAGGTACGTCGATCAGCCGGTCCTGCGCGTGGTACATGTACACCGTTCCTTCGGGCATCCGGTGCGACACGATCGCGCGTGCGACCACGACCCCGTTGCGGTTGACCGCCTCGATCCAGTCGTTGTCCTTGATCCCGACCTTCTCCGCGTCCTTGTCGCTCATCCAGATGTTCTGTCCGCCGCGCGAGAGCGAGAGCATGAACAGGTTGTCCTGGTACTCCGAGTGAATCGACCACTTGTTGTGCGGAGTCAGGTATCGCACGGTGACGCCGGCGACATCACCCTCTCCATCGCCTCCGTCAGAGATATTGCCGATCGTGGGCTCACTGAACAGGGCCGCCATGTTCAACGGTGGCCGGTAGACCGGCAGCCCTTCGCCGAGCTCGGTCATCCAGTCGTGGTCGAGGTAGAAGTGCATCCGGCCGGTCAGCGTGTGCCACGGCTTGAGTCGCTCCACGTTGATCGTGAACGGAGAGTAGCGCCGTCCGCCGGTCTCCGTGCCTGACCATTCCGGTGAGGTGATCACGGGGACGGGCGGGCCCTGGGTGTCCGCGAAGGTGATCTGTTTGCCCTCGTGCTCCTCGGCGAGATCCGCGAGCCTCACACCGGTCCGCTTCTCGAGCGTCTTGAAACCCTGCACTGCCAGGTGCCCGTTGGTCGTGCCGGAAAGGGCGAGGATCGCCTCGCACACATGGATGTCACGCTTCAGCGACGGCCGACCGTCCGCCGGACCGCCCCTGACCGCGCCGTTCTTGTGCCGGAGGTAGTCCACCTGCTTGCTGAGCTCGAAGGTGACTCCCTTGGTGGCGGCACCGAGTGTGTCCACCAACGGTCCCAGCGCGTTCATCTTCGCGGCGACGGCGCCGAAGTCCCGCTCCACCTCGACGAGCTTCGGCATCGTGACACCGGGGATCGGCTCGCACTGTGCAGCTTCTCCTGGCCGAGCCTTCCAGTCCTTGACGACACCGTGCGGGTTCGCCATCGCGTCGGGGGTGTCGTGCGTCAATGGCACGGCGACCACGTCGCGTCGTACGCCTAGGTGATCGGCCGCCAGCTCGCTGAACTTCTCCGCGATCGTCTGCCAAGCGTCCCAGTCGGTGCGGGTCTGCCACGGTGGCGCAATGGCAGGGTTGAACGAGTGCACGAACGGATGCATGTCGGTCGTGTTCAGGTCGTGCTTCTCGTACCAGGTCGCCGCAGGTAGTACGACATCGGAGAAGATCGTCGTGCTCGTCTGCCGGAAGTCGATGGTCATCAACATGTCCAGCTTCCCCTCGGGCGCCTCGTCGTGCCACTTCACGTCCTTCGGCCGGTTCGCCTCCGGTGCTTCGGTCGCCCGCAACGACGAGTCGGTGCCGAGAAGGTGCTTGAGGAAGTACTCGTTGCCCTTGCCCGAGGAGCCGAGCAGGTTGGCCCGCCAGATCGAGAGGATCCGCGGGAAGTTCTCCGGGGCGTCCGGGTCCTCGCCAGCGAAGTCCAGATCGCCTGACTTCAGCTGTTCGACGACGTAATCGCCTACGGGCTTCCCCGCCGAGTCGGCTTCATCGCAGAGATCGAGCGGGTTCCTGTTGAACGTCGGGTACGACGGCATCCAGCCCATCCGTGCACTCTGCGCGATCACGTCAGCTGTGCTCTTACCCGCCAGTTGCCCATTGCCGGTCTTAGCCGAGAGAGTGTCCGCGCCGAACGGGTCGTAGCGGAACTGGTCGGTGTGCAGATACCAGTACGCCGTCTGGATCATGTTGCGTGGCGGACGGCTCCAGTCGAGCGCGTTCGCGACCTGGGTGTAGCCGGTGATCGGCCGGACCTTCTCCTGCCCCACGTAGTGCGCCCAGCCTCCGCCGTTGACGCCCTGGCACCCGGTGAGGTTGGTCAGGGTGAGGAACGAGCGATAGATCGTGTCGGAGTGGAACCAGTGGTTGGTGCCGGCCCCCATCACGATCATCGAACGGCCCTTGGACTCCTCGGCGTTCTGCGCGAACTCGCGGCCGATGCGTGCTGCGGCAGAGGCGGGTACGCCGGTGATCTGTTCCTGCCAGGCCGGGGTGTATGGCGCCGAGGCATCGTCGTACGACGAGGGCCACTCGCCAGGTAGGCCATCACGTCCGACGCCGTACTGCGCGAGCAACATGTCGAAGACTGTCGTGACCAGGTGGTCGCCGATGTGTCGCACCGGCACACCGCGCGGCAGCGACTGCGCGGCACCGTCCGGAGTGTCGAAGCGGGGCAGCTCGATCAGTGCAGTGTCATTCGTGGTGTCCATCAGCGACAGCTTGGGTTCGACGTCGCCGAGGTCAAGGTTCCAGCGCCCGATCCCGGTGTCTCCGTAGCGGTGCCCCAGCGAGCCGTTCGGGACAACCGGTTCGTCGGTGCGTGAGTCCATCAGCACCGTCTTGAACGCGGCGTTCTCCTCATGTTCATGGGAGGGCAGGTCCGCGGCCGTGAGGAACTTCCCCGCCCGATAGACCTTGTCCCGATAGACCTTGTCGCCGGTCGAGCCCGTCGTCACTTCGTCGAGGCAGACCAGGTGGGGCAGGTCGGTGTACTTCTTGACGTAGTCGGAGAAGTAGGGAGTCTGACGGTCGACGAAGAACTCCTTGAGGATGACGTGTCCCATCGCCATCGCGAGGGCCGCGTCGGTGCCGGGGTGGGCTGCTAGCCACTCGTCGGCGAACTTCACGTTGTCGGCGTAGTCGGGTGCCACCGCGATGACCTTCTGGCCCCGGTAGCGCGCCTCGGTCATCCAGTGCGCGTCAGGTGTGCGGGTGACGGGAAGGTTCGAGCCCCACATGATCAGGTAACCGGCGTTCCACCAGTCGCCCGACTCGGGTACGTCGGTCTGGTCGCCGAACACCTGGGGCGACGCGACGGGAAGGTCGGCGTACCAGTCGTAGAAGCTCAGCATCGAGCCGCCGACGAGGTTCACGAACCGGGCACCGGATGCGTGCGACACCATCGACATCGCCGCGATGGGCGAGAAGCCGGCGACCCGGTCGGGGCCCCACTTCTTGATCGTGTGCACGTGAGCGGCGGCGACCATCTCGGTGGCCTCGTCCCAGGTCGCGCGCACGAGGCCGCCCTTGCCGCGCGCGGACTTGTAGGCCTTCGCACGCAGGGGGTTGTCGACGATGTGCGCCCAAGCCTTGACCGGGTCACCATCGTGCTGAGACTTGGCCTCGCGGTACATCTGCAGGAGGACACCGCGGATGTAGGGGTAGCGGATCCGGGTGGGTGAGTAGGTGTACCAGGAGAAAGCGGCGCCACGGGGACAGCCGCGCGGTTCGTACTCGGGGCTGTCGGGGCCGACCGAGGGATAGTCGGTCTGCTGGGTCTCCCAGGTGATGATCCCGTCCTTGACGTAGACCTTCCACGAGCACGAACCCGTGCAGTTCACCCCATGCGTGGAACGGACGACCTTGTCGTGGCTCCACCGGTCACGATAGAAGTCGTCGGCCTCACGGCCACCCGTCTTGTGCATGGTGCGGAGGTCGTCGGAGACCTCGGCCTTGGTGAAGTACCGGCGACTTCGCACCAGCGCGTCGCTCAACGCTCCGTCCAGCCCCACCTCGCGGCCCTCGCGCGTGTCCTCGAGACGTTCGTCAATAGTCACTCGGGATGCCTCTCTGGCTGGATACGTTTGTGGGACTGTACCGAAACCGACTCGTCCGGTCCGACGATTCGGCGCGGCTCACAGATAGTCTGCGAACGTGGCTGAGACCTTCATGCAAAGAGTGCGTCGGGCGGTCGAAGGCCTGACGCCTGGGTATTTCGCACTCGTGATGGCAAGTGGAATCATCTCGGTGGGAATGAAGCTCGAGGGCTTCGAGATCATCTCGTCCCTGTTGCTGATCGTGTGCGCCACAGCCTTCGTCGTACTCCTGTGGCTGACCCTCTGGCGATTCGTCGCGTATCGCAGCGCCATCAACAATGACTTCCTGGATCCGCGTCGCGGTTTCGGGTTCTTCACGTTCGTCGCGGGCACCAACGTGCTCGGTGTGCGACTCGGGATGGACGGCCACTTCACGGCGACGGCGGCCCTGTTGGCCCTGTCCGGCATGGTGTGGTTGGTGCTCGGCTACGTCGTTCCGTGGACCGCGGTGCTCGGACGCGCAGAGCGGCCCATCGTCGCTACTGCGAACGGCACCTGGTTCATCTGGGTCGTGGCGAGCCAGTCGGTCGCCATCGCCGCAGCGACCATCGAGCCGGCCTTCGAAACCGGTCGACGCGAGCTCGCCCTGCTGGCGGTGACGTCCTGGTCGGTGGGTGTCTTCCTGTACGCCGCCGTCGGCATGATCGTTTCGCTGCGCCTCATGCTCTACGAGTTCGGGCCGGAGGAGCTGACCCCGCCGTACTGGGTCTCGATGGGTGCACTGGCCATCACCGTTCTCGCCGGCGCACGCATCGTCGAGATGGCGGACGCACCGATGGTGAATGTGACACGCGACCTGATCGCCGGGCTGGCCGTGGTTTTCTGGGCCTTCGCCACCTGGTTGATCCCCGTTCTCGTCGCCGCCGGATGGTGGAGACATGTGCGTCGACGGGTGCCGTTGACCTACGAGGCGACGCTGTGGAGCATCATCTTTCCCCTCGGCATGTACGCGGTCGCCGGCATCTATCTCGGTGAAGCCGATCGTCTGCCGGTCGTCGCGCGCATCGGAGCACTCGAGCTGTGGATCGCCTTCGCGGCCTGGTTGCTGGTGTTTGTCGCCATGACGGTTCACGTCTCACGCACCGTGTTCATGCCTCGCACGGAGCCGTCACGAGAACGTGACTCATTGGACCGCCGTACGGCGGACGATGGTCATCGTGAGCACTAGAGCCAATGCCGCGGTGATCGCGAGCATGACAAGCCCGATCGCGTAGGAGTCGGTGCGGCCGTAGATGTAGCCCATGATCAACGGCGGGACGAAGCCGCCCAGCCCACCGGCGGCGCCGACCAGTCCGGTGACGCCTCCGACTCGAGCCGGGTCGGTCACCTTGGCGATCAGTGCGAACGTCGCGCCGGCACCAGAGCCGAGCGCGGCGGCCATGGCGAGGAACGCAGCCGTCCCGACGTGCTCGAGAATCGGTGTGGCCGCGGCCACCGAAGCGCCGACCACCACCACGGCGTACCCGCTGGCGAGCACCGGGATCGGGCCGAACTTGTCGGACAGCCAGCCACCGACCGGTCGCATGATCACGGCGACCACGACGAACCCTGCCATCCGGTTCGCCGCGTCCGCTGCTTCCAGCCCGTAGGCAGTCTTCAGGTACGACGGGAGGTAGACCGAGAACGCGACGTACCCACCGAACGCAACCGCGTACAGGATGCATGCTTGCCAGGTGATCGGCAGCTTGGCGTTCGCCGAGACTCGGCTGATCAGTGACCCCGTCGGGGCGGTGCGACCGGGAGCGTCCCGCATGACCAACCAGGCGACTACGGCGTAGACCGCGAGAACAACTGCCGTGATCAGGAACGGCGCCTGGTGGCCGACCCCGGAGTACAGCTTGACCGTGGTCAGCGCGCTGATCGCGGTGCCGCCCATGCCGACACCGAATACGCCGATGGCGAGACCACGCCGTTCGGGTGGGAACCAGGCGTTCACGAACGGGACGCCGACCGCGAAAGCAGTGCCGGCGATGCCGAGGAAGAAGCCGCCGACAAGCAGGGCGACGAACGAGTTCAGGCCGAGAAGCCCGATGAAGAGGACCGGGACGATGGTCACGACGGAGACGAGCGGGAACATGATGCGTCCGCCGAGCTTGTCGGTCAGCGCGCCCACGGGAATCCGGCCGAGCGACCCCACGATGACCGGCACCGCGACGAGGAGCGCCACATCGGGCTCGGTGAGCGCCCCCAGCGTGCCCTCGGTCCGGAACAGCGGCCCGAGCGGGCTCAGCAGCGCCCACGCCCAGAAGTTGACCGCGAAGCCGATCGTGGCCATCGCCAGCATTAGCCCCGGTGAAACACTCGTGCCGCTTGTCGTCCTCTTGTTGCCGGCGTCGGTCATGCTGCTCATCGCGTCTCCGCACGTTTCGACAAACCCCGCGACTTGTTCTGTCCTTACCCGAAGAACCCTGCCAAACTTTGACGACAGCCGAAAAGGCCGAAGGTCCCGTCCCCTCTGGCATTGGTCCCCGGTACGGCGCCATGAGGTAGAAAGAAGCCATGGACAAGAAACCGATCCGGGTATTCCTGCTCGACGACCACGAGGTCGTCCGTCGTGGCCTGCGCGATCTTCTCGAGAGTGAAGGCGACATCGAGATAGTCGGCGAGTCCGGCTCCGCGAAGGAGGCCATTGCGCGGATTCCCGCGCTGCGACCTGACGTCGCCGTGCTCGACGGACGACTCCCCGACGGCAGCGGTATCGACGTCTGCCGTGAGATTCGCTCGGTCGACCCGACCATCCAAGCGCTGATCCTTACCAGCTACGACGACGACGAGGCGCTGTTCGCCGCCATCCTCGCTGGTGCGGCGGGCTATGTGCTGAAACAGATCGGCGGCAGCGACCTGATCGACGGCGTACGCCGGGTTGCTGCGGGACAGTCGCTGCTCGACCCGACGCTGACCGCACGCGTGCTCGAGCGTGTCCGAAAAGGACCGGCGGTGCATGAGGAGCTCGGTTCCCTCACCGAACAGGAGCGCAAGATCCTCGCGCTGATAGCCGAAGGGCTGACGAACCGGCAGATCGGGGAGCGGATCTTCCTGGCCGAGAAGACCGTGAAGAACTACGTGTCGAGCATCTTGGCGAAGCTCGGCCTCGAACGTCGCACCCAGGCCGCCGTACTCGCCTCCAAACTGTTGCACTGACCCTTGCTTTGGTCCCCAGATTCTGGGTCGTTTGACCCTGTTTGGAACCCGACGCGCGGCGGCATCATGGGAACAACCCCCAGGAGGTGGTGAGCATGCTCGTCAAAGAGGTGATGACTTCACCGGCAATTACGGTCCCTGCCCGCACGACCATCAAGGAAGGGCTGAGGTTGCTCGACGGACACGGCGTGACCGCGCTTCCGGTCACCGACAGCCAGGGCCACATCCTGGGCATCGTCAGCGAGGCCGATCTACTACGCAACGCCGTGCGTCACGATGTCCGCACGCACATGATTCCGGACGAGCAGGGCGACGATCATCCGAGCCGCGTCGAAGACGTGATGTCCACCCTGACGATGACCGTCACCGGTGACACCGACCTCAGTGATGCCGTCGACCTATTGACCTCGACGGCCGTGAAAAGTCTTCCCGTCGTCGATGGCGGGCGTGTCGTCGGCGTGATCAGCCGCAGCGATATCGTGCACGTGCTGGCCCGTGACGACGAGAAGATCTGCGCCGAGATCGATGAACTGCTCCGCACCGCCGGACTCGAATGCGACGTGGACGTGGACGGCGGCGCCGTCTTTCTCGAGCATCTCGAGGATCCGGCCCAATGGAGAGTCGCCGAGGTTCTCGCCGGCTCGGTCCACGGAGTAATCTCCGTGCAGGTCTCTAACAAGCCGACCCCTGGGAGAACGAGTCGCCGGTGAATGTGTCCGAGGCTGCGCTTCTTGCCGCGATCGAGTCCCTGCCGAACACGCCACGTCTGGTGGCGTCAGGGAACTTCGCCACACCGACGATCTTGCTGTCGCTGGTGGACAAGGAGCTGGAGACGTACAGGCTGAACATGCTCAACGCCCAGCCAGGCATCCCCATCCGCGAAGGGGTGTTGCACGAGACGTCCTTCGTGGGTCCTGGCATGCGCGACAGCGACAGCCTGCGCTACGTGCCGTCACGGCTGTCGCTGTTACCGCGCCTGTTTCGCACGTCCTTGCCGCCCGATGCGGTGCTCATCCATACCTCCATGCCGCACCACGGCACGGTGTCCTTGGGCACCGAGGTGAACGTGCTTCCCGCTGCCATCGAGGAGGTGCGCCGCAGGGGCGGGCTGGTGCTCGCGCAGATGAACGCGCGGATGCCCTACACGTTCGGAGACGCGGTCCTGCCCTTGGACGTGATCGACTACGCCATCGAGGTGGACGTGGCACTACCGTCACCGGGACAGCTCGTTGTCGACGATGCATCGCGCGTGATCGGGCAACGCATCGCCCACCGGATCCCCGACGGCGCCGTACTCCAGACCGGCATCGGAGCCGTGCCTGACGCCACCCTGACAGAGTTGACCAACCACCGCGGCCTCTCCATCTGGACCGAGATGTTCAGTGACGGCGTGCTCGCTCTGGACCGTGCCGGCGCGCTGGACCCGAGGGCACACGTGACGGCATCGTTCGTGTTCGGATCGAGCGAGCTCTACTCCTGGATCCACCGAAACGAACGGGTCCGCCTCCTCCGCACCGAGAAGACCAACGACCCTGCCCTCATCAAACTCAACAACGCGATGGTCAGCGTCAACTCAGCGCTCCAGGTCGACCTGTTCGCACAAGCCAACGCGTCCCGCATCGGGCGGAAGATCTACTCCGGTATCGGCGGCCAGAGTGACTTCGTCGTTGGCGCGATGCATGCACCGGGCGGCCAGGCCCTGGTCGCACTGAGGTCGTGGCATCCGCGCGCGGACTGCTCGACGATCATCCCGCTCGTGGACGAGCCTGTGACGTCGTTCCAGATGACCGCGGTGGTGACCGAGCAGGGCATCGCCGAGGTTTTCGGCTGTGACCAACGCACGCAGGCACACAACCTGATCACCCACGCCGCCCACCCACGAGTCCGCGAGGAACTCTGGGAAGAAGCGGCCGCACTCCACCTCGCGT
>Ga0136633_1002474_pt1 | contig 12691 bp, 15 predicted proteins | sample AntDrymeUQ832206_2_FD_105494 | JGI IMG/M metagenome (GOLD analysis project Ga0136633, IMG submission 105494) | Polar desert sand microbial communities from Dry Valleys, Antarctica - metaG UQ83 (22.06) | ecosystem: Environmental > Terrestrial > Soil > Desert | place: Antarctica: Dry Valley... | reverse complement strand
CCGGTAGGTGACCAGCAGCGTCTCGGGATCGGCCAGGTCCGACTTGGTCAGGCACAGCAGCGGCCGCATGCCCGCGTCGTACGCCGCCACCAGCGCTCGGTCGATGAGGCCGCGCCGCGGCTCCGGGTCGGCGAGGGCGGTCACGATGACCAGCTGGTCGACGTTGGACACGATGACGCGCTCGACGGGGTCGTCGTCGTCGGCCGTACGCCGCAGAACGGTGGTGCGCTCGGCGACCTCGACGATCCGGGCCAGGCTCCCGTCCGTGCCCGAGGTGTCACCGACGACCCGGACCCGGTCGCCTACGACCACGCCCTTGCGCCCCAGCGGCCGCGCCTTCATCGCGGTCACGGTCACGCCCTCGATCAGCAGCGTGTAGCGGCCGCGGTCGACCGTCATCACCACGCCGTCGACCGCGTCGTCGTAGGTCGGTCGCTCCTTGGTGCGCGGGCGAGTGCGGCGGCGCGGGCGTTCGTAGTGCTCCTGGTCGTGGTCGGTGTAGCGCCCGGTCACAGCAGGCCGGCCCAGAAGTCGGCGAAGTCCGGGAACGTCTTCGAGGTCGTCGCGACGTCCTCGACCAGCACGTCGTCGACCGCGGCGCCGACGATGACGCCGGCGTGGGCCATCCGGTGGTCGGCGTAGGTGTGGAAGACACCACCGTGGAGGGGTGCCGGACGGAAGGACAGTCCGTCGGCGTGCTCGGTGACGTCGGCACCCAGCCCACCCAGCTCGCGGGCCAGCGCCGAGAGTCGGTCGGTCTCGTGACCGCGGATGTGACCGATGCCGCTCAGGCGGGAGGGCGAGTCGGCCAGGGCGCACAGCGACGCGATGGCCGGCGTCAGCTCGCCGACGTCGTGGAGGTCGAGGTCGACGCCCTGGAGACGACCGTTGCCGCGGACCACCAGGCCGTCGTCGGTGTAGGAGACGTCGCACCCCATGCGGGACAGGATCTCGCGCAGCGCGTCGCCGGCCTGGGTCGTCGTCCGCGGCCAGTCGCGGACCGTCACCTCACCGCCGCTGACGGCCGCCAGCGCCAGGAACGGTGCCGCGTTGGAGAGATCGGGCTCAATGGTCCGGTCGACCGCGCGGATCGGCCCGGGAGAGACTGCCCACCGGTTGGCGTCGGAGTCGTCGACCTCGACGCCGTGCTCGCGCAGCATGCCCACCGTCATCTCGATGTGGGGCAGGGACGGCACCGGCTTGCCGTCGTGGCGCACGTCGACGCCCTCGTCGAAGCGGGGTGCGGCGAGCAGCAGTGCCGAGACGAACTGCGAGGAGGCCGACGCGTCGACGACGACGGTTCCGCCCCGGACGTGTCCGGTCCCGTGGACGGTGAAGGGAAGCCCGGCACCCTCGACGTCCACGCCGAGCGTGCGCAGCGCGTCCAGCACCTCACCGACCGGCCGCAGCCGCATGTGGGGGTCGCCGGTGAAGTCGACCGCGCCGCCGGCCAGGCCGGCCACTGGCGGCAGGAAGCGCATGACCGTGCCGGCCAGGCCGCAGTCGACCTGAGCCGGACCCGACAGCGGACCGGGTGTGACGAGCCACTTCGAGCGGCGCGCCTCGACGTGGGTGCCGAGCCCGCGCAGCGCCGCCAGCATGAGCGAGGTGTCGCGTGAGACCAGCGGTCGCCGTACGACGCTGGGCCCGTCGGCCAACGCAGCCAGCACCAGCGCCCGGTTGGTCTGGGACTTGCTTCCCGGCAGGGAGACGACCGCCGACACCGGTGCGGTGGCGCGTGGTGCCGGCCACGGGTCGGCGAGGCGGGTGCTGGTCGTCATCCGCGCAGCCTATGCCGTGTTGAGTCGCCACGAATTCTCGTCGAGTCGCCAGTAATGTCCGACATCCTTGGCGACTCGACTCGATTTTGTGGCGACTCGACTCAGGAGATCTGTGCGGCCACCAGCCGGGCCTCGCGCTTGGCGGTGGCGGTGAGGTGCCCGGCCTCGCGGCGGGCGTCCCGAGCGGCGCGCCGAGCCCGCCACACCACACCGGGCTTGCCCTCGGTGTCGACGCTGGCGATCAGCAGCCCCCCGAGCGCCGAGACGTTCTTGAAGAAGTGCAGCCTCTGATTGGCGCGCGTCGCCGCGTCCTCCTCCTCCCAGAACCGGTGGTAGGCCGCGGTGGAGGGGAGCAGCGACGCGGCGAGCACCGCCGAGGCGAGCCGCGGGGCCCGGCCGGTGGCGAGCAGCAGCCCGGCGCCGACCTGGGCGGCACCGTTGATGCGCACCAGCGTGGCGGGGTCTGAGGGGATCGGCGCCTGCGGCACAGCCCTCTCGGCGACCGAGGTGAGCTTCTCGGTGACCGGGGCCGCCTTGTCGGCCAGCGAGGAGGCGTTGCGCAGCGAGTTGATCCCGCCGACAACGAACATGGAGGCGAGCATCGGCCGGGCGAAGAGTCGCGTGATGGTCATGGCTTCATTCCTACACGATGCCGGGAGCTCGCCCGCCCGTAGGCTGGGCGCATGTGCGGTCGTTACGCGTCGAGTCGGAAGCCCGAGGACCTCATCGAGGAGTTCGAGGTCGTCGACAGCCGCATCCAGCAGCCGCTCGAGGCCGACTACAACGTCGCGCCGACCAAAGAGGTCTACGCCGTCATGGAGAGATCGGTGCGGTCGGCCCCGGATGCCCCTGACTCCGATGGGCCACCGCAGCGCCAGCTCCGCTCGCTGCGGTGGGGGCTGGTGCCGTCGTGGGCCAAGGATCCCTCGATCGGCAACCGGATGATCAACGCCCGCATGGGGACGGTCGCCGAGAAGCCGGCGTTCAAGCGGGCCTTTGCCGTACGCCGGTGCCTGCTGCCCGCCGACGGCTACTTCGAGTGGTACCCGACCCAGCAGGTGACCAAGTCCGGCAAGCCCGTGAAGCAGCCGTTCTTCATCCGCCCTGCGGACGGCGGCATCCTGGCGATGGCGGGGCTCTACGAGATCTGGCGCGACCCGACCCGCGAGGAGGACGATCCCGAGCGCTTCCGCTGGACGTGCACGGTGCTGACCACCCAGGCGGAGGACGCGGTCGGCCACATCCACGATCGGATGCCGCTCATGGTCGAGCCGGACCGGCGCGCGGCCTGGCTCGACCCGACGATCTCCTCGAGGGACGACCTGTTGTCGTTGCTGGTGCCTGCCGCTCCGGGCCAGCTGGAGGCCTACCCGGTTCAGAAGTTGGTCAACAACGTCCGCAACAACGGGCCCGAGCTGCTCGAGCCGCTGCCACTGGGGGAGGAGCCGACATGAGCGGGTACGCCGTGCCCGGGCGCGAGTCCCGGTTCGCGACTCCGCTCGGCGAGGCCCGCACCGTCACCGCCCGCGCCCGGAAGCCGATCGCGACCCTGCTGCTCAGCCACGGCGCCGGCGGTGGCATCGGCACCCGAGACCTGGCCGCGCTGGCCACCGCGCTGCCCCGGCAGGGCGTGACCGTGGTGTGCTTCGAGCAGCCGTGGGTGCTGGCCGGGCGCAAGGTCGCCTCGCCCCCGCCGACCCTCGATCAGGGACTGCGCGCGGCAGCGCGCCGGCTGCGATCCACAGCTCCCCTGATCGTCGGTGGCAGGTCGGCAGGAGCCCGCTCGGCGGCCCGGTGCGCCGCCGAACTCGGGGCGGTGGGCTGCCTGGCGCTGGCCTTCCCGCTCCACCCGCCGGGCCGCCCCGAGAAGACCCGGATCGACGAGCTGGTCGGCTCCGGAGTACCCACCCTGGTCGTGCAGGGTGAGCGCGACCCCTTCGGCGGGCCCGACGAGTTCCCCGAGGACACCGACATGTGCGTCATTCCCGGCGGCGACCACGGGTTCTCCGTACCCAAGCGGGGGCCGGTCAGCGAGGACGAGACGATGGCGATCCTGGTCGAGGCGACCCTCGAGTGGATGATTCGCGGGGTGATCGGGGAATCGTCGGGAGGGTGACCGTGTTGTGCCCGTGTGCTCGCCCTGCTCGAAAGACCCGATGTGCCCGAGGCCCGACTAGGCTGGGGCACGATGACAGATTTCACAGACACCGCCGACGAGGTCGACGTCGAGACCGAGACCCCCGACCAGCGCGCAGCACGATTCGAGCGTGACGCGCTGCCGTTCCTCGACCAGCTCTACGCCGCGGGCATGCGGATGACCCGCAACCCGCACGACGCCGAGGACCTGGTCCAGGAGACGTTCGCCAAGGCGTACTCGTCCTTCCACCAGTTCCGGCCGGGCACCAACCTCAAGGCGTGGCTCTACCGGATTCTCACCAACACCTTCATCAACAACTACCGCAAGAAGCAGCGGCAGCCGCAGCAGTCGATGGCCGAGGACGTCGAGGACTGGCAGCTCGCCCGCGCCGAGGGCCACACCTCCAGCGGGCTGAAGTCCGCGGAGACCGAGGCGCTCGAGCGGCTGCCCGACTCGCAGGTCAAGGACGCGCTCCAGCGGCTCCCTGAGGAGTTCCGGCTCGCGGTCTACCTCGCCGACGTGGAGGGCTTCGCCTACAAGGAGATCGCCGAGATCATGGAGACCCCGATCGGGACCGTGATGTCGCGGCTGCACCGCGGTCGTCGCCAGTTGCGCGACATGCTCTCGGACTACGTGAAGACCAACGACCTGTTGACGGTCGGACGTGAAGGGAGCGAGTCATGAGCCACGATCACGCCAGTGATGACTGCGCCGACTTCCTCGAGCGAATCGTCTACTTCCTCGACAACGAGCTCGACGAGGCAGACTGCTCTGCCGTCCGGCTCCACCTCGACGCCTGCAACCCCTGCCTGGAGAAGTACGACCTCCAGCGCACGGTCAAGGCGGTCATCGCCCGCTCGTGCTCCGAGTCGGCACCTGAGGAGCTGCGGCAGCGGGTGATGGTGCAGATCCGCGCCGTCCAGGTCCGTATCACCGAGGGCTGACTGCGCCCACGATTCGCGCGTGGCCGTGCCGTTTGAGACACTGCACGCAGTATTCGATCCAGGAGGACACCATGGGCAAGACCGGTCGCAAGCGCCGTTCGCGTCGTAAGAAGGCAGCCAACCACGGCAAGCGTCCCAACGCCTGACGCGTTCTGAGTTGTCACGAACCCCCGGCCACCCCGGGGGTTCGTCGCATTTCAGGAGTTCTCGACCTACAGCCGGCCGAGGAACCGCTCGGTGTCGACGATCACCCGGGTGACCTCGCCGGTGCCGACCAGCTTCCCGTCGAGGTGGCGGGCAGCGACCGTGAAGCGGTGCAGCCGGCCGTCGACGTACGACGACTCGGCGGTGACCTCGACCTGCACGCCGACGATCGAGGCGGCCAGGTGCTCCAGCGAGACTCGGGTGCCGACCGAGGTGCCGCCCTCGGGCAGCGTCGGCTCGATCGCGGCGCAGGTCGCGGCCTCGGCCCAGGCCAGTAGCCGCGGCGTGGCCAGGACCGGCAGCGAACCGCTGCCCAGTGCGGCGGCGGTGTCGGCGTCGGACACGGTGAACGTCAGCGTGGCAGCGAGGGTGTCGTTCACGGCAGCTCCTTGGCGAAGGCGATCAGGTTGACCCCCGCCTCGGGGGACCAGTCGAGCTCGGGTGCCCGCCCGAAGCCGAGCCGCTGGTAGATCCGGTGCGCCGTCTCCATCTCGACCAGGCTGCACAGCACCGCGCGCGTGTGGCCAGCAGCCACGAAACGGGCCAGGGCGTGTCGCGCCAGGGCCTCGCCCACGCCGCGGCCGCGGGCCGTCGGCGCGACAGCGAGCATCCGGAACTCACCCTCACCGGGCTTGCCCAGCTCTCGCCACGGTGAACCCTCGGGGGCGATGGTGACTGTCCCGACCACGACGCCGTCGTCCTCGGCCACCCACAGCTCTGCGTCGCGGTCGCGTGCAGCAGCGTCGCGCAGGTGGTCGATGTAGAAGTCATCGGCACCCGTCGTGAACCCGGCGTACGCCGCGACTGTCAGCTCTCCGATCACCGCGTGCTCGTGGCTGGCGGCCCGGCGGATCTCCATCAGATCCCGAACGTGGTGCGCGGGTAGGCGGCGTCGACGTCGGTGATGATGTTGACGAGGTAGGGCAGGTTCGCGGCGAAGGCGCGGTCGAGGGCGGGCCCGATCTGCCTCGGGTCGGTCACCGTCTCGCCGCCGCCGCCGAGGGCCTTCACGACGTCGTCGTAGCGGGTTTGGCTGGCCAGGTCTGCCACCACGTCGTAGCCGTAGAGCATCTGCATCGGGCCCTTCTCCAGGCCCCAGGCGGAGTTGTTGCCGCACACCATGACCACGGGCAGCTGGTGGCGCACCAGGGTGTCGACGTCCATCAGCGAGAAGCCGGCGGCGCCATCGCCCAGCAGCAGCACGACCTGCGCCGAAGGGCGGGCCAGCCGGGCCGCGATCGCGGAGCCGAGACCTGCACCGAGGCAACCGTAGGGGCCGGGGTCGAGCCAACCGCCGGGGCGCTTGGGTTCGACGAACTTGCCGGCAAAGCTGACGAAGTCGCCCCCATCGCCGATGACCACCGCGTCCTCGGCCAACCGCGGCACCAGCTCTCCGTAGATCCGCGCAGGATGGATGGGGTCCGCCTCGGCGCTGAGCAGCGCCGAGTCACGTGCGACCGCGGCCTTCACGGTGTCCTGCAGCTCGCCGACCCAGGTCGACCAGTCGGGACGCCGTACGACGTGCTCGAGCGCTGATTGCAGTGCGTCGATGACGGTGGTGAGGTCGCCGCTGACCGAGGCCGCCAGGTCGGCGTGGCCGGAGATCTGGCCGGGGGAGTCGGCGATGTGGACGACCTGTGCCGGCGTCGTGTCGTCCTTCCCACCGAACACGCCGTAGCCGAGCCGGAAGTCGAGAGGCGTGCCGACCACGACGACCAGGTCGGCGCCGCTGAGTGCGGGACCGCGGGCCTTGGTGACCAGCAGCGGGTGGCCGCCGGGGATCACGCCGCGGCCCATGCCGTTGGTGATTGCGGGGACGCCGGTGGCCTCGACGAATCGGAGCGCCGCCTCCTCCGCACCGTCGGCCCACACGTCGGTGCCCACGATGAGCACCGGGCGGGTCGCCCGGCCGAGCAGCTCGGCGATCTCGCCGATGGCGTCCGGGTCGGGCTCGGCGCCGCGCTGCGTCACGATCGTCGGGAGCGTGCCCTCAGCGGAGTCGAAGAACGCGTCCATCGGGACGTCGACGAAGACCGGGCCGCGGTGGGAGGAACCGGCCGTGGTGAAGGCCCGGTGCATGCCGTCCAGCACGGTGTCAGCGGTGTGGAGGGTGCGGGCAGATTTCGCGATCGAGGCGACGATCGGCGGCTGGTCGAGTTCCTGCAGGCTGCCGCTGCCCCAACGGTTGGCGGGGGCTCGCCCACCGACCACGACCATCGGCGACCCGGCGAACTGGGCCTGCGCAATGGCGCTGATGCCGTTGGTGACACCGGGACCCGCGGTGAGGACCGCGAGGCCGGGCACCCGGGTGAGCTTGCCGGTGGCCTCGGCCGCGAAGGCGGCGGTCTGCTCGTGGCGTACGTCGAGCAGCCGCATCGGCGGGTCCGCCTTGACGGCCCCGTCGTACATCGGGAAGACGTGGGCGCCCGAGAGCGTGAACATGGTCTCGACGCCGTGGGCGCGGGCGGCCGCCACGGCCAGCTTGCCGGCGTGGCCCGATATCTCGGACCCGCTGACGTCTGCGGCGGGCGTGGACTCCGTGGCGTCGGTCATGTCCGCAGGCTACTCAAGGGTAGACAGCCGCGGAACCGGGCGTCAGCGGGCGAGCGAGAACGGGTTGGAGGCGCGCAGCGCGTCGACCGTCGCCAGCACTAGATCGGCACGGTCGGTGGGCGGCTGTGGGCCGATCGCCAGCAGGAGGTAGAGCGAGCGCAGCAGCTGTTGGGCGTTGTTGGTCGGGGCGTAGCCGTCGTCGATGGCACGGTTTGCGAACGGGTTGGCGTGGGCCGCGATGCGGGAGATCCACGGTTCCACCACGGTGGCGGGGACGACGTTGCGGCGGAGGATCGCCAGCACGGCGAGGGCCATCCGGTCCGGTTCGCCACAGAGCAGCGGGACGTCGATGGTCAGCAGCCGGTCGGCCAGCACGTCGAGCAGCACGGTCAGCTCGTGGACGCCGAAGTGACGCGAACGGGCCAAGGTTCCGATCGCGTCGGCGCCGTGGGCCACCGCATGCGCCCACCCCTTGCCCTCGACATGGCCCCGCAGGTCCTTCTCGCGCAAGTACCAGGACACGATCTGGTCGCCCCAGCGCAGCACCTTCCCCGCCGGGACCAGGTGCTGGGAGGTGTCGCGCTCGACCACGGTGGCGAGGACCAGCACGCTGAACGCGCGCCTGAAGACCGTGTCGGTGCCGTTCTGGCCGAGGCCCACACCCAGCCCGGTGGCCATGCCGTCACCCAGGCCGGTGAGCAGGTCGTCGTAGACGCCGCGGTCGATCCAGGTGCCGAGAGCGGGGTAGGCGGTGCCGTCGCGGAGGCCGGGGTCTGTGGAGCCGAGCATGCGTGTCAGCTCCACCGTGAGCTCGTCCAGCGGGCGGTCGGTCGGCACCTGGAGCCCGCGCTCGAGCACCTGCTTCCAGTCCGTCCCAACCATGGCTGCCATCTTGCCAGTACCTGCAGCGACCTCTCGACCGGGTGAGACCGCCCGTGGAGCCCTAGGCTCGACTCCGTGCCGTCGTTGACCGAGCTCGTGCGCAGCCACACCGACCTCGATGCCGACGACGTCGCGTGGCTTCAGCTGATCCAGGCCGACTGGCAGATCATCGCCGATCTCTCCTTCGCCGACCTGGTGCTCTGGCTGCCCGACCGCGAGGCCAGGGGGTTCTGGGCGGGCGCCCAGATGCGGCCCACGACCGGCCCCACGGCGTACGTCGAGGACGTGGTCGGCACGTTCGTCCCGGTCGGCCGGAGACCGATGATCGACGCGGCCTACGAGCAGGGCCGGCTGGTGCGCGAGGGCGACCCGGAGTGGCGCGACCACGTGCCGGTCCGGGTGGAGACGATCCCGGTCCGCAGGGCCGGCCGGGTGATCGCGGTCATCGCGCGCCACACCAACCTGCTCGGCGTCCGTACCCCGAGCCGGCTCGAGTTGTCCTACCTCCAGACTGCTGCGGACCTGACGCAGATGATCGCCCACGGCCACTTCCCGGCGCCGGGGCAGCGCAGCGATCACGCCGACTCGCCCCGGGTCGGCGACGGGTTCGTGCGGATCGACGCCGACGGCCGAGTGACCTATGCCAGCCCGAACGCACTGTCGGTCTACCGCAGGCTGGGCCTGTCCGGTGACCTGGAGGGGCTGGTGCTGGCCGACGTCACCCGCGACCTGGTGCCGCGTCGCCGCCGACCCGACGAGGAGACCGTCTCGGCCGTGCTGGGCGGACGGGTGCACCGCGACACCGAGCTCGGCACCGAGGGCGTCTCACTGATCGTCCGATCGATCCCGCTCTGCCCGCAGGGCGAGCCGAGCGGCGCGCTGGTGCTGCTGCGCGACGTAACCGACCTGCGCCGGCGTGACCGCGAGCTGGTGACCAAGGACGCCACCATCCGGGAGATCCACCACCGGGTCAAGAACAACTTGCAGACTGTCGCCGCACTGCTGCGACTCCAGGCCCGCCGGATCGATGCCGTCGAGGCGAAGTCGGCGCTGGAGGAGGCCGTCCGTCGGGTCGGTTCGATTGCGATCGTGCACGAGACGCTCAGCGAGGCCACCGACGAGGAGGTCGGGTTCGACGAGATCGCCGACCGCCTCGCCCGGATGGTCACCGAGGTCAGCGCGACCGGCGAGCGGGTGCGCATCGTCCGGAGCGGGTCGTTCGGCGTGCTGCCCTCCGACGTAGCCACCGCCCTGGCGATGGTGCTCACCGAAGTGCTCCAGAACGCCGTCGAGCACGGGTACGCCGAGGAGGACACCGGACGGATCGAGGTCTCCGTCAACCGGTTGGTGGGCCGGATGGACGTGGTCGTCGAGGACGACGGACGTGGTTTGCCCGCGGAGTTCGACCCCGACTCCTCGACCACACTGGGGCTCTCGATCGTGCGCACGCTGGTGGAGTCCGAGCTGGGGGGGCAGTTGCGGGTCGTCGAGGCGTCGTCGGGTCACGGCACCCGGGTCGCGCTCGACATACCCCTGGCCTGAGAGGTCAGGGCTTCGAAGTCAGGAACGGATCAGGCGGTGCGGACGCGAGCGCGAGCGTTGCGCCGCTTGAGAGCGCGCCGCTCGTCCTCGCTCAGACCACCCCAGACACCGTGATCCTGTCCGGCCTCGAGCGCCCACTGCAGACACTGTTCGCGCACGTCGCATCGACGGCACACCTGCTTGGCCTCCTCAATCTGGAGGATGGCCGGACCGGTGTTGCCGATCGGGAAGAACAGTTCCGGGTCCTCATCAAGGCATGCGGAACGGTCGCGCCAATCCATGGCTGGAGATTCCCTCTTCTCTGACGTTCGGGGGTGGTGGGCAGCGGGCTCGTGGGTGGTGTGCGTGATGCCGCTGGGTTCTCGCGGCAGGGCTTTGTGCACGCTTTCACGAGCGCAATCTCTAGAGTGGCAAGAGTTTGATCGTGAAACAACCCCGAACCGCAGTCGATTCCGTCACAGAAGGCACGTTGCGCCACGCCAGTACTCTGACCGGCGTGACGCCAGCCCCAGACCCTGCCACGCGGGAGCCCTCCCCGCACATCCCGCCGCCACTCACAGTCGCCGCCTCGCTGGTCGCGGTCGAAGGAGTGATGCTGGTGCTGCTGGCTCTGCTGGAGATCGGAAATCTCAGCACCCAGCGGCTGGCGATGGGGCTCACCACCGCCGTCTCGTTCGCGGTGTTCGGCGTCGGGCTGCTGCTCTGCGCCTGGCAGCTCACCCGCCGGGCGTCCTGGGCGCGGAGCCCGGTCGTGCTGGCCCAGCTCATCCAGCTCGGTCTGGCATGGAACTTCCGGGGAGGGGAGACCACCTGGATCGCCGTCGGCCTGGCGGTGGTGGCGCTGGTCGTGGTGGCGGGACTCTTCCATCCCGACAGCCTCAGCGCGCTGGCTGACGATCCGGAGGGCTAGGACGCGTCGTGCAGTGACTCCCGGAGCTGCGCCAGGGTCCGGGTGAGCAGCCGGGAGACGTGCATCTGGGAGACACCGATCTCCTCGGCGATCTGCGACTGCGTCATGTTCTTGAAGAACCGCAGCAGCAGGATCTTCTTCTCCCGTGGGTCGAGCGCGTCCAGGAGCGGCTTGATCGACTCCCGGATCTCGATGTGCTCGAGGTTCTCGTCGTCCGAGCCGAGCGCGTCGAGCAACCGGTGTGGGCTGTCCTCGTGGTTGTCACCGGCGTCCAGGGAGAGCGTGGCGTAGGCGTTGTTGGACTCCAGTCCCTCGATGATCTCCTCGACGGTGCAGCCGATCCGTTCACCCAGTTCTCGCGGAGTCGGGGAGCGGCCCAGGCTCTGGGTGAGCTCCGCGCTCGCCGCCCCGATCTGCATGCGGAGCTCCTGGAGCCGACGGGGGACCCGGATGGCCCAGCCCGTGTCGCGGAAGTGACGCTTGATCTCGCCGATGATGGTGGGGGTCGCGTACGTCGAGAACTCGACGCCGCGCTCGGCGTCGAAGCGGTCGATGGACTTCAGCAGGCCGATCGCGCCGACTTGTACCAGGTCCTCGTGGGGCTCGCCACGGTTGCGGAACCTGCGGGCGCAGTGCTGCACCAGCGGGAGGTGCAGGTGCACCAGCCGGTCGCGCGCGCACTCGTGCGCGGAGCGGTGGGCCGCAGCATCATGGAGGACGGCGAAGAACTCGGCACTGCGCGCCCGGTTCCGCTCAGTTCCGGCAGACGGCGCCTCCCCCGGCGCGCCCCCATCCCGGTTGGTGTCGGCCGTCATGTCACAGGCTGGGCTCCAAGGCCTCGGCCGTCATCATCACGGTGACGACGAAGGCCTCACCGTCGGTCTCCGCGGTGGCGTTGCTGGCGAGAGTGTCGAGCACCTGCCAGGCGAAGCTGTCGAAGTCGGGTTCGCCGATCTCGGCGCCGTGGACCGTGACCCGGACGGTGAGCTCGCTCGGAGCCAGGAAGAACTCCGCGAGCAGTGGAGAACCCGGGTCGGCCTCGGGCAGCACCATCGCGCACGCCTCGCCGACCGCGATCCGCAGGTCTTCGATGTCGTCGATGGTGAAGTCCAGCCGGGCTGCGAGCCCTGCGGTCGTCGTACGCAGCACCGAGACGTAGGCGCCGTCGGCCGGCAGTCGCAACTCGACGTCCGCGCGCCGACCGTCAGCGCTGGTGAGTGAACCGGTGGGTGACATGGGCGGGCAGTCCTCCCTCGCTCGTCTGGGTCAGACACTAGTCGGGGGCGGGGTCGGGCGTGGCCAGGTATGACCGAAAGTCGCGGAAACCCGTGGTGGCCGGGGTGCCGGCACCATTGGACGGCTGTCGAACAGTCCCTCGGGCCGCGCACTCTGGCGGTACGACATCCCACCGAGGAGCGGACCAGCCCGCCCAGGAGCACCGTGTTGCCACACGTGCGCAGGCAGCTGATCTCGATGTGAGACCGGTAGTGCGCTGGGCCCGAGTCGCCCGCGAAGCGATCACTGCCTCACCTTGAGTCCCTCGATCTCGAGGTCGACAACTCTGATTCGCCCACGGCCGCCTCGGGGCTATGGCACACTTGAGTTGTTCTTTCGTCCCCCGTGAGAGCGAGCGTCGGCATGAGCCGAGTTCCCCCAGCCCCGGTGCACGTCTTGGTCGACGGCGCCTGGATTCCCGGCACCGTGCGGACCTGCGAGGTCGCCGCGGACGGTCAGTCCT